>Ga0129308_1000081_pt1 | contig 168676 bp, 154 predicted proteins | sample L827metagenome_FD_94440 | JGI IMG/M metagenome (GOLD analysis project Ga0129308, IMG submission 94440) | Ring-tailed lemur group fecal microbial communities from Wisconsin, USA - L827 metagenome | ecosystem: Host-associated > Mammals > Digestive system > Large intestine > Fecal | place: USA...
ATCCGGGATACCCTGCACGCTTATCAGATGGCGAAACGCTGTAATGAAAAGCGGGTTATGGCGGAGGCTGTTAAATGGGGCAAACGAGGCGCTCGTATCAACGATATTGCTCCCGGTATTATTGTAACGCCTCTGGCGATTGACGAATTTAACGGCCCTCGCGGAGATTTCTACAAGAATATGTTTGCCAATTGTCCTGCCGGACGTTCGGGAACTGCAGATGAAGTAGCAAATGTGGCGGAGCTGTTGATGGGCGACAAAGGGGCGTTTATTACCGGTTCTACCGTCCTGATTGATGGAGGCGCTACCGCCAGCTATTTCTATGGCCCGTTGAAACCGCAGAAATAATAGCGCTTATATACAAAATTACAAATTTTTGAAAGGAACGAATACAATGAAAAAATTGATTGCATTATCTATGGGGCTGGTTTTGGTATTTAGCTTTACTGCGTGTGGAAACATCAGTCCGTCTAATTCTTTACAGACTGAATCATCTGCGGAGGAACAGGAAACTTCTCAGACGGAAACTTCCGCAGCAGAGACCGCTGCGACAGAGGCTACCGAATTTAGTGTATCAGAAAGTGAGATATCCTCTGATTTGGAAACAGAACCGGAAAGTGGGAAAACACTGGTTGTCTATTATTCGGCAACCGGAAATACAGAGGAGGCTGCAAATTACATAGCGGCGGCAACAAATGCCGATGTTTTTGAATTAGAGCCGAAAGAACCCTATACGGATGCTGACCTGAACTGGACGGATGACAACAGTCGGGTCGTATATGAGCATGACAATCCGGATGCCAGGGATATAGAATTGGTGGCCGCGACTGTTCCTGATTGGGAATCGTATGATACAGTATTTATCGGTTATCCCATCTGGTGGGGAATTGCAGCATGGCCGGTGGATAGCTTCGTAAAAGCAAATGATTTTACTGGGAAAACGGTAGTTCCTTTTTGCACTTCTTCCAGTTCCGGTTTAGGAGAAAGCGGAGAGCTGCTGGCTGAATTGGCAGGTACAGGAGACTGGCTGGAAGGTGAGCGTTTTTCCTCCGATGTGTCAGCGGATGCCGTTCAGACCTGGATTGAGAACCTTGGCCTATAAAGTAATATTGAAAAAGAGCTTGCAGCATTGACAGGCAAGCCCTTTAAAAATTATTTTAGTGTATCTAATGCGTAGAGAGCAGCGCCGACGGCACCGACAATCTCCGGCTCCGGACAGATGTAAAGTTTGGCCTGGATTTTTTCTTCCACGGCCCGGACAACGCCCGGATTTTTGGCGACGCCGCCGGTCATCATATAATCCGGTTCCAGACCGACCCGTTTTAGAAGAGAGTAGGCTTTACTTGCTATGGCCCGGCAAATGCCATTGGCAATATCGGACTCTTCCTTATTATTAGCAATAAGAGAGATGACCTCGGATTCGGCAAAAACAGTACACATGCTGGTGATTTCGATATCTTCGGTGGACTTTAAGGCCGCAGGGCCCAGTTCATCAATGCCGATTTCCAGAGTACGGGCGATGGCTTCCAGAAAACGTCCCGTTCCTGCAGCGCATTTATCATTCATCACAAAATCGATGACCTCACCGTCTGCATCCAGCTTGATGGCTTTGCTGTCCTGACCGCCGATATCAAGGATGGTCCTGATTTTTGGGTTGAAATAATGGGCACCCCGTCCATGGCAGCTGATTTCTGTCACATTTTCATCAGCAAAAGGAATGCTGACCCGTCCGTAACCGGTGGATACGATCCAGGAAATTTCTTCTTTTTTTAAGTGAGCTTTTTCAAGAACATCGGCCAGAATGCGTTCGGCGCTTTCGCCGGATTTAGCTCCGGTCCGGACGACAGAAAAGGCTTTAATATTTCGCGCATTGTCCATAATAACGGCATTGGTGGAAGTAGAACCGCTGTCTATACCCATAACATACATTGTATTCTCTCCTTCGGATATTTTGATTTTTTGTTTTGCCTGCTTTTTGCGTTCATCGCCGGATTTTTGTACGGATTCCAGAAAGGCTTCCATCCGGGTGAGAATCTGCCCGTAGCTTTGTGTCGTGTTATCTGTTTCCAGCAAAAGCAGCGGCTTTTGAATGATTTCTTTCAGCCAGGCATATTCATAGGAATAGCTGTCGCAGAACTGAACGGTGTGATAAATGATACCGTCGGCGCTGTCAGCGTATTTTTGAATGAGTAAATCCCGGTTGGCGGCGGTTTCCATCCGCATACAAGGAAACTGGCTTAAAAGTCCACGGACATAACCGGTGAATAGTTCGTCTTTATCATAAAGAAGTTTTCGGTCAAGTCCGGTACAGGTGATATCAAAGGCAACCTGCACACCATGTTCACTAAGAATTTTATGAATGCTTTTATTGGCTCTTGCACCCAGAATACCGATGCGTGTTCCCTCCGAAGGATGGATGGCCGTCTGTTTTTCAGACTCTCTTTGTAAAATAGTTTCCAGTTTTTTCTCATCGAATTTTTTTCCGGAAAACTTTTCATAGGCGGCAATCATTTCCCGGATACGCAGCTCGTAGAGTTTAATGCCGCCGTCCTTAGTGATTCTCGGAATGTCCAGAATATAAATAAAAGTGTCTGGCAATCTTTCTACCAGTACGTCGTAAAGCCGTCGGATACTGTCGCAGCAGGTCGTCAGAATAATACCTTCATAGTGGTTTGCAAGTACGTCTTCCAGTACGCCTTTGGCAAAACTACAGATATTCGGGTGCATCAGGGTATCGGCCTGGTTAAAGCTGGCCACCTCTGGTTCGATGCGTTTCATTTCAAGTCCCATGGATTCAAAGACTTCAATGGGCGTATATTTACATATATATCCAATCATTTCTTTTCCTCCTCAATCATTTCCAGAAAAGCTTCCAGACGGGTCTTAATCTGGCCGTCATGGCTGTTCCGGTGGTCAATGCCGTCACCGTCCAGGATCAGCATTGGAATGTTTCGTTCCTTCATGGCCTCTTTTAAAAGAAGGCTTCCGCCGGAGGCCTGTTTGCATCCCCAGTGGCAGAAATGGATGACAGCATCGGGATGGAGAGTGTCGGCCAGTTTTCCGATAGCCTGGGCTTTATGGCTGTAAGAACCATTATAGACATTTTTAATCAGTTTTCGTGCCAGGGAGCGGAAAGGGTCTTCCGGGTCCAGGGTGTCGGTAAAGTCAAAGATGATATCTCCGGCCAGAAGCTGGTATTTTTCACTGCTGTTAAAGTACTGTTTTAAGCTCTCCTGATAGTATGGAATCAGGTGAATCCAGAGAATTCGTTTGCCGGTGAAGGTTGGATACGTTTGAATCTCTTCATTCATAAAACGAACCAAATCCAAAAATTTTTGAGTACCCATTAAAAGATGGGTTCCCATCATCATATATAACTGATGAATCAGTTCGCCGGGATAATAATAATGTTGAGCCAGTTCATAAAATTTCAACAGCTCTTCCCGGGTTTCATTTTCAATACGAAGGGATTCCTTTAATTTTTCCAGCTGAAATTTCCGTCCAAGATGTTCTTCCATATCATGAACCATGGTTTCGAGCTGAGAAGCCAGATAATCTACTGAGGCTTCATCATCCGTGTAAGGCACGTCCAGTAAAGTAAAAGGCACATGATTTTTCTTTTGAAGATAGCGGAAAGTGTTCAGATTGCCGTCACAGGATAAAGAGGTGGTGACAGCATAAGAGGCTGGCGGTACAACACCGCTTTCGACAGCCCCGATAAAAGTTTTGTGATAGGAGCAGAGTGTCGGCGCAAAACCGAGACTCTGAGCAAAATCAATAAAAAAGTCCTCGAGGTGATAACCGGCTACATAGCAGGCCAGACATTCGATGGACAGGGTGTTCAGACCGAAGCTGTGAATCAGCTCGCAGGGTGCAAAAATATTGCCCCAGATGTAGCTTTTTTTGTGGCTCAGAGCGTCAGCCACCATATTCATCATCATATCTTCCAGCCGCTGATAGCCCTTAGTAATATTTTTATTGGGAAGAAAGTGTGTCCGCAAGCAGTTGGCCTTAAAGCCAAAGAGAATTTTGTCCCAGCTTTTTTCAGGTTCTGCTTCGGTCTTTGTTTTTACATATTGAATATATTTGTCTGCGATATTCATAAAAATCCTCCGGATGTTCCAAATTTTCAAGTCATTAGAAATTATAGAGCTTCCGGAGGACAAAGTCAAATTTATTCGTCAAAGATGAATTGTAAAATAATTTTACAATTACCGACTCTTTTGTTATACTGTAAACAAAAGGGGGTTATATTTATGTATCAGATTAGTGTACAGACGTATAATAAAAAGGGAAAAGAAATGGTGGATCACATTACTATCACTCTGGGATCAATGGAAGATGAGGGTTATGACGAAGCATTAAGCCGTTTATCCGATTTACTTTTCGGTCTGGATGTGGATTATGACGATGTGGAAGGTGACGGGGATATCGTTGTGGACGATATGCTCATTTCTGCTTCTGAAGGAGAGCCTTTTGAGAAAACTCTTGAGGGCAAGAAACATATTTATAAAATCAGCGGTGGAGAATAGCCGAAAAAGGGCGAAGTGTTGTTCTTGACACGCAAATTATATTTGCTATAATATATTTAACAAGACAGCCGGAAGGTGAGTGCACTTCACCCGCCCCGGTAAAGTTTATTTGATTGAAGTAGTCGTCCTAAACTTTGGTGGGAGCAGGACGGCTATTTCTTTTTTGTATAATTCAGGATGGCTACAATTAGTAAGGCAATACTTACAATTAAGCTCAATTCTTCATATGTACTCATAAGAACCACCCCCTTCAGTAAAAATCCGAAGCGGATGGGAGCACGTCCCCGACTGTCCAGATTTTAATTATGACATTATATTAAATAGGTTTCAATCACAATTTTTCGACAAAATCATTTATATCCCAACAAGTTCCTCTTATATTTTTTTTCAAACTGCTAACTCTAATGAAAAAGGAGATGGTAGTGTGGAAGAAAAAATTTCGGTTCTTTATAAACAGCTTTTTCTTTTTGTTTTTGGCGGAAGTCTTTATTATATGATTGAAATTTTTTACCGGGGATATTCTCATTGGACGATGCTCGTGGCCGGAGGTATTATCTTCCTTTTTGCCGGATATCAGGGGCATATGCATTCAGGAGATTATCCTTTTTGGAAGAAGACTTTAAACGTCTGGCTGTTTGCCCTGTGTGTTGAATTTTCTACGGGTTGTCTTGTAAATCTTCGGCTTGGTTGGAATGTCTGGGATTATTCGGATTTACCCTTCAACATTCTTGGCCAGGTGTGCCTTCCCTTTGCATTGATGTTTTTGCCGCTTTGCGCCGCGGCCATTATCGTGGATGATTATATATGCTACTGGCTTTTTCAAGATAAAAAACCAACTTACAAAATTTTTTAAATTTTTTCAAAAAAAAGCTTGCATTTTTGGGGAAGGCATGGTATTATTCATATTGTTGCTGGTGAGCAACACAGAAAACGAAACGCAGTTGTGGCGGAATTGGCATACGCGCTAGACTAAGGATCTAGTCCGGGTTAACTGGGTACGGGTTCAAGTCCCGTCAACTGCACTGAAAAGGAACAGAATTGATTCTGTTCCTTTTTTTGTTGTATTCAACAACAAGTGCGAAATGTTTTGAATTCGTAGTTGATAATACCCGGTCTTTTAATCTGAGTGAAAATAGTGTATAATATACTAATTCAAAGAAAGATGGGAGGTAAATACCATGAAGAAATTTGTAAAAATGATTAGTACAGTAACTATGGTATGCCTGATTATGGCAGCCGTAGCGGCATGTGGGAAAAAAGATACTGGAAATGAATCAAGTGGAAATATTGTAATTAATGAAACTCAGAGTGTGGCTCAGACAGAGGCTGAAACAGAGACGGCTGAAACTGGCGATGAGACAAAACCGCCTTTTGAAGAAACGAAGGCAGAAGTAGTGGTTTCTGTGCCTGCAGAAGTGGATACGATGCGGCCGATTCTTCTCGGAATCTGTAAGACGATGAGCGGTGGAAGAGCCTATGATCCATCAGACAGTGAGTTTTTCTGGAACAGTATTTATGCGTCTATTAATGGAAGCAGTTGGGTTCATCCGGATATCAGCCTGTCAGACAGCGGCAGCGGTTATATGGTTCCTAAGGAAGTTATGGCTGAATATGCGGAGGCCATGTTTGCCGGAAACAGTGCTATACCGGACATCCCGGCATCTGTCGGCGGCATTGAATTTGATGTGGACGCAGACAGCTATGTGCTCTACAGCTCGGAAGGCTATATGGGTTCCATGGAATTTACGGAAATTGAAGAAACAGATAACGGCTATGAGGCAACGGTTGCTTTTACAACGAAGAGCGGCAATGTGGAAACTCATACATTCATTATGACCAGCGGCGGATATGGGACATTCCCTTGTGCGGTAAATGCAGTGATTGATGATTGATTTTATTTAATGGAGGAATTATATGAAAAAAATAGTGCGTACGGTAGGGATTACACTAATCTTTGCGCTTATATCCTTTTACTTTACTCTTCCGGCGCTGAATCTGTACTCACCGGCCTTTTACAGCTGGCTGCTTGAAGTTGCAGTGGTTTATATGATTGCATCTCTGATCGGGACCTTTTCTATTTCAGATTTGCGGAATCGGACAGTGGATTTCAAGTTTTTAAGGAACAATGCCAAAGCTGGCCTGATCGTCGTTATTTTGTCGTTGGCCGTGTTGGGAATCGGACAGGTCATATCACATCAGTTTTTTCATGCAGGTGCATATCAGCAGTTAATGGATGTGGAAAACAGGGAATTTTCTGAGGATATTACCCAGATATCCATGAATGATGTACCGATTGTTGACAGGGATTCGGCGGTCCGTCTTGGAAATCGGAAAATCGGCGAGCTGGTCAATCTCATTTCCCAGTTTGAAGTGGACGAATATAGTTATTCTTATACCCAGATTAATTATCAGGATGTGCCGACCCGGGTGGCTCCGCTTCGATATGGGAATATTATTAAATGGTTCAATAATCAGTCGGAGGGTATTCCGGGTTATATTTCGGTGAACATGGCAACGCAGGATGTGGAGCTTGTGCAGCTTACGGAAGGCATCAAATATTCACCAGGCGAATATTTTTTCAGGGATTTGGACCGGCATCTGCGGTTTAAATATCCGACAAAGATTTTTGAAGATTATTCCTTTGAGGTGGATGATGAAGGAAAGCCTTATTGGATCTGTCCGGTGATCAATTATACGATTGGTCTGTTCGGTGGCCGGGATGTGGCCGGCGTAGTCATCGTAGACGCATGCAGCGGTGATTCGATTTATTATGACATAAAGGATTGCCCGGAGTGGGTAGACAGAGCCTATTCCGCAGATATTATTGTAGAGCAGATTAATTACTGGGGACAGTATAAAAATGGTTATATTAATACCCTTATTGGTCAGAAGGATGTCTGCATGACTTCCGGCGGATATAATTATCTGGCTCTGGATGACGATGTGTGGCTTTATACCGGACTGACTTCTGTGGGCAATGATGAGTCAAATATCGGTCTTGTGCTGGTCAATATGCGGACAAAGGAAGCACATTATTATATTGTATCTGGTGCTACAGAATATTCGGCGATGGAATCGGCGGAAGGACAGGTTCAGAACCTGGCTTATACGGCCACATTCCCGGTGCTTTTGAATATTGGAAGCCAGCCAACCTATCTTGTCTCTTTAAAGGATAATGCTGGATTGGTTAAAAAGTTTGCCTTTGTCAATGTGGAAAAATATCAGCAGGTGGCCATTGGCGATACATTAAACGAAGCCTACTCAGTCTATGTAAAACAGTTATCTTCAGGACAGATGATCGATACAGGTGATTTGTCGGAGATTACAGGACATGTTGTTCAGGTAGACTCAGCAGTAAAAGACGGCAATACCTACTTCTATGTTCAGATTTCCGGTTCAGATAAGATATTTATGGCCTCCATACAGCTTGACGATGTGCTGGCTGTACTTAAACCGGAGGATCGGGTAACTATAAATTATGTGGATTCGGAAGACGATTTTGTCATGATGAATCAGATTGAGAGGAAATAGGGGCGGTTATGAAAAAAGGAGATATCCTATTAATTTGTGCTGTCCTTGTCCTGGCTGCAGCAGGTCTCATTTATATGAATCTGGGAGGTAAAAAATCCGGAGGCACTCTGACAGTGACCGTTGGCGGTGACGTTTATGACACCTATGATCTGGCAGAAGATCAGGATGTTTCATTGGATATTGACGGCTGGCATAATCAGTTCCGGATCAAGAACGGCGTTGTATCCATGCTGGAGGCTGATTGTCCGGACAAATATTGTGTGGAACATGCTCCGATTGATAAAGTGGGTGAAACCATTGTCTGCCTGCCCCACAAAGTAGTTCTTGAGATTACTGAAGGTGAGGAAGCAAGGGACGTCGATGCATAGTGAAAAAAGCCGAGGAATATCGGTGTGTAAAGGATGAATTATGTCTAAAAAAGTTGCAATGGCCGGGATGTTTACAGCCCTGGCGATGATTTTCAGTTATGTGGAAGTACTTATACCGATAAATTTAGGCATTCCGGGAATGAAACTGGGACTTGCGAATCTGGTGGTTGTTGTGGCCCTTTATACAATGGGGGCGCCGATGGCCTTTGCGGTATCTATGGTACGTATTTTACTTGTTTCAGTAACCTTTGGAAGTTTAGCCGCCATGCTTTATAGTCTGGCCGGAGGTATTTTGAGTTTTTGCGGTATGATGCTGCTGAAAAAGATACCGAACTTTTCGATGGTCGGAGTCAGCGTGGCCGGAGGCATTCTCCACAATATAGGACAGTTAGCTGTGGCTATGGCGGTGGTGGAAAATATTCATCTTATTTCCTATTTGCCGCCACTGCTCATTGCCGGAACAGTGACCGGAATGTTGATCGGTATCGTGTCGAATCAGGTTGTACCTAGAATAAAGCATGTGTTAAAATAAGAAATGAAAAAATAAATGCTTTCACCCTGTGTCAGAATGTGATATGATACAGGGTGAATGTTTTGAATATGCAGAAATGAGGAGTCGATTGAAGATGGATAAGAAAGTCAGAACACGGTTTGCGCCGAGTCCAACTGGACGGATGCACGTAGGAAATTTAAGAACAGCATTATATGCTTATCTGATTGCCAAGCATGAAGGCGGCGATTTTCTTTTGAGAATCGAAGACACGGACCAGGAACGTTTTGTGGAAGGTGCCGTGGATATTATTAACCGTACACTTGAAAAGACCGGACTGATTCATGATGAAGGACCGGATAAGGACGGCGGCTGCGGCCCGTATGTTCAGAGTGAACGTCAGGCAGCGGGAATTTATATGGAATACGCAAAAAAATTAATTGATAAAGGCGAAGCTTATTATTGTTTTTGTGACAAAGAACGTTTGGAAAGTCTGAAACAGGAAGTAGCCGGCAAGGAGATTATGGTTTATGACAAACATTGTCTCCATCTTTCCAAAGAAGAGGTCGAGGAAAAACTGGCATCGGGTATCCCTTATGTGATTCGTCAGAATAACCCGACGGAAGGAACGACCACTTTCCATGATGATATTTACGGCGATATCAGTGTGGATAATGCAGAACTGGACGATATGGTTCTCATCAAATCCGACGGATATCCGACTTACAACTTTGCTAATGTGGTAGACGACCATTTGATGGGCATTACCCATGTGGTTCGTGGAAATGAGTATTTGTCTTCCTCACCGAAATATAATCGTTTGTACGAAGCTTTTGGCTGGGAAGTTCCGACCTATGTGCATTGTCCGCTCATTACAGACGAAGAGCATAAGAAACTGAGTAAGCGCAGCGGCCATTCTTCTTTTGAAGATTTGCTGGAACAGGGCTTTTTGACAGAAGCCGTTGTCAATTATGTGGCACTTCTGGGATGGAGTCCGGAGGAAAATCGGGAGATTTACAGTCTGGAAGAGCTCGTTAAAGCTTTTGATTACCGTCATATGAGCAAGTCTCCGGCGGTATTTGATATGACAAAATTAAAATGGATGAACGGCGAATATATCAAAGCCATGGATTTTGATGCATTTTATGAAAAGGCTCTGCCATTTATTAAAGAGACGATTCACAGAGATGTGGACTATAAAAAGATTGCTGAGATGGTGAAGACACGTATTGAAATCTTTCCGGATATCCCGGCACTGATTGATTTCTTTGAGGCTGTACCGGAATATGATGTGGCAATGTATACTCATAAAAAGATGAAGACCAATGCAGAAACATCGCTTACAGTTTTAAAAGAAGTTCTTCCGGTTCTGGAAGCCCAGGAGGATTACAGCAATGATGCTCTTTACGGACGTCTCGTTGAGTTCGTCAAGGAGAAAGGCTATAAAAATGGATACGTGATGTGGCCAATCCGTACCGCAGTCTCCGGTAAACAGATGACACCGGCCGGAGCGACTGAAATTATGGAAGTCATCGGCAAAGAGGAATCTTTAGCGAGAATCCGCAGTGCCATTGAAAAGCTGGAAGCATGCAAGTAGACAGCGCCCAGAAAAAAGCAATTGAACATAACCGGGGACCGATGCTTGTACTGGCCGGTCCCGGTTCGGGAAAAACCCTTGTGATTACCCGGAGAACACAGTGGCTCATTGAAAAAGCCGGCGTGGCTCCGGGTAATATTCTTGTGGTGACTTTTACCCGGGCAGCGGCGGGTGAAATGCGGAGCCGGTTTGACCGGTTGATGGGCGGCCGCCATCTGCCGGTGAGTTTTGGAACCTTTCATGCAGTTTTTTTTACAATTTTAAAATACGCCTATAACTATCGGGTGGAAAACATTTTATCTGAGGATGAAAAATATGGCATCCTTCGGGATATTGTTCATCAGATCGATGTGGAAATGGATGATGAAAAAGATTTCCTGATGAATATTGCCGGGGAAATCAGCCGGGTAAAAGGTGATATGATGCCTTTAGAACATTTTTATTCAGCCAATTGTTCAAAGGAGGTGTTTGAAGAAATCTATACGTCCTATGAGAAAAAGCTTCGCCGGATGCGCCGGCTGGATTATGATGACATGCTTGTACAGACATGGCAGCTTTTCAAAGAAAGGCCTGACATATTGCTGGCCTGGCAGAAAAAATATACGTACATATTGATCGATGAGTTTCAGGACATCAATCGGATTCAATACGAAATTATACGGATGATGGCAAAACCGGAAGAAAATCTCTTTGTGGTGGGCGATGATGACCAGTCAATTTACCGTTTTCGCGGCGCTAAGCCGGAGATTCTTCTCGGTTTTACAAAAGATTATCCAGGGGCTGAAATGGCCGTTTTGAACAAAAATTATCGCTCCACGGGTGCTATTGTTTCCCGGGCGGAAGGTTTGATTCGCCACAACGAGCATCGTTATGCCAAGCATATGACGGCTTCCCGGGAAAAAGGGAGTGAAGTATTGGTAAAGGCTTTTCAAAAGCCGACAGACCAGTATTTGAAAATGATTCGGGAAATTGTGGATATGCATGGGCAGCAGAATGTTCCATGGGAACAGATTGCGATTATTTTCCGTACCAATATTCAGATGAGCGGTCTGGTAGAACAGCTCATGGTCTACAATGTGCCTTTTGTTATGAAGGATTCGGTGCCGAATATTTACGAACACTGGATCGCCAAAGATGTTTTTGCCTATATGAATATTGCTTTCGGAAGCAATTCCCGGGCAGATTATCTTCGGATCATTAATCGGCCGAATCGATATATATCCAGGTCCTATTTGGATGAAGATCCGGTAAATTTGTCCAATGTAAAAGACTATCTGGAGAATCGGGAATGGATGTTGGAGCGAATCGAACAGCTTGAATATGATTTATATATGCTGGCATCCATGGGACCCTATCCGGCGATTCAGTATATCCGTCATTCGATTGGTTATGATGAATATTTGAAAGAATATGCCATGGGCCGGGGAATCAAAGGTGACGATCTGCTGGAAGTTCTGGATGAATTGATGGATAAGAGTCATGCTTATAAAACATGGGAAGAATGGTTTAGAGCCATTGAACAGTATTCGGAAACTTTAAAAATCCGTTCCAGGCAGCATTTTGAGGCAGCGGAAGGCATACGACTTCTCACCATGCATGGAGCAAAGGGACTGGAGTATGACGTGGTCTATATTCCCGATGCCAATGATGGCCTGATGCCTCATAAAAAAGCAGCGACCGAATCGGATAAAGAAGAAGAGCGGCGTATGTTTTATGTGGCTATGACACGGGCTAAAAATGACCTCCGGGTTTATTTTACCCGGGAGCGCTACGGTAAAGCTTCGGAAATGTCGCCTTTTGTTGGAGAATTCCTTGCTTTTTAGGGAATAATCTGGTAGAGTGAAAGTGTGCGAAAATACGCAGAAAGAAAGTTGAGGTAGAGAAATGGGAACATTTATTCCAGAAGATGATGATACGATGACATTAAGTTTTGATGACGGTGCTGAAATCGAATGTGCGGTGATTGCCGTATTTCCAGTAGGTGAGAAAAATTACATTGCCTTACTTCCTTTTGAAGATCAGGGCGTGGATGAAGATGAAGTTTATATTTACCGTTTTATCGGCGCTGAAAATGCAGAAGATGTTCAGCTTGAAGATATCGAAACCGATGAAGAATGGGAAATGGTATCCGATGCGTTCGACGAACTGTTAGACAGCGAAGAATTTGATGAATTATTTGACGGTGAATAATATGTATGATTAAAAAGATGATTCCGTAAAGCGAAGGACGCTGCGGGATCATCTTTTTTTCAGAAAATTTTCGGTTATACGAGGATATCGATAAAATACTGGGCGGCTTCGGAAAGCGGTGCTTTGTCATTATAGCCAACGACGATCTGGCGGGATGGAAGCATTTCCCGGGTGCGGATGATGAATAAATCCGACTCCTTTTCCGGCAGACAGAAATCCGGAATAAAGGCTATGCCCAGGCCGATGCGGGCCAGATCGATGAGCAGATCGTTGCTGCTCAGTTCAATTTCAGGCACCAAATCCAACTGATGCTGCTGAAACAGGCTGTGAAGGAATTCACTGGTCAGGCTGGCCTTGTCCAGCATAAGAATCGGATAGCTGAGCAATTCAGCCAGTTCCAGCCGCTTATTTTTCAGATGAGTGAAATTCTCATTGGCAATAAATACATCGTGAAATTCCCTGACCTTGCGGACATTTCGGATGGCGTTCATTCGTGGATTTGGGGAATTGGTTACGATAAGATCGACCAGTTCATTTTCCAGCAGATCGACACAGCGAGCCGAAGTGGCATTTGTCACTTTGATATGTACATTTGGAAAATGTTCGTGGAATTCTTTCAGATAAGGCACAAGATAGTAACGGCAGATGGTGTCGCTGGCACCGATACGCAGTTGTCCGCCGTTTAATGCTTTGGCGTCCATAATCTGGTTTTCGCCGCGGATGATCAGGTTGATGGCCGGTTCGATATGTTTAAAAAGAATTTCTCCTTCCGGAGTCATCTTGACTCGTTTTGTACTTCGGATGAAAAGAGTCTGATCCAGCTTTTTTTCCAGGGCCTTGATCGATTGACTGACAGCCGATTGGGAAATGAAAAGTTTTTTTGAAGCTTCGGAGAAGCTTAATGTTTTGGCAACGTAATAAAATACCTTATATAATTCGTAGTTAATGTCCATAGGCCACCTCAATTATTAACGATTTTAATAAAAAATGGAAGTTATATTAATATAAATAAATAATAACATACATGTAGAAAATAGTAAATGTAAAATTATGGAGAATAATCCATTGACAAAAGGCCGTGAAAGGCGTATCCTTTAATCAAGCAAAGGCGCTCTTAGAAATAAGAGCGCCTTTTTTACATCTTGGGAACCCGGTGGATGTATGAAAATGGTTCCTAATAGAGGACAGGAGATGGGAGTTATGAAAGAATTAAGAGAGCACATTGAATGTATCAATGATCTGCTGGCCAGATATGGTGTCCGGTTTGGCTTGTATAAAAATGGCGAATTTAAAGAGCAGTTGTTTCCCTTTGATCCGATTCCAAGGATTATTCCAAAGGCAGAGTTCGATCATTTGGAAAGAGGATTGGTTCAGAGAGTGAAAGCACTGAATTGTTTCCTGGAAGATATTTATTCGGAGAAAAAGATTATTGCGGATGGTGTCATACCGGAATCCTTTGTATTTTCTTCCAGCGGTTATTTACCCGAGTGTGAAGGGATTCATCCGGTTCATGGCATACATAGCCATATTTCCGGCATTGATCTGGTGGAAGGCAAAGACGGTGAATGGTATATTCTGGAGGATAATCTCCGAATCCCTTCTGGTGCTTCCTATCCTTTGATTGCACGGAATATATGCCGGAGAGTCAGTCCGGGCACATTTTCCAATAATGCCATTGCAGACAACCGGGATTATGCCAAAATGCTGAAAGAAATGATGGATTATGTCAATACGGGAGGCATTAATGTTATTTTAACACCGGGACGTTACAACGCGGCATTTTTTGAACATTCCTATCTTGCTGAGAAGACCTACTCAATATTGGCGATGCCAAGTGACCTCTATGTGGAAAATGATGTTTTGTATTATAAAGACTATTCGGAACGGCCGAAGCGGGTCGGAGCAGTATATCACCGGATTTCCGACGAATATATGGATCCGCTGACCTTTAATCCGGAATCGGTCATTGGTGTGCCGGGAATCATGTCGGTGTATAAGGCCGGCAACGTGGCCCTGGTCAATGCACCGGGAAACGGCATCGGTGATGATAAGGGTATTTATTATTTTGTTCCTAAGATGATCGAATACTATCTGAATGAAAAGCCGCTGCTAAAAAATGCACCGACTTATCTGCCGTATTTTGAGGAAGACCGAAAATATGTTTTAGAAAATCTGGAGAAGCTTGTCATTAAAGATGTGGCCGAGGCCGGAGGTTACGGCGTTATTTTCGGCAAGGATTTAGATGGTGAAAAACTGGAAGAAATGCGCCAGTTGATTCAGCGGGAGTCCCGTCGTTTTATTGCTCAGGAAGTTATTGACTTTAAAGATCTGGAGATTGTCGAGGGCGGTGGAACAGTGGAACGAAAGGCAGATTTGAGAGCGTTTGTTCTCTATGGTAAAGAAGTGAAGGTTTGGAAGAGCGGTCTGACCCGTTTTTCAAGAAACCCGGATTCCTTTGTTGTGAATTCGTCTCAGGGAGGAGGATTTAAAGACACATGGGTATTATCTCGGTAGTTAAAGCAAGTAATCTTTTATGGCTTGGCCGTTACAGTGAGCGGGTGTATACGACCCTGCAGGTTTTCAGCCAGTATTATGATGATATGATCGACCACAATATGACCGGTTATGAGGAATATTGTGAGAAATTGTCCATTCCGTCGATTTATACGGGTGTGGAAGACTTTTTTGACAGATATCTTTTTGATGAATCGGATCCGAATTCCATCGTTTCCAATTTGACCCGGGCGGTGGATAATGCCATCATGCTTCGAAATGAAATCAGTTCCACTACATTATCATATCTGGAACTGGCTCTGAATAAGCTGAAACGGATTCGGAACAGTAAAACGGCTCTCTTTGAAATCCAGAAGGTGTCTGATTATATGTTGGCCTATTGGGGCTGTCTGGATGACTACGTATTGGATGACGAATGCCGGAATCTGATTAAAGCGGGACGCTATATTGAACGTCTGGATTTATATCTGCGTTTGGATTTTCCTTATGATACGATTGAACGGGAATTTGACAAGCTGATGGGCCGTCTCGGACGGGTACATATCAGTTATGATCATCGGAGCTCCAGCCGCCTTCATTCGATTATTATGGCCGGAGACCCGGAGCGGGCAAGTCGGGGCCAGGCTCTGGAATGTGTCAATAAATTCTTTGAAGGATTTTGAGTCAAATATGAAACGATTGAAATTTGAATACCGGACGTCAGTGGCATTTGACGGTGAAGTAGTTGATCATGGTTTTCTGCTGCGGTGCCTGCCGAGAGAAGAAGAGCGTCAGCATCTCGAATTCTACAGGTTGGATGTGTGGCCGGAGACCGAGGTCAAAATTCAAAGTGACTTCTGGAAAAATACAACAGTTCAGGGAGTTATTGTCAGGCCACATACAAACTTTGGGTTTCATGTCAGCGGTGAAGTGACGGTTGATCTGAGCAGACCGAGAAAAATATGGCATCCGATATTCGCTTATTCGACGGAATTGACACAGACCAGTCCGGCCATGGAAGCTTTGACAAAGCATCTGCTTGGAGAAGCCGACGGGAATGCACTTTCAAAGGCGCTTTGCCTGATGAATGGTCTTTATGATATCTTTGAGTATCGACAAAATGTGACCCAGATAACAACCACAGCGGCCGAGGCCTTTGAATTCGGGCAGGGTGTTTGTCAAGACTATGCCCATATGCTGGCGGCTATGTGCATTTATGCGAAAATACCGGCGCGTTATGTCGCCGGTTTTATGCTGGGTGAGGGACATACTCACGCCTGGGTGGAAGTGTTTTCTGAAGGAAGCTGGTACGGATTGGACCCGACCAATAACCTGATGGTGGATGAGACATATATCAAGCTGGCTCATGGAAGAAATGCGCTGGATTGCAGTGTGCTCCGGGGCGGATTTAAAGGACAAGTCTCCCAGAGTCAGGAAATATTTGTACATGTGGAGGAGTTAGAATGATAGAAACAGTGGTTGCATCCGCATTGCCTGTAGATGAAATGATGCGGATTGAGAAAAATCGCCTGGAGCCGGATCATCCGGTGGAACGTCCGAAACGGATCGTCATTGTGACAGGCACCCACGGTGATGAGCTGGAAGGACAGTTTTGCTGTTATGAGGTTATCCGGCGGATTAAGGAACATAAAGAATATTTAAATGGTATTGTGGATGTATTTCCAGCTTTAAATCCACTGGGAATCGACACGATTACCCGGGGAATACCAAAGTTTGATCTGGACATGAACCGGATATTTCCGGGAAATCTGGACGGTAGTCTGGCTGAATATACGGCGTACCAGGTCATTGAAGATATTAAAGGTGCGGATTTGTGTGTGGATATCCATTCCAGCAATATATTTTTAAGGGAAATTCCTCAGATTCGTATTAATGAAGAGACCGCTGAGCGGCTTGTGCCTTTAGCACTGAAAATGAATGTGGATTATATTTGGATTCATGCAGCGGCAACAGTTCTGGAATCCACTCTGGCCCACAGTCTGAATAAGGCCGGAGTACCTACATTGGTGGCAGAAATGGGCGTGGGCATGCGGATCACAAAAGACTATGGATATCAGTTGACCAATGGTATTTTCAGTGTAATGAAGCATCTTGGAATCTGGACCGGGCCGGTGGAGGAAGTACGGCATCCGATTATTTCGACTGATGGAAAAGTTTCTTTTCTCAATGCGGAAGCTTCCGGTGTTTTTGTTCCATGTGTCAATCATTCGAATAAAGTTAAAGCCGGAGAACATATCGGGGATATTATCAGCCCGGTGACCGGAGAGGTGATTCACAGTGTGGATTCTCCGGTGGACGGTCTTGTATTTACCCTTCGTGAGTACCCGATCGTCTATGAGGGTTCATTGCTGGCACGAATTCTTGGAGGTGTGGACTGATGCAGAAAGAAACATTATTTCATTTAAAATCCTCTTACAGAGATGATCTGCGTATCCAGGGATATCGTTTCGGCAAGGGAGAAAAAGCGGCCTGTATTGTCGGCGCTCTTCGGGGAAATGAGGTACAGCAGCTTTATGTATGTTCTCAGATTATAAAAACTTTAACGGAGCTTGAACGGCGGGGGCATATTGTCCGGGATAAAGAGATTCTGGTCATCCCATCGGTCAATAGCGCGTCTTTAAATATCAGCAGCCGTTTTTGGGCGCTGGATAAAACAGATATTAATCGAATGTTTCCAGGGTATAATCTCGGTGAGACAACGCAGCGGATTGCTGCCGGCCTTTTTGAAAATATCAAAGGCTATAGCTATGGTATCCAGTTTGCGAGCTTCTATATGCAGGGAGATTTCATCCCCCATGTCCGAATGATGGATACCGGATATCAAAATCCGAGTCTGGCCAATCTTTTTGGCCTGCCATATGTGGTCATTCGCTCTCCGAAGCCTTATGATACGACGACCTTAAACTACAACTGGCAGATTTGGGAGACCAGTGCTTTTTCTGTTTACACCTCTGCAACTGACCGGATTGACGAGGCATCTGCCAAGCAGGCCGTGGCTTCAGTGATGCGGTTTTTAAGCCGTATGGGAATCATCAAATATCATGGACACAGCGGTTACATTGCCAGCGTTATTTATGAAAAAGATTTAATGCCGGTTAAAACAAAAGAAGCCGGAATTTTCCGGCGATTAAAACATGAGGGCGATGACGTTCGGTTCGGCGAGGTGATTGCTGAAATCATCGATCCTTATGAGGGCTATGTTAAGATGCAGATCATATCACCGACCGACGGTGTCATATTCTTTGCACATAATGAGCCGTTGGTTATGGAAAACACAGCAGTGTTTAAAATCATAAAGAAAATGTACAACTAAGCGAAAAATTCCCTGTCTTTTAAAAGCTTGAAACGCTTTTGAAAAGACAGGGAATTTTTATTTTCTATATTAAATCACAGATCTGAAATCAGGAACCTGTTTCAGTAACGGCAACAGGATGGTCGAAATGATCAGACCGGAAAGTCCCTGGATGAGGTTGGCCGGAACGCTGGCGAAGGCACCGCTGCCATACATAAAGTATTCAAAGAAGCAATATCCTGCGGCCACAATAACTGTGGAGAAGCAGCCGGTAATGATACCTTTGACAATAACCTGGTCCAGTTTGCCGAGTAATTTATGATAAACAAAATAGCAGACAATCGCAATGACTGCTTTTACAATGAATGTAATCGGTACATAAACCATATATCCGGCCAGAAGGTCAGCCAGTGCGGAGCCAAGGCCGGCAGCCAGACCGCCGTAAATCGGACCGAGAAGAATACCGGACAGAACGACGATGGCATCACCCGGGTGGATGTAGCCGCCGGTTCCCGGTGTAGGAATATGAAGGCTCATTGTAGCAACGCAGGCCAGTGCAGCAAATAATGCAGCAAAGACCATGGATTTTGTTTTTGTCATTGATTTTTCCATAATGTTCACTCCTATGTCTTTGAACTTTTAGTTTTCATCGTATTATACAGGATAGGTGACCTTGTGAAAACGGCCAGTTTGAAAAAAAATAATAATGCCAGATGTAATCAAAGTCGCCTGATTAGAGAATCTAATAAATCTAATTAAATATATTAACTTTAATTATGGGCTTTTCAATGGTATAATGTTCGCGAAGATAGTGAGCAGTACACAGCAGTGTGCGATGCTCGTGAGTAGGAAAAACGAAGTTTTTGAATGGAGGTACATGATGACCCAGGTAAAACGTATTTATGTTGAAAAGAAACCGGAATATGCCGTAGCTGCCAAAGATTTGCTGGATGATATCCACAGTTACCTGAATATCCAGTCTGTTACTGGTGTCCGGGTGCTGATTCGTTATGACATTGAAAATATTACAGATAAAACCTACGAAAGCGCAAAGGTGATTGTATTTTCTGAGCCGCCTGTAGATGTTTTATATGAGGAAGAGTTTCCAAAAGCAGAAGATGAAAGCGTTTTTTCTGTGGAATATCTTCCGGGCCAGTTTGACCAGAGAGCAGATTCGGCCGAACAGTGTGTGAAGCTTTTAAATGAAACAGAGGAACCGGTTATCCGTTCCGCGACAACCTATTTGTTAAAAGGTTCTGTGACAGAAGATGAAATCGAACGTATTAAAGCTTTCTGTATTAATCCGGTGGATTCCAGGGAAACAGGAGAAGCAAAGCCGGAGACTTTGATCACAAAATTCGAAGAGCCGGCCGATGTGGCTGTGTTTGATAATTTCATGACCATGCCGGAAGCAGAGCTTCGGGAACTTTATGACTCCCTTGGCCTTGCAATGACATTTAATGATTTTAAATTCATTCAGGAATATTATGTGGGTGAAGAAAAACGGAACCCAACAGTGACAGAGATTCGTGTGCTTGATACTTATTGGTCCGATCACTGCCGTCATACAACATTCCAGACCGAACTTAAAAATATTGATTTTGAAGAAGGCTATTACCAGAAACCGATGAAGGATACTTACGATATGTATATGGAGCATCGGGCTGAGGTATTTGCCGGACGCAAGGATAAATTTGTATGCCTGATGGATGTGGCCCTGATGGCGATGCGTAAGCTGAAAAAAGATGGAAAACTTACAGATCAGGAAGAAACAGACGAGATTAACGCCTGCAGTATTATTGTGCCGGTAGAAATCGACGGCGAAACCGAAGAATGGCTGATCAACTTTAAGAATGAGACACATAATCATCCGACAGAGATTGAACCTTTTGGTGGTGCGGCTACTTGTCTTGGCGGCGCTATCCGTGATCCATTGTCCGGACGTACTTATGTATATCAGGCTATGCGTGTTACCGGAGCCAGTGACCCAAGAGTTTCTGTGAAAGAGACGATGAAGGGCAAACTGCCTCAGAGAAAACTTGTTACAGAAGCTGCCCATGGTTATAGTTCCTATGGTAATCAGATTGGTCTGGCTACAGGTCTGGTCAATGAAATCTATCATCCGAACTATGCGGCAAAACGTATGGAAATCGGTGCGGTTATGGCAGCTGCTCCAAGAAGTAATGTAACCCGTGCCACATCGGATCCGGGAGATATTATCATTCTTCTGGGCGGACGTACCGGACGTGACGGCTGCGGCGGTGCAACAGGTTCTTCCAAAGCCCATACTGTGGAATCTATTGATACCTGCGGTGCAGAGGTGCAGAAGGGTAATGCTCCGACAGAACGTAAATTACAGCGTCTTTTCCGTAATCCGGAAGTCAGCCGTCTGATCAAAAAGTGTAATGATTTTGGTGCCGGCGGTGTTTCCGTAGCCATCGGTGAATTGGCGACAGGTCTTCACATCCAGTTGGATAAGGTGCCTAAAAAATATGCGGGTCTGGACGGAACCGAATTGGCTATTTCCGAATCCCAGGAGCGTATGGCCGTTGTCATTGATCCGAAAGAGGTGGATGTATTCATGAAGTGTGCAGCAGAGGAGAACCTGGAAGCTACCTGTGTAGCTGAAGTTACCGAGGAACCTCGTCTTGTCATGTACTGGAGAGACAAGGTAATTGTTGACATTTCCAGAGCTTTCCTGGATACCAACGGTGCTCATCAGGAAAATGATGCTTTTGTTACAGTACCGGATCCGGAAGAAAACTATTTTAAGAAAGAGAAAGATGTTTCCGATATGAAACAGGCATGGCTTTCAAATCTGTCTGATTTGAATGTATGCTCCCAGAAAGGTCTGGTGGAAATGTTTGACAGTTCCATCGGTGCATCTTCCGTATATATGCCTTATGGTGGAAAATATCAGTTGACACCGGCTCAGTCTATGATTGCAAAACTGCCTGTTCTGAAAGGAAAGACAGATACAGTAACTATGATGAGCTACGGTTTTGACCCATATCTGTCCGCATGGAGCCCATATCATGGCGCTGTTTATGCTGTTGTTCAGTCTGTTGCAAGGATTGTTGCAGCCGGCGGCGATATGACGAAGATTCGTCTGACTTTCCAGGAATATTTCCGGAGAATGACGGAAGACCCGAAATGCTGGGGTGAACCGCTGTCCGCACTTCTTGGTGCCTATGAAGCTCAGATCGGTTTCGGACTTCCGGCGATTGGCGGTAAGGACTCCATGTCCGGTTCCTTTAATGAAATGCATGTTCCGCCAACATTGGTTTCCTTTGCTGTGGATGTGGCAAAACAGCAGGATATCGTAACTTCTGAACTGAAAAATCCTGGTGATAAGCTGGTTGTATTTAAGATTGCAAAAGATGAATATGATCTGCCGGTTTATGAAAAGGTTATGGATGCCTACGGCAAGATTACCAAACTGGTTAATGATGGTATTTTGAAAGCAACTTACACGATTGGATTCGGCGGTCTGGCCGAAGCTGTCAGCAAGATGGCTTTCGGTAATAAACTGGGTGTGACACTTGAAGGCAGCTTAGAAGCAGCAGAACTGTTCAAACCATACTATGGTGAAATTGTTGCAGAAGTAGCGCCGGAAGATATGGATAAGCTGACTGCGGACTATGTGGTATGCGGTACAGTGACCGAAGCACCGGAATTTGTTTATAAAGATATGAAGGTAACGATGGATGAGGCCATTGCTGCCTGGACAAAACCTCTGGAATCCGTATTCCCTACCAGATCCGGCGTGGAAGAAAAGACAATTGATACCGGTTTATATGAAACAAAGGATATTTATATCTGCAAACATAAAGTGGCAAGACCAAAGGTATTTATTCCGGTATTCCCAGGCACAAACTGTGAATACGATACGATGAAAGCCTTTGAGAAAGCCGGGGCCGATGTAAAGACGGCTGTATTCCGTAACCTGAACGAAGGTATGATTCGTGAATCAGTAGACGAATACGTAAAGGCTATCAATGAAGCTCAGATTTTAATGTTCCCTGGCGGTTTCAGTGCCGGTGATGAGCCGGATGGATCCGCAAAATTCATTGCTTCTGTATTCCGGAACGAGCGGATTAAAGAAGCTGTGAATCAGCTCCTGAACCAGAGAGACGGACTGGCGCTTGGTATCTGTAATGGTTTCCAGGCCCTCATTAAACTTGGACTTGTACCTTATGGTGAAATCACACCGCAGAAGGATGATTCACCGACATTGACGACCAACCATATCGGACGTCATATTTCCAAGATGGTTTATACAAAGGTTGTGACAAATAAGTCCCCATGGCTTCAGAAAGTGACACCGGGTGATGTATTTGCCATTCCGGCTTCCCATGGTGAAGGACGCTTTGTTGCCAGTGAAGCATGGATTAAGAAACTCTTTGAAACCGGTTGTGTGGCAACCCAGTATGTGGATGTTAATGGCAATCCAACCATGGATGAAGATTTCAATCCAAATGGTTCTTACTATGCGATTGAAGGTATTACCAGTCCGGATGGTCGTGTTCTTGGTAAGATGGCACATTCTGAGCGTATTGGCGACCATGTAGCTATGAATATTACAGGAAATCAGAATCAGCATATCTTTGAATCTGGTGTTGAATATTTTAAATAATTAACTAAAAAACTTCTCCTTGGAAACCTTGTTATGAATGGTTTCTTCGGGGAAGTTTTTTTATTTATGAATATTTCAGAAAAGGCTATTCAATGCTTGACGAAAAGAAAACGTAGCGTTACAATTTTAACAAAGATAAAGGTTGCAAAAATATATAGTGGAGGTAGTTTAAAATGGTAAACAGATTTGTACTTAACGAGACATCGTATCATGGAGCAGGAGCTATTCAGAGTATTCCTGAAGAGATTAAGGGACGGGGATTTAAGAAAGCGTTTGTATGTTCTGACCCGGATCTGATTAAATTTAATGTGACAAAAAAGGTAACAGATGTTCTCGAAAATGCAGGGATTGATTATGAAATTTATTCTGAGATCAAAGCCAATCCTTCCGTTGCCAATGTAAAAACGGGCGTAGAAGCTTTCAAAGCTTCCGATGCAGATTGTATTGTTGCTATCGGAGGGGGCTCTTCCATGGATACAGCAAAAGCCATTGGCATTATTATTACCAATCCGGAATTTGGCGATGTTGTCAGCCTGGAAGGTGTTGCTGAAACAAAGAATAAAGCGGTTCCGATTATCGCTGTTCCGACAACAGCAGGTACAGCAGCTGAGGTAACGATTAATTACGTTATCACAGATGAAGAAAAACATCGTAAAATGGTATGCGTAGATGTTCATGACATTCCTGTAGTAGCAGTTGTTGACCCGGAAATGATGTCCTCTATGCCAAAGGGATTGACGGCCGCAACAGGTATGGATGCACTGACACATGCAATTGAAGGTTATATTACGGCCGGTGCATGGGAACTTTCCGATATGTTTCATTTGAAAGCTATCGAAGTGATTGCCAGATCTCTCCGCGGTGCTGTAGATAACACACCGGACGGCCGGGAAGGCATGGCTCTCGGACAGTACATTGCCGGCATGGGCTTTTCAAATGTAGGCCTTGGTATCGTTCATTCCATGGCACATCCCCTGGGAGCACTTTATGATACACCACACGGTGTAGCCAATGCCATTATCCTCCCGACAGTGATGGAATACAATGCACCAGCCACCGGCGATAAATACAAATATATTGCACAGGCTATGGGGGTTGAAGGAACAGAAAACATGACTCAGGAAGAGTACCGCAAAGCAGCCGTTGATGCGGTAAGAAAACTTTCCCAGGATGTTGGTATTCCGGCAGATTTAAAAGAAATCGTTAAACCGGAAGATGTAGATTTCCTGGCCCAGTCTGCTTTTGATGATGCCTGCAGACCTGGCAATCCAAGAGAGACAAGCGTTGCTGAAATCGCTGAACTTTATCGCTCATTAATGTAAATAAAAAACGTTATCTCCGAAAGAATCATTTAAAGATTCTGAAGAGATAACGTTTTTTGCTTATTTATGTTCCGGCTCCATGTTTTCCTCCGGTTCAGTCAGATAAACATGGATGGTATCTATTCGGTTTTTATCCATTTTTTCAATAACAAATCGGATATAATCTTCGGTGATTTCTTCGCCTTCGGTCGGAATATGTTCCAGGACATTAATCATATGACCGGCAATGGAATCATAGTCGTCGGATTCGATGCGGCAGCCAAAGGTTTCATTGATATCATCCAGCCGGGTAGAACCGTCAACAAGGTATTCGCTTGTGCTCAGTTTCTGGATGGCGTCTACTTCATCGTCATCGTATTCATCACGAATCTCTCCGACAATTTCTTCGAGAAGGTCTTCCAGAGTGATGATACCGGCTGTAGAACCGTATTCATCCAGAACAATGGTGATGTTGATCGAATTTTCACGCATCTGAATAAGCAGATCCGATGTTTTTTGATATTCATAAGTAAAATAAGGCTCACGGAGCAGTTCGGAAAGTTTGAATTCTTCTTTGCTGCCTTCGTAGTTGAAAAAGTCTTTCAGTGTAACAATGCCGATGACATTGTCTTTGGTTTCTTCATAAACCGGGAGACGGCTGTACATATCTTTTTTAAAGACGCTGCGCAGTTCGTCATAAGATGCTTCCACAGGTACAGAAACCATGTCGATTCGCGGAACCATGACATCCTTCGCAAGGGAGTCGCCAAAATCAACCACGTTATTGATCATTTCTTTTTCTTCGCTTTCAAGGACACCTTCTTCATGGCTTACATCAATAATTGTCAAAAGTTCATTTTCTGTCATGACCCGTTCTTTGCCGGTAAAGCGCATACCGAGGAGTTTCATCAGACCAAAGGAAATTTTATTGACAATAAAAATCAATGGTGTGAAGATGACGGTAAGCCAGTAGATCGGTTTGACATAGATGAAACAAATCCGTTCAGCGGAATGGGTGGCTATGGATTTTGGTGTAATCTCACCAAATACCAGAATGATAAGCGTCAGTACACCGGTGGATATACCGATGGCTGTAGCTGTTTTTGATGCCAGGCCCAGATTCATCATAATACGGGTGATCATCGTGGTTGTCAGCGAAGATGCGGACAGATTGACAATATTGTTACCAATCAGAATAGCACTGAGCATTTTTTGAGGCTCTTCAATAATCTTACGGATCAGGGCAGCCCTTGGACGGCCTTCCTCCTCAAAGGTTCGTATACGGATTTTGTTGACCGTGGTAAACGCGGTTTCCGCTGAAGAGAAAAATGCTGATAAAAGTACGAGAATAATCAGCGTGATTAGTTGCGCCACACTCGTGGGATCCAAATAAAATCATCTCCTGTAATTTAATATTATAATGAAAGATTCTATCTTATATAGAGATGATTGTCAAGAAATAACAGGAAATCAAAGATTTACACTTGTCATTCGTAAAAAATCATTGTACAATAGGAATGGTTTTAAAGTTACGGTTTTGTCAAGAGGAGGCATTATGCGTAAGAAATCACATATTTCACTTGCAAATCATATGTTGGATGAATTTAAGGATGAGACATTGATGGCCCATGCCTATATGTTTCAATTTGGAAGTCTGTTACCGGATCTGGTTCCATCATTTATTACAAAGAAACATCAGATGGATACCACTTTTGATATTTTAGAGAAAAAATTGCGTAAAGTGATTGAAGAATATGATGGTGAAGAAGGCCTTTCTATGTCCAGGTGCAAGGACCTGGGGGTTGTCACCCATTATATTGCCGATTATTTCACATTACCTCATAATAAAAAATTTAAAGGAAATCTGAAAGATCATGTGAGCTATGAAGAGGTTCTCAAGCATGCCATGCGTCATTATGTCAGCCAGAAGAACATTGAGAATCAGCCATTGATTCGAATGTCCATGTCTTCAGTAGATGATATTTGTAATTTTATTAAGAACTGCCATGTCGAATATATTAAAATGGCAGCCGATGGACAGGATATTGACTGCAGACACAGTGTTGAAGTGTGCCGGCAGGTGCTTGAGGCTGTGATGTTATTGCTCCACCAGCGGCAGCATCATTATATACAGGTGGCCTGAAGGCAGAATAATTAAGGACTTATAAAAAGTACTTTAACAATCCTGGTTGAAGTACTTTTTTTACAATTCAATTATAAAAGAAAAGTAAAGGATGATAGAATTGGAACCAATGATTAAAATTGAACATCTGGATAAGACCTTCAAGGGCAAGACGCAGACAGTTTACGCATTGAAGGATATCAACCTGGATATTCAAAAAGGGGACATATTTGGAATCATCGGTATGAGCGGTGCAGGAAAAAGTACATTGATTCGGTGTATGAATTTCCTTGAACGCCCGACTTCCGGGACAGTAAAGATCGACGGTAAGGATCTGGCGGCTTTATCCGATAAAGAATTGAGAAAGACCCGCCAGGAAGTGGCGATGATCTTTCAGCATTTTAATCTGCTGCAGCAGCGGAATGTCCGGGGAAATATTGCATTTTCCATGGAGATTGCCGGAATGAAAAAAGAGGATATTGACAAGCGGATCGATGAGTTGCTGGAAATCGTTGATTTGAAAGACCGGGCCTTGATGTATCCGGCCCAGTTATCCGGCGGACAGAAGCAGAGGGTGGCGATAGCGAGAGCTTTGGCTACAAATCCAAAGATCATTCTCTGTGATGAGGCTACCAGTGCACTGGACCCGGCGACGACCCAGTCCATTTTGAAATTATTAAAGGATATTAACCGCCAGTACGGTATTACCATTGTTATTATTACCCATGAGATGTCTGTTGTGGAAAGCATTTGCAGTCATGTGGCCATTATTGACGATGGTCAGCTGGCTGAGGTGGGTACGGTTGAAAAGGTCTTTACCCAGCCGGAATCCAGAACAGCAAAACGGATCATTTATCAGAAATCCGGCGGAAACCAGGCAGCGCTTGGAAAACGCTGTATCCGTGTTGTATTTGACGGAAAGTCTTCTTATGAGCCGGTGATTTCCAATCTGATCATGGAGTGTAAGATCGCGGTAAATATCATGTTCGCGGATACAAAAGATATTGATGGAAAAGCCTATGGACATATGATTCTTCAGCTTCCTGAAGACAAGCTCCAGGGAGACCGGGCGATTTATTATCTGCGCTCGAAAAATCTTGTAGTGGAGGAGTTGGAAGATTATGTTATTTAGTTCGGATATTTGGATGATGATCGCGGAAGGCGTTCAGGGAACCCTATATATGGTTTTGGTTTCCACAATTTTCTCTTATATTCTGGGACTGCCGATTGCTATCTTGCTGGTAGTTACCCGAAAAAATGGTTTGCACCCGATGCCGGTGGTCAATATGATCGCTGACGTGGTTGTAAATATATTACGTTCCGTACCATTTTTAATTCTGATGATTCTGGTCACACCACTGATGCGGCTCATTGCCGGAAAAAGCTATGGCCCGACGGCGACGATCGTAGCTTTGGTAATTGCTGCTGCGCCATATGTGGCGAGAATGATTGAATCTTCGCTGCTGGAAGTGGACCCGGGAGTGATCGAGGCGGCTTTGAGTATGGGAGCCTCCACAAAAACGATTATCCTTAAAGTTCTTATTCCGGAAGCAAAGACATCATTGATCGTGGGATGTACCATCGTTGTCGGAACGATTCTTGGATATTCAGCCATGGCCGGAGCTCTTGGCGGCGGCGGCCTGGGAGATATCGCCATTCGTTATGGTTATAACCGTTATCAGTTTGATATTCTTATTGTGACGGTTGTTCTGCTCGTAATTTTGGTGCAGATTTTCCAGGTGATCGGAATGAAGATTTCCAAGAAGACAGATAAAAGGATACGGGAGTAGACGAAAAAGGAAAGGAAGAATAAAAATGAAAAAAGGATTGGCTTTAGTACTGGCTGCAGCATTTTGTGTAGCAGCAGTAACAGGATGCGGAAGCTCTTCAAAAGAGACAACAGCAGAAACAAAGGCTGAAACAAGTGCAGAAACAACAACAGAGACAGGAGAAGAGGCAAGCGGCGCAGCAGAAGCTGGAACAAAATTAACAATAGCAGCAAGCCCGACACCTCATGCTGAGATTTTAAATGCTGCAAAAGAGTTAATGGCTGAAAAAGGTATTGAACTGGAAGTCATTGAATTTACAGATTATGTTCAGCCAAATAAAGTTGTAGATGCAGGCGATGTGGATGCAAACTATTTCCAGCATTTCCCATACCTGGAAAACTTCAATGTAGAACAGGGAACAAAGCTTGTTTCCGCAGGTGCTATTCACTATGAACCACTGGGAATCTATCCTGGAAAATCCAATGATTTAGCAAACATCCCGGATGGCGCTGAAATCATTGTCCCAAATGATGCAACAAACGAAGCAAGAGCTTTACTTCTTCTTGAAGCAAACGGTATCATCACATTAAAAGAAGATGCCGGTTTAAATGCTACAGCAAATGATATTGCTGAAAATCCTCACAATGTCAATATTGTTGAGATGGAAGCAGCACAGATTGCCAGAGCAGTAGAAGATGCAGATTTTGTTGTATTAAATGGAAACTATGCACTTCAGGCAAACTTCAGCGTTGAAAAAGATGCTTTAGCTAAAGAAGAAGCAGATTCTGAAGCAGCTCAGACCTATGCAAATATTATTGCAGTTCGTGAAGGTGACGAAGAAAGAGAAGAAATTAAGACTTTAGTAGAAGTTCTTAAGAGTGATGAAATCAAATCCTTCATCGAAACAACATATGAAGGTGCTGTATTACCAATTGAATAATTCATGCGGCAGCCAGAAGAAACATGCTCTGTAGTTTTTTCTGGTTTACCTGGGGCGGCCGGAGTTTTTCGGCCGCCATTTGTATACATATACTGAAGGAGAGAAGGTACATGGAAAATCTCTTAAACAGTCTGAGAAGGGAAAATAAAGAACGGGAGAGACGTCTGAACGTCAATGACAGAAAGCTTTTGTCGGATATGGTCGGTTATATGAAAACCCAGAAAATATGTGATTATGACATTGAACAGGTGCGTAAGACCATCATCCGGAACACCCTGCGTTCTTATAATAAACGAAAAAATCTGGAAAGCTTATCCGGTGGAGATTACCGGGAATATTGTAATAAACTTTGTGAAAATATGCGCCATGCCTCAGCAAAAGAACTTATTTTATCCAGAGGTGTGACGATTATATATGCGCTGGCGCTGATGTATGTGGTACGTTTGATCGATACTCTGATTGCCGGCGGAAATTTCTTCAAAAATCCGGTGGAAATAAATTTGGGATATCTGTCAGCGACAGCGGCGATTCTTTTGGGAACCGTTTTCATTTATCTCTATGTATCCGGAATATTAAAGACGAAAACAAATACTATGACAAACCAGCAGATGGCGGGGCTTCTTGTTTTAATTGCTATTATTGTGATCGCCGCTTATGGCGGAGTATACTTTTTATCGGATATTCATTTATTTGATATTCAGTGGTGGATTCCGGTGGTTATTATCGCTGTTCTGTGGGTTTTGTTCAAAATATTGTACATTCAATATGAAAATCAGATGGCGAAAGAGTCTTGAAGCCTGATTCATACTGTGATATACTAAAGTGCACATTTGTTTGATAGAGAAAGAGGGAAAAAAGATGAATTTGACATATACCAGCACACGGGGACATGGTGAAACGGTGACGGCCTCTCAGGCAATTTTAAAAGGTCTTGCAGATGACGGCGGTTTATTTGTCCCAACATCTTTACCAAAATTGGAAGTACCGGTAGAAAAATTAGCAGGCATGAGCTATCAGGAAGTGGCTTATGAAGTGATGAAGCTCTTTTTGACAGATTTTACCGAAGAAGAGCTGAAAAACTGTATTGCCAATGCTTATGATTCCAAATTCGACACAGAAGTGATCGCACCTCTGGTACAGGCGGACGGTGCCTATTTCCTGGAACTTTTCCACGGCAATACGATTGCATTTAAAGATATGGCTTTATCTATCTTACCGCATTTGATGACAACGGCTGCAAAGAAAAATAATGTGAATAATGAGATTGTTATTCTGACAGCCACATCCGGAGATACAGGTAAAGCAGCGATGGCTGGTTTTGCAGATGTTCCGGGGACACGGATCATCGTATTTTATCCGAAGGATGGTGTAAGTCCGGTTCAGGAAAAACAGATGGTTACCCAGAAGGGTGATAATACATTTGTTGTGGGAATTGAAGGAAATTTTGACGATGCTCAGACTGGCGTGAAGAAGATGTTTAATGATCAGAAGCTGGCTGAGGAACTGGCTGCATCTGGTTTCCAGTTTTCTTCCGCAAATTCAATCAATATTGGACGTCTGGTGCCTCAGATCGTTTATTATGTATATGCCTATGCTACACTGGTAAAAAATGAGCAGATTAAGAATGGCGATTTGATCAACATCACTGTACCGACCGGAAACTTTGGAAATATTCTGGCGGCTTATTATGCAAAACTCATCGGCCTTCCGGTAGATAAATTAATCTGTGCATCCAATACAAATAAAGTATTGTTTGATTTCTTTACAACAGGTACTTATGATAAAAAGCGCGAGTTCACTGTAACATCTTCGCCATCAATGGATATTTTAATTTCCAGTAACCTGGAACGTCTTATCTATCGTATTGCAGGAAATGATGCTCAGAAGAATGCGGCGATGATGCAGGCTCTTTCTGGTGAAGGAGAATATACCATCACAGAAGAAATGAAAAAAGGTCTGGTAGATTTCTATGGCAATTATGCCGATGAAAAGGAAACAGCCGAGGCTATTAAAAACCTTTACGAAAATACCGGGTATGTGATTGATACACATACGGCCGTTGCAGCTTCAGTTTATAAAAAATATGGGGCGGATACAAAGGATACAAAGCCGACAGTTATTGCATCTACAGCCAGCCCATATAAATTTGCCCGCAGCGTTATGACAGCCATTGATGAAAAATATGACGCTCTTGGGGAATTTGAATTAGTAGATGAACTGGTGAAACTTTCCAATACAGCGGAACCGGAAGCTGTCAAAGAAATCCGTACAGCTCCGGTACGCCATAACAACGTATGTGCCGTAGACGCTATGGAAGCAACGGTAAAACAGTGGCTTGGAATTAAATAAAGCGATTAAAAATAAGGGAATGTCATTCAGACGCTAAAACCTGGCGGTCTGATGACATTCCCTTTGTTTTAAGGCTCAATGCCTTCAAATATGATCATATCTGCATTATTTCGGACGGCATCATAAGCGTCCATCGTATTGATAGTCCAGAGAGCCAGACGTGCCTGAAACAGATGGCAGTTAATCCGGACCATCGGATTTTTATAATCTGTGTATTTGTAAGATATAAAGTCCGGACGGGCTAAAAAGTTAGAGCCTAAAACAGTAATCATGAATAATACCAGATCACAATGGGGTTTTTCTTTAAAAAAGTTACAGGAGAGCTGTCCACGTAAAATCTTAGGCTCATTTTTTCGGAACCATCTAAGAGCCAGGGGATTAAAGGATTCCAGGATATATTTACCGTTATAGCCGCGCATGGTTTTGGAGAAAATACGGCATAAACGGTCACAGGTATGTGCCTCTGTTTTCAGTTCGATCAGAAGCGGAACTTTGCCATCGACCAGTTCAAGGACTTCCTGGAGCGTCGGTATTTTTTCGTCCGTGCCGAGCAGTGTATACTGGCGGATTTCCTTGAGGGTCATGTCTTTAATATCTCGTTCCACATGACACATTCGGTAAAGGGTATCGTCGTGGTGAATGACCAGTTCATTATCCGCGGTCAGATGAACATCCAGTTCAATACCGTAGCCTTTGTCCACAGCTGCCTTAAAAGCAGGAAGGGAATTTTCCGGTACGCCCCACAGATTGTCGTGGAGGCCGCGGTGAGCATAGTCCCAGTGCATGAAAGGCGCCCATTTTTTTTGATGATCCAGCATCAGACGGGGACAGATGAGAAAAAGAATGGCCCCGCAAAATACTGTCAATAAATGTGTAATTGATTGGGTAAGTTTTGAAAGTTTTTTCATTGTAAACCTCATCTTATATGTAAATTTGCATATACTAATAGTATCACGGAGCGAAAGAAAAGTCCATACAGATGAAAGTCAATGACATTTTTTGTCATATAAAGTATCTGTGTTATTGATACTTGAATTTTAAATGCATATAGGATATAATAAATGAAGGAAATAGCCTGGGGTGTACGATGATCCTGCTGTTTTGAACCTACATTATTTTGTACGGGATACCATATATTAAGAATATGTCAGGCCTCCGTTTGCAGTGGAAGACAGAAAACTTGATGAGGTAACCCACTTGGCGTCGGGTTAGGCGTCAAAAGGCAGGAGACGGCACTCTGGGTATATATGAAATGATTACAAAAGACGGTATGTTTACCGTCTTTTTCTTTGTTATGGGAGTTGAAAGGAGCTGATCTGTTTTTGCGTAAGTATCTGCTACATATCGGTATTTTTGCAGCGGCATTGACTGTTTTGCTGCTTTATTTTCTAAATATTCATCGTCAGTGGACGGCAAATGAGATGATGAATCGGGCACAGATTGCCCGCATGTTGGCGTTGATGCGGTATGACCGGTCTGAGTGTGAAGAAATGGGAAAAGCTGATACAGAAGAGGGGCTGCCCGGTGATATATCCGTGAGTGAATGGTATGAAGCCTATGCAGCGATTGCCTTGAAAGAAGGATGGCTGAAGGTAAAAGATGACGGGGGATTTCATCCGGCAGATACATTTACTTACGGTGATCTGAGATATATCATGGAACAATTTCATTTATCCGAGGATTTGCTGTCATTTTCCATAAAATACCGTCAGGATGACGGCATGGTTCCGAGAAAGCAGTGGTGTGAAGTCTATCAATTGCTTTCGGCGGAAAGTCCGAAAATACGACGGGAAAGTCTTTCTGTTCATGGAACGCCGTCAAATATATCCGGGTTGGGAGCCTGGCAGGTTTTGACAACCCAGGGGGTGAAACGGGCAGAGGGGCTGGCTGTAGACATGTATATGGATAAATTCGTTGAGGTTTATATGGCCGGGGATGAAATTTTATGTATGATTGATGAAAAGGATGAGACATGCCGTCTGGAAAATGTCTGGATTGAGTCGGGAGAAGGGGATGAAATCCGGGTGTTTTGGGGTGGATTTGAGCGGTTGATTAAGCTGGATGGAAAATTGAATGGAACGTTGGAACCGAATATGGGAGATTTGACGTTTACTGACGGAAGGCTTACCGGGGTAGATTATAAGACGAGCCGTATAAAGGATACATTGACAGGAATCGAGACGGATGCCCTGATGCTTGAAAATTATGGAAAGGTTCCGGTGACTGAAAATCTGATGGTCTATCAGATTTCACCAACGCCTCAGAGCATATCGAAAGAAATGTTGGCTGCTGATGGTACGGTTTATGAATTCGTGCTTCAGGGCAATGAAATCTGCGGCGTTATTTATCAGGATTATGCTGAGGAAACCCTTCGGGTACTTCTTCATGGAAATGGAGATGCTTATGAGCAGGTTTCGGCTACAGTGACGGCAAATGAAGCTTTTCTTGTCACTCAGGGAGACAATGTGCATCGATATGAAGGCGGAAGCGAGGTGACTTTATCGGCCGGAGAAGGGAGCGCAACGATAAAAACAGAGAATGAGCGGGGGAAAATACAGATTTTATCTTTGGAACGAAGCTGTGGGGCACCTTCTTATCATGGTTCCATTTGCCTGGAAGATAACGGTGACAGTCTTCTGCTTATCAACGAAGTGAATCTGGAAGATTATGTGGCCGGGGTCATTCCAGGGGAGATGCCTGTATCTTATGGAGAAGAGGCTTTAAAGGTGCAGGCCGTATGTGCCCGGACTTTTGCTATGAGAGCATTGGGGACGACTTTCCGGGATTATCCGGCGAATTTGGACGATACGGTGTCCAGTCAGGTTTATAATAACCAGGAGGAATGTGAGGAAAGTATTCAGGCTGCTTCGGAGACACGGGGACAGGTATTGCAGAGTCCTGAAGGGTTGACGGCTACCTATTTTTTCTCTACGTCGTGTGGTCATACCTCAGATGCAAAAGACGTTTGGTACAGCGGCGGCGGTACCGACGATGAAGAGGCGGTATCCGTATTCCTGAGCGATGATTCAGTTGGTCTGAATCTGATGCAGGAAGAGGATTTTCGGCGTTTTATCAATATGGAAGATGGTGCGGCTTACTTTGAACAGGACCTGCCGTGGTTTCGGTGGCAGACATTTATATCTTCAGAAGACATACGGAGCAGTGTGCTGAATATCTGTCAGACAGATATCGGTGAACTAAGAAGCATTGCAGTGCTTGAACGGGCGGAGAGCGGATTGCTTAAAGCCATTCAGCTTGACGGCAGTCTGGATACATGTACAGTCTATGGAGAATATAAAATCCGTCAGGTATTTTCTCCGGTCAATGCAGAACTCATCCCTCAGAGCGGAGAGACGGTGACTGGTTGGACGCTGCTTCCAAGCGCATATTGTTATATGGATGCGGTGATAGAAAATGATGTGTGCGAGGGCTATCTTATTCATGGCGGCGGTTACGGACATGGCTGCGGAATGAGTCAGAACGGAGCCATGAAAATGGCTGAGATGGGGAAATCTTATGCTGAGATTTTAAAATACTTTTTCCCGGATTCAGAATTAATCACAGAGTAAAAACGAGGGCCGGCAATTAAAAACTGCCGGCCCCTGGATTTAATACAATAAGTGGAAGTCTTCTTTTTTCTCCGGAAAGAGGAAATAATTGAGTTCAGCCCCCAAAAAGAAGATATACATCATTAAATACAGGTAAATAAAGAAGAAAATCAAGTAGGAAAGGCTGCCGTACATATAGGAAGAACTGCTGGAGTATTCAACATATAAAGAAAAAATGTAGGAGCCGATCATCCAACCGGCGGTGGTAAATATGGCGCCGGGAAGCTGTTTTAAGGTTTTCATCGGTTTGGCCGGAAGAAATTTATAAAACAGGGTGAATATTAAGATATAAAATCCGATCGCGATAAAGGATTGGAGCATATTTAAAATCTGGGAATATTCCGGCATGCTTGGTATTGCGGTACGCAGCCAAAAATATATCCGGTTACCAAAAACGAGAACGAGAACAGTAAAGATAATGACTATGGCAAACAGCAGGGTGTAAAGGGCTGCTTTCAAACGAAGAATGAAATAGTTCCGGTTTTCTTCGATTCCCTGTACCGAGTTCAGTCCATCGGAAAGAGCCATAATACCTTTCCCTGCCGTCCAGATGGTAATGATGACGGATACGGAAAGGATTGTGGCGCCGGATTCAACGTGGATATCGTTCAATATGGCAGATACCGCTGCTTCATAGGAGCGGGGAATGACCAGAAAAATAGTATCCAGTAAGGCTTCTGTATCAAATGGCAGATGCTGTATCAATGTCAAAAGAAACAGAAGAAAAGGCAGGAAGGACAGTATGATAAAGTAGGCCGACTGGCCGGAGTAGGCCGCAAGCCGGTCTTTTCGTATTTTTTTTAATATATTTTGGACCCAGACAATTAATCTAAGCATTACAGTTTCCTCCTGAGAATATCATTTTCAGATTACAACGATAATATCACGGATTGGAAAAAATGGCAACTAAATCCAGCTGCGCCACTTGACAAAGAAAATGAATATGTTAAAATAAAACACAGTGTAAAGGCTGTGAATGTGTCAGTAGATACATATTTTCTTACAGAGAGAACCGGTCATCGGGTGGAAGCCGGTTTAAGTTCAGATATGTGTTGAATTTCCCACAGGAGCCGCATCTTTGAATCTACAGGCAGCAGACGCTTTGAGACCCTGAGTAGTAGGAGATGACGTTGATGCACGTTACGCATATCCGAGTGTCAGGCGTTTTTCGTCTGGAATTAGGGTGGTACCGCGGAATAATCCGTCCCTTTGTATAAAGGGGCTTTTTTTATGCCCATCCGGGCATGCCCCGAATATTAATATTAGAAAGGAATCGATAAAGATGAAAGACAGATTAGAACAAATCCGTCAGAATGCGCTGGCTCAGATTGAAGAAGCCGGTGCGTTGGAAAAGCTGAACGATATCCGTGTCGCTTTTTTAGGTAAAAAAGGTGAATTGACTTCGATCATGAAGTCCATGAAAGAGATTGCGCCGGAAGACCGTCCGGCTTTTGGACAGATGGTAAATGAGACCCGTTCCGAAATTGAGAAGAAGATGGAGGAAATGAAAACTGAGCTGGCCAGAAAAGCCAGAGAAGCCCAGTTAAAGGCCGAGGTCATTGACGTTACCCTTCCGGCAAAGAAGAGTAATGTGGGTCATCGCCATCCAAATACCATTGCCCTGGAGGAAGTGGAACGTATTTTCGTTGGTATGGGCTACGAAGTGATTGAAGGACCGGAGGTTGAAAAGGATTATTATAACTTTGAAGCTCTGAATATTCCGGATAATCATCCGGCGAAGGATGAACAGGATACTTTCTATATCAATAAGGAATTCGTATTGAGAACCCAGACATCCGGCACTCAGGTACACACAATGGAAACTCAGGAGCTTCCTATCCGTATGATCGCACCGGGCCGGGTATACCGTTCCGATGAAGTAGATGCGACCCATTCTCCATGCTTCCATCAGATTGAAGGTCTTGTCATTGACAAACATATTACATTCGCTGATCTGAAGGGAACACTGGCTGAGTTTGCCAAAGAGCTTTTTGGTGAAGAGACGAAGGTTAAATTCCGTCCGCATCACTTCCCATTCACAGAGCCAAGCGCAGAGATGGACGTTACCTGTTTCAAATGCGGCGGAAAGGGATGCCGTATGTGTAAAGGCTCTGGTTGGATTGAAATTCTCGGCTGCGGTATGGTTCATCCAAAGGTGCTTCGTATGAGCGGCATTGATCCGGATGAATATTCCGGTTTTGCTTTCGGTGTGGGCCTTGAGCGAATCGCCCTGCTGAAATATGAAATTGACGATATGCGGTTACTTTATGAAAATGATACACGTTTCTTAAAACAGTTCTAAAAGGGGGAAGGAAAAATGAATACACCATTATCATGGATTAAAGCTTATGTTCCTGGCCTTGATGTAACTGCTCAGGAATACACAGATGCAATGACCTTATCCGGTACAAAGGTTGAGGGCTTTGTAGAAATGGACAAGAATCTGGACAAGATTGTTGTCGGACAGATTGAAAAAATTGAAAAACACCCGGATGCAGATAAATTGATCATTTGCCAGGTCAATGTGGGTGAAGAAGAAAATATTCAGATTGTTACCGGTGCGCCGAATGTGAATGAAGGGGATCTGGTTCCTGTAGTTCGCGTTGGCGGACGGGTAGCCGGAGGCCATGACGGCGGTCCTATGCCGGAAAACGGCATTGCCATTAAAAAAGGTAAACTCCGCGGGGTGGAGAGCTTCGGTATGATGTGCTCCATCGAGGAACTCGGTTCCAGTCGTGATTTCTATCCGGAAGCACCTGAGATGGGCATTTACATTTTTAAAGCCGGTTCTGTAAAACCGGGAGATGATGCGGTGGAAGCCCTTGGACTTCACGATGTGGTATTTGAATATGAAATCACATCCAACCGTGTGGACTGCTTCGGCGTTCTCGGTATCGCCAGAGAAGCGGCAGCGACTTTCAGAAAGCCTTTCGTACCGCCGGTGGTTGAAGTGAAAGGCTGCGGTGGAGATGTGAATGATTACATCAAGGTTCGCGTAGAGGACGGAGACTTATGTCCGCGTTATACGGCCCGTGTTGTAAAAAATATTAAACTGGCACCGTCACCGGAATGGATGCAGCGCCGTTTGGCTGCCAATGGTATCCGTCCGATCAACAATATCGTCGATATTACCAACTATGTTATGGAAGAATATGGACAGCCGATGCATGCCTATGATTTGGATACCATTGAAGACCATCAGATCGTTGTCCGTCGTTTCGTCGATGGTGAAGAATTCGTAACTTTGGATGGCCAGAGTCATAAAATGGATAATTCCATGTTGGCTATCTGTGACGGCAAGAAGCCGGTTGGTATTGCAGGTATCATGGGTGGTGAAAACTCCATGATTACAGACAACGTTCAGACAATGCTGTTTGAAGCCGCTTGCTTCGATGGAACCAATATCCGTTTGTCCGGTAAGAAACTTGGTATGCGTACTGATGCTCAGAGCAAATTTGAAAAGGGTCTGGACCCGAATAATGCCATCGACGCTATGAACCGTGCCTGCCAGCTCATCGAAGAACTGGGCGCTGGTGAAGTAGTTGACGGTGTGGTTGATATTTATCCGGAAAAACGGGAAGAACATGAGATTCTTTTCAGCCCTGAGAGAGTCAATGACTTGCTTGGAACGGATTTGACCCTGGATGAAATGCTGACTTATTTTGGACCTCTGGAATTAAAATACAATCCGGAAACAAAGATGGTGACTGTTCCGACCTTCCGTCAGGATTTGGAAGGACAGGCCGATCTGGCGGAAGAGGTTGCCCGTTTCTTTGGTTATGATAATATTCCTGTAACTTTACCGAGCGGTGAAGCAACGACAGGAAAATTATCCTACAAGCTCCGTGTGGAAGCTGTTGCAAGAGAAACAGCCGAGTTCTGCGGATTTTCCGAGAGCATGACTTATTCCTTCGAGAGCCCGAAGGTATTTGATAAGCTCCTTTTGGATAAGGATGATTCGCTGCGTCAGACAGTAACCATTATGAATCCTTTAGGCGAGGATTTCAGTATTATGCGTACCACACCGTTAAATGGTATGCTGACATCTCTTGCTTTTAACTACAGCCACCGGAATAAAGAAGCAAAACTTTATGAACTGGCCGTGATCTATTTGCCAAAAGAACTGCCGCTGACCGATTATCCGGATGAACGGGTGCAGTTTACTCTGGGTATGTATGGTTCTGGTGATTTCTTCACCATGAAGGGTGTGGTTGAAGAATATCTGGAACGCATCGGCATGAAAAAACAGGTAAATTATGATCCGAAAGCCGGAAAGAACTATCTCCATCCGGGACGTCAGGCCAATATTATTTATGATGGTCAGGTCATCGGTTATCTGGGTGAGATTCATCCGGAAGTTGCCGATAATTATAAACTGGGTGCAAGAACCTATGTTGCTGTTCTGGATATGCCATATCTGGTTGAGCGCGCATCCTTCGACCGTAAATTCCAGGGTATTGCCAAATATCCGGCAGTCACCCGTGATATCAGTATGGTCATGAGCAAGGACATTATGGTCGGCGAGGTAGAGGAAGTCATCCGTAAACGGGGCGGTAAGCTGCTGGAAAGCTTTGAACTGTTCGATATTTATGAAGGCGCTCAGATCAAAGCGGGATGTAAATCCGTGGCTTATTCCATCGTATTCCGCGACAAGACCAGAACTTTGGAAGATAAGGATGTCAATGAGGTGATGGACAAGATTCTTGCTGAACTTGAAAAAATGGGCATCGAATTGAGAAAGTAATAGATTATGAAAACATCAGATTTTTATTATGATTTACCGGAAGAACTTATTGCCCAGGATCCTCTGACGGACCGTTCCAGTTCCCGTCTCATGATCTTGGACAAGGAGACCGGTGATATCCAGCATAAAATATTTAAAGACATCATTGATGAACTGAATCCGGAGGATTGTTTAGTCATTAATGATACAAAGGTCATACCGGCCAGACTCCACGGTGTCAAAGAGGATACGGGTGCCCATATCGAAGTTCTTCTCTTAAAACGAAAAAGTGATTCGGTTTGGGAAACTCTGGTGAAGCCGGGCAAAAAGGCCCGTCCGGGGGCACGGATTTCCTTTGGAGACGGTCTGCTCGTGGGTGAAGTCATGGAAGTGGTGGACGAAGGAAATCGTTTGATTCGTTTCGAGTACGATGGGATTTTTGAGGAAATCCTCGATAAGCTTGGAGAAATGCCTCTGCCGCCTTATATCAGCCATAAGCTTCAGGATAAGAATCGTTATCAGACCGTTTATGCGAAGCATGAGGGCAGCGCAGCAGCGCCGACGGCCGGCCTTCATTTCACCGAAGAGCTTCTGGAGTCTATTCAGAAAAAGGGCGTTCGAATTGCACGGGTAACACTTCATGTGGGACTGGGAACCTTCCGTCCGGTGAAGGTAGAGGATGTCACTGACCATCATATGCATTCGGAGTTTTATATGATCAGTCAGGAAGCGGCGGACATTATCAATGATACGAAGCGTCGGGGCGGACGGGTCGTTTCTGTTGGAACGACAAGTACGCGGACTTTGGAGTCTGTAGCTGATGAACAGGGCTTTGTCCGGGAGACCAGCGGCTGGACAGAAATTTTTATTTATCCGGGTTATCAGTTTAAATGTATTGATGCCCTGATTACCAATTTCCATCTGCCGGAATCTACATTGCTTATGCTTGTATCAGCTTTGGCAGGAAAAGAGCATATTTTAAATGCCTATGAAACCGCCGTGAAAGAACGTTACCGTTTCTTTAGTTTTGGTGATGCCATGTTTATCCGGTAAGCACTATAACTTTTCTAATAACGACTATTATAATAAATTAGACATTTTCATCCGGCGTTAGGCGGGGAGTTATTTAACGAGGGCGCATTTTCAACCTCAAGGGTGCAAAATGATAGTCAAGATAAAAAGATTATTGACATTGGGAAAGTTGTAAGCTAATATTAAACTATATTTTTTCAAGAAAGAGCAGGTATGTGGATGTTAATTGTTTCTGTAATGACAAAGAACAACTAAATTTTATAAGAGGGTAAGCACTGAATATAGTGTTTTATTTGTGCTACCCTTCTCAGCATCGTTGAATGCTGGTTGTTTCTGCCTTACAGAATACTGCATACACTGGGAATAATCGTCTTATTATGATGGATAAGAAAGTGAGTAAAGGATGACTGTGGTAGTCATCCTTTTTTATTTGCGCGAAGGCACAAGGCAAATGGAAATGCTCGCATTTCCATTTGCCGCCGCAACGCGAACCAGTAAAACACGCGAAGCGTGTCTTAACTGGTTTGAGCCAACCGTGAAATGGAGTGCGTGTTTCAGGACATTGCTGATTTCCTTTTATGGGGAGGTTCTGTTTTGTTACATCATTTGAGATATATGAAGCAGTGGTTTCAGCCTATGTATGATAGGCAGAAACCACGTTTTTTTATGCAGTTTTTATTGTTCATTTAACAATATTTAAACGGGAGGTTTTGAAGATGAAGATTATTGAGACAGAAAATTTAACGAAAAAGTACAAGCGGTATAAAAAACAGGAAGGCCTGGCCGGAAGTATTAAGGGGCTGTTTCATAGGGAATATGAAGAAAAAATCGCAGTAGATGCTTTTAATATGAATGTGAATGATGGCGAGTTTGTAGGTTTGATTGGACCGAATGGCGCAGGAAAAACGACATTGGTGAAGATGCTGACTGGTATCATTGCTCCAACAAGTGGCAGGATACAGGTTATGGGATTTTATCCGAATAAATTGGAGAGGGCGTTTAAGCAGCAGTATGCGGTAGTCATGGGGCAAAAGAGCCAGTTGTTTTTTGAGCTGACATCAGAGGATACATTGAGATTATTTAAAGAAATATACCGTATTCCGGAAGACGAGTATAGGAGAAACAAGAATTTTTTTGTGGATTTGTTCCAGGTACAAGAGCTTATGAATGTACAGGTAAGAACCTTATCCTTGGGAGAAAGAATGAAAATGGAACTGATTGTTGCGTTGCTACATAATCCTAAAGTATTATTTTTGGATGAGCCGACCATTGGGCTGGACGCTGTGGCAAGTAAGCAGATCCGCACTTTCTTAAAAGATGTGAATGAATCAAGAGGAACAACTATTCTGCTTACCTCGCATTATATGGAGGACATTAAGGTATTGTGTAAACGTTCCATCGTAGTGAATCACGGCAGAAAAATATATGACGGCGATACGAATCTGTTATTCGGGCAATATCAAAAATGTAAGAAAATAACGATATACTTTGAGCACAGTGTGGAACCTGATGTGCCGGATTATTGCAGAGTATTAGAAAAAACGAATGATAAACTGGTACTTGAAATACCAAAACAGAATGCGGAAAAAGTTCTGGAATCTTATATCGGTCATTATCCAATTCGGGATATTGGAATCGATGAAGAGGAAATAGGTTCTGTAGTAGAGCGTATCTACAAGGGGGTAGGAATATGAAGAAATATATAGAAGTTGCCAGAGCATACATGAAAGCACAGTTGGTCTGGCGGTTAGATACCTTAGTTGACGTGATTCTGGCAGTGGCGAAGATTTTGTTCGCATGGATCTTATGGAGTATTTTGTTTGAAGGAAAAGAGCAGATTGCGGGATTGGGTTTTCAGGCCATGATTTCTTACTATATCGTAAGTTCTTATTTATTCCAGCTGGAAAAATCTGCTGAAATCAGCCAGCAGATGGCTGGTATGCTAAGAAATGGTACTTTTTCAAAATATATGGTGATACCAGTGCAGACACAGGGGTATTTTGTGGCTATGGAAGCTGGGAAGATTGCATTTTCAGCAGTCATTGGTTTTTTCGTAACTTTTCTGTGGTTTTATTTGTTCAGGATTCCATTTTTATTTACAACGGACAGGAAGATATTGTTATGCGGGATTATCATGGTTGTTTTAGGACTATTGTTTATGGCGTTGCTTAATTACTTCCTTGGGATTTTGACATTGAAATTTGAGGAGATCAGCACCTTCCTCATGATAAAAGACAATTTATCAGCATTTGTGACCGGAGCGGTGATTCCGCTTGTACTTTTACCAGAATGGTTGATAGCAGGTGTGAGATTTTTGCCTTTCTATTATGTCACATATCTTCCAAGTATGCTGCTTATAGGGAAATGTGAGGATGAAGCAATCACAGGGTTATTTGTTTTAAGCGTGTGGTGCATTGTCTTTATTGTTTTAAATCAGGCAACTTATGAACATTATAGAATCAAATATGATGGAGCAGGAATATGAAAAATAATTTTAAATTTATAACAGAATTAATCAAATTAAGATTATCCCATATCATGACATTCCGGTTGGGATTTTTTGCCCCGTTTTTTATCAATACCAGTTATTTTCTGGTTCAGCTTTTTGCTTTTGAGGCAATTTACGGACATGTAGATAATATTCGTGGATGGGGGCATGGGGAAATACTTATTTTTATTGGGACATTCTCTTTGATTGATACACTAAACATGATCATCTGCTTTTTTGGGGTAATATCCATACCAGAGAAAATACAAACAGGAGAATTGGATTTATATCTGACAAAACCAGTAAATCCATTGTTGCGGATTACTTTTGAAAAAGTGAATCCAGGTTCCATACCACTTCTCGTATTCAGTGCATGTATCATTGTATATGGGGTGAAAGAAAGCAACATGAGTCTTTCGTATACTAATATCATTGGGTATCTGTGTCTGGTTTTTCTGATGACGATATTGTACTATGATCTGGAGCTTCTGATACGCTGTTTTGCTTTTTTTGTTTTCTCCATAAATAATCTAATGAAAATAGAGAATACAGCTACGGATTTGTGTTTGAAAATACCGGGGATTGCTTTTTCTGGAATCTATAAGTTTATTTTTTATTGTGCATTACCATACGGGGTGATTGCAACGCTGCCAACACAGGCATTTATAGGGGTACTGTCGGTAAAAGGATTGATTTTCGGGGTGGCAATCGTGTGCATTTTTACTTTTATTGCATTGTCTTTTTGGACATATGGAGTACACAGATATGAAAGCGCAAGCAGTTAATAAGTTTCTGGAAATAAGTGGATGGAATGTGAATTCAATAATTTAACGAGAGGGTGCATTTTCAACTAATTAAAAATGGGCGGAGATGGAAAACATGTCCGTCCGTTTCCGGCGAAAATTTCTCGGCGTATCTCCGGTGACAGATTTAAAAGAAGCGGAAAAATGAGCATTACTGGAAAAACCGAGGGCACTGGCAATGGTGGTGATGGATTCATTCGAGTAGAGAAGGAGCATCTTTGCCTCGTCGATTTTCCGGTTTCGTATATACTGATAGAGGGTCATACCTGTTTCTTCGCGAAAGATGGTGGTCAGGTACTGAGGCGTTACAGATACGGCGGCGGCCACTTCATCCAGTGTAATTGGGGAATAAAGCTTTTGGTCGATATATTGAAGACTGCGTTCAACACGGTATGAGTAGGTGACCAGTCTTTTTTTCTGTGCTAATTCAAAAAAAGCGCCGGTCAGCTCTTCAAGAAATTTAAGGGCGTCATCGGGGTTTGCAATCTTATTAATCTGATTAATATAGTAGTCTGAGACGTTATAAACCAGTTCTTTATCCACATTGTATCCAAGTAAATATTCGCAAAAATAGAAGCAGTCGTTGACCAGGGTGTAACGCAGGTTCATCAGGTCGTTGTCATTTAAGAAACCCTGCTCGCCGTTCAGTTCTCTGAAATATTGGGCGACCTGTTCTTTTGCGCCGCCCTCACTATGAAAAACCTTGTGAAAGAGGCCCATAATGTTTTCACGGGTTGGATGCTGAAAACCGCTGATTCGATTATTCATGATGAATTGTAAGCAGTCTTTGTTCATTTTATCATCTCCGTCCTATAGATGTTCCATCTGATTATATTAAAAATTATATAATAATCTTAAAAATTTGTAAATATTGATGAATTCATATTGTAAAATTAAGTTATATTGGATGAAAAGGGAGGGTTTAAAGTGACAAATGAAGAATTATTGAGGCAGGTGGATTTTGATAAACCGGATTTTTCCGCGCGTTCATCGGAAGTTTTTAATCTTGGGGAAGGAAAAGTACTGAAGCTTTATTTTACGGAAACAGAGGACGCCAGTATCGACAGGGAAATCCTGAATACAAAGGTGGCCTTTGAAAGCGGCTGCACGCCGATGGCCTGCTATGGGGATGTGAAAATCCAGGGAAGAAGGGGCCTGATATTAAAGAAGCTTGAAGGCTGTTCCATGACAAATATGCCGGCAAAAAATCCGGCGATTTTATTCACAGCGGGAAAAATCCTGGCGACGCTTCATGCGAATGTTCATGAAAAGGAAGCGCCTCAGTTAAAGGATGTGCGGCTGGAAACTCTTGAAGTTCTTGAAAGGGAAGCCGTTTTTGAATTTTTGACAAAAGCGGAGAAGGAAAAAATAAAAGCATATATTTTGTCCCTTCCGGAAGCGAATAATATTCTTCACATGGATTTCCATACAGATAATATTTTATGCGACGGGGACAATTATCAGGTCATCGACTGGATGACGGCACTGAGAGGAAATCCTTTGGCAGAGGTTGCCATGATGAATTTTCTCCATCACGAAGCCGAGCTGTTTCCGGGCAGTTCAAAGATAAAGATTGCCTTTATGCAGATGGTTCGGGGAAGTATCTATAACAGCTTTATTAAAAATTATGAGAAGATGACCGGACGCACGGAAGCGGAAAGCCATAGGTGGGATATTATTGCCTGGATTCTGCGGCTTGGAAACTGGAATATCGACTATGAACGGGAGAATCTGCAGGGGAAAATTAGCGCTTTTGTAAAGGGGGTTTAGACTTCGTGAGCAGCTTTAAAAGTAAAGTAAAAAAAATCAAAGCGCTTTCGCCGGATATTGAGGTCACTGAGGAAAGAGGCTGTATTGTCCTTCGGGGTGAAGTGGACAATTGGGAAACCGTGGTTAAAGCCGGACGGCTGGCGGTGGACCGTAAAAAATATTACGGTGTCATCAATGATATCCAGCTGAAAGGATATCAGCCAAAGGAAAAGCTTCCGAGTGAAAAGGACAAGCTTTATGATGGGGCCCGGCCGGATGTGCTGATTATCGGCGGGGGTTTAACCGGCTGCGCCGCCGCAAGGGAGTTATCCCGTTATCGTCTGGACATTATGCTTGTGGAGAAAGGGGCGGACGTGGCCGCCGGCCAGTCTTCAAGAAACGGAGGCGCGGTGCATGTGGGAATCAATTATTCCCCGTCGTCTCAGAAAAATTATTTTAATTACCGGGGAAATATCATGTACTCCAGATTGGAGAAGGAGCTGGATTTTCCCTTTGAGCGCACCGGACATTTAATGCTCATTGGGGCAAAATGGGAAAAAATTTTACCGAAGCTTTTGGTGATGAACTCAAAACGGCTTCATATTCCAGGGGTGCGATATTTAAACAGAGAACAATTGTTAAAAATCGAACCTTATGCGCCGTCATGGGCTTACGGCGCTTTGTATATGCCGACGGGTGGTTTTACATCGCCTTATAAAGTCAATGTTGCACTGGCAGAAAACGCTGTGACCAATGGCGCGAAAATCTGTCTGAATACGGCGGTTCTTGATATGGAGACAAAAGATGGAAAAATCTATTCTGTGAAAACGAACCGGGGGACGATTTATCCGAAGCTTGTCATAAATGCAGCGGGGGTATATGCGGATGTCATTGCGGAGATGGCGGGAGACCGGACGTTTACCATTCATCCGAGAAAGGGAACGGACATTATTTTAGATAAAAAAGTGGGAAAATACATTCGCACTACAGAGGTAAAATCACCGATTACTGTTCTGGGCGATGGCAAAAAGCTTGGAGCAGCAGAACGGATAAAGATGATTAAATTTGCTTTGTCCCACGAAAATACAAGCAAAGGAATCGCTGTTATCCATACGGTGGATAAAAATATGATTGTAGGCCCGGATGTTCAGGAAATCCCGGATAGGGAAGACGTGACAACGGATAGAGAAACAACGGATCGGATTCTGAGAGAACAGATGCAGGTGGCGGAAAAGATAAAGCCGTCGGATGTGATTGCTTATTTTGCCGGAGTGCGTGCTCCGACATATGAAGAGGATTTTCAGGTTCGGAAGGGAATTTTCTGCAAAAATATTCTGGAGGCAGCAGGAATCCAGTCGCCTGGGGCAACAGCCGCACCGGCCATCGGCGTAAAGCTGGCCCGCTGGGCAGTGGATTATTTGAAGGAAACCGGGCCGGTGGAAAGAAACCGGGCCTTTAACCCAAGAAGGAAAGGGACGCCTCATCTTGCCTCACTTTCAGAAAAGGAGAGAGACGCTTTAATCAAGAAAAATCCGGATTATGGAGAAATCGTATGCCGATGCGAGGAAATTTCAAAGGGCGAGATACTGGATGTTCTTCGTTCTCCGCTGCCGGTCTATACGCTGGATGCAGTGAAACGGCGCTGCAGGCCTGGTATGGGAAGATGCCAGGGTGGATTCTGTTCACCCCTTGTCGTACAGATTCTGGCAAAGGAGTGGGGATGTTCTGTGGAAGATATTAAGAAGAATACAAAGGAAAGTAGGATTCTTTTCAGAAGAACAAAGGAGGCCGGAAAATGAGATATGATGTGACGGTAATCGGCGGCGGACCGGCCGGACTGGCGGCGGCGCTGGCGGCAGACAAAGAAGGGGCAAAAGTGCTGCTGATTGAGAGAGAGAGGAAGCTTGGTGGCATTTTGAAGCAATGTATCCATGACGGCTTTGGATTGATGACCTTTGGGGAAAAATTGAGCGGACCGGAATACAGCGAGCGTTTTATCGATAAAGTGCTTGCCTCAGGTATAGAGAAAAAGCTTCTCACTTTTGTGACCAAAATTAAAAAAGTGAAAAATGAATTTGTCATTTATTATGTGAATCGGGAAGGTGCGGGACATATAAGGACGAAGGCCCTTGTTCTTGCCACCGGATGCAGGGAGCGGACGGCGAAACAGGTGTTTATCCATGGGACAAGGCCATCTGGCATCTATACGGCAGGGACGGCCCAGTATTATGTGAATCTGATGGGAGAAATGCCGGTGAAGCGGTGTGTGATTCTTGGTTCAGGGGATATCGGTTTGATCATGGCCCGACGGCTGACCCTTGAAGGCGCCGAGGTATTGGGCGTTTATGAGGCGAAACCGACGCCTTCCGGGCTGACACGAAATATCCACCAATGTCTGCGAGATTTTGATATTCCTCTTTATCTGTCCCATACGGTGACCCGGGTGTTTGGTGATGACAGGCTGACCGGGGTAGAAGTTATGAAAGTAGATGAAAATATGGAGCCGATACCGGGAACCGAAGAAAGGATTGAGTGTGACGGACTGATTTTGTCGGTAGGGCTGATTCCTGAAAATGAGCTGGCGGAAAGTCTGGATGTGCCAATCGATGAAAGAACCAGAGGACCGGTATGTGACCAGGAATATATGTCGGAGGCTGAAGGGATTTTTTGTGCTGGAAATGCTCTGCATGTGAATGACCTTGTAGATTATGTCACAGAAAATGCATGGGCGGCCGGAAAAAACAGCGCTCACTATGAGAAGAAAGAGCGAATACTTATTTCCGTATTACCCGGCGAGGGGACATCCTATGTAGTACCGGAACGGCTGAATCTTTCTGCGCCGCTTAATAATGTGACCATGTATTTTCGGTCGGCCCGGGAAATGCGAAACGCAAAATTGAAAATTAAAATTGACGGAAAAACGGTATTTGAGAAAAAATACCAGGTGGTGCGCCCGCCGGAGATGGAACGGCTTCAGATAGATTTTTCCGGGTTTTCAATCCGTAAAAATCAGACGGTAAAGATTATTTTGGAGGAGGCCTAAAAAATGAAGGAATTTGTATGTATCGTATGTCCGAATGGGTGTCAGCTCCAAGTGGATGATGAGGGAAATGTTGCCGGTGCAAAATGTGAAAGAGGCGTCCGGTTTGCCACAGAGGAAATGACCTGTCCGAAACGGACAGTGTGCAGTACGGTGGCTACGATTTTTGAAGATTTTCCGGTCCTTCCGGTACGGACATCCCAGGAAATTCCAAAGGAAAAGATTGGAGAACTCATGGAGCTGTTAAATGGAATCTGTGTAAAGCAGCGTCTGGAAAGAGGGGAAGTACTGGTTAAGCATCTTTTCGGGACAGAAGCGGATTTGATCAGCACTTCGGATATGACCTATGCTTATTTTGACGGCGGGGAGGCGATCAAAGATGACAGTGGACGTGGATAAAGCGAAAAAAGCAGTCATACAGGCGGGAAGGAAATTGGTCGAAAAGGGGCTTGCGGCCCGGACCTGGGGAAATATCAGCATGAGAATTTCGGACACACAATTTGTTATCACACCCAGCGGACTTCCCTATGATACGTTGACAGCGGATAAAATTGTGACGGTAAATATCCGCGACGTGTCTTATGAAGGACATGTCAAACCCTCCAGTGAGGCCGGAATTCATGCAGACGTTTATAAGCTGCGACCTTCCGTCGGAGCTGTCATCCATACACATCAAAAAGCGGCTTCCGCAATTGGTGTATGTCCGGAAGGGCTGTTGATAGAATCTGAAAAAGAAAGGGTCTTGTTAGGGGACATGGTGCCCTGTACAGCTTATGGAATGCCGGGAACGGCAAAACTCAGAAAAGCGGTCAGAAGGACAGTATCGGAGTATCCAAAAAGCAGGGGATTTCTTCTTCCGAAGCATGGCGCGCTGCTTGTGAGTAATGATTTGAATACTGCCTTTCTGGAGGCGGAAGCGTTGGAATCTGCCGCTGAGAAAAAATATCATTGTCTGGTGCGGGAGGGCGTTTCTGCCCGGAAACGGCCGATGGAACTTACGAAAGAGCTGTACATCAGGATACGGCGCGGCTGCGGTGCAAAGCATGTCATTTATTCAGGAGAAGCGGCAACTCTTTTCTTTAGTAAGAAAGGCGACAAGCTGTCGCCGTGGCTGGACGATTTATCTCAGATTGCGGGGGTAAATATGGGCTGCTGTCATATTTCTGATGTGAAATCGGTGGTAAGGGAGCTTCGGCATAAAAATGCAGTTCTTATTAAGGGATATGGTGCACTTTGCACTGGTAATACGAAAGAGGATGCGCTGGCGGTAAAAATGATTCTGGAAAAAGGCTGCATGGCGGCTTTATATGGAGAGAAAGCTGTCGATGCCCGACCGTTGAACAGCATTGATGCAAGAATACAGAGATTTGTTTATCAGTATCAGTATTCATCTGGTGCATATAATAGATAAAAAAAGGCAGCAGGCAATGAACAGACAGTGTAGATTAAGTCGCGTGACGACGGTGTATTTGGAGACTTATGAGTGTATTCTTGCGGAAATGATTCAGGGAATGACGGAGGCTGAATTGACGGGGAGTATATCGGATAATTTTATTGTCCAGATGATTCCCCATCATCGGGCGGCCATCGAAATGTCCGGAAATATTTTGAAGTATACGACGAGTATTCCGCTTCAGGAGATTGCTCTTGGAATTATTTCGGAGCAGACGAAAAGTATTGAAAATATGCAGCAGATTCAGTGCCGGTGCGGCAAGTTCAGCAATGGAGAGCAGGAGTTGTGCCATTACCAGAACCGGGTAAATCAAATTATGCACAGGATGTTTTGTGATATGGGCAACGCACGGGCCACAAATCAGGTGAATTGTGATTTTATGTGGGAAATGATTCCCCATCATCGGGGCGCTGTGGAAATGTCGAAAAATGCCCTTCGATATCAGATATGTCCGGAACTTCGACCGATTCTTGAAGCAATTATCACATCGCAGGAGCGAGGAATAAGGCAAATGTGTCATTTGCTGCGGTGTATGGGTTGCTGATAAAATGAATCAAAAGCGTAGGTCATTGAGATGATTTTCCTGTAAAGGAGAAGTCTCAATGACTTTTTTTTGATAAAAAATCAGTATTTGACATTAATCAGCGGATTCTATATAATAGAAAATTGTTATACGACTTAACAAAAAAATCAAAGGATAAGGTGAATACAATGAGTTTAATGCAGCAATGGGAAGATATGGTGTCTGTATTTAATAATAATGCTCAGGCTCAGCAGAAATTCTGGACAGACTATTATCTTCAGGAAAAAGGTGTTTATGAAAAATTATTGGAGGAGCCTGTAGAAGCTATTTCGGGAACAGTTCAGGAACTGGCCGATAAATTTGAAATGGACGTTGTTCTTTTCGGCGGTTTTCTGGATGGTATCAATGAAAGCTTAAAAGAGCCAAATCCAGTGGACACGATTGAAGCGGACAGCCAGGTAACAATTGATATTGATCTGGAAAAACTCTATTATAATATGGTGGCAGCAAAGGCTGAGTGGCTGTATGAACTGCCTCAGTGGGATAAGCTTCTTGATGAGGAGAAGAGAAAAGAACTTTACAAAGCTCAGAAACGTTCCATGATCGTGGTTAAAGGCAAAAAAATCGGAAGAAATGAACCATGTCCATGCGGCAGCGGTAAAAAATATAAATTCTGCTGCGGAAGATAAGCATCAGGTCAGACAGTAAATAAGAGGCTCAGATATCGAAAGGGATATCTGAGTTTTTTCATAGAAGTATTTGGGGAAAGGGGAACGAAAATGATTAATTTTGAATATTATACGCCAACTCGGGTGGTTTTTGGAAAGGATACAGAAAAAGAGACGGGGCGTCTTGTTAAAGAGCAGGGCTGCCAAAAGGTGCTGCTTCATTACGGTGGCCAGAGTGCAAAAAAATCTGGCCTTTTAGGGCGGATAGAGGAATCTTTAAAAGAAGCAGGCGTTGAATACATTTCTTTGGGAGGCGTTGTGCCGAATCCGAGATTATCGCTTGTGTATGAGGGTATTCGTATGTGCAAAGAGGCCGGCGTGGATTTTATCCTGGCTGTCGGCGGAGGCAGTGTCATTGATTCGGCGAAGGCGATTGGATATGGTGTTGCCAATGAAGGCGATGTATGGGATATATACAGCAGAAAGCGGGAGGCAGAAGCTTGTCTTCCAATCGGGACTGTGCTGACGATTGCTGCGGCGGGTAGTGAAATGAGCTGGTCTTCAGTGATTACCAATGAGGATGGCTGGATAAAACGGGGATACAGCAATGATATGAGTCGCTGTCGGTTTGCCATTATGAATCCGGAGTTGACCTATACATTGCCAATGTATCAGACTCAGTGCGGTGCCGTGGATATTCTGATGCACACAATGGAACGGTATTTTAATCCGGAGACAGATTTTGAGATTACAGACCGTATTGCTGAGGGACTGATGGTTTCGGTGATTCACAATGCCCGGATTCTTATGGAAGAACCGGAAAATTATAATGCCCGGGCATCATTGATGTGGGCGAGCAGTTTGTCTCATAATAACCTGACCGGCTGCGGCCTGTCCTCTGATTGGGCAAGCCATCAGTTGGAACATGAAGTCAGCGGCATGTTTGATGTGGCTCACGGTGCCGGTCTGGCAGCTATTTGGGGAAGCTGGGCCAGATATGTCTATATGGAAAATCCGAAACGATTTGCTCAGTTTGCAGTGAATGTTATGGGGATTCCTCAGGACTTTAACCATCCGGAGAAAACAGCACTTGAAGGTATCCGGGCGGTGGAAAGCTTTTTTAAAGATATCCAGATGCCGACGTCTATTCATGAAATGGGAATTGATCTGACGGATGAGCAGATTGAAACGCTGGCATATAAATGCAGTTTCATGGAAACCCGGTATATCGGCGGCTTTAAAAAACTGGAAAAAGAGGATATGATTCGTATTTACCAAATGGCGAGGTAGTGATATAATTGTCGAAATTATATTCAAAAGAAAAGGAGATTGACAGAGATGATTGTTTCCACAGTGCTGGGCAAGATTATTTCCATATTCATCATTATGGTGGTTGGAGTCATCTGTTTTAAAGTCGGAATTATTGATAATAATACCAAAGAAAAGCTTTCAAGACTGAGTACCCTGATCGTAAATCCTATATTGATTTTCATGTCTTTTCAGATGGAATATGACACAGCGCTTTTAAAGAATATGGGAATTCTGTTTATACTAGCAATAATCAGTTATGTAATTTCCATCGTGCTGGCCCATTTTTTGCTTCATGAAAAAGAAGGTTATGACCTGGCCGTTGAGAAATTTGCTGTGACTTATACGAACTGTGGTTTTATCGGTGTTCCGTTGGGATATGCTCTTTTGGGAAGTATTGGCGTCATTTATGCAACCGTATTCGTGGCTACGTTCCATATTTTCTGTTGGACCCATGGTATTCTTCTGCTGGATAACAGCGGATTTCAGCCGAAAAAATTGATTAATCCATGTCTGATCGCAGTCTGCGGCGGAATTTTGTGCTTCATCTTTCAGTTAAAGATTCCGACAAATATTGCATTTGCCATGAATTCTATTGCAGATATGAATACGCCGCTGGCCATGCTTTTGTCCGGTGCCATTATGGCCCAATTGAATTTTGGAAATACGTTGAGAAAGGGCCGGATGTTTTTTGTTGTGGCTCTGCGATTGATTGTTTCATCAGCCATATTCGCATTGCTTCTCCGTTTTATTCCGATTGATGAACAGATGCGGGTCGTCGCTGCTGTAACGGCGGCCTGTCCTTCCGGTGCTATGACCATTACCATGGCTATTCTCTATGGACGCGATGACTATTATGCGACGGAACTTTTCGGCATGACGACCCTTTTATCTATCGTGACGATTCCTCTTTGTATGATGATTGCAGGATAAGATACCTAATTTTAAGCTAGCTTTTGTAATTCTATAGAATGTTCTGTAATAACTTTTTCGATAATGTCCATATTGGCTTTCAGAGCTTCCAGTTCAGATATTCCATTAGAGTATCTGCGATATGTAGAAGTATAACAAGATTCGATATTTTGGAGTCTTGGCAGAATATCGTTTTCAAGCAATAATTCTATATTAAATGTTTTTACATTTACAGGTTTTAACTTTGAGTCAAGTAATTGGGAAATAGATAATAAGTTTTCGTTTGTCAGTGACATAGCTGTACTTCCTTTCTATCTTTGTAAAATGATTATGTTTTTGTCGAATTGGTTTCTGAGATTTGAAGAATAGATATGCACATAGTTTATTATAAAGTGATGGAGGAGTCAATATAAATGATTCGACAAAATTTGCAAGAAGTTTCCAGAATGTCAAAACCCCTCGGTACATTGTATTTGTATCGAGGGGTTTTTTGACTTTAGTCAGCCAATTTAAATAAATCCTGATAAAATGTCGGATAGGAAATATTAACACAGTCACTACCGATAATTTCAGTTTCGCCATCACTGGCCAGGGCGGCCACAGCAAAGGACATGGCAATCCGATGATCCAGATGACTTTGAATCTGAGCACCGTGAGGCGTTTTGCCGCCGTTGATGATCATGCCGTCAGCGGTTGGGGTGATATCTACACCCATGGCACTGAGATTCTCTGTCATCACGGCGATACGGTCGGATTCCTTGACTTTCAGTTCGGCGGCATCCCGGATGATGGTCTGATCTTCGGCAAAGGCAGCCATTACAGCGATGATTGGCAGTTCATCGATGAGGGTCGGAATAATATCACCTTCAACAACTGTTCCGTGGAGCGAAGAATGGCGTACAACAACGTCAGCTACTGGTTCGCCGCAGACATCCCGAATATTTTCAAGGGAAATGTTTGCCCCCATAGCCTGGCAGACTTTGATCATGCCGTCGCGGGTTGGATTGATGCCTACGTTTTCGATACAGATTTCCGAATTTGGAACAATAAGACCGGCTGCCATAAAGTAGGCGGCAGAGGAAATGTCTCCCGGAACGATAATTTTCTGAGCATCCAGACGTTTAACAGGTCGTAGAATAGCAGTAGTTCCTTCGGAACGGATATCGCCGCCGCAGGCGCCAAGCATCAATTCGGTATGATTTCTTGAAAGCACCGGTTCAGTCACGCTGGTTTCCCCTTCGGCGTAAAGACCGGCAAGGAGAACAGCGGATTTTACCTGAGCAGAGGATACCGGCGAATTATAGTGAATGCCGTGAAGTTTTTGTCCGGTAATCTTCAAAGGTGCACAATCGTTGCCTCGAATACTTTCAATGGAAGCACCCATCAAAGACAGCGGCGTCATAATACGCCGCATCGGGCGGGATTGAATGGAAGCGTCACCGTTAATTGTACATTCAAAATTTTGTCCGGCGAGGATACCTGACATTAAACGGGTCGTTGTTCCGCTGTTTCCCGTATCAAGGGTGTTTTCCGGGCGTTTTAAACCATGAAGTCCCTGCCCGTGGATGCGGACAATATCACCATTGTTTTCAATATCAATGCCCATCTGGCGGAAGCAAGCGATGGAAGAGAGACAGTCCGCTCCCTGAAGAAAATTATGAACTTCGGTTGTTCCTTCGGCGATGGAGCCGAGCATGATACTTCGATGGGAGATAGATTTATCTCCGGGAATAGCTACAGTTCCTTTTAATCCGTTTACGCGTTTTATTTTCATATTTAAAATCTCTCCTATATATAATGTTATTTACGCAGATGAATGACATAATGGAAACGATTTAAAAGCTCCGTGGCTTTTTCAGCAGATTCCCCGTCATAAAATTCGATATGAAGTACACCTTCCTGAAATTCCCGGTTGTGTACAATGCCGATATTTCGGATACTAATGCCGTTTGTTGCCAGAATTGTTGCAATCGTAGCAATCGCACCGGATTCGTCGACCAAATCCACAAACATTTCATAGGATGGCGGAAGAAGGCTTTTTGCATGACTTTGAGGAATATCATCCCGGTATTCCTTGGCCGATGCAAATGTGTCTAAAAGTTTCTGGGCATTATCTGTTTGAATAGCTTCACCGATTTCTGTCATCCGTTCGATGTAAAGATGCAGCATGTTTAAAATCTGTGTCTGATTTTCGGCGCAGATCTGCTGCCACATTTCCGGTGAAGAAGAAGCGATTCGGGTAATATCCTTGAATCCTCCGGCGGCCAGCATCCGCATCATACCTTCCGGATTGTCCGAGTCTTTGACAAGATTGACCAGTGTGTAGGCAATAATGTGGGGCAGATGGGAGATGGCTGCGGTGACCCGGTCGTGTTCGTGGTAATCCAGAGTCACGGGGATTGCATTAATATCTTTTGCAATGCGGACCATTTCCTCAAGCATCTTGTCCGTAGTACCTTCCCCCGGAGTTAAGATATAATAAGCATTTTCAAGCAAATGGACTTTGGCGCTGCTGTATTTTGTTTTTTCCGAACCGGCCATCGGGTGACCGCCGATAAAATGTTCCGTCATACCGAGTTCGGCAACGGCTTTATGAATGGTTGTTTTTACACTTCCCACATCGGTCAGAATACAGTCCGGTTTAATGATGGGTTTTAATTGTTCCAGACAGCGGATATTTACGCTGACCGGTGCACATAAGAAGATAATATCACATTCGGAAAAGCCCGGGCCAATGGTATCCATAGCCTGATTGATCGTTCCGTCGGCCATAGCCTCAATCAGGCTGTCTTTGCTTCGGTTATAAGCAATTAAAGTAATATCCGGGTGCTTTGCCCGAAGAGCTTTGGCAATGGAACCTCCGATTAAGCCAAGTCCGATAAATCCGATAGTTTGTTTACTCATTGCAATGTCCTCCTGAAATGTTCGTTATTAATGTTGGGACAAAATTTTTGTACTTTTGCACTTTTGATTGCTTTGTGCCTTCGCGCAAAAAAAAGCTTCCGTCCCCGCTGTAAAGGACGAAAGCGCAACCTTCCGTGGTACCACCTTTATTCATCTGCACATCGCTGTACAAATCTTATAGAGTACGTCAATGTATTGATTATACTCCGGCAATATAACGGTTGCAACCGGCACAGCCTACTGCCCAAGGGTTCAGCCTGCAGCTCAGGGATGTATTCAGGAATCTGTTTTATGCACCTCTCATCACCCGGTAACTTTCTGTATAAACCAAAGAATCCTTACTGGTTCCCATCATCGCCTTTTTCGTTAGTCCTAATGATAGCATTATTGAAGAAAAAAATCAAGCAAATCTTGTATATTTTCTATAAAACTCTTGAAGATGTGCAAATTTTTTAGTAAAATATATCCATAAAAACGTATTGGAGGAATAAGACATGAAGGTTTACAAAACACAGGACATACGTAACGTTGCGATTTTAGGCCATGGCGGCTGTGGAAAAACATCTCTCGTAGAAGCAATGGCGCATGTTACAGGAGTTACAACACGTCAGGGACGCATTGAGGATGGAAACACCATCAGCGATTATGATAAAGAAGAAATCCGTCGTAAATTTTCAATCAGCACATCGGTTGTTCCGATTGAATGGAAATTCTGGAAGATTAACCTTTTAGATACACCGGGCTATCTGGATTTTGCCGGTGAAGTCGATGAAGCTCTGGCTGCTGCTGACGGCGCGATCATCGTTATCAATGGTAAAGCAGGCGTGGAAGCAGGTACGGAAAAAGCATGGGCTTACTGTGAAAAATATGGTATTCCGAGAGTTTTCTTTGTAACGAATATGGATGATGAACATGCAGATTATATGAAGGTCGTTGAGCAGCTTCGTGAACTTTATGGCAAACGTATCGCTCCGTTCCATCTGCCGATTCGTGAAGATCATAAATTCACCGGCGTTGTCAATGTGGTTACCTTAAAAGGACGTCGTTTTACCGGCGGCGGAAAATGGGAAGAAAGAGATGTTCCGGATGATGTACAGGATGATCTTGAACCATGCCGCGAGGCCTTGATGGAAGCTGTTGCTGAAACAAGCGAAGAATACATGGAACGCTATTTCGATGGTGAAGAGTTTACTGTAGATGAGATTATTGATGCTCTTCGTGTGAATGTTAATGAAGGTTCTGTAGTTCCGGTACAGTGTGGTTCCGGTACATTAGCTTATGGTATTGAAGGTTTAATTGAAACATGCGTAGAGTTCCTGCCTTCACCAATCCGTGATAACATTAAGATTTTTGGTAAAGATCCTCGTACGGATAAAGAATACAATGTGGATTATGACTCTCGTCGTCCATTCTCCGCTTATGTATTCAAGACCATTGTTGACCCGTTCATCGGCCGTTATTCGTTAATTAAGGTTTGTTCCGGTGAATTGAAATCCGATTCGGTCATCTATAATTATGATAAAGAAACAGAAGAGAAGCTTTCCAGAATTTATGTTTTAAGAGGTAAAGAAGCTATCGAAATGCCGGAATTAAAAGCTGGTGATATTGGTGCAATTGCTAAATTATCCAATACTTCCACAGGCGATACCCTTTCCCTGAAAGCTGATCCGCTGGTATTTGAAAAATTTGAAGTAGAATCCCCTTATACATATATGCGTTATGAAGCTGAGAATAAGGGCGATGAGGATAAAGTTTCCCAGGCTCTTCAGAAGATGATGGAAGAAGATTTGACCCTGAGAACTTTCAATGATAAGGAAAACCGTCAGTCTCTTCTTTACGGAATGGGCGACCAGCACTTGGATGTTGTTGTGAGCAAGCTGGAAGCAAAATATAAAGTTAAGATTAATCTCTCCAAACCGAGAGTTCCGTATCGTGAAACCATTCGTAAGAAAGTTTCCGTACGTGAAAAATATAAAAAACAGTCCGGCGGACATGGCCAGTATGGTGATGTTGCTATGGAATTCGAGCCATCCGGCGATCTGGAGACACCATATGTATTCGCAGAGCGGGTTGTCGGCGGTGCTGTACCGAAGAACTACTTCCCTGCTGTTGAAAAAGGTATTCAGGACTCTGTCCTTAAAGGACCTATGGCCGGATATCCTGTTGTTGGCGTGAAAGCAACATTGTTTGATGGTTCCTACCATCCGGTAGATTCCTCCGAAATGGCATTTAAGACTGCAGCACGTCAGGCATTCAAGAGTGCGTTTATGCAGGCAAACCCTGTAATCCTTGAGCCAATCGTTTCCCTGAGCGTTATCGTTCCGGATAGCTATACCGGTGATATCATGGGTGATTTGAATAAGAAACGCGGCCGTGTTCTTGGTATGAACCCGACCGAAGGCGGAAAGACAGAAATTGTTGCAGATATTCCATTATCCGAACTTTACGGGTATTCTACAAACCTTCGTTCTATGACTGGCGGACGCGGAAGCTACGCATATTCCTTCAGCAGATATGAACAGGCTCCAAGTGATGTTCAGGAGAAGGTTATTGCAGATAATGAAAAAGCAGAATAGTAAATAATGGATCTAATTCTTTATGGGGCGGTCTGAATCAACAGACCGCCCCAATATCATTTATGCGAAGAGAAGTAAGAAAAAATATAATCTGTTTAAAGGAGAAAATAATGGAACTGGTTATACACGAAATTAAAAAGAATTTTGGTGAAAAAACTGTCTTGAAAGGGATATCTTTTCGGGCAGTTGGAGGAAAAGCCATTGGTTTGCTTGGACGTAACGGTGCCGGGAAAACAACAACAATCCGCATTCTGATGGATGTATTTCCGGCAGATGGCGGAGAAATTTTACTTGATGGTCAGCCGATTGATTATGAAAAGGTGCAGATTGGTTATCTTCCGGAGGAGAGGGGCCTGTATCCGAAGAAGAAAATCATCGACCAGTTGGTTTATTTTGCTCAATTAAAAGGTATGGGTAAAAAAGAGGCGGTGCGAGCTGTGGATTACTGGCTGGGGCATCTGGGGATGGCGGAATACAGAAATAAACGGCTGGACACACTTTCCAAAGGAAATCAGCAGAAAATCCAGCTTATCACGGCATTGGTTCATGATCCACAGATTGTAGTGCTGGATGAGCCTTTTTCTGGATTGGATCCAGTCAACGCCATGCTTTTAAAAGATGTGGTCAAGGAAGAGATTGCAAAAGGAAAGATTGTGTTGTTTTCCAGTCATCAGATGAACTATATCGAAGAATTTTGTGACCATATCGCTATTTTGAATAACGGAGAAATTGTTTTACAGGGGAATCTGAATGAAATAAAAAGAAGCCATGCGAGGGATAGTCTGGTGGTACGTTCGGATAAAAATGCAGTGATTAAAAGGGATTTTGCAGACTGTTGTGTGGAAAACGACAAGGAGGAGCTTATTATACGATTAAAAGCTCCGGAGGATAAACAGTCAGTGATGCGTCAGCTTGTTGAAAACTATGATGTCGATGAAATACGGGTATATGAACCTTCTTTGAATGATATATTTGTCGAATATGCAGGAAAATAGGAAAGAAAGGAAGAATTATGAAACAGTTTTTAATTATACTAAAATTTGAACTGCAGCACTATTTTAAAAATAAAATTTTTGCCGGTATTACTATTTTCCTTGTACTGGCGATCGGTGTTGTAATGTTTTTTCCACGGATATCCGGTCTTTTTAAAAATGAATCAGAATCCACAGAACCGGAGCAGCGCGAGGTGATGCTGGTGGCAGCGGAAACACCGGAAGAAGGAGAGGTACTGGAGCAGGTCTTCGGAGCGGCTTTTGAGGATTATAATGTTCAGGCGACAACAGAGGGCGTGGAAGCAATTAAGGAACAGATACTGTCCGGTGAGGCTGAGTGTGCCTTTGTCATCACAGGAGATATGTCCTATACTTACTATGTGAATAATCTTTCAATGTATGATAATAATACGTCTATAGCCGACGAGCTTTTTCAAAACATTTACCGTATGAGTGCAATGGTTGAAAAGGGCATTGCTCCGATGGAGGCCGGAAGCATTTTATCCGTACAGATCGAGCATGAGGTTGAAAGTCTTGGCAAAGACCAGATGCAGAACTTCTTCTATACTTATATTATGATTTTTGCATTATATATGGTTATTTTGCTTTATGGACAGATGGTTGCAACCAATGTTGCGACAGAAAAAAGTTCCAGAGCGATGGAATTGCTCATTACCAGTGCGAAACCTTCAAGCATGATGTTTGGAAAAGTCATTGGTTCGGGATTAGCCGGCCTGACCCAGTTGGTGTTGGTTTTTGGTGCCTCCATTCTGTTTTATAACATGAATGCCGGATACTGGGGCGATAATTATATGATCAAATCCATATTTAATGTACCGCCCCATCTCTTAGGGTATATGCTGATTTTCTTCATTCTGGGATTCTTTATTTACGCCTTTTTATATGGAGCAATTGGTTCGACTACGTCCAAGGTAGAAGATATCAATACATCGGTAATGCCGCTGACATTTTTATTCATTGCCGCATTTGTCATTGTAGTCGTTTCTATGTCCAGCGGTACAATGGATAATATAGCCATGAAAATCTGCTCTTTTATTCCATTTACATCGCCGATTGCCATGTTTACCCGGATTGCCATGAGTACAGTGCCGATTTATGAAATCATTATCTCAATTGCTATTTTGATCATTTCTGTTTTCGGAATTGGTGTCCTTTCGGCAAAGATATATCGTGTCGGGGTTCTTCTCTACGGTACTACGCCGAAGGTCGGGACGATTTTAAAAGCTATGAAAAATGCGTAAAATCAAACAAAATCGTTGAATTTTAGCCTGAATATGATAAAATATAGGTTAGTTTGAAATTGAGATACAGAGAGGATGTTTAAATTATGGCAACACCTTATAATCATAAGGAGATTGAAAGAAAGTGGCGTCAGAACTGGGAAAAGAATCCGGTAAACGTCAATGATGGTAAGAAACCGAAATATTACTGTCTGGACATGTTCCCATATCCGTCAGGAAATGGTCTGCATGTCGGACATTGGAGAGGCTATGTTATTTCTGATGTATGGAGCCGTTATAAGATGCTTCAGGGATATTACCTGATTCATCCGATGGGATGGGATGCCTTTGGTCTTCCGGCTGAAAACTATGCGATCAAGATGGGCGTTCATCCGGCAAAATCCACAGCAGAAAACGTGGCAAATATTAAACGTCAGATTAATGAGATTGCAGCTATTTATGACTGGGATATGGAAGTAAATACAACAGATCCGAAATTCTATAAATGGACTCAGTGGATTTTTGTAAAGATGTTTAAAGAAGGACTGGCTTATGAGAAAGAGATGCCGATCAACTGGTGTCCTTCCTGTAAGACAGGTCTGGCAAATGAGGAAGTTGTCAATGGTAACTGTGAGCGCTGCGGTTCTCCTGTAACGAAGAAAAATCTGAAACAGTGGATGCTTCGTATTACAAAATATGCAGACCGTCTGCTGGAAGATCTGAATAAACTGGATTGGCCGGAAAAGGTTAAAAAGATGCAGACCGACTGGATTGGCAAATCCTACGGTGCAGAAGTAGACTTCCCGGTTGATGGCAGAGATGAGAAGATTACAGTGTATACGACACGTCCGGATACACTTTACGGTGCAACATTTATGGTACTGGCACCGGAGCATGCTCTTGCCGCATCTTTAGCTACACCGGAAAACAAAGAAGCTGTTGATAAATACATCTATGAGGCTTCCATGAAATCCAATGTAGACCGTCTCCAGGATAAAGAAAAAACGGGTGTATTTACCGGAAGTTATGCCATCAATCCGTTGAACGGTGCAAAGACACCAATCTGGATTTCTGACTATGTACTGGCAGATTACGGTACAGGCGCTATCATGTGTGTACCGGCCCATGATGACCGTGACTTTGAATTTGCTACGAAATTCAATATTCCGATTATCCAGGTTATTGCCAAAGACGGCAAAGAAATTGAAAATATGACCGAAGCTTATACAGAAGCATCAGGAACCATGATCAATTCCGGTGAATGGAATGATATGGAATCTGCTGTTCTGAAAAAAGAAGCTCCGATGATCATTGAAGAAAAAGGTTTCGGACGTAAGACTGTAAACTACAAATTGCGTGACTGGGTATTCAGCCGTCAGCGTTATTGGGGTGAACCGATTCCGATCGTTCATTGCCCGAAGTGCGGCTGCGTTCCTGTACCGGAAGAAGAACTTCCATTATTACTGCCGGAAGTTGAATCCTATCAGCCAACAGGTACAGGCGAATCCCCATTGGCAGCCATTGATTCCTGGGTAAATACGACCTGTCCGAACTGTGGTGCACCGGCTAAGAGAGAAACAAATACTATGCCTCAGTGGGCTGGTTCTTCCTGGTACTTCCTTCGTTACGTGGATTCTCATAATGACGAAGAACTTGTATCCAGAGAAAAAGCAGACAAATATCTGCCGGTAGATATGTATATCGGCGGTGTAGAACATGCGGTATTGCATTTGCTTTATTCCCGTTTCTACACAAAATTCCTTTACGATATCGGAGTGATTGACTTTGATGAGCCGTTCCATAAACTGTTCAACCAGGGTATGATCACAGGTAAAAACGGTATCAAGATGAGTAAATCCAAAGGCAATGTTATTTCACCGGATGATCTGGTACGTGACTATGGCTGTGATTCTCTGAGAATGTACGAACTGTTCGTAGGTCCGCCGGAATTGGATTCCGAATGGGATGACCGTGGTATCGATGGTGTTTATCGTTTCCTTAACCGCTTCTGGAATATGATTCTTCAGAACAAGGATAAGAACGTTAAAGAGACAAAAGAACTTGTGAAACTCCGTCATAAGATGGTTTATGATATTACAAGCCGTCTCGAATCCTTCAGCTTGAATACGGTTATTTCCGGTTTCATGGAATATAACAATAAGTTAATGGAAATGACCAAAAAAGGCGGTGTAGATAAGGAAACACTGGAAACAGCCGTTATCCTTATGGCTCCATTTGCTCCGCATATCGCTGAAGAACTGTGGCAGCAGCTTGGTCATGACACTTCCGTATTTAAAAATACATGGCCGTCTGCTGATGAAGAAGCCATGAAAGATGATGAAGTGGAAATTCCGGTTCAGATCAATGGAAAGACAAAGGCTGTCATCAGCATTTCCGCCGATGAAGCCAAAGATGCTGTTATTGCCAAAGCGAAAGAGGTTCTCGGTGACCGTTTAAGCGGCAACATCGTTAAAGAAATTTATGTGCCGGGCAAGATTGTAAATATTGTACAGAAATAAATATTATTTAGCTAAAACAGTCGTTTTGTTCTTTTTAGAAGGAGCAGAACGGCTGTTTTTTTATATGTTTTCTGATATAATAAAGGAAATATGTGAAATTTGAAATCAGGTGCTCAGGATAGAGGAGGGATAAAATATATGCGTCTTAAAAATATATTAATCGTTGTCAAGGACATTGAAAAATCAAAAAGATTTTATAAAGAATTATTTGGTCTGGAAGTGGTTGCCGATTTTGGTGAAAATGTCGTACTTACGGAGGGGCTGGCCCTCCAGGAAAAGAATCTTTGGGAGAAATTTATCGGTAGAAAAGCTGTTGAGGGAGGCAATGATGCGGAACTTTATTTTGAGGAAAACGATATTGACGCTTTTTTGGAAAAGCTGGATAACAGTGAATTTTCTATAGATTATTTGAATCGCTGTAAAGAACATGATTGGGGACAGCGGGTTATTCGTCTGTATGATCCAGACAGACACATCATTGAAGTCGGCGAATCTATGGAATATGTTGCACGGAGATTTTTAGGTCAGGGGATGACGGCCGAGCAGACGGCTGAAAAGACCCAGTTACCTCTGTCCCAGGTGGAGGCGTTGATGTAATATGTTTGAATTTTTAAAGAAGAAAAACAAAGCTCCTGTAACAGAAGAAAAGAAAAGAGTCGAAGCAAAGCCACCGATCCAGGTGGCGTTTGAAAAGAATTTGGAATTCTTAAAAGGTGACGAATTGGCGGTAGAAATAGTAAGAAATCTTTTTATAAACCAGGGGTTAATGGAAACAATTCAGATTGGAATGACAGATTTCCCGAGCGGAGAGATTGTGATTGCGGATCCGCTGGTATATTTGGGAAATGAAAGATATACAGACTTGCTGAATCGTAAAATACCAGTCGGGGCTTATCCGGTGGAACTGGCAATCTGTCATTCGCCGATTGCCGGAGTACGGGTCGCTGCGGCCAGATTAAAGGTCAGAGAAGAAAGTGTCAGTCGATATGAAATAGCTATGCCTAAAGGAACGACCCTCGAACAGATGAATGAACCAGGCATTTTGACTGGTTTTGGCGTGGATGCGGGCCTTGCATGTTTTTGTGATGGAGTCGTGGCCGGAGAATATGATATATTTCAGTTAAAATGGCAACAGGAGCATCCGACAGGGAACCTATATGATGACTATTTTGCAGAACTTTTTGCGGAGAGTTATAGAGAGTGGCCTGAGGTACAGCGGGAAGGCGGCGATTTTATAACATGGGAAGTACCTGACACGGGTCATAGTTTTTCCATGTTTGCCAGTGGACTGGGTGATGGCTTTTATACTGGATTCTGGGGACTGAATTCGGAAAATGAAGTATGCGAACTTGTGATTCCCTTTATGAATTCGGAGTATTTTATTTGAGATAAAAATTGGAGCTGATTTAATGACAGAAAAAGAGAAAATGCTGGCTGGAATGATTTACGATGCCAATTATGATAAAGATTTGATGCAGGAGCGGCTTAAATGTAAAGATTTGTGCTATGAGTTCAATCAGCTGCGGCCGTCTCAAATCGGGGAACAAACACAGTTGATTCGAGAAATATTTGGAAAAACGAAAAAATCTTTCTATGTGCTGTCGCCCTTCTGGTGTGATTATGGATATAATATCGAGATTGGGGAAAACTTTTTCATGAATCACAATTGTGTCATTCTGGATTGTGCTAAGGTTACTTTTGGAGACAATGTTTTTATTGCACCGGATTGTGGATTTTATACCGCAGGGCACCCAATGGATGCGGAGCGAAGAAATCAGGGATTGGAGTACGCCCGGCCGATTACTGTTGGGGACAATGTTTGGATTGGCGGCGGCGTACATGTCATGCCAGGAGTGAGCATTGGAAATGATACGGTGATTGCCGGAGGGAGCATTGTCACAAAGGATATTCCGGACCATGTGCTGGCCGGAGGAAATCCATGCCGGGTGATTCGGCCGCTGGCGCAAAAATTTGCAGAGCAGGATTTGGACCAGGTGATGGAAATCTGGCTCAAGACCAATATTCAGGCTCATGGATTTATCACGGAAGACTATTGGAAGTCCAATGAGGAAGATGTTCGTCAAATGATGCCGGAAGCAGAAATTTATGTCTGTAAAGAGAATCAGCGGGTGACAGCATTTATTGGATTGATGGATGATTATATTGCCGGAATATTTGTAGATGCAAAAAAGCAGTCTCAGGGACTTGGAAAAGTGTTGTTGAATCATGCAAAGCAGATAAAAGAACGCCTGACTTTACATGTTTATCAAAAGAATGAAAGAGCGTTACATTTTTATTTGCGGGAGGGATTTCAGATTGAGCATAAACAGACAGATGAAAACACTGGAGAGACCGAATTATTAATGGTATGGGAAAAGAATGAGGAAAAATAATGAATCCGAATATTTAGGAGGCTGAGACCATACATTTTTCTATTCCTTGCGAAGTATTTCCTTTGGCGGTTCGATTTCACAGGCCAGAGTATGTTCTGTAAGTTCGGATAAAATTTTGAGTTTCTTATTAATCAGAGGGCGCATGCAGTTTGGCACATGTTCGCCGTGGGCCCGGTGAATCGCTACACATTCTTTGCAGTTACCGTGATATCGGCAGGCTTTTTTGCATGGACAGTGGTCTTTTTCGGCATATTCCTGGCGGAATCTGGAAGCAAATTCTTCCTGGATTTTCAAGCCTTCTTCCCGGCGGTTGGCGTGGAAAGCTTCCATTGCCCGCTTTTCAATTGGATTTTCATCAATAATCATCGAGATTTCCTCCTTTGCTTTGAACAAATAGAATTATATGACAGAAAATTGTTGAAGGATAGCAGATTTCCACCTATAATTTATAAATAAATAACCAAATATGGCGGAGAGGATGGGGCCGGATGATTATTGAAAAAGATGCTGTGCCGATTTATTCCCACAATCCCTATGATGCCACGAAGTTTCCGCTGCTTGTTCTGGATGTGGAGCGGCAGAGCTGCAAACCCTATAATGAGGGTTTCCGGGTATTTCACTGGCACGATGAGGTTCAGTTTGTATACATATTAAAAGGTGTGGTCCATTTTCGAATTTACGATGAAGAAGTTGATTTAAAAGCAGGAGACTGTATGTTTATCAACCAGGCGGCGCTGCATCAGATTATGGAGAAAGAGGACTGCCATTATCACAGTTATATTGTGCCTATAAGAATGCTTTCTTTTTTTACAGGAAGCATCATGGAAGAGCGGGATGTGGCATCCATCGTCAATCATCCATGCCTTACCCATTTTGCAATGCAGGAAGAAGATGAAGAATGCGCGAATGTACTGGAAGCAGTTCGGGGACTGGATCAGATATATTTTGATAAACGGCTGGATATGCATAGGATAGACAAAGCTGCTCAGACAGGGCATTTGGAATACCGGGTATCCATACAATTGGTCAAGATTTGGCTGGAACTTATTGAAAGCCTTTCGAAAGCAGCGGCAGAAAACAGATTGGGTGGACCAGGAGATACGTCCGTTGGATTTTATGAAAGAATGGACGGTCCGGATCGGGCCCGGAGCCATGAGCGCATTCGGGTGCTGCTTGCCTATGTTCATGATAACTATGCAAGAGATATATCTTTGAAAGATATTGCAGAGGCGGCCAGCATCAGTCAAACAGAATGCCAGCGGTGTTTTAAATCCTATGTACAGTGTGCACCTTATCAATACCTGCTTAGATACCGCCTGGACAGAAGCACCAGGATGCTGGTGGATTCCAATGACACGGTTACAGAGATTGCCATGGATGTCGGTTTTCACTCGGTCAGCTCCTATATCAAATACTTTAAAAAGTTTTATGGAATGACCCCATCAAAATACAGAAAGGAAAATAGGAGCAGATAGAATAGCGGAAAACACTTTTTTTGAAATGTCGAGCATTTTCTTTTAAAAGAAATATTGAAAATAATTTTCACTATGCTATAATGGGGATAGAAAGAACGTATATCTTGCCAGTAATCTCTGGCAGAGCAAATAAAAAGGGGGAGTTACATATGCGTATTTACAGAGCAAAAGATTATCAGGATATGAGCCGGAAAGCTGCAAATATTATTTCAGCTCAGGTAATCATGAAACCAAACTGTGTTTTGGGACTGGCTACAGGTTCTACACCAATCGGGGTGTACAAACAGTTGATTGAGTGGTATCGTAAAGGAGATTTGGATTTTTCAGAGGTTAGATCGGTGAATCTAGATGAGTACAAAGGACTTCCGAAGGATCACGACCAGAGCTACTATTATTTCATGTACACAAACTTCTTCAAAGATATCAATATCGATATGGCAAATACAAACATTCCAAACGGTATGGAGATGGACAGTAATAAGGAATGTGAACGTTATAACCATGTGATTGAGAAAGTCGGCGGTATTGATATGCAGCTTTTAGGACTTGGACATAACGGACATATCGGATTTAATGAGCCTGGAGAAGTTTTTGAAAAAATGACCCACTGTGTGGATTTGACTGAGAGTACCATTGAAGCGAATAAACGTTTCTTTGCTTCTGCTGATGACGTACCGCGTCAGGCTTATACGATGGGAATCAAAACAATTATGCAGGCAAAGAAGATTCTCCTTGTTGTCAGCGGGGAAGATAAGGCACAGATCTTAAGAGATTCTCTGTACGGTGCTGTGACTTCCAGTGTGCCGGCATCTATTTTGCAGATGCACAATGATGTGACTGTTGTGGCCGATGAAGCGGCATTGAGTTTGATTAAATAAAAAGGAGTGTGTCGATTATGACAAAACAGGAAATTTTAGATGCAATTCATGGAAAGATGATTGTTTCATGTCAGGCGATTCCAGGAGAACCTTTATACATGGAAGATGATTCTGTCATGTATTTGATGGCACGGGCAGCAAAGAGAGCAGGAACACCGGCGATTCGTACAAGCAGCATCCGTGATGTCGTAGCTATTAAAAAAGAAACAGGACTTCCGGTCATTGGTCTGGTGAAGATTAATTATCCGGGATATGACAGCTATATCACACCGACAATGAAAGAAGTCGATGATCTGGTGGCTGTAGGTTCTGATGTGGTTGCCCTCGACTGTACACTCCGTAAACGCGGCGACGGTACAACAATCAATGAATTTATTGCACAGATTCGTGAAAAATATCCGGATATTATTTTGATGGCTGATATTTCAAACTATGAAGAAGGCATCAACGCATGGAAATGCGGTGTGGATATCGTAGGAACAACAATGAGCGGTTATACAGACTATACATCCAAGAAGGATGAGCCGGACTATGAATTAATGAGCCGTCTGGCAGCAGATATTGATATTCCGGTCATTGGTGAAGGAAAAATTCATTATCCGGACCAGGCTGTAAAAGCCCTTCAGACAGGTATTTGGTCTATTGTTGTCGGCGGAGCGATTACACGTCCGTTGGAAATTGCTCAGCGCTTCATGAAAGCAATTGATGAGGGTGTGAAATAATGAGAATAGCAGCACTGGATATTGGAGGTACTTCGATTAAATCGGGTATCTGGGATGGAAGCCAGGCCAGCGAATTAAAAGAATGGGATACGAATGCGAGCCGGGGCGGCGAATATCTGATGGAGCGTGCTAAAGAAATTTTGCATACCTATGGGGATTTTGATGCCATCGGTATCAGTACAGCCGGACAGGTGGATTCCCAAAATGGGAAGATTCATTATGCCAATGATAATATTCCAAACTATACAGGAATGGAAATCCGGGCTGTTTTGGAAAAGGAATTCGGAGTTCCTGTTGCGGTGGAAAATGATGTCAATGCTGCGGCTCTCGGAGAGCTTTACTTTGGCGCGGCACAGGGCAGTGAAAATTTCCTGTGTCTGACCTATGGCACCGGCGTCGGTGGGGCTATCGTTTTAAACGGCGGCATTTATACAGGAAATACATTTTCCGGAGCAAGCTTTGGAGGCATTGTTGTCCATCCTGAAGCTATTAAAAAAGACGTGGAATTCAGCGGGTGTTATGAGAAATATGCATCGACAACAGCGCTGGTCAAACGGGTGATGGCTGTGGATGCTGCGCTGGATAACGGCCGTAAGATTTTTGAAGCCTTTGAACGGCCAGAAATCCGGGCTGAGATTGATGCATGGATTGATGAGATTGTCTACGGACTGATAACATTGATTCACATTTTTAATCCTTCGGATATCCTGCTGGGCGGCGGTATCCTTGCTCAGAAATATATTATTGAAGAAGTGTGCCGACGGGTGGATGAAGGTATTTCCGAAGGCTTCCGGGGAACGAAAATCCGTCAGACCGGGCTTGGCAATCAGGCCGGACTTTTAGGAGCAGCATGGCTTGCTTCAGAACTTTTAGAGAAATAAAAAAATGTAATAAAAAACAGCTGTATGTTTCTGTCACATTGAATCGGTGACAGAAAAACGGCTGTTTTTTTAATTACAATAGTTTTTTTGCGATGGCCTGAGCTGTCGATGCGCGGGCAGCAGCCCGAATTTCCGGATTCTTTCGACAGTAACCATAGAACAAACACTCAATCAAAAATAATTGTCCGACTTTAGCGGCAATGGAACCGGATTGAAGCGGGCTTTCACTGTATCCGCATTGTAAAACGATGTCGGCAAATTCTGCCGCCCGGGATTTTGGAAAATGCGTGACAAGAATAATCGGTGTTTTTCTCTGTTTTGCAAGCTGTAGAACCTCTTCCATATCTTTTGTGGAACCGGAGTAAGAAAAGAAAAAGATAACATCCTGAGGAGAAGCCAGTGCGGCCGCCATTGTCTGCATATGTGAATCTTCAATATGGATAAAATTTGATGTTGTCGTGGAAAAACGGGCCCATGCTTCCATAGCCATAACCATGCTTCCACCCTGACCGAAACAGTAGACATGGCGTGCTCCTGAAAGAAGGTTAACGGCTTTATCAAGAGTTTTTTCCTCCAGATGTTCCAGTGTTTCATTCAGGGAAACGATATTTGATGCATGCAGCTTGTGGCACATAGTATCGAAATTATCGTCTGCATTGATCGTTTGGGGAATATCCGAAGGATCACCCAGATCATTGGTCCGTTCACATTTTGCTAAAGCCAGTTTGAAGTCGTTATAACCGGAAAGACCAAGCCCGCGGCAAAAACGGGTAATTGTCGCTTCGGATACGCCGCAGCTTTCCGCCAGGGAGGTGATAGACATATATTGTGTGCTGGCTGTGTTGGCAAAGATATAGTCTGCCAGTTTTTTCCCGGAACGGGTCAACGAGTTATATTGTTTTGTAATAGAATCCAGTATATTTTCAGCCAAGAAACCGCCTCCTTGTATATATTCAAAATCTATTACGATTATAAAACAATTTGATTTCTAACGCAAGGAAAGTTTCAAAAACTTTTCAAATGTAATGACAAAAATTTACATTTTAATGAATATACCTTTAAATTTTCCTATATTCGGTATTCTTTTTGCTTAATTCAAAAAGGCAAAAACAAATCTATCTTGTGCAATGTGTACAAAAAATAAATGGATTTTCATGTAATTAAGACATTGAAAATTATTTTCAGAAAGAGTATTATAAATGTAACGATGAGCATGTGAATGCTTAGTGCAAAAGGAGGATGTTACTATGAAAAAAATGTTGGCCGCCTTATTGGCAACCACGCTGGTTGTAGCTTCTTTAGTCGGATGTGGTTCCGGCAGTAAAGAGACAACAGCAGCAAAGTCCGACGAAACAACAGCAGAGAGCGTTGCAGAAGCAGCGTCCGTTGACGGCGGAACTTTAAAATTGTCTGTAACGACAGGTGATGGTTCTACAACAGATGACAAGATTCCAACACCATGGTATAACCGTATCATGGCAACAAATCTGATGTTCCGTGCCCTGCTTATTGCAGACAGTGATTTGACAAATCCACAGCCGGATTTGGCAGAATCTGTAGAAATTAGTGAAGATGGCCTCGTATACACCATTACAATGAAAGATGGTTTGAAATGGTCCGATGGCGAAGCTCTGACAGCAGAAGATGTTCAGTGGTCTATTGAAACAGCATTAAAAGCTGCAACATGTAACTCCATTTATACATCTGCTTTCAAGAAAATCGACAGTATGGCTATCGATGGCAGCACAATCACTATGACACTGACTGAGCCATACGCTGCAATGAAAGATGTACTTGCTCAGTTCGCAATCTTACCAAAACATTGTCTTGAAAACGCAGATCCTCTGACTCTGGAATCTGACGCGTTCTGGACAAATCCAGTTTGTTCCGGTATGTACACACTGAATGAACTGAATGTTGGTAACTACTTTACATTAAAAGTAAATGAAAATTATGAAGGCACAGCACCAAAGATCCAGTCCATTATCTGCTACTTTGTACAGGATTACATTACAGCAGCACAGGCAGGACAGGCTGACTATGTATTCGGCAACGCAGCTGACCTTGTAGAAGCTCTTGAAGGTATGCCAAATTACACAGAACATGAAGTTGATGTATTATTCTACAAATATTTCCTGTTCAACATGAAGGGTGTTGACGGTAACGAAAACGAGGCTATGCAGAACGTAGAAGTTCGTAAAGCTTTGATCGAAGCAATCGACCGTGCAACTCTGGCAACACTTTATCCGACAGCAAGCGTTCTGAACAGTGGTGTTCCAAACAGCAACGAAGCTTACAATGGTTTCGAATATACTTTCGATGCTGAAAAAGCAAAAGCAGACCTTCAGGCTGCTGGCTATGATATGAGCCGTACACTGAAAATCTGCTACTATAACAATGACCAGACATCTATCGACTTGATCCAGACAGTTGTTCATTATCTTGAACAGACTGGTTTGACAGTTGAAGCTACATTGTCCAATGATGGTACAACAGACCTGTTTACAACACGTAACTACGATATCGGTTTCAAAGGTAAGAGTGCATTCTCTATCGATGAATGGTATACCGAATATCAGAGTACAGATGCTCTGTTCGCTAACGTATTCGGCGGAACAGATGAATTTGATGAACTGGTTAACAACCTGTTCAAAGCTACAGACTCCGCAGCAAGAAACGAAGCTCTGAAAGCTCTGCAGGATAAAGAACAGGAAGCTGTTTATAAAGTTCCTGTATTCACTGTTGGTACATATGTATTCACAAGTGACAAAGTTGTCATTCCGGAAGGCGTAACATTCTGCAATCCACTGTACATGTGTGATCTGGATTTCGCTAACTGGGAAATGGCTCAGTAAGATAGTTATTTAGAAATCAAACAATGATTCAGTGATTAAAGGGGGAGACAGGAGAGATTTTTTCGAAAGTCTCCCCTTGTTTATGGGAGGTTAAGAATCCTTGTTTGATGTTGCTTTAAGAATGGGGTGATAGAATGTTAAAATTCATCATTAAGAAGCTGCTTATGATGATTCCGATGCTTTTAGTTATCAGTTTTATTGTATATTATGGTCTGCAGCTGACAGGTATCGACCCGATCAACTTTATGGTCAGCCCGGAGATGCTTTCCTCAAATAAAGAAAATGTTGAAGCATTGAGAGAGTCTCTTGGATTGAATGACCCATTGATCGTACAGTATTTCCGTTGGCTTGGAAATATTCTTCATGGTGACCTTGGATATTCCTTCGATGGTTCATCCATCGCTTCTGTTATCGCAGTAAGACTTCCATATACCTTTGAGCTGGCTGGATATTCACTTCTTTTTTCCACTATCATTGGTATCGGTATCGGTATTATTTCTGCAGTACGTCAGAATGGTATTATCGATTATGTAGGACGTGTTCTGGCCGTTTTAGGACAGGCTGTTCCTCAGTTCCTTGTTGGTATTATATTGATTCAGGTTTTCTCAATTAAACTTGGTTGGTTTCCGGCGAGCAACCGTGTCAGTCCGGATGCAACAAGCGCTCTTGCAGATGCCTTTTTCCATTTGTTCCTTCCGGTTCTCACACTGACGATCGGTATGGTGGCTGTATTGATGCGTTATGCACGAAACACCATGCTGGATGTATTGAACAGTGATTATATTAAAACAGCACGTTCCAAAGGTATTCCGGAATGGAAGGTTTATTTGAAACATGGATTCCGAAATGCCATGAAACCGGTTCTGGTTATTTTGGTATTCCGTATTCCTGCATTGATCGGCGGTTCCGTTGTTATTGAAACCGTATTCTCTTATCCGGGAATCGGCTTGACAATGACAAATGCCATCGTATCCGGTGATTATCCGGTCGTTCTTGTAACAACATTGATTATTGCGGCTACCATGTTGATCTGTTCTTTCATGGTCGATGTATTCAACGCATTGTTAGATCCGCGTGTACGTCTTGGTGAATAAAGAAGGAGGAAGAATTTATGGGTGAAACAACGAGTATTAAAGATTCGAATAAAAGCGCATCTTCTTCTTTATTTAAACGAAATGTGCGAAAATTTATGAACAATAAGCTGGCTGTTCTCGGTTTGGTTATCATTGTAGTTATTACCGTTGCCTGCATCATTGGCATGATCGTTGGTGTAGACTATGGCACGCCGGTATTGACTGATATGAAACAGGCTCCGGGAAATGGACATCTCTTTGGTACAGACACGATTGGTCGTGATCTGTTTGCCCGTGTCCTTGTCGGTGGATGTTATTCCATTCTGATTGGTGCTTTCTGTGCGGTCATGAGTTCTGTTATCGGTGCGATTTTAGGAGCGCTTGCCGGATATTTCGGTGGAAAAGTGGATATGATTCTTATTCGTATTTCCGAGATTTTCCAGGCATTCCCACAGTTGGTACTTGTCATGATGCTTGTGGCTATCGTAAATAAACGAGGCCTTGGCAATTTGTTGTTTATCTTTGTATTTACCGGATGGATGACGACTTTCCGTATGGTCCGCAACGAATTTATGAGTTTGAAAAACGAGACCTACGTTAAAGTATGCGAAGCTTTCGGTATGAAGAAGAGCAACATTATGTTTAAGCAGATTCTTCCGAATGTAATGAGCCCAATTATCGTTTCCACAACGACAAACGTTGCGTTCTTCATTCTGCAGGAAGCAGCACTTTCCTTCATTGGTCTTGGTGTAGCTGACAGTACACCGACCTGGGGAAATATTTTAAATGCGGCGAAATCCGTATCCGTTGTTACTAACCAGTGGTGGATCTGGGTATTCCCTGGTCTTGCCATCAGTCTTTTTGTCCTGGCAATCAACTTCTTCGGCGACGGTCTGCGTGATGTGCTGGATGCTAAACAGCAGTAAGGAGGGGCATCATGGATAATAAAGAAATTATTTTAAATGTTGAGAAATTAAATACAACTTTCATTTCAGATAGAAAAGAAATTAAAATTGTTAAAGATGTATCTTTCCAGGTGCGCCGCGGAAAGACTCTGGCTGTTGTTGGTGAATCCGGCTGCGGCAAGAGTGTTACTATGAACTCCATCATGCGTTTTACAGGAAAGAATGCTATTGTTAAAGCAGACAGTATCCAGTATAATGCTTTAAAGGATGGTAAAGTCACCGAATATCATCTGGAAAGTATTAAAGAACCAAATGGTCCTGAAATGCGGGCGCTCCGTGGACCGGACATGTCCATGGTATTCCAGGATCCGATGTCCAGTCTGAATCCGGTATATAAGGTTGGTGACCAGGTGGCAGAGGGACTTCTTCAGCACAATAAAGGCATGAAGAAAGATGAAGCCCGTCAGAAGGTTTTGGAAATGTTCCGTAAACTGGGTATTCCGGATCCGGAAGAACGTATTGATTGTTATCCGCATCAGTTCTCCGGCGGTATGAAACAGCGTGTTGTTATTGCCATCGCTATGATCTGTAATCCGGAATTGATCATCTGTGACGAGCCGACAACGGCGCTGGACGTAACGATTCAGGCTCAGATCATGGATCTTTTAAAAGAACTTCAGTTAAAAGAGGGTAAATCCATTATCCTTATTACACATAACATGGGATTGGTAGCTGAGATGGCGGATGAAGTCTGTGTTATGTATATGGGCCGTGTGGTTGAGTTCGGAAGTCTGGAAGATCTTTTTGACCGCACAAGTCATCCATATACACGGGCATTGCTCCGAAGCGTTCCTGTTCTCGGCCTGGCTGACGGACAGAAACTGGAGACGATTCCGGGTGCTACACCGAATCCGGCAGACTTAAAGGGCGGCTGTGAATTTGCTGACCGTTGTTCCGAATGTATGGAGCGCTGCCGTGAAAAGACGATACCAATGTTTGAAATTTCCCCGGGACACCGGGTACGTTGCCTGAAATTTGATTCTTATCCGGAGGTGGACTGATATGAGTACAGAAAATAAAGAAATTATTTTTAAAATCCGGAATTTACAGACATGGTTTCCGATTACAAAAGGTTTTATGAAAAAGGTAGTCGGCCACGTAAAAGCAGTGGATGACGTTAGTCTGGATGTTTATAAGGGTGAAACTTTAGGAATCGTTGGTGAGTCCGGCTGCGGTAAGTCAACATTTGGTAAAACCGTAATGATGCTTGAAAAGCCGACCGGCGGACAGGTTTTGTTTAACTATGACGGTGAATATAAAGATATTACCAAATTTAATAAAGAGGAAATGTTTGAATTCCGTAAGAAGGTTCAGATGGTTTTCCAGGATCCGTATTCTGCATTGAACCCTCAGAAGAAAATCTATTCCTCTTTTGAAGAACCGTTAAAAACTCACGGTATTACTTCCCAGGAAGAACGGGAAAAGATGATGCAGAGAGTATTAAAGATGGTAAATATCCAGCCGGACTACCTGCTGCGTTATCCGCATGAATTCTCCGGTGGACAGCGTCAGCGTCTTTGTATTGCCAGAGCGTTGGAAGTTATGCCGGAAGTACTGATCTGTGATGAACCGGTGTCTGCGCTGGACGTATCTATTCAGGCTCAGGTATTGAACCTGATGAAAGAGATTCAGCAGGAATTGAATCTGACCTATCTTTTCATTGCTCATGACCTTTCGGTTGTTCAGTATATGTCCGACCGTATTATGGTTATGTACCTTGGAAAGATTGTTGAGGTTGCAGATTCCAGAGCGCTTTATGAAGAGCCGCTGCATCCGTATACAAAGGCACTGCTTTCAGCAATTCCTGTAGCGGATATACATAATAAGAAACAGCGTCAGATTCTGGAAGGTGAGGTTCCAAGTCCGATCCATAAACCGAGCGGCTGTGCATTCCGTAACCGTTGTCCGCATTGTATGGACATTTGTAAAGAGCAGGACCCTGCACTCCGGTATCATGGAAAAGAGGGCCATATGGTGGCTTGCCATTTATATGATGGAAAAGAAAGTGGAGACAGCGAATGATTTATACTGACATGAACAATTTGGAACATTATCGCGGTATGGCGCCGCATCTGGATACGGCCATTGACTTTTTAAAAAGTCATGCGCTCAGTGAGCTTCAGGCCGGAAGAAATGATGTGGACGGCGAGAATGTGTTTATCAATCGTTTTGGTTATGAAACGATGGCTGAAGAAGCAGCAGCTTTTGAAGCCCACGAATTTTATGCGGATATCCATCTGGTATTATCCGGACAGGAGTGGATTGGCGTAACGGACATGGAGAAGATGACCGTGACAGCCATAGATAAAGTGACAGATTCAGTGGATTGCGATGGTCCGGTGGAGAATCGGCTTTATATGACTCCGGGGAAGGTATTGATCGTCCTTCCTGAGGATGCCCATAAAGTTAAGATTGCCGTAGACGGCCCGGAACGGGTTGAAAAGGCAGTAGTAAAAGTACAGATGAAATAGTAGACAGAATGAAAGGAAAGCGAGAATTATGAAAAATATTTCAAAGTATCAGGGAATTATTCCTGCATTTTACGCATGTTATGATGATCAGGGAGCTGTCAGCCCGGAACGGGTGGAAGCACTCACAAAGTATATGATAAAAAAAGGTGTTAAAGGTGTTTATGTTGGCGGTTCCTCCGGTGAATGTATTTATCAGAGTGTTGCAGAGCGTAAATTAGTTCTGGAGCATGTTATGAAAGCAGCCGAGGGAAAACTGACTGTGATTGCCCATGTTGCCTGCAATAATACGGCAGACAGTATGGAATTGGCAGCTCACGCTGAAAGCCTTGGTGTAGATGCTATTGCGGCCATTCCTCCAATTTATTTCCATTTACCGGAATATGCCATTGCTGAGTACTGGAATGACATTTCTTCTGCAGCGCCAAATACGGATTTTGTTATCTACAACATTCCTCAGTTGGCCGGAGTTGCACTGACAATGCCATTATTTAAAGAGATGCGTAAAAATCCACAGGTAGCTGCTGTAAAGAACAGCTCTATGCCTGTTCAGGATATTCAGATGTTTAAGATGGAAGGCGGCGAAGGATTCGTTGTTTTCAATGGTCCGGATGAACAGCTTGTTTCCGGTCTGGCCATGGGCGCAGACGGCGGTATCGGTGGAACTTATGCTGTAATGCCTGAGCTTTACTTAAAAATCAAAGAACTGGTTGAAGCTGGAAACGTTGTGGAAGCACAGAAGATTCAGTATGCTGCTGATGCAATTATCTATGCTATGTGCGAATGCCACGGAAATCTCTATGCAGTTATGAAAGAAATTCTGAGAATCCGTGAAGGTCTGGATATCGGCGGTGTTCGCAAACCACTGACGAATCTGGTTCCGGAAGATATGGAACAGGTAAAGAAATGTGCAGCTATGATTGATGATGCGATCAAAGCATACTGCTAGGGAATGGGGCGGACTCTTTGTCAAAATATTTAATGCTCGACCGAAGGGCTTTAAATCCTCAGGCTATGGAAAATATATCAATACAGGTAACGCCTCCAAAAAAGGATGGGGTAAATAATCCTTTGATGGTTCAGGATAAACCCTGGGAGATACGAATTGACAATGGCTATCCCAATGTTATTTATGATAAAGAGAAAGAAATTTATCGCTGTTATTACACGTTATTTACGGATGATCTGGATACGGAAGGAACGACTGTCAAGGAACGGGCGTCGAGAGATTACCTTCCGAGAATGGACAGGGTGACATCCCTGGCTTATGCGGAAAGTAAAGATGGTATTCATTGGGAAAAACCGGCTCTTGGCCGGGTAGAATGGCGTGGCAGCAAGGCGAATAACATTCTCTTTCTATTTGCACATGGGACGGGGGTTATGGTCGATGACCATAACTCCTCTCCCGATTCAAAATATAAGTTAGTGACAAAGGTGGATATTCCGGGGCATGGAGCTCATATGGCGGTGGCCTTTTCGCCGGATGGCGTTAACTGGTCCGAACTGATTCCATGGCCGGATTATAATCCACAGGCAGACAGTCATAATCTGCCTTTCTGGAATGAAGAAGAAGGGTGTTATATGCTTCTGTCCCGAGTGTGGAAGGACGGTATCCGTATGACGACCCTGAGCCGCAGTGATGATTTTATTCACTGGAGTGAGCCGAAGGAAACTCTCAGGGGACGGGGCTTTGAGGCTCAGGTTTATTCTATGCCTGTATTTTTCTGGAATAATCTTTATCTTGGTCTGGCTTCCATGATTCATGAGGGAGATCGGACCGATAAAGATTTTGACACAGTGGATTGCGAACTGACATGGGCAGTGGAGCCGGAACATTTTGATTTTGTGGCGCCGGGCCAGTCTGTGATTCCAAGAGGTCAGGGACATTATCCGACAGGTGATTTTGACTGTGGCTGCATATACGCATCTCAGCCGGTCATTGGTCCGAATGGTGAACTGTGGTTATATTATATGGGCGGCAATGGACGGCATACGAATTTCCGTGAAACGTCGCTGGCGAGAGCACGGTGGCAGGCGGACCAGTTTGCTGCGATGGTGCCGAAACGTGAAGAAGAAAACAGCCTTTTGACGACCTGTAAAATGAAATTTCAGGGAGATTCCCTGGAAATTCTGGCGGAAGCCATCGATAAAACAAAGCCGGTCCTGATGGAAGCACAGATTCATCGTGTGTGGACCGAGGATGCGGTACCGGGATTTTCCTTTGAGGAAAGTCAGGTATCTGAGATGAAAGATGGATGGAAATCCATTCGATGGCCGAAAGGATTTGGAAGTCTTGCAGGAACCAGCGGCTGTATAAAGTTGAAATTTAAAAATCTAAAAATCTGGGCAATGCGGGGAGATATTTGCCTGGATGGGCATCGCCTCTGGGAAGGCGCAGACATGGAAAACGAGGGATATTAATGATTATTCAGAGTAAAAAAGTCTGGATTGGCGGACAGTTTATACCGGCTCAGATAGAGATTTCAGAAGATAAAATTCAAAGAATCTATGCTTACGGTACAAAGCCTGTAGAGGAAGATTACGGAGAGAAGGCGATTCTTCCTGGCTTTATTGACATTCATACCCACGGTTCCTATGGTTTTGATACAAATGATGCAGAACCTTCCGGTCTTAGAGACTGGATGGAAAGGATTCCCGAAGAAGGAGTCACTGCGATCCTGCCGACAACGGTAACCCAGATGCCGGATGTTCTTACAAAGGCTGTGGCAAATGTAGCCAGTGTCATTGAAGAAGGGTATGACGGTGCAGAAATTCTCGGCATTCATTTTGAGGGGCCTTATCTGGATATGGAGTATAAAGGAGCCCAGCCGCCGGAGGCTATTGCAAAGCCTTCTGTGGAACAGTTTAAAATGTATCAGGAAGCGGCAAAGGGATGGATTAAATATATTACTATCAGTCCGGAACATGATGAGGATTTCGAGCTGATTCGATATTGTTCGGAAAATGGTGTTGTTGTCAGCATGGGACATTCTTCGGCAACTTACGAGGAAGCTTTGATGGCGGTGGCCAATGGCGCTACCTCTATGACCCATGTTTACAATGGAATGACACCGCTGCACCATCGGAATCCGGGGCTTGTCGGGGCGGCTTTCCGTATCCGGGATATTTATGGTGAGATTATCGGAGACGGACACCATTCACATATTGGAGCCCTGAATATATTTTTTCAGGCCAAGGGCCGGGAACGGGGCATCCTGATTACAGATTCTCTGCGGGCAAAACATTGTCCGCCGGGAGGAAATTATCAGCTTGGCGGCCACGATATCGAAATCGGTGAGGATGGCCTGGCACGGCTGAAAGGAACGGATACGATTGCGGGAAGCACACTGCAGATGAACAGGGGTCTTCAGATTTTGATCGAGGAAGCAGGTATTCCTGTGGATACGGCGATTAATGCCTGTACGCTGAATCCGGCACGGTGTTTGGGGGTAGATGACCGGAAAGGAAAAATCTGCGCCGGATATGATGCGGACCTGGTAGTTATGGATCGGGATTACAATGTTATCCAAACCTATTGCCGGGGCATTGCGTTTCGGGAAAAACGTTTTATGTTTTAACTAAAAAATAAAAAGCGTCCGGGGAATTTTGCTGTACAGCATTGTGGCTGTCAGACAAAAATCCCGGACCTTTTTATGTAAAAGCTACATCATTTCTTCAATATGGGAAACGTACTCCAGAGTGGAGAGGGCTTCAATAATCTCATGATGTTTCTTATATTTCTTTAATTCTTCCTTAGTAATTGTAAAAGAGACGGAGTAGACGCTCAAACCGGAATTGATATAGGCCGGATTGATTTCGATATCATCAATGGTCATGCCAAGACGCCGAATTGTTGTTATAAAATCCTGTAAATTACTTTTGTTTTTTAATTCCAGATGAACTTCAAAATGATTGGATTTATCCTTTAAATAACGTTCTGTAGCCGGAAGTACGGAAAGGCAGAACATGGTAGCGGCAAAGCTTAAAAGGGCTGCCGTATAAAAACCGCCGCCGATGGACAATCCGATAAAACCGCTGGCCCACAGGGCAAATCCGGTGGTCAGCCCTTTAATTTGGTTTCTGGAGCTGTACCAAAAAGAATTTTCGCTGATGATAGCAATACTGATAATGGAGGCGGCGGATATAATCGGAAGGGTCAGTCCACTGACCGCATGGCAATAATTATCCAACATCATCGCCGAGGCAGAAGCCGTATAAACGATGATAAATGTCCGTAGTCCGGCGGAATGACGTTTATGGGCCCGTTCACAGCCGATGAGCGTGGCACATATAAAAGCCAGGGCGAGCCGAAAAAGTATGGAATAGAGATTTAAGCCGGAGGCCCACTGACCCAAAAGGCTTGCAATGGGGTCGGTATAGGTGATTGTGTTCATAATATAAAAACCTCCTCTGAGTTATTTCCGATTTAAAAAGTGACCTTTGCTGTAAACGCCGTAGGCCTCATATTGTTCTTCGGCCGCCTGTGTAAAAGCCTGTTCCGCATCGGATTCAATCATCATACGGGACGGAAGTTCCTCCTGGATTTGCTGAAGCCGTTCAATCAATATTTCAACCTGAGTTTTCGGTATTCCAGCCTCTGTTGTTTCGGACACATCTGTCAGATTTTCCAGGACATCCGAGTAGGAGTGGGAAAGGTAAAGTGACAGCTTGGCACAGCCCGGACCAATTAATTCGTAGAGGACGCTGGAGGCCAGGATGATTGTCTGGAGACTGCCGCCAACATCCGGGCCGAGAGAACGTACACATAAAGAGGCCAGGCCAATGGCAACGCCAGCCTGGGGAATCAGGGCCAAACCGAGATAATTACGGACTTCTGCAGATTTTCCGGTGACAAGACAGCCGAAAAAGGCACCGGCATATTTGCCGAAAATGCGGGTGATAAAATAAAGTATGCCGACAGTCAAAACAGAGACATTTCCAACAAGGCTTCCGTGGTCTGTTAAAATACTCAGGTTAAAGCTTAAGCCGGAGCGGACAAAGAAAAGAAGCAAAATTGGCGGACTGAAATAGTTTAATTGTTTAAATAGTTTATCGTCCTCGGAAATATTAATATAGACCATACCCATGGCCATGCAGCCAAGCAGCGGTGAAACATCCAAAACAGCACAGACACCACAAAACAGGAATAGGATGCCGACGGCGATAATGAGTCGGTTGTCCGTGGAACGCTTGGTTGGAATAAGTATTTTCATTAAAAAGGCAAAGGAGCCTCCGAGGACTAAAGCGAAAAGATTGACCAGGATCGGGAGGAGCATGGTTTTAAAAAGACCATCAGAGGATGAACCGGACAAACTGCTGACAGCTACGGAGATAGCCATACTGTAAGCGACAAGACCGACAACATCATCCATTGCCACCACTTGCAGCAGAGTGTCTACGAAATCTCCATGGGCGCCGGTCTGGCGAATCGTCATAATCGTGGAGGCCGGAGCTGTGGCTGAGGCCAGTGCGGCAAGCACAATGGAAAAAGCCATATTTAAATGAAGGATAAAATAGGTCATAATAAAAACGGCCAAAGAGGCCATCAGCGCTTCAAAAAGTGTAATGATTGCCGATTTCAAACCATTTTTTTTCAAAGTGGACAGTTTGAAAAATTCGCCCACACTGAAAGCGATAAAAGCCAAAGCGATATCTGCCAGAAAATCGGTTCCCTGGATAAAATTTGGGGGAATCAGATTCAGACAATAAGGGCCGATGAGAATCCCGGTGAGTATGTATGCAGTGACATTCGGAAGTTTTAGTTGCTTTGTAATCCGCGTCATTGTAAATCCCAGAAAGAGCATAAGGGCAATAGGGATGATAACGGTCGTGACGGCAGACGTATTGCCTGAATGATAGTAGATTTGATTTAACATAATTTATTCCTCCTTGAAACACCATGTTTTGTATGATATACTTTTTTTATTAAAAAATGAAATTATATTATTTTTTTGAACTATAAAAATAATTTATAATTAGGGGACGTAGTTATGATTGATGCAAAGGTGATTTCCTTATTGACGGTGGCTGAATTGAAAAATATTACAAAAGCCGCCGAAGCTCTGTCGTTGACACAGCCGGCAGTAAGCCATCATATAAGCCAGTTGGAAAAGGAGCTTGGAGTGACGCTTTTTATCCGCGGGAAAGGACGGCTCCAACTGACAGAATCAGGAAAAACAGTGGTAAAATATGCTAAGATGATGTCGTCTGCCTATGAGCGTATGAAAAACGCGTTGGCCGATGAGGGCAGGCATCTGACCCGGCTTCGCATCGGCATTACCCATACGGCGGAGAGTAATATTATCGTCGAGGTTCTTGCAAAATATGGCAATGATAATCCCAATATTATGATAACAATTATCACTGATACTATAAAAAATCTTTATACAATGCTGGAGAGTTACGAGCTTGATTTAGTGATTGCTGAAGGTCGTCCAAACAGTAATTCAATGAGTTCGCTGCTTCTGGATACGGATTATCTTGTCTGCGCCGTGGCAAATGATAATCCGATTTCAAAAAAACCGATGGTGACCATCAGTGTGCTGAAAAATCAGAAATTGATTATGCGGCTGCCGGAGTCAGGAACGGTTAATTTATTTGCATCCACGCTGGAGAGTATTAATGAATCCATTGACGATTTTAATATTATTCTGGAGGTGGACAATATTGCCACCATTAAAGATTTAATCCGAAAGAATCTTGGGGTTTCCGTGCTGCCAAAAAGTACCTGTATGGATGAGGCCCGGAAGAAAAAGCTGACACTTTTGCCGATTGAAAATATGAGTATGCTGCGGGAGACAAATATTATTTATCAGAAGGATTTTTCTCACCCGGAGGTTTTGCAGGACATTATGGAGATTTATAAAAAAGCCATCAAAGCAAAGGTGAAATTACGGACCTGATATATCAGAGGACAGAGTATAGGACGGGAGGTAGCGGATGTATCGGATATTGATTGTAGAAGATGATATGGGCATTGCATCTGCAATGAAAAAGCAGATAGAAATGTGGGATTTGGAAGCACACTGTGTGGAAAATTTCAGAAATGTGCTGGAAGAATTTTCGGAATTCAATCCTCAATTGGTGCTTTTGGACATTTCACTGCCTTTTTATAATGGATATTACTGGTGTGCGGAAATTCGGAAGTTTTCAAAAGTACCGATCATTTTTGTTTCTTCCGCTTCGGATAACATGAATATTGTTATGGCCATGAATATGGGCGGAGATGATTTTATTGCTAAACCCTTTGACCTGAATGTGCTTACAGCGAAAATCCAGGCTATACTGCGCAGAACCTATGATTTCGGCGGTCAGATGACGGTTTTACAGCACCGGGGCGCCATATTGAATACTTCGGATGCCAGCCTGACTTATAATGGAGAACGGATAGAGTTGACAAAAAATGATTATCGTATTTTAAGGACGCTGATGGAGAATAAGGGAAAGGTCGTCAGCCGGGATACATTGATGGAACGTCTTTGGGAGACGGACAGTTTTGTGGATGAAAACGCCCTGACAGTGAATATTGCAAGATTGCGTAAAAAACTCGAACAGGCCGGATTGTCTGAATTTATTATGACAAAAAAAGGTATGGGATATTTGATCGGATAGGGGTATGGACAATGAGAATACTGGGAGAATATATAAAATTTCACAGAAAGGCAATAGGAATGTATTTTCTGTTTGCAGTGATTTTTGCAATAGTCTTTGCATTGTGGAAGCTGCCGGTGATTCCAGTGCTTTATGGGACGGTTCTTGGTCTGTTTGTCGCTGTTATTATTTTCAGTCGGGACTATATTCATTTTCGTGAGAAACATTTTCAGCTTCAATCGATGGTTGAAGAGATTAAAGTTACGGACAGTCATTTTCCGGAAGCTGACGGACGGATTGAGATGGATTATCAGGAAGTGCTTCGATCACTTTATGAAGGAAAACAGAAAATAACCAATCAGATGAATCATCAATATACAGATATGATGGAGTATTATACCATCTGGGTCCATCAGATCAAAACGCCGATTGCAGCCATGCGTCTCCAGTTACAGGGCGAGGACAGCGACAGCAGCCGGGAGCTGTTGGAAGAATTACAGCGGATTGAGCAGTATGTGGAGATGGTGCTTACTTATCTGCGGCTGGATTCCGGTTCCACAGATTATGTTTTGAAAAAATATGATCTGGATGATATTATTCGGCAGGCTGTGCGAAAGTATGCTTCCCAGTTTATCCGAAAAAAGATTCGTCTTACTTATGAGCCGCTTTCCTGTGAGGTATTGACGGATGAAAAGTGGCTTCTGTTTGTGATAGAGCAGGTATTATCCAATGCACTGAAATATACCCGTTCCGGAGAAATCAGCATAACGCTGGAAGCTCCTAAAACATTGTGTATCCGGGACACAGGCATTGGTATTGCGCCGGAGGATTTACCTCGGATTTTCGAAAAAGGGTTTACCGGATATAACGGACGGAATGATAAAAAGGCCAGCGGTATCGGACTGTATTTGTGCCGCAGAATCTGCAGCCGCTTAAATCATAAGATTATTATAACTTCAAAGGTGGATGTGGGCACGGAAGTCCGCATCGATCTGGACAGAAAGGTATTGGAAGTTGAATAAGAATATTTCAAAAATGTAAGGTTGGACCGGGGAAATGTAAGCCAAAGCGATGGCAGTACATTTCCCTGTTTTGCTACAATATATTCGTAAAAGATAAGAAGGAGGGATTCCAAATGGCAATTTTGGAAGTCAGTAATATTAAGAAAATTTATACGACACGGTTTGGTGCCAATAAGGTTCAGGCCCTTTCCGATGTGTCCTTTAGTGTGGAAAAAGGCGAATATGTGGCAATTATGGGAGAATCCGGTTCGGGAAAAACAACCTTGTTAAATATTTTAGCCGCTTTAGACCGGCCGACCTCTGGAAGTGTTCGTCTGGATGGACATGAGCTTTCGCAGATTCGGGAGTCGAAGATTGCCGAATTTCGTCGGGATAACCTGGGTTTTGTTTTCCAGGATTTTAATTTGCTGGATACATTTACTTTAAAAGATAATATTATGCTCCCGTTGGTTCTTGCTGGAAAACAATACGGAGAGATGAGGGCAAGACTGACACCAATCGTACAGAAGCTGGGAATCGAAGGACTGATGGGAAAATATCCTTATGAGGTGTCCGGTGGTCAGAAGCAGCGGGCGGCTGTAGCCCGGGCTCTTATCACCCATCCCAAATTGATTCTGGCCGATGAGCCGACAGGGGCTTTGGATTCCAAGTCCACCGATGAATTGTTGGAGTTGTTTGGCAAAATTAATCAGGAGGGGCAGACCATTCTTATGGTTACCCATTCAGTAAAGGCGGCCAGTCATGCAAACAGGGTATTGTTCATTAAAGACGGTGAAGTCTTTCATCAGATTTACCGGGGTAATAGTTCCAATGAAGAACTGTATCAGAAGATTTCAGATACTCTGACAATTTTGATGACAGGTGGTGAGCGGCGATGAGACTGGGATTTTATCCAAAGCTGGCATTGACGGGGATTGCCAAAAACAAGAAAACCTATATTCCCTATATATTGACAGGAATAGGCATGGTCATGATGTTTTACATTGTCACTTTTCTATCGAAAAACGATGCGGTGGGAGCCATGCGGGGCGGAGAAAGTGTGCAGGGTTTTCTGAGCCTGGGAATTACGGTCATCGGTATTTTTTCAACGATTCTTTTGTTTTATACCAATTCCTTTTTGATCCGACGACGAAAAAAGGAGTTTGGTTTATATAATATCCTTGGAATGGGCAAAGGAAATCTTTCAAGAGTCATCCTCTGGGAAAGCCTGATCATTGCGGTGACATCGATTGTCCTTGGGCTTGGATGTGGTGTGCTTTTTTCAAAGGTTGCAGAGCTTTTGGTATCAAAGCTTTTAAACAGTACTGTGGGATTTGACTTTACCATTAATAAAGATGCCCTGGGTATGACCTTAAAATGGTTTGGTGTTATTTTTGTTTTGATTTTGTTGAACAGTCTGTATCAGATTTATAAATCCAAACCAGTGGAACTGATGAAAAGTGAGTCGGTAGGAGAAAAACCGCCGAAGGCCAATTGGCTTCTGGCTTTAGTCGGCATTGTACTTTTGGGTGGTGCGTATTACCTGGCCATAACCATTCAGGACCCGGTCACAGCCATGATTTTGTTCTTTGTTGCCGTGATCATGGTCATTGTTGCAACCTATCTTCTATTTATCGCCGGTTCGGTAACCTTTTGCCGGCTGCTTCAGAAAAATAAACGCTATTATTATAAAACGAATCATTTTATTTCTTTATCCTCGATGGTTTACCGGATGAAACGTAACGGCGCCGGGCTGGCTTCTATATGTATTCTTTCGACGATGGTGTTGGTTATGATTTCCTCTACTTCATGTCTGTATATCGGAGGTGAAGATATGCTGCTTCAGCGTTATCCGAGAAATATGATTTTAAGAACGGATGCAGCAGACACGGAATATACCGAGTATTTTCATCAGGTGATCGATGAACAGCTTAGAGAGCATCAACAGACAGAGGAAAATATTGTTCATTATCATTATGTGAGCATTTCCGGTATTATGGAGGGAAATGAGATAATTTTTGATGAAGATAAGCTGAACAGTTCCGTAGATTATTCAAAAGTGTGGAGTGTGTTTATTATTCCGCTGGAAGATTACAATCAGATTATGGGAACGTCCGAGACACTTGCTGAAGGGGAGGCTTTAATTTATGCGACGAAATCCAACTTTAAATACGATGAGATTACTTTGGATGGCATCGGAACTTTCCGGACCAAAAAGACAGAAAGTTTCGTGGCAAATGAAACCGATACTATGCAGATTATGCCGTCGCTTTTTATGTTTGTGCCGGATGTGACCGATGCTTTGAATTCCATTAATGATATTCTGGCTAAAATGGGAATGGAAGAGAGGGCCTATATTCATGATTATTACGGTTTCGACCTGGCCTGCAGCGAAGAGGAACAGACGGAAATCTATAACGCTGTTATGGATAGGGCCACGAAAGAATACGTTATGGAAGCTACCGGGCTGTCCGAAGAAGAAGTGTTACAGCAAAATGTCAATGTATCATTTCAAAGCATGGCTCTCCAGCGGGATGGCTTCCTGGCATTGAACAGTGGATTCTTCGCACTTGGTCTGATTCTGGGGCTTGTATTTATCTGCGGTGCTGTACTGATCATGTACTATAAGCAGATTATTGAAGGTTACGAAGATCAGTCCCGGTTCGAAATCCTTCAAAAAGTAGGTATGACGAAGAAAGAGATTAAAAAGAGTATTAATTCTCAGGTTTTGACGGTCTTTTTTGCACCTCTCATTATGTCAGGCATACACATGGGCTTTGCATTTCCTCTGGTATCCAAGCTGCTTACTCTGTTTGGATTGATGAACACACGGTTGCTGGCTATAATTACTCTCGGATGCTTTGGCGTATTCGCTTTGTTTTATATTTTGGTATATCTGGCAACCTCCAGAGCTTATTACGGAATTGTCAGTGAGAATAATTTAGATTAAAAGAAGCAGCAGACGTAAAAATATTGACAAAAAAGGCAGAATATGGTATTAAACTGTATTTGGAGTTGATTTATATTTTACTCCGGAAAGTAGGGAAATTACATTGAAAAATCGAAAAATTATACTGGCAGCAGCGTTTTTATTCTTTTATGCCCAGTATATTTACATTCCTTTTCAAACAACTTATTTAACTGCTTTCGGAGCGTCTGCTGCCTTTGTTGGAATTGTTACCGGGGCCTATGGCGGAGCCCAGCTTGTACTTCGTCTTCCGGTTGGTATTTTGGCAGACCGGGTGGGGAAGCATAAAATATTTCTTGTTATAGGAATGTTGCTGGCAGGTGTGGCCTGTGGAGTTCGGACACTTTTCCCGAATGTTTGGGGATTTTTCTTTGCAAGTCTGTTGTCCGGTGTTTCTGCGTCCACATGGCTGTCTTTTATGGTCATGTATTCAGAATGTTATGGAGCCCAGGAACAGCAGAAGGCTTCAGGAAGAATTATTCTATCTTATAATTCCGGGATTTTGGCTGCATTTATTACCGGGACTTTATTTTATGAGAAAGTTGGTATGCGGAGCTTATGTGTTTTCGGGATGATTGCCAGTGCAATAGGCGTTGTCCTGTGTACCCGGCTGTTTGAAGAAAAGACGAGAAAAATTGCACCGTCTGTACCGGAATTGCTGAAAGTGTGCACAAATAGGTGCTTGATTTTCTTTTCAGTTCTGGCATTGGTGCAGCAAGGAATCCAGATGGCGACGACCATGTCTTTCACGACCCAGATTTTAAAAAATCTGGGAGCGCAGGAGAGTATTCTTGGATTATCTTCGATTATTTACATGATTTCTTCGGTGGTTTCTTCTTTTGCAGCATCTCTGAAATGGATTGAAAAAAAGAGCAGCCGCTTCTGGGTTGCTGTAATTTTTGCCGGTTTGGCGGCATATTGCTTTTTAGTTCCATCAGTTGGATATATTCCGGCAATTTTGCTGCTTCAGTTAATTCCGGGGTTGGCTTCCGGTTTTCTATTTTCGATATTGACGACAAAGGCCATGTCCGAAGTTCCAGCAGAGAAAAAGTCCACAGCGATGGGATTTTTTCAGGCCGTTTATGCGGTCGGAATGTCGGTTTTTCCTATACTGACGGGCAATATTGCTGAAATTGGAGGCATGCTTACATCCTATCGACTGCTGGGAGTGTTTGCGTTGATTTGCGCGCTGGCTGCAATGATAGCTTTAAGGAAAGCCAGAGAAGAATAAATGACAATATATATCCCTTTTCTGTACAGAAATATGAGGTGTTCCAAATTACCTGTGCCAGAAAAGGGATTTTTATGTTGCCGAAACAGATTATTAAACTTTTATATCAGGCTTGAGGGCTATCAACCAATTCATTCAGACTTTTAAAAGTATAGCCCATTTCTTCCCATTTAGTCAGCAGTTCGTCGAGAATTTCAGCATTGGTGGAAGAGGTACTGTGGAGAAGAACGATGGCTCCGGGATGGATACGGCCAAGGAGTTTATCAAAGGCTTCTTCCTTTGTCGGCTGATTATCTACATACCAATCCACATAAGCCAGGCTCCAGAAAAAGGTTTTATATCCCAGGTCTTTGGCCATTTGAAGGTTCATTTCACTATATTTACCCTGAGGCGGCCGATAGTATTTTGTCATCGGCTGCCCCGTTATTTTTTCATAGAGTTTTTCCACGCCTTCAAGCTCCTGGGTAAATGTCTCCACAGTGGAAATTTTTGACATATCCGGATGGCTGTAGGTGTGGTTCCCAACAGTATGACCTTCGGATACCATCCGCTGGATTAATTGAGGCTCACTTTCAATGAAGTTTCCGACAACAAAGAAAGTGGCTGGGGCATTATGTTTTTTCAGGGCATCCAAAATGGCTGGCATATTTCCGTTTTCGTATCCGGCATCGAAAGTCAGGTAAAGGACTTTTTCATCCGTTATTTCGGCGTAATAAGCATCATATTTTGCCAGTTCCTCAGCCGATGCGTTGGCTACGGGAGGCTCTCCTTCCTGTTGGAAGCTTAATCCCCAGTTGCCGTCAGCGGAGGCCTCCACGGCTTCCGGCTGAAGATAGTCTACGGCAACGGCACTGAAGTGACCGAACAGATAGGCAGCGACAAAAAGCATGCCGATTTTTACGGCGGTTATGTATCTGGATTTATGTTTCATAAAAAACCTCAAAAAATTTTTCCATAAATTGTATGTGGGAAAAATGAAAAATATTCTTAAAAATCCATCAAAAAGGGCTTTGAAAATTTGACAAATAACATCAAGTGACTTATCATAGAACCTATATAAAACGATTTACATCAAAGGGGGGCACACATCTATGGGATTAGTTATTACGATGAGCCGCAGATACGGCACAGGCGCAAGCACCATTGCGAAGGAATTATCAGAGAGACTGGATCTTCCGGTCTACGATAAGGTGGATGTTGAGCAGGAGGTGCGTAAGAATGCTTTTGAGACGGAGGCGGAAGCTATCCGTGAGTTGGCGGAACAGCCTTGTATTATTCTTGGACGATGTGCGTCAGAAATTTTGAAAGACCAGTCCAATGTTTTTAACATTTATGTGTGTGCTGAGAAGGAGGACCGGATTCGTCGTGTAATGGAGCGGGATTCCCTTTCCTATGAGGACGCTGTAAAGCGCATTGAGGAAACCGATGCGGAGCGGGAGAAGTATTACTATCAGCATACCGGAAAGACCTGGGGAGATGTGAGTGATTACCACATCATACTGGACACTTCCAGGTGGGGCATAGAAAATTGTGCGGATGTATTGATTCGTTATTTTGAGCGGATGCAGTACATTTGAGAAATACATAAAATTAGCTTTGGATTTAATGGAGCATAGTGGAGGTAGAAGCAATGAAAATTGTAGTTGGAGAGGTTATGGAAAACGTGATCGTATGTGAGACAGACAATGCGACATTAAGACTCCCAAGAGAGCTTTTTCCAAGACGGGTTTTTCCGGGAGATGTGGCGGATTATGAAGACGGCAAAGTGACCATGTGGGATGAAGAGCAGCAAGTAGAAGAGGAACAGGTCGCCATGTTGTTTAAAATGTTGATGTAAGTATTTGATAAAAATACAGAAGGCTGACGCCGATGAGGTGTCAGCCTTTTTCGCTTCCCGGGAAGCTGTCAGTTTTCTTCGTTATCGGATGAAACGGACTGAGCGTGCATGAGTGTCTGAATCATCTGAATTTGTTCCGGGGTAATATTCATATTTTTCATTTGGTTCATCTGATTCATCATGTTGGAAAAGTCTGTATTTTTAGTGAGTTCATTGTATTGGTTATAGAGCCGCACCGCATTTAATATGTTCAGAAACTGGTCAATTTGTTCGGCCTCGGCGGGAGCACAGTATTTGCGGATATCTTTGAGAATTTCTTCAATGCCGGGCCGGTGGCCGTCCGGGGGAACGGAGCAGATGGAAATTTTTTCCTGATTAAAAAGATTGACAGTTTGTTTTAATTCCAATATTCGGGCAAGCATGGCCAACATTTTCCCAGAGGAAGGGTCCATGTAGGTTACTGCGGCTTTAAGCATTTGGGATGTACCCTGAAAGGACTGGCGGTCCAGTTCCGTCAAGGGGATATAGGTTGTTTCATTGGACACGGTTTCACCTCAAATTTCATATAATATTGTACCGCATTTGCTGCGGCATAGTATCAGGGGTGCCCAAAGGCACCCCATCTTTTGTTGTCATAAATTAGCAGCAGCCACATCCATTATTGCAGTTGCCAGTAAAGCAGGACAGAAGGATAATCAGAAGCAGCCAGTCACAGCTGGATCCATTACCGAATCCGCCACAGCGGTCATTGTTACCGCAGCCGCAGCCACAACCACCGTTACCAAAGCAGCTTAAGATCAGAATCAACCAGATCAGAGAGCAGCTGTCTCCTCCGTTGAAAAATCCAGCGTTATTTCCACATCCACAACCACAATCATTGTTACCGCAACCGGTAGCAGCTAAATCACTCATTGTTTGCCTCCATAAATTATTAATATTTACTTTTGATTTATATTATGTATGATGACTTGTCTGGTTTCATATTTTACGATAAAATTTATTCAGGTCATAGATTTACCTTATAAAGGAGGAATTCACATGCAGATGGTAGACAGAGTCCATCGGATATTAAGTGAGAAATTAAAGCCGGGAGACCGGGCGGTAGATGCCACTGTAGGAAACGGCTGGGATACATTGAAGCTCTGTGAATTGGTCGGAGAAAAGGGAAAGGTCTACGGATTTGATATACAAAAAGAAGCTATTTTAAATACGAAAGAGCGTTTGGAGGAAGCTGGGTATACAGAGCGGGCCGAATTATTTTGCTGTTCCCACAGCGAAGCCGGTGAGCGAATTCATGAAAATATTCAGGCTTTTACAATGAACCTGGGCTATCTTCCGGGCGGAGATAAACAGATTATTACCCGAAGTGAATCTACGATTGAGGCATTGAAGGGGCTTACGGAGTTATTAAGTCCCGGCGGTCTGGGCGTTGTTCTTGTGTATTACGGCCATCCGGGCGGGCCGGAGGAAAAAGCGGCTGTTGAAACTTTTATGGAAGCATTACCTTCCGGTTGGGGAGAAATTTTGCGGACAGAAATTGTCAATAGAAAAAATTGTCCGCCAATTTTATACATTTTGGAGAAAAAATAAAATTTTATTTTCTCGTCAGGCTTCGACAAATTTTGGAGATTGTTCGTGATATAATCGGGTCATATCTTTAAATGAGGAGAATGACTTATGAAAACAGATGAACACAAGATGACCCAATTGGGATATGCTCTTCGGGAATACCGGGTCAGACATAACATGACCCAGCAGGAACTGGCAGAAAAACTGGGTGTGAGTACGAACACAATTCATCTCTGGGAGACGAAAGTGTGCAAGCCTTCGATGGGCTCATTGCTGCTGTTGTCTGATTTATTGGAAATTTCATTGCTCGATATTATTTCCAAAGCAAAAAAAGATTATTGAGTACATAAATGGGCATATTGTTTGGAGGGGTATTCCATGAATTTGGAAAATATGGTATACTGTGAACACTTGGTGAGGTACTTTCGAACCTAGTAAGAACACATAGTTTAACGGATGAAAAGGAGAAAAATATGGCGATATTAGTGACCGGCGGTGCCGGATATATTGGAAGTCATACCTGTGTAGAGCTTTTGAATGCAGGATACGACGTGGTTGTAGTAGATAATTTATGTAACTCCTGCAAAGAAGCTTTAGACCGGGTTCAGGAGATTACCGGAAAGACTTTAAAATTTTATGAAGTTGATATTTTGGACAGAGAAGGCCTGACCAAAGTATTCGAGGCAGAACAGATCGATTCGGTCATTCACTTTGCTGGATTAAAAGCTGTTGGTGAATCTGTGGCTAAGCCGTTGGAATATTATCATAATAATATTACAGGTACGCTGGTACTCTGTGATGTTATGCGGAATCATGGCGTAAAAAATATTGTGTTCAGTTCCTCTGCAACCGTTTACGGTACACCGGCCTTTGTCCCAATCACAGAAGAGTGTCCGAAAGGTGTCTGCACGAATCCTTACGGATGGACAAAATCCATGCTGGAACAGATTTTGACAGACTTGCACACAGCAGATCCGGAGTGGAAAGTAGTACTGCTTCGTTACTTTAATCCGATCGGTGCTCATGAGAGCGGACGCATCGGAGAAAATCCAAAAGGTATCCCGAACAATCTTGTGCCATATATTACCCAGGTGGCTGTTGGCAAACTGGAATCTCTCGGAGTCTTTGGTGATGATTACGATACGCCGGATGGTACAGGTGTGAGAGACTATATTCATGTAGTGGATCTGGCAATCGGTCATGTTAAAGCCATTGAAAAAATGGAAAAGATTCACGATGGCGTTTTGATCTATAATCTCGGTACAGGTATTGGCTACAGCGTTCTTGACATTGTCAAAGGTTTTGAAAAGGCTGTTGGACAGCCGATTCCATATACCATTAAACCTAGACGTCCAGGGGATATTGCAACATGCTATGCCGATCCGTCTCTGGCAAAGAAAGAACTGGGCTGGGAGGCTGTTCGTGATCTGAATAAGATGTGTGAAGATTCCTGGCGGTGGCAGAAAAATAATCCGGAAGGATATGCGGAATAAAGTTTAAAATCAGAGAGAGCCTTCTCCGTAAAATCAAGAGTGGTTTTGCGGAGGAGGCTTTTCGTTTGATATAATATTAGTGCTTGACATTAGTACGAAATCATACTATACTGGCAAAGTACGATTTCGTACTGAATAGGGGTGGCTTATGGAAAAACAAATAAATGTGGAAATGAAACGAATGAATTATCTGACAAATGAAATTGACGGCGCTTATCACGAGGCTGCATTGAAGCTGGGGTTGTCAGACAGCGGGATGATGATTCTTTATACGATTTGTAATAATGGAGATACGTGTCTGTTGAACGATATTACCCGTTTGTCGGGAATCAGTAAGCAGACCATCAATTCGGCACTGCGCAAGTTGGAAAATGAAGGGATTGTCTATCTGGAAAATTTCAGCGGAAGAAAGAAAAAAGTATGTCTTACGGATAAAGGAAAAACTTTAGCCAAAGATACGGTGCTTCGCATCATTGCGATTGAAAATGATATTTTAACTTCCTGGACGGAGGAAGAGTTGAGTCTTTATATAGAGCTTACGGAGAGATACCTTTCATCATTTAAAGAAAAAATCAAGGAGTTGTAATATTGAACATTCAATTATCAGAACATTTTAACTATAAAAAATTACTTCGATTTACACTGCCGTCAATTATAATGATGATTTTTACATCAATTTATGGGGTGGTTGACGGTTTCTTTGTTTCAAATTTCGTGGGGAAAACGCCCTTTGCCGCTGTTAATTTTATCATGCCGTTTCTTATGATTCTCGGTTCTGTCGGTTTTATGTTTGGTACGGGCGGCAGTGCGTTGATTTCTAAAACGATGGGTGAAGGCGATAAGGAAAGAGCAAAAAGGCTGTTTTCACTTTTTATTTATATATCGGTGGGCTGCGGCATTGTCATTGCTGTGCTGGGATTTATTTTTATTCGTCCCATTGCCGGTCTGCTTGGAGCAGAGGGCACGATGCTGGATAACTGTGTGACCTATGGTCGGATTATTTTGGCGGCCCTTCCGGCTTATATGCTCCAATATGAATTTCAAAGCTTTTTTGTGACGGCAGAAAAACCTCAGTTGGGGCTGGCTGTGACCATTGCGGCGGGAATGACCAATATGGTGCTGGATGCCCTTTTTGTTGCCGTATTTTCCTGGGGATTGCCGGGGGCTGCGGCGGCGACAGCGATCAGCCAGTGTGTTGGAGGCCTTCTTCCTCTGATTTATTTTGTACGGCCGAATTCCAGTCTTTTACGTTTGACAAAAACAAAATATGACGGTGGTGCGTTGTTAAAAGCTTGTACGAATGGCGCGTCAGAGCTGATGTCCAATATTTCTATGTCCATTGTCAGTATGCTCTATAATGTACAGTTAATTAAATATGCCGGAGAGGATGGCGTTGCCGCCTATGGTGTGCTGATGTATGTCAATATGATATTTTTGGCTGCATTTATCGGCTATTCAGTGGGTACGGCTCCAATCATCGGTTACAATTATGGAGCTGGAAATCACGACGAATTAAAAAATCTTTTGAAAAGGAGTCTGAAGATTATAGGGACATTTTCCGTGGTCATGGTAATCGCTGCGGAAGTTTTGGCAAGGCCTCTTACTGTGATATTTGTAGGTTATGACCAGGGCCTGCTTGAATTGACCCTTCGTGGTTTTATTATATATTCCTTTTCTTTCCTCTTCTCGGGAATTGCTATTTTTGGTTCGTCTTTTTTCACGGCATTAAATGACGGCCTCATTTCCGCATTAATTTCTTTCCTGAGAACATTACTCTTCCAGGTGGCTGCGGTATTGATATTTCCGCTGATTTTGGGAATTGACGGCATTTGGATATCCATTGTTGCCGCTGAATTGATGGCTGCCATTGTAACGAGTCTGTTTCTGGTTACGAAACGAAAAAAATATCACTATTGATGATGGGAGAGTTTCCGCAGGATTACGTACGGAACTCTCCCTTTACTATATTCTTACATATCCAGGGCAAGTGCTGTCGCGGATATACCGGATTCCACGTCTGGAGCGGTGAGAAGCCGTTCCACATTCAGAAGGCCATATCCCTGCTGATTGCGTGGGAGGTGTAAATCGGTTGCCGTATTTTGGAGATAATATTTGACCTGTTCATTGGTCATCGATGGATATTTGCTCAAAAAAAGGGCAGCGGCACCAGAGACGATGGGGGTCGCCATGGAGGTGCCGCTACGGGCTGTATAACCGGAAGTTTTTCCGTAATAGGGCGGGCAGCAGGAGATGATGTCAGAACCGGGAGCGACGATATCCGGTTTGGGAATCATCCGCTTTGTTGGGCCCCGGCCGGAATAGTTGTGAATCCGGTTGCCGCCGAGAATGATGGTTTTATCATCATCAGAGGAACCGACAGTGATCACTTTCCGGCTGATACCGGGGGAAGTAACGGACATTCGCCTGGGACCGTTATTTCCGGCCGCAACGATGACCGTAATGCCGTTATCCCAGGCTGCATTGACACTTTGCACGAGAATAGACTTTTCTTCGTCCACATCTGTGCTTTCTGAGCCGACGGAGATATTCAGGATACGAATATTATAAAGCTGACGGTTGTCTATGACCCATCGAATAGCATCAAGGATATGAGGAATGGAACCGTTTCCGGAGGAATCCAGAACTTTTCCGACGATCAGATGGGCTTCCGGTGCAATTCCCCGGTATCTGCCTTCCGAGTGCCGTCCGCTGCCTGCAATAATGCCGCAGACATGGGTTCCATGGCCGTTGTCGTCGTAACATTCCGGCCGGTGGTGGATAAAATCTTTGAAGGCAGTAATTCTATTTGAAGGAAGGATGAAATCCTCGTGGGGATAAATACCGGTATCCAGGACGGCGACACCTATGGACTTTCCTGTATAAGGCAGGAGCCGCGGACTGTCAGCGTGAATAATTTTACGTGATAGATACATAGAATCGCCTGTTTTTTATATAATATATGTAATTTGATGTAAAAATTGAATGTCTTTAAAAATATTCTTGCATAATCCATAAAGTTATTATATGATTGGGATTAGAATTCAAGTCAGGAGGAAGCACGTATGGACAAAATTAAAATGACGACACCATTGGTTGAGATGGATGGCGACGAAATGACCCGTATTCTCTGGAAAATGATCAAAGATGAATTACTGGAGCCATTTGTAGAATTAAATACTGAATATTATGATCTGGGATTGGAATACCGTAATGAAACGGACGACCAGGTGACAGTGGACTCCGCAGAGGCTACGAAAAAGTATGGCGTTGCTGTAAAATGTGCGACGATCACTCCGAATGCTGCCCGTATGGATGAGTATAATCTGAAAGAAATGTGGAAAAGTCCGAATGGTACGATCCGCGCGATTTTGGATGGAACTGTTTTCCGTGCGCCGATTATTGTAAAGGGTATTGAGCCGAATGTAAAGACATGGACAAAACCGATCACACTGGCGAGACATGCTTATGGTGATGTATATAAAGGAACTGAGATGAAGATTCCGGGAGCTGGTAAAGTGGAACTGGTATATACAGCTGCTGATGGAACAGAAACCCGGGAACTGGTTCATGAATTTGATGGACCGGGTATTGTGCAGGGCGTACATAATGTTGAAAAATCCATCCGAAGCTTTGCTCACAGCTGCTTCAAATATGCGTTGGATACAAAACAGGATTTATGGTTTGCAACAAAGGATACAATTTCTAAAAAATATGACCATACATTTAAAGATATTTTCCAGGAAATTTATGATGCGGATTATGCAGAAGCCTTTGAGGCCGCCGGTCTGGAGTATTTTTATACATTGATCGACGATGCTGTAGCCCGTGTTATGAAATCTGAAGGCGGATATATCTGGGCATGTAAGAACTATGATGGCGATGTTATGAGCGATATGGTATCCTCTGCTTTCGGTTCTTTGGCTATGATGACTTCTGTACTTGTATCTCCGGAAGGTTATTATGAATACGAGGCCGCCCATGGCACCGTCCAGAGACATTATTACAAATATCTGGCTGGAGAAGAGACATCCACAAACTCTGTTGCAACGATTTTTGCATGGACCGGAGCACTTAGAAAACGCGGTGAGCTGGATGGTAATCAGGCATTAATGGATTTTGCTGATAAGTTGGAAAAGGCTACAGTTCAGACCATTGAATCCGGTAAAATGACAAAAGACCTGGTACTTCTGACTACACTGAAAGAAGTAACCGAATTGACAAGTGAAGGATTTATCAAGGCTATTCGTGAAAATCTGGAAGCTATGATGTAAAAATAAATACTTGGAGATGTAAAGTCCCCCTTTGTTGATATCGATGGAGATATTGGCGGAGGGGGATTTTTGCGTTAATGTATTGACATAAAGTGTATAATTGTATACAATTATACACAAACGTTCACAAATTAGTTAATTAAAGCAATTAAGTGAGACAGGAACAGGAGTGTGAATTATGGATAATCGTAATGTAGTCATGAATCCTCATGACAATTTGCTGACCTTGGAAGAGCATTTTTATGCACTTCAGGATGTTAAAGAGCCGAATGTTTTCCGGAATCTTTTTCCATATGAAGAAGTACCAAAGATTGTATTTAATCATAGAGTTGTACCGCCGAACATGCCGGAGGAAATCTGGATCACAGATACGACCTTTCGTGACGGACAGCAGTCCCGGGCGCCGTATTCTACAGAGCAGATCGTGACATTATTTGACTATATGCATCGATTGAGCGGCCCGAAGGGAATTATCCGCCAGAGTGAATTTTTCCTTTACAGTGAAAAAGACCGAAATGCGGTATATAAATGTATGGAACGGGGATATGAGTTCCCTGAAATAACGTCCTGGATTCGGGCGAATAAGAAGGATTTTGAGCTTGTTCGCGAAATGGGAATTAAGGAAACGGGTATTCTGGTCAGCTGTTCCGATTATCATATTTTCTATAAAATGAAGATGACCCGTAAACAGGCGATGGAACATTATTTAAGTGTTGTCCGGGAATGTCTGGAAACCGGTGTGCGTCCAAGATGCCATCTGGAGGATATTACCCGTTCTGATATTTATGGCTTTGTTATTCCATTTTGTCTGGAGCTTCAGAGACTGGGTGAAAGTTATGGTATTCCGATTAAGATTCGTGCCTGTGATACGATGGGCTATGGTGTAAACTTTACCGGTGCGGCCATTCCGCGGTCGGTTCCGGGAATCATTTACGGCTTGAATGTTCATGCCGGGGTGCCTTCCAGCATGATTGAGTGGCATGGACACAACGATTTTTATAAGGCAGTTGTCAATTCTTCAACGGCCTGGTTATACGGCGCCAGTGCGGTCAATTGTTCCCTTTTCGGTATTGGAGAACGTACCGGAAATACACCGCTGGAGGCTATGGTCTTTGAATATGCCCAGCTTCGTGGAACATTGGACGGTATGGATACAACAGTAATTACAGAGATGGCCGAGTACTATGAAAAAGAAATCGGATATAAGCTGCCTTCCAGAACACCGTTTGTCGGAAAGAATTTCAATGTGACCCGTGCCGGAATTCATGCGGATGGTCTGCTTAAAAACGAAGAGATTTATAATATTTTTGATACGGAAAAATTCCTGAACCGTCCGGTTATGGTAGCTGTTTCCAATACCTCAGGACTGGCAGGCATTGCCCATTGGATCAATACATATTTCCGTCTGAAAGGGGAAAAATGTGTGACAAAGTCGGATCCGCTTATCAGCTATGTAAAGGAATGGGTGGATAAGGAATATGAAAGCGGACGTGTGACATCGCTGACAGATGAAGAACTTTTAAAAGTGATTGATGAAGGCTGTAAAGCCTGTAATTATACCATTGGGGCTTAGGAGGCCGCATTATGTTAAAAAATGAATATTCGCTGACAGAAAAGGTTTATCAGAATCTTCGCTCGGATATTCTTTCCGGAACATTCAGAGATCGGGAAGAACTGAGAGAGACTGCGTTGGCGAAGGCTTATGGTGTCAGTCGGACACCGGTACGTGAAGCTATCCGCCAGTTGGCGTTGGAAGGACTTGTGGATACCATACCGAATCGTGGAGCCTATGTGCATAATATCCACGGAAAAGATGTCAAAGATGTTTATGCCATCCGTTCCCTTCTGGAGGGACTGGCGGCCCGCTGGGCAGTGGAAAATATTACGGACGAACAGATTGAAGCCATGGAAGAAGTGCTTTACATGTCTGAATACTATCGAAAAAAGGAACTGTGGGAACAGGTCTATGTCTGTGACAACAAGTTTCATGATCTGATGTATGCTGCTTCGGGAAGTCATCTTTTGGAACATATGCTTCGAACGTTTCATGAGTATGTACAGCAGGTCCGTAAGTCTGCGCTTCAAAATGAAAAACGTGCGAAGAGTTCTTTTGAAGAGCATGAGGCCATACTGGAGGCTATAAAAAAAAGGCAGGCCGATGAAGCGGCCGATCTGGCAAAACAACATATTGAAAATGCTGTGGAGAGCTGGAAATCCAATGATGCGATTCATGCAGTGGAATAAAAAACAAAAATCCTATTTGGATACAAAGCAAAGAAGGCTGGAACCTGTTGAAGGTTTCAGCCTTTTAATAATTTTTTCAGTCAACTAATGCTTCCCATTCTTCCATAAGTTCGAGCAGTTCTTCGTCCAATGTTTCATGTTCTTCATTGATTTCCATCAGACGCTTTACATCGGTAGCGATATCGTCCTGGGTAAGAAGTTCATCCAGTTCACTAATGCGTTCTTCGATTTCAGCGATACGATTTTCAATCTTTTTAATCTGATTCTGGCGTTTTCGTTCCTTCGCCTGTTCTTCCTTTTGCCTCAGATAGTCGTCCTTTCCGGCGGGTTTTGCCGGGATACTGTCCGTATGTATATCATCCGGAAGAGAAACCGGAGCCATCGCTGCCTTAAAACCACCGGAAGAATCGATGGAAGGATGTTCTTTCTTTTCAAGATAATGGTCATAATTACCCGAATAGCTGTTGAGTCCGCCGCCGGTCAGGTCAAGAATCCGGGTGGCTGTCTGATTGATAAAATAACGGTCATGAGAAACATAAAGGACTGTGCCGTCGTAGTTTTGCAGGGCCTCTTCAAGAATCTCACGGGACTGAATATCCAGGTGGTTTGTAGGCTCGTCCAATATGAGGAAATTAGCGTGGGAGAGCATAAGCTTTGCCATGGAAACACGGCCCCGTTCGCCGCCGCTTAAAGTCTTTATTGGTTTAAAGACATCATCTCCGGTAAAGAGAAATGCAGCAAGCACATTACGGATTCTTGTATTATTTAGTGTCGGATAGTCATCCGAAATTTCTTCGAAAATAGTTTTCTCATCGTGAAGGACCTGGTGTTCCTGATCGTAGTAACCAATATGTACTTTTGCTCCGAGGCGCAGCTCGCAGGTGTCGGCAGGCAGGAGTCCATTGATGATTTTTAATATGGTTGTTTTTCCGGCGCCGTTGTCGCCGATGAGAGCAACCCGTTCTCCGCGTTTGATGTCCATGGATATATTCTGGAATAGACATTCGCCGTCGAAACTTTTGGATAAATGCTCGATGAATAGAACATCATTACCGCTGGTTGTATCCGGCTTCAGCAAAATCCGCATACCGGCTTCTTCTTCAAAAGGTTTGTCGATGACCTCCATCTTATCCAGCATTTTTTCACGGCTTTCGGCCCGTTTAATGGATTTTTCACGGTTGAAGGAGCGGAGCTTTTGGATGACCGCCTCCTGATGAGCGATTTCAGCCTGCTGGTTTAACCAGGCCTTCCGCTGAATATCGCGGAGCTGGGCCTTTTTTGCGGCATAATCCGTGTAATTTCCCTTAAAAACATGGCCTTCATGGTGATCGATTTCGATAATTTTTGTTACAACTTTGTCAAGAAAATAACGGTCATGAGCAACGATAATGACCGAACCTCTATAATTCATAAGAAAAGTTTCCAGCCAGGCGGTGGAATTCATATCCAGATGGTTGGTTGGCTCGTCCAGCAAGAGGATGTCTGGTTTGGCCAGAAGGAGACGACCAAGAGCCACACGGGTCTTCTGTCCGCCGGAGAGCAGATGGACTTCTTTATTAAATTCTTCTTCTTCAAATCCAAGACCTTTCAGGACGCCGACAACTTCACTCCGATAGGCATAGCCGTTCTGGTCCTCAAAAGATTGCCGCAGACGGGCATAGGTTTTGAGAAGACTGTCCAGTTCTTCACCCTGAGCATCCTTCATGGATAGTTCGACTTCAGCCATACGTTGTTCCATAGCAATGACATCTTTTTTCACATCCAGTAATTCCTCGTAGATTGTCCGATGGGAATCTCTGGAATGGTGCTGGGCCAGATAACCGATGGTTTTTCCTTTAGCCAGAGTGACGTTCCCCTCATCGGGAGAGAGTTCCTCCATAATAATTTTCAGAAGGGTGGACTTTCCGGCGCCGTTAATGCCAACAATGGCGGCTTTTTCATGATCTTCAATATGAAAAGATATATCGTTCAGTATCACGTCAGTTCCAAAGGCTTTGGAAATGTGGTGACATGCAAGTATCATATATATTTACATTCCTTTCCGGGTATAGTATCGGAATCTATTTTAGCACAGGAAAAAAATTGTGTAAACAGAAGAAAAATGAACAAAGAAAGTTTGACAATTTTAAAACGATTCGTTATAATAAGTTATAAGTATATTATGATTATTATTTAACAATTGGTCATAAAGATATGGGATAGGGTGTTGAATTATGAAACAAAGGGAAATTTCGGCTGCGGTCATTCGCCGTCTGCCACGATATTATCGATACTTAGGAGAATTGCTGCAAAACGATGTCGTGCGTATTTCCTCCAAAGAGCTGAGTAACCGAATGCGGGTGACAGCTTCTCAGATACGTCAGGATTTGAATAATTTTGGAGGATTCGGACAGCAGGGCTACGGTTATAATGTGGAATACCTTCACAGTGAGATCGGCAAGATTCTTGGATTGGATGTTCAGCACAATATGATCATTATTGGTGCTGGTAATCTGGGACAGGCTCTGGCAAACTATAATTTTGAAAAAGTGGGATTCCATTTGATTGGAATTTTCGATACAAATCCACGTCTGAAAGGCGTTTCTGTTCGAGGTATCGAGATTTATATGATGGATATGCTGGATGATTTTGTTGCGAACAATCAGGTCGATGTGGTAACACTCACTGTGCCGAAACGTCAGGCTGTAGAGATTGGCCATCATCTGGAGAAGATCGGTATCAAAGCTATCTGGAATTTTGCCCCGACAGATTTGAATGTATCTGAAAATGTCTGTGTTAAGAATGTTCATCTGAATGAGAGCCTGATGACGCTTTCCTACGAGTACAGGGCTATGCATAACCAGGATGAAGGGGATAGCCAGGACTGAAGTTGATAAAAATGATTATAGGAATCGGAACAGATTTAATAGAGATCGAACGCATCAAGAAAGCCTGCGTTAAGGAGGCTTTTTTGTTGCGTTCTTTTACGTTAGAGGAGCGGGCGTGTATTGATGGACGTCCGGAACGGGCTGCGGGAAATTTTGCTGTAAAGGAAGCCGTTTCAAAAGTCATGGGAACAGGGTTTCGGGGAATCGGTTTAAATGAGATTGAAGTGCTTCGGGATGCGTTTGGAAAACCTTATATAAATCTTTATGGACGGGCTGAAAAAAGAGCACAAGCCATGGGTATCTGTCGTTGGCATGTGTCCATCAGCAATACAAAAACCCTGGCGACAGCCTATGTGATCGGTGAAGGAGTGGTAGAATGAGAACAGTGGTAACAGGCAGTGAAATGAAAGCAATTGATACGTATACGATACAGACCCTGGGTATTCCTTCATTGGTGCTTATGGAGCGGGCTGCCCTTTCTATGGTCTGTCGTATGAAGGAACAAATTTCAAAGACAGATCGGATTCTTTGTGTCTGCGGTGCAGGAAATAACGGCGGCGATGCTGTAGCTGTGGCCCGTATTCTCTTTGGACAGGGGTATGCTGTGGCCATTTATATGGCAGGGAAACCGGAAAAATGGACGGAAGAAACAAAAAAACAGATTCAGATAGCAAGAAATGTGGGGGTACCTGAATATAATGAATTAGACCTTACCCATGTCCGGGTGGTTGTGGACGGGCTTTTCGGTATCGGACTGTCAAAGAATGTCAGAGAACCTTATCATACAATGATTAAAAAAATAAATATCTGGAGGGAGGGCAGTGAACGCCGGAAAATATGGGCTGTGGACGTGCCATCCGGCCTCTCTTCGGACACGGGACAGGTTCTTGGCTGTGCGGTGAAAGCAGATGTGACGGTGACCTTTGGTTATATGAAACGGGGAATGATTCTCTATCCGGGGCGGGACATTGCAGGAGTCTGCTTTGTAGAGGATATCGGTTTCCCGAAAAAATCTCTGGAAATAAATCCTGTGGCGGGCTTTTCCTGTGATGTACAGGATTTTGAACAACTGCCGGAGCGAAAAAATGATTCCAATAAGGGAAGTTATGGTAAAATATTAATCATTGCAGGCAGTAAAAATATGAGCGGTGCCGCTTATTTTTCCGGACGGGCTGCTTATGCTTCCGGAGCCGGGCTTGTCTGGATTCTGACACCGGAAGCAAATCGTATTATTCTTCAAAGTCAGCTTCCTCAGGCCATGATCTCGGTCTGGGAGGAAGTGGATGACAGCGCATTGAAGGAAATACTGGATTGGGCGGATGCGCTGGTTATTGGTCCGGGGATTGGTACAACCCATGAGATGGCAGCAAATATCGAAAAAGTTCTTCAAATGGCTGATTGTCCGATTGTTTTGGATGCAGACGGTTTGAATCTTCTGGCGGAGCATGAATCCTGGTATTCAATGCTCGAGGGACATGCGATAATTACTCCCCATATGGGTGAAATGGCCCGGCTGACAGGCCGGTCCATTGGAGATTTGAAGGCTGACAGGGCCAAGGCAGCCAGGGAATTTGCTCAAAGCCGGAAACTCATCTGTGTTTTAAAAGACAGCTCGACGGTGGTGTCTGACGGTGAACAGATTTATTTTAACTGCAGCGGCAATCACGGGATGGCCACCGGAGGTTCCGGCGATGTGCTTGCAGGAATGATCGGGGCGCTTACTGGTGCCCGTATGGAGTTATTTAAAGCCGCCTATATGGGCGTTTATCTTCACGGGTGTGCCGGGGATGCTGCGGCGGAGCGTTTCAGCGCCAGAGGGATGACCAGTGTGGAAATTATAGAAGGTCTTTTGGGAGTGTTTACAAGACTGAATTGAGAAACCGAGGTTGAGATTGAATTGAACAAGAGTGAAACAGGCAGTATCTATCGGATTTATGCCAGGATAGATTTAGATGCTTTAAAATATAACGTAGACGGAATTAAAAAGTGCAAAGCAGATGGCGCCATGCTGATGGGAGTTATCAAAGCGGATGCCTACGGGCATGGAGCAAAGATTTTTGCCCACGAGTTGGATGAAATGGGATTTAACTGGTTTGCTGTGGCCACGGTGGATGAGGGTATCGAACTGCGTCGGGACGGTATCAGGAAACCGATACTGGTACTTGGCTATACCTGTGAGGCTCAGTATCCGGACATGGTACAGTGGGATATCACACCGACAATTTACAGTTATGAAATGGCGGAGGCATTTGATGCGGCGGCAGGAACTGCTGGGAAAATTGCTGACATACATATAAAAATCGATACGGGGATGAGCCGTATCGGATTTCTGCCGGGAAAAGAAAGTCTGGATGAAATTGAGAAAATTAGTCATTTAGGGAATCTTCGAATTCAGGGAATGTTCACACATTTTGCCTGCGCGGATATGCGGGATAAGACCCATGTGGACGGACAGATCGCTAAATTTCACGAGATGATCGACGGTGTCAAAAGACGGGGAATTCCGGTGGAGATTTTTCATTGCTCCAACAGTGCATCGATTATGGAATTACAGTCGGAGCATATGAACATGGTTCGGGCAGGGATTATCCTTTATGGGTTATATCCGTCTCATGAAATGGAAGAAGAGCGGCTGCCGTTAAAACCGGTCATGTCATTACACAGCCATGTGGTTCATGTCAAGGAAGTACCGGCAGGCGTCACTGTTGGTTATGGAGCCACCTATGTGACTAAGGGACCGACACGGATCGCGACCGTTCCGGTGGGCTATGCGGATGGATATCCAAGGGCCCTTTCCAATCGGTCGTCGGTGCTGATTCGTGGTCACCGGGCGCCGATCATCGGAAGAATATGTATGGACCAGTTCATGGTGGATGTGACAGATATACCGGAGGTGGCTGATGGTGATGCGGTCACATTGATCGGAAAGGACGGCCAGGAAATGCTTTCCGTTGAGGAAATTTCTGAGATGGCCGGTTCCTTTAACTATGAATTTGTCTGCGATGTGTCCCGGCGGGTGCCAAGGGTATATATGAAAAATGGGAAAACGATAGGTATCGTTAATTATTTGCGTTGACGGTGGAATTTGACAGGAACCTTAAACCCCTGATGAATATACTTAAGATAAATGGGAATAATTCATCTTAGAGATTTATCAGGAGTGTGAAATGTGTGGTTATTAAACGCGGAGATATATTTTATGCTGATTTAAGGCCGGTGGTCGGATCGGAACAGGGCGGAGTGAGACCAGTCCTGATCATTCAGAACGACACCGGAAATAAGCACAGTCCAACGGTTATCTGTGCGGCAATTACCTCACGAATGAATAAAGCAAAGCTTCCGACCCATGTGGAGCTGGATGCGTCCAGATATCAGCTTGTGAAGGATTCAGTCATTCTTTTGGAGCAGGTACGGACCATTGATAAAAAACGTTTAAAAGAAAAAGTATGCCATTTGGATGTGGAAATTCTAAAAAAGGTAGACAAGGCACTGAGTATCAGTTTAGAATTATAAGATGAATATACATGAAGGAGAAGATATAAGTATGGACGAAGGTAATCCCTGGAGAAAAACTTTTGGGAAATGGTTCAGAAATGATTCTGACGATGAAAAACAGGAAGAAAAGATGGAAGAAGAGATCATTCAGATGGTCAGCGAGGGGCATGAGCAGGGGGCCATTGATGCCCAGGAAGCTAAGATGATCAGTAATATTATGGAATTTGACGATAAGCTGGCTTCGGAAGTAATGACGCACCGGAAGCATATTGCGGGCTTTGAGGTGGAAATGCCGCTGCGGGAGATTGCCATACGGATGGCGGACGACCGGTATTCCAGATATCCGGTGTATGAAAAAGATGTGGATAACATTGTAGGTATTTTACATATCAAAGATGTTTTGAAATCTTTGCTGGCCTGTCCGGAGGGAAAACCAATCCGGGAAGTCATGCGTCAGCCGTATTTTGTTCCGGAGACACAGAATATCAGCCATCTTTTTCGTGAGATGAAAAATAAATCTGTCCACCTGGCCATCGTGATCGATGAGTACGGTCAGACGGCCGGAGTGATTTCCATGGAAGATATTCTGGAAGAGATTGTTGGAAATATTCTGGATGAATATGATGTGGATGAGCATTTTATTCAGGAGTTGGAAGATCATACATATTTAATGAAAGGTTTGACGGAGCTTTCAGAAGTGGAGGATGTTCTGGAAATCGAATTTGATGATGATTTCGATACGCTGAATGGTTTTCTCATATCGCGGCTGGAACATATTCCTTCGGAAGATGAAAAGGCCAGTGTATCTTACAGGGGATATCATTTTCAGGTCATCGGAGTCGCCGATAATATGATACAGATGGTAAAAGTGGCTCCGGTTCAAAACAAGACCTTGCAAGAATCCTAAATGGATGATAGAATATTACAGTTAGAAACGAATTATAGAAAAGATAAGGAGTGTTATTATGTCAGGACATTCAAAGTTCGCCAACATAAAACATAAAAAAGAAAAGAATGATGCCGCAAAGGGTAAGATTTTTACAATCATCGGTCGTGAAATTGCCGTAGCTGTTAAAGAAGGCGGGGCTGACCCTGCAAACAACAGCCGTCTTCGTGATGTCATTGCCAAGGCTAAAGCAAACAATATGCCGAATGATACTATTGAGCGTGGTATCAAACGTGCCGCAGGTGATGACGGTTCTGTAAACTACGAGAACGTTACATACGAAGGATACGGACCAAGCGGTATTGCTATTATTGTTGAGACATTAACGGATAACCGTAATCGTACAGCTTCCAACGTTCGAAATGCTTTTACAAAGGGCGGCGGTTCTGTTGGTACGATGGGCTGTGTTTCCTTTATGTTTGATAAAAAAGGTTTGATCATTGTTGATAAAGAAGAATGTGATATGGATGCGGATGACCTGATGATGATCGCACTGGATGCCGGCGCAGAGGATTTTGCCGACGAAGAAGACAGTTTTGAAATTACAACAGCACCGGAAGATTTCAGTGTCGTGCGTGAAAATCTTGAAAAAGAAGGCATTCCGATGGCTTCTGCAGAAGTGACTATGATTCCTCAGACATGGGGCACATTGTCAAATGAAGAAGATATTAAAAAGATGAATCGTATTTTGGATTTATTGGATGATGATGACGATGTACAGAATGTATATCACAACTGGGACGAATAATATGTAGGGACAAGGCAAAAGGGCATTTGAAAATTTCAAGTGTCCTTTTATATTATATCCTGCTGCTTTTGGCGGGATGGACAGATAAGGAGGACATGCATGAAGACATTAGGTTTTATAGGAATGGGTAATATGGGACAGGCCATGCTCTCGGGGTGTTTAAAGGTATTTAAACCGGAGGAACTTGTATTTACTGCGCTTTTAGAAAAAGATTGTCAGGCAGTCAATGAAAAAACAGGAGTAGGCTATGTGATGGATGCCGTCTCCTGTGCGGCTGATGTGAAATATCTGGTGCTGGCAATTAAACCTCAGGTTTATCCGGAAATACTTAAAAAATTATCGGGAAAAATCCGGGAAGATCAGATTGTAATTTCTATTGCGCCAAGTTATTCCATTGCCCAGGTGAAGGAAGGCTTGGGCGGAAATGTTCGGGTTGTGCGGGCGATGCCGAATACACCGGCCATGGTCGGCGAGGGGATGAGCGGTGTATGCTTTTCCGATGATGCTTACAATGATGAAGAACGGCAGATGGTTGAAGCTTTCTTTTCTTCTTTTGGGAAAATGGAGGTTGTTCCTGAAAATCTCATCAACGCGGTGACCGTAGCCAGCGGAAGTTCTCCGGCTTTTGTTTATATGTTTATTGAAGCTCTGGCTGACAGTGCGGTGAAATACGGTATGCCTAGGGATAAGGCCTATACTTTTGCAGCTCAGGCTGTTTTAGGTTCTGCCAAAATGGTTCTTGAAACAGGGGAACATCCGGGAAAATTAAAAGATAATGTATGTTCACCGGGAGGTACGACCATCGAAGGCGTTGCAGTCCTTGAGACTAAAGGAATGCGGAGTGCTGTCATTGAAGCGGCCTCCGCGGTGTTTGATAAGTGCAATCGGATGTAAAAAGATGGAAAGGCGGCAAAATATATGGAAGAATGTAAACGGATTCGGAGAGAATTAATGCATCACGGTGTTATCGTGGATTTTTATAAAGATACAATGCAGATGCCAAATGGCCATGAGGTGGATTGGGATTTGATTTCTCATAAAGGAGCCGCGGCCGTAGTAGCTGTGCGGGATGACGGACGGCTCTTTATGGTCCGTCAGTATCGGAACCCATTGGAGCGGATGACGCTGGAATTGCCGGCTGGAGCATTAAATTTCAGGGAGGAACCGCCGGAAGTCTGTGCCCGCCGGGAGCTGGAAGAAGAAACCGGCTATATGGCTGGAAAAATGGAACATCTGATAGATATTTTTACAACGGTGGCTTTCTGTGATGAAAAAATCTCCATTTATGTGGCATCGGATTTAAAGCCAACGAAACAGCATCTGGATGAAGATGAGTTTTTGGATGTCTTCACTTATCCGGTGGAAGAGCTGATTCAGATGATCTATGATGGAAAGATTCAGGACAGCAAGACTATCTGTGGCCTGATGACCTATTATCATAAATATTGCAAATAATTCTTAAGACATATGTCCTCTGATCTGTTCATATAATGACCTATAGAACAGGTCGGGGGATGATTTTATTTATAGAGACAGATATAAAACAAAAATGTGGGTACTCTTGATTTTGCTTGGTGTTGTCATGGGGACTCTGCTTTTAAATGTGACTATGGGATTTTGGGGGACAGCCCTGACAGAACAGGTGGAACAGTATCATCGATTGATTCAGAATCAACTGGAACCTTCCTTGGGACTGTTTATCCGGATATGTTTTTATCGGGTTGGTATCATGATTGTTCTGATGGCTTGTATACGTCTGACGGACAATTATTATATTTTGTATCCGGTGGTTTTTCTCATGAGCCTGTCTTTTGGCTACACGTTATCACTGCTCAGCTTTCGTTATGGTTTTCGTGGAATTTTGTGTATGCTGGCCTATTTATGTCCGCAATATTTGATTTATATTCCGCTTCTTGGTACAGTATTGAGAGAAGTCTCATCCCAAATGGACAGGGCCTATCCGGCCAGTTTTAGGCGCTCAGTGGTAATTTTTGCTATAATTTTAATAGGTTGTGGTGTGGAGAGTTATATAAATCCCTGGATTTTAAAAATCGTCCTAAAAAATTTTTTTTAATAAAAATCAATATATTGGGCGAATAATTTGTTAATAAACCGTATCTTGTATTTTGTTACAAAAATAAGAATTTACGTAATATTTTCGTAAAAATTCTATTTGATTTTCTGAACAATTGTGATTATAATTAGAATAGTTATTACACAAATGAGGGTGGCGAAATGCACGAAATGATTGAGCAATTTGTGACTTACTTGACGGATGTAAAGAAGTCCTCTGCAAACACGGTAGTCTCTTATCGAAGAGATTTGGTAAAATTTCATAAATTTATGGAGTCTCAGGGTGTTTCGGATGTTTTAAAGATCAATCCGACAAATTTGAATTCTTATATGATTCATATGGAGAAAGAGCAGTTTGCACCGTCAACGATTTCGCGGAATATTGCCACATTGAAGGCCTATTTTGGATATCTTCAGAGAGAAGGTTATATTCTTGCAGATCCGACAGGACAGCTTAAAGCGCCGAAGATCGAGAAGAAGATGCCGGAGATTTTGACGATGAAAGAAGTGGATCAGCTTCTGGAGCAGCCGTCGATGAAGACGAATAAAGGAATCCGTGACCGGGCGATGCTCGAGCTGCTTTATGCGACAGGAATCCGTGTCAGCGAACTTATTTCACTGAAATTATCGGATGTGAATCTTGGCGCGGCATATATTCATTGTCAGGATATGAGCCGGGAACGTATCATTCCTTTTGGAAATACAGCCAAAAATGTTTTGAAGGTCTATATCCGGGAAGCCCGGCCAGCCATGGTCGATAATGCGGCGGAGGATATCCTTTTCACGAACTGCAACGGCACGCCGATGAGCCGTCAGGGATTCTGGAAATTGTTGAAGAAATATGCGAAAAATGCGGGTATACAGACGGATATTACACCGCATACTCTGCGTCACTCCTTTGCGGCCCATCTGGTAGCTAACGGCGCAGACCTGCGTTCGGTACAGGAGATGCTCGGACATTCCGATATATCCACGACCCAGATTTACGCCCGGATGAACAGTCGGCGGATTAAAGAAGTGTATTCTAAAACCCATCCAAGGGCATAAAAATATAACGAACCCCGAAAGTCAATTGGTGGCTTTCGGGGTGATTTTTTTATCAGCATCTCTCTGCAATTTCGTATAAAAGATTTTCGGAATCTTCCCAGCCAAGGCAAGGGTCGGTGATGGACTGACCGTAGACATGAGGCTGACAGCCGATTTTCTGATTGCCTTCTACGAGGTAGCTTTCGATCATGACACCTTTGACAAGATTTCGAATATCATCGGAAAGGGAACGGCTGTGGAGCACTTCCTTGACGATACGGATCTGTTCTTTAAACTGTTTGTCCGAGTTGGCATGATTGGCATCCACGATGGTCGCCGGGAATTTCAGATTTCTTTCACCATACATATCGTAAAGCTTCATTAAATCTTCGTAGTGATAATTCGGACGGGAACGGCCGTATTTATTGGTTGAACCGCGCAGAATCGTATGGGCATAAGGGTTACCTGCTGTATTTACATCCCATCCACGGTAAATAAAGTTGTGGGCCGCCTGAGCAGCGACAACAGAATTCAGCATGACAGAGAAATCACCGCTGGTCGGATTTTTCATACCGGCTGGTACGTCAAACCCACTGGTGACAAGGCGATGCTGCTGGTCTTCCACAGAGCGGGCGCCAATGGCTACATAGGAAAGAATGTCTGCAAGATACCAGTAATTTTCCGGGTAGAGCATTTCGTCGGCAATCGGCATACCGTAGGTCTCTAAAGCATGCATATGCATCTTACGAATAGCAATAATACCGTGAAGCAGGTCCGGAGCTTTTTCCGGATCCGGCTGGTGAAGCATGCCTTTGTAACCTTCACCGGTGGTACGTGGCTTGTTTGTGTAGATTCTTGGGATGATGATCACTTTGTCTTTAATTTTTTCCTGAACTTTCACAAGACGCTCAATATATTCACAGACAGATTTTTCGTTGTCTGCGGAACATGGCCCGATAATGGCCAGAAATTTATCGGATTTTCCGGTAATAACATCGATAATCTGCTGATCCAGTTCTTTCTTTTTAGCGGCCAAAGAAGGGCTTACCGGATAAAGCTCTTTAATTTCCTTTGGAACTGGCAATTTCTTTTTGAATTCAAAACTCATTTTATGTTCTCCTTGTATGGTAAGAATGTTTCTGATATTTTATTATAATACAACGCTTTTTGAATGTCAAAATAAAAGCTTGCATTATAAAAGGAAAATAGGTACAATGAAATGAGTTTATAAATGAAGGAATTGAATTATATGGAATATATCATTGAAATTGGAGCAATTCTTCTGGCATCGGCTCTGGCGATGATGCTGCACGAATTGCCGAAATCCATTGTCTATGTGCTGACCGGGCGGCATTGTCAGGCGGCTGACCGGCATCGGATTTTTAAATTATATCAATATATCGATCCGGTGGGCTGTATTCTTTTTTTGACATGTAATGCCGGATGCAGCCGGCCCTATCCTTATCGCCTGAAGGAAAAGGATACGAATGTGGCTATCGGTTTGACAGGCTTTTTGACATTGGGCGTGATGCTCATGGCTGGTTATGCTTTTTACCATCTGGTCCTTCCCTATTTTCCGATGACTTTGGGAATCGATTCGAAAGGGCAGTTGATGGTGTTTTTTATCCAATTGAGCTGGTATTTCATTTATGCGGTAATGGTTCTGCTGATCGTCAATCTGTTTCCGATGATTTCTTCAGATATCTTTCTCATAATTATTGCCATTGCCCCATCAAAGCTGATTCCGCTGATGAAAAATGATGCTTTGATCAAAGGCTTGCTTATTATCTGCATTGTTTTCAACATTGTTTCGTCACTGGCTGTTCAGGGAATGAGTCGTCTGGATGCTCTTTTGGGCTTTATATAGGAGGGGTTATGGCACTTGCGGTAAAGCTTCAGGTGTTTGAAGGGCCTTTGGATTTATTATTGCACCTGATTGATATTAATAAAATTGATATATATGATATTCCTATTTCCCTGATTACAGACCAGTATCTGGAATATATTCGGCAGATGCAGGCTCAGGATATGGAAGTTATGAGTGAATTCCTTGTGATGGCGGCAACGCTTTTACGGATCAAATCAAAAATGCTGCTTCCGGCGGAGCCAAAGACAGAGGAAATCGCAGAGGACCCGAGAGAAGAACTGGTGGAACGTCTTTTGGAGCATAAAATGTTTAAATATATGGCTATGGAACTGAAAGATCGTCAGTTGGATGCAGGAAAGGCCATGTATAAAGGCCGGACTTTGCCGAAAGATATGGTTTATGAGGAGCCGCCGGTGGATCTGGATGCCCTTGTAGGGGATATGGATTTTCAAAAGCTTCATAAGATTTTTCAGGATGTCTTAAAACGTCAGGAGGACAAGATGGATCCGATCCGGAGCCGGTATGGCCGTATTGAGCAGGAAGAAGTCAGTCTGGCCGACCGGATTGAATTTATTTTGGATTATGGAGCCAAATGCCAGAAATTCAGTTTTCGGGAACTTTTATCCAGGGGACAGAGCAGGAATTACATCATTGTTTCTTTTCTTGCCATTCTGGAACTGATGAAGGGCGGTGTCATTCAGATTTCCCAAAATGAGATTTTCGGTGATATTGAGATTGAGATGACCGGTCAGGGAGCTGTACCGGAAGAAATAAGTTTTGAAGGAGCGTAATTTATATATGGAGATAAAAGCCATGGAGGCTGCCGTGGAAGCTTTGCTTTTCGCCATGGGAGAAGCGATTCCGGCGGCAGATATTGCCCAGGTATTGGAAATTGATACGGAAGAGGCCAGAAAGCTCGTTCGGAATATGATGACTCGCTACGACGAGGAGGACAGGGGAGTGCAGATCATTGAATTGGAAGATTCTTTTCAGATGTGTACAAAGCCGTCCATGTATGACTATCTGATCAAGATGACCCATCGGCCTAAAAAGCATACATTGACCGATGTGGCTCTGGAAACCCTTTCGATCATTGCCTATAAGCAGCCGGTGACCCGGGCAGAGATTGAGAAAATCCGGGGTGTCAATTCAGACCATGCCATCAACCGTCTTGTGGAATATAATCTGGTCTGTGAAGCCGGACGGCTGGATGCGCCGGGAAAGCCAATCCTTTTTGGAACGACGGAGGAATTCTTACGGACTTTTGGTGTGCGATCCGCTCAGGATTTACCTGTGCCTGACCCGGAAAAAGTGGAGGAGTTTAAGATGGAGGCAGAGGAAGAAGTCGAACTGGGAATCGAAGAGGATTCCTGATGTAAATACTTTTTATTAAGCATGTGCTTTTTTGTGCAAAAAGAAACCTGACAGGCGAAAAAAGTCGCTGTGTCAGGTTTTTTGATGGTCGAATGGTCATTCATTGGCTGGAAAGAAAGCATTTAAAACTTTCAGTACACCATTATTATCTACCGAATCACAGGTGAAACGGGCCGCATTTTTGACTGTACATCCGGCATTTCCCATGGCATGGCTGAAATAAGCCTGTTTCAGCATTTCGATATCATTGGCCTGATCACCGAAGGCAATGGTCTCCTGAATGGTAATGCTAAGACTTTCTTGCAGTCGGGCAAGGGCGTTGCCCTTATTTGCATCCTTAGGAATGAAGTCGATCCAATGGGTGCCGGAAATGGAACATTTACAGATTTCATTCCATTTTTTCAGAAGTTCTTCATCAAAATTCAAAACATTTTCCGGATGATAAAGGGAAAATTTGATAATTTCATCTCCGAACGCATCTGTGGATGAACACCGGGTCATATTATAGCCGTAATCTTCGGTGAGAATCCGGGTGAATTCCGGGTCCGGACAGGCTGTATAGGCATCGTCCACGGATTCTGCCAGAAACGGGTATGGCTCGAGGGCGGCAAAATCACTGAAAAGTTTTTGACAGACTTCTTTTGACAGGGTGGAAACAGCCAGCTTTTGAAGACAGGTGCCGATGTAGGCTCCGTTGCTGGTTATATAGAAAATATCCTCTTTGACCGGAGCAAATAATTTTTCAATACTGCATTTATGGCGTCCGCTGGCGACGGCAAAGTAAATACCCTGGGCTTTCAGTCGGCGGATCAGGGTAAAAAGTTCAGGATTGATATCGTTGGTTCCTTCAGGTACGAGGGTTCCATCCACATCCGATACAATTAATTTAATCATGTGAAACTCCTTTCGGCAGAAGCAATATATCCTTCTACATTTTTAGCCATATTCGAAAATTATATACGAAGATAAAGGAATACGTCAAGGACAAGCATAAAACTTCCTGCAGAAAAATAAATTGAAATGAAATAAGCATTGGAGTGACGACGTGGAACGTTTTATTAAAGTTTTTCTGACCTTGGTTTTATCCTGTATCATTGGCCTGGCAGGAACCTTATGGGTATATGGTGAAGAAAACGGAGAGGATGATGAAAGTCTTTCGGGACTTTATGCCCGGGCAGCGGTTTTGGCCGATGGAGAAAACGGACGGATTCTCTGGGGAAAAAATGCCGACGAGCCAATGGCTATGGCAAGTACCACCAAAATTATGACCTGCCTGATCGCTCTGGAAAATGCCGGATTATCGGATTCGGTGCAGATATCCGAGTATGCAGCCAGTATGCCGGATGTACAGTTAAATGCAGTTGCCGGAGACAGTTTTCGGCTGGAAGATTTGTTATATGCACTGATGCTGGAATCCGATAATGATGTGGCGGTGGCTATTGCGGAGCATGTGGGCGGCAGTGTGGAAGGATTTGCGGCCATGATGAATGCCCGGGCAGAGGCTCTTGGGTGCACTCAGACTTGTTTTGTAACGCCGAATGGTCTGGATGCAGAAGGCCATTGCACCACAGCAGCGGAATTGGCTAAAATTGCATCAGAGGCTATAAAAAATGAGACTTTTGTAAAGATTATTAATACGGCTTCTCACAGCTTTTCAAATATCGAAGGAACCAGACAGTATCAGGTGAGCAACAAAGATGCTTTCTTACAGCTTATGGACGGTGCTTTTGGAGTGAAAACCGGATTTACCGGGGATGCGGGGTATTGTTTTGTCGGGGCTTTAGAGCGGGACGACAGGATTTATATTTCCGTTGTTCTCGGCAGTGGGTGGCCGCCGAATAAAAGCTATAAATGGCAGGATACAATGAAGCTTATGAATTTTGGCATTGAGAATTATGTGAAGAAACAGATTGGAATGGAAAATATGGATGTGGGTACGATGGAAGTATCCGGCGGCTGTCAGGAAGAAGTAAATCTGACAGCAGATTGCCGTACGATGGAAATGCTGATGGGAGAAGAGGATCAGGCGGAGGTACGCATTGTAAAAAATCTGTCGGCAGAGGCGCCGATTGCTTCGGGAACCCAGGTCGGCTGGGTATATTATCAAATAAATGGCGATACGGTGGAACGTTTTCCCGTATGTACAGCCGAGACGGTAGAAGCCAAAAATTTTTCATTTTGTCTGGAGACACTGCTTCGGCGGTGGCTGGCCTTTTAGCTTGCAATTCGCAGGAAACTATCATATAATTATTGGATAAATTATCAATGTGTAATGGAGGAAAACAGATGAGTACAGGGACACAACTGTCTGCCAGAGACCGGATTACGGGACTCTTTGATGAACACAGTTTTGTGGAGATCGGCGCAATGGTTCATGCGCGGAATACGGATTTTAACATGGCAGAACAGAAAACACCAGCCGATGGCGTAGTGACCGGTTACGGAACGATTGATGGAAAACTTGCTTATGTTTATAGTCAGGATGTCCGTGTTATGGGCGGTTCGGTCGGTGAGATGCACGCAAAGAAAATCGTGCGGATGTATGATATGGCATTGAAAATGGGGGCTCCGGTCATTGGCCTGATTGATTGTGCGGGAATGCGCCTTCAGGAAGCAACAGATGCCTTAAATGCCTTTGGTGCAATTTATTATAAACAGGCCATGGCTTCGGGAATTATTCCTCAGGTTGTCGGTGTATTTGGAACCTGCGGCGGAGGCATGTCTCTTGTTCCTGCTTTGGCAGATTTCACTTTTGCAGTGTCAGGAAAGGGAGAAATTTTTGTAAATTCTCCGGATGCTTTAGAGGGAAATCGTGTTGAAGTGTGCAATACGGCTTCCAGTGATTTTCACAGCCAGATCAGCGGTGATATCGATGGTGCCTGCGAGGATGATTTTGAAGTTCTTGTAAAGATTCGTCAGCTCGTGTCGATTCTGCCGTCCAACAATAAAGAAGATGCTTTTTGTATGAGTGCCGTTTCAGATGATCTGAACCGGGAAAACCCGGTGCTGGGGATGACACGGGATACAGCATATATTCTCCGTGATATATCGGATAATGGTACTTTTTTTGAAGTGAAGCCAAATTATGGCAGAGAGATGGTAACGGCTTTCATCACCCTGAACGGAAATACTGTGGGTGCTGTGGCAAACCGGGAAGAGGTTCTTGGAGAAGACGGCAGTGTCGCTGAACAGTTTGAACCGGTGCTGACAGTGGCGGGAGCCGGAAAAGCAGAAAGTTTTATCCGTTTTTGTGATGCTTTCTCTATTCCGGTACTGACTCTTGTCAATGTGGCCGGATTTAAGGCTTCGATGGAAGAGGAGAAATCCATGGCGGCAGTATCGGCCAAATTAACCTATGCCTATGCCAGTGCAACGGTTCCGAAGGTTTCTGTTATTATCGGAAAGGCCCTTGGAAGTGCTTATCTGTGTATGGGAAGCCGTCATATCGGTGCAGATTTGATGTATGCGTGGCCGGAAGCCCAAATCGGAATGATGGAGTCGGAATCGGCAGTGAAGATTATATATTCGGAAGATATCGCAAAGGCCGAAGACCAAAAAGCTTTTATCCAGGAAAAGGCAGCAGCTTATGATGCCCTTCAGAACAGTCCGGAAAGTGCCGCATCAAGAGGTTATGTGGATGCGGTTATCCTTCCTGCGGCAACGAGAAAACGGGTAATTGCTGCTTTTGATATGCTGGCGACAAAGAGAGAACCGGTCATGGACAAAAAACATGGAACTGTTTAGGTGAGGTGACTGGTATGATGAAAAAGATAGCATTAATACTGTTTACCCTGATGACGGCGGTCGGCTGTACAGCCTGCGGACAGGCCCGGACTGAGAGTATGGGCGAATTGATGAAAAGAGCCGGACTTAATACGGTCATGGGTATGGGAACGGTCTTTCTCGTATTAATTCTTATTTCGATCATTATCTATTTTTTAGGTTTTATCGGAAAAGCTCAGAATAAAAAAGTGGTGACGAAAGAGCCTGAGGCGGAAAGAGCAGAAAAAGCGGTGCCGGAAGTTCCGGCAGCAGAAGTTTTGACGGCAGGAACAGAAGATCTGACAGATGACTTTGAATTGGTGGCAGTGATCGCGGCTGCAATTGCAGCATCTGAAGGGGTACCGGCTGACAGTCTGGTCGTTCGTTCCATTCGTCGTAAGGTATCACCAAATCAGTGGAAAAATGTATAGCGGGAGGATTTGAAATAGGATGAAAAATTATACAATTACAGTGAATGGTAAAGTTTATGAAGTTACTGTGGAAGAAGGGTTTACCGGACAGGCGCAGAATGCCGGAGCGCCGGTAAGTGCACCAGCAGCACCGGCAGCACCAACAGCTCCTGCCGTGTCCGCTGCTCCAAAGGCGTCAGCCGCAGGCTCCGTTAAAGTTTCAGCGCCGATGCCTGGAAAGATTTTGAGTGTAAAAGTCAATGTCGGACAGGCAGTAAAACGCGGAGATGTTATGATGATTCTGGAAGCTATGAAGATGGAAAATGAAATCGTGGCTACACAGGACGGTACGGTCGCAAGTATCGAGGTGGCTGCCGGAAGCGCGGTGGAAGCGGGAGATACGCTGGCATCGTTGAATTAGTCTGGACAGCGGGAGGTTATTAAATGGATTACGTTATAGAAACGATGGGAAATCTGATCCATCAGACGGCCTTTTTTAATTTGACATGGGGCAATTATGTCATGATTTTAGTGGCCTGCTTTTTTATCTATCTGGCGATAGGCCGGGGATATGAACCGCTGCTTTTGCTGCCGATTTCCTTCGGTATGCTTCTTGTCAACCTGTATCCGGACATTATGCTGACCGTGGAAGAATCTTCCAACGGTATCGGAGGCCTTTTACATTATTTTTATCTGTTGGATGAGTGGGCGATTCTGCCGTCACTCATTTTCCTGGGCGTGGGGGCAATGACGGATTTCGGTCCGCTGATTGCCAATCCGATCAGCTTTATCTTAGGAGCAGCAGCCCAGTTTGGTGTTTTCTTTGCCTACATTGCAGCTATATTAATGGGATTCAGCGATAAAGCTGCGGCAGCTATTTCCATCATCGGAGGTGCGGACGGCCCGACTTCTATTTTCCTGGCTGGAAAGCTGGGTCAGGGAGATTTGATGGGCCCGATTGCGGTAGCGGCCTATTCCTATATGGCTCTTGTGCCGATTATTCAGCCGCCGATCATGAAATTGCTGACGACAAAGAAGGAACGGGCGATTAAAATGGAACAGCTCCGTCCGGTTTCCAAACTGGAAAAGATTCTGTTCCCGATTATCGTAACGATTGTTGTCGTTCTGATTCTGCCGACAACGGCGCCGTTGGTCGGTATGCTGATGCTGGGAAATCTTTTCAGAGAATCCGGCGTGGTAAAACAGCTTACGGAAACAGCGTCCAATGCTCTGATGTACATTGTTGTTATTATTCTCGGAACAAGTGTTGGTGCTACGACCAGTGCGGAGGCATTCTTAAATCTTCAGACATTGGGAATTGTAGCTCTTGGTCTGATTGCGTTTGCCATTGGAACAGCAGCGGGTGTGCTTTTTGGTAAGCTCCTCTGCAAGCTTACCGGAGGCAAGATCAATCCGCTGATCGGTTCGGCCGGTGTGTCCGCCGTGCCTATGGCAGCCCGTGTATCTCAGAAAGTGGGCTCCGAAGAGGATCCGACCAATTTCCTTTTGATGCATGCCATGGGACCAAATGTGGCTGGTGTTATTGGTACAGCGGTCGCCGCAGGTACCTTTATGGCAATTTTTGGCGTTATGTGATGACAAGCGGTTTGTACAGGAGGTAGAAAAATGTCAGAACAAGTGAAAAAACCGGTAAAGATTACCGAAACTGTATTGCGAGATGCACATCAGTCTCTGCTTGCCACACGAATGACGACAGAGCAGATGCTGCCGATTATTGATAAAATGGATAAGGTAGGCTATCATTCCGTTGAATGCTGGGGCGGTGCCACCTTTGATGCTTCTCTTCGATTTTTAAAGGAAGACCCATGGGAGCGGCTCAGAAAACTCCGTGATGGTTTTAAAAATACGAAACTTCAGATGTTGTTCCGGGGACAGAATATCCTTGGATACCGTCATTATGCCGATGACGTGGTGGACTATTTTGTACGGAAGTCGGTCGCCAACGGTATTGATATTATCCGAATTTTTGATGCTTTAAATGATCTGAGGAACCTGGAAACATCTGTGAAGGCCACGGTGCGGGAGGGCGGACATGCTCAGGTAGCCCTGTCCTATACACTGGGAGATGCCTATACACTGGATTACTGGAAAGATATTGCAAAACGTATCGAGGATATGGGAGCAAATTCCATTTGTATTAAAGATATGGCCGGACTTTTAGTGCCTTATGCGGCGACGGAACTGGTATCCGCATTAAAAGAGTCCACAGATCTGCCGATTCAGCTCCACACCCATTATACCAGCGGTGTGGCTTCAATGACTTACATGAAGGCTGTGGAAGCGGGATGCGATGTCATTGATACGGCCATGTCCCCATTGGCTCTGGGAACAAGCCAGCCAGCCACGGAAGTCATGGTAGAAACCTTTAGGGGAACACCTTATGATACGGGACTTGACCAGGGCCTTTTATCGGAGATTGCCGAATATTTCCGTCCGATTCGGGAAGAAGCATTGGACAGCGGACTTTTAAATCCGAAGGTGCTCGGTGTAAATATTAAGACCCTGCTGTATCAGGTGCCGGGCGGTATGCTTTCCAACCTGGTATCCCAGTTAAAAGATGCACATGCGGAAGACAAATATTATGAAGTGTTGGAAGAAATTCCAAGAGTCCGTAAAGACTTCGGTGAGCCGCCGCTGGTTACTCCGTCCAGTCAGATCGTGGGAACCCAGGCAGTTTTGAATGTCCTTATGGGTGAGCGATATAAGATGATTACCAAAGAAAGTAAGGCGCTTTTGAAAGGTGAATACGGTCAGACAGTTAAGCCGTTTAATCCGGAAGTTCAGAAGAAGGCTATCGGTGATGAAGAACCGATTACCTGCCGTCCGGCCGATTTGATTCCGAATGAGCTGGAAAGTCTTGAAAAAGAAATGGCCCAGTATAAATGCCAGGATGAGGATGTTTTATCCTATGCGTTATTCCCACAGGTGGCAACAGATTTTTTCAAATACCGGGAAGCTCAGAAAACTAAAATAGATGCGGCAAAAGCCGATACAGAAAATAAAGTATATCCGGTATAAAAAGCGGTTTGCAAGTATATAGTGCCAATAACCCCTATCGCGTTGCATAAGTGCAGAGTGATAGGGGTATTTTAATGTCGATAAAAAGGCAAGTTTCGACGGCTGGTTTTGACAGAATCCACAACGGATTTATGGTAGCATATCCTTGCGGTACATAGAAAAATATGCTACGATTAAGGAGGAAGTTTATTGAAAAACAGACAAGAACAAAAACAAGTGCGCAAACCATTGAAAGAGTTGACGTTATTGGATCGTTTTTTGTTTGATACGGCCATGAGCGACCCTGAGATATGCCGGAATATCCTGTCTATCATTTTCAGTGATCGGGAGATATCACGGCTCCGGTATGGGACTGCGGAAAAGACTCTGGAACCTTTTTACGATTCCCGGGCAGTTCGTCTGGACTTGCTGGCCTTTGATGAGAATGACATCGTTTACGATGCAGAAGCCCAGAAGGAGAATAAAGGAAAGAGATTTCTGTTTCGGCGGAGCCGTCTGTATCAATCGGCCATTGATGTAAACCTCTTAAAACCGGGAGACCTGGATTTTGGGAAGATGAACGATGTCTATGTCATATTTATTGCGCCATTTGACTTGTTTGGGGAAAACAAGTACATGTACACGTTTCGGATGACCTGTGACGAGGTTCCTGGGATGGCGATGGATGATGGGGCGGTGCGGATATTTTTAAACACCCGCGGCAAGAATGATGATGAAGTTCCGCGGGGACTTGTAGAATTTCTGCACTATGTGGAGGAGCCTGAACGGTATGGAAAGAATATCAAAGATGCACGTGTACAGGAGCTTGCATCCCAGATTGAGATGCTCAAAGGCAGCCAGGAAGTGGGTGTGAAGTATATGCGGTTGTGGGAAGAATTGGCAGAAGCGCGTATTGAAGGACGTACAGAGGGACATGAGGCCGGGATACTTGAATCAATTGAAAATCTTATGAAACGAACAGGATGGCCTGTTGAAAAAGTTTTGGAGATGCTTGATATCCCGGAAGATGAACGTGAAAAGTATTTAAAGCTGTTGGAGAAATAAGAAAATGAAATACAAAAGATAAAAAGGCGGAATCAATGAAAAATAAGATTGATTCCGCCTTTCCATATATTATGTTAGTGGATTTGAAGTTCAATAAAATCAGGAGCGGTCCTGAATGAATTTTTTAATATTGGACGCATTGGCGTATTTTTCCACGTTGCCGTCATGGAGAACGACCAGTGTCGGGGCCTGACGGATATTAAATTTCTGGCTTAAATCCGCATGAGTCTCCGCATCGATTTTCTCAAAATCCACATGGGCCTTTGTCAGCATACTGTCAGCCATTTTACAGTTTGGACAGGTGGCCGTTGTAAACAGGAGAATCTGGTCTTTGGAAGCAGAAACTTCTTCTTGTGGCCGAGCTTCATTATAATGGATTTCCTTTGGCCTGAAAACAGAAGTTTCAATGTTGTAAACTTTGCGGTCTTTAAATTCTTTTGTTTTTCCTTCGTTCCAGTTCTGAACCGGACGATAGTAACCGGTGATTCGGCTATAGACCTCGGTGCTTCTGCCGCAGATCGGGCATGTATGTTTTTCACCGCTGATATATCCGTGGTCTTTGCATACAGAATAAGTCGGCGATAATGTATAATATGGAAGTTTGTAGTTTTCAGCAATCTTCCGTACCAGGTTAGCGGCTGCTTTCCAATCCGGAAGTTTTTCGCCAAGGAAAGCATGAAATACAGTACCGGAGGTATAAAGGGTCTGTAATTCATCCTGGATATCCAAAGCTTCAAAGATATCTTCTGTATAGCCCACCGGAAGATGGGAGCTGTTTGTATAATATGGCATGGATGTGTCATCACTGGCGGTAATGATATCCGGGAACTGTTCCAAATCATGTTTGGCCAGGCGGTAAGCTGTGGATTCTGCCGGTGTAGCTTCCAGGTTGAATAAATCGCCATAGAGTTCCTGATAGTCAGAGAGACGTTCCCGCATGTGATTTAAAACATCTTTGGTGAAAGACTGGGCCTTTTCGTGGGTCAGATCTTCACGGATCCATTTGGCGTTCAGGCAGGCTTCATTCATACCAAGAAGGCCGATGGTTGAAAAATGATTTTCAAAGCTGCCGAGATATCTCTTTGTATATGGATAAAGTCCTTCATTTAAAAGCTTAGTGACGATGGTGCGCTTTGTGTTCAGAGAACGGGCGGCGATATCCATCATTTTATCCAGACGTCTGTAGAATTCTGCTTCATCGACAGAAAGGTAGGCGATTCTAGGCATGTTGATCGTGACAACGCCGACGGAACCGGTACTTTCACCGCTTCCAAAGAAACCGCCGGATTTTTTGCGCAGCTCGCGAAGGTCCAGACGCAAACGGCAGCACATGCTTCGAATATCGCTTGGAGCCATATCACTGTTAATATAGTTGGAAAAGTACGGTGTTCCATATTTGGAGGTCATTTCAAAGAGAAGACGATTATTCTCTGTATCGGACCAGTCAAAATCTTTTGTGATAGAGTAGGTCGGAATCGGATACTGGAATCCGCGTCCATTGGCATCGCCTTCAATCATGATCTCAATGAAGGCTTTATTGACCATATCCATTTCCTTCTGACAGTCTTTGTACTTAAAGTCCATTTCTTTGCCGCCAACAATGGCATTTAATTCAGCAAGGTCATCCGGTACGACCCAGTCCAAAGTAATATTGGAGAATGGCGACTGGGTTCCCCAGCGGCTCGGTGTATTGACGCCATAGATAAAAGATTCAATACATTTTTTGACGGCATCGTAGCTTAAATTATCGGTTTTGACAAACGGCGCCAGATATGTATCAAAGGATGAGAAGGCCTGGGCGCCGGCCCATTCATTCTGCATGATTCCGAGGAAGTTGACCATCTGATTGCAGAGGGTTGCCAGATGCTTTGCCGGCGCGGAAGTAATCTTGCCGCTGACACCGCCGAGACCTTCCTGAATCAGTTGTTTTAAAGACCAGCCCGCACAGTATCCGGTCAGCATGGACAAGTCGTGAAGATGAATGTCTGCGTTCCGGTGGGCATTGGCAATTTCTTCATCATAAATTTCAGACAGCCAGTAGTTAGCTGTAATAGCACCGGAGTTGCTCAGAATAAGTCCACCGACCGAATAAGTCACTGTGGAGTTTTCTTTGACACGCCAGTCAGTGACTTTTACATAACTGTCAACAACATCTTTATAATCAAGAATAGTGGATTTCATGTTACGGATCTTTTCACGCTGTTTTCGATAGAGAATGTAGGCTTTGGCAACCTCTGTATAACCGGCCTGAACGAGTACCTGCTCCACACTGTCCTGGATATCTTCAACCTGAATCTTATCGTCCTTGATCTTAGGTTCAAAATCTGCGGTTACTTTTAATGTTAAAAAATCAATAATATTTGGATTGTAATTTACTTCTTTAGCTTCAAAGGCACGGGTAATGGCCACATTGATCTTGGATAAGTCGAATTCGGCAATTTTTCCGTCCCGTTTAATGACCTGATACATATATAAACTCCTTCCCTGTAACTGAAAATAATCGAGGTAATTGATATTGTATAACAAAAAATGGTATATGTCAATTGATGGAACAATATATTGTGCTTATCGTTGGTATAAATTACAACATATTGTGATTGATAAATGGGAATTTATTGGGAAAAATATAAAAATTGCGAAATCATAAGATAAATTCTTAACAAAAACTGTATAAAAAGTTGACAAATAATTTGCACGCAAATAAAAATAAACATAAAGAATAAAATAAAATTGTACAATATGCCGAAAAGTGAAATGGGACTTTACAGTTTTTAATAAATATGTCATAATAATGTTCATGAGGGATAACGGTTAAAATATTAACACTAAAAGTTATTATTTGATTCCAAAAAGTAATCAATTATCACAATTCTGACCCGTCAGAGCGTGATATAAACAATGAAAATCTAACAACTAAAAGGAGAAGGACGTTATGAAAGAAGTAGTAATTGTAAGCGCATGCAGAACACCTATTGGATCATTTGGAGGCTCTTTAAAATCTGTTTCCGCAGCAGATTTGGGTGCAATCACAGTGAAAGAAGCAATTAAAAGAGCTGGTATTGCTCCTGAGCTGGTAGAAGAAGTTGTTTACGGTAACGTATTACAGGCTGGACTTGGTCAGAACGTAGCTCGTCAGGTATCCATTAAAGCTGGACTTCCTGTTGAAACAACAGCAGTAACGATCAATATTGTTTGTGGTTCCGGTCTTAAGACTGTAGCTATGGCTGCACAGGCTATCAAAGCTGGTGATGCTGATATCATCGTTGCAGGCGGTACTGAAAACATGAGTGCTGCACCATATGTACTTCCAGCAGGAAGATGGGGCGCAAGAATGAACAACTCTACTATGGTTGATGCTATGGTTAATGATGGTCTGTGGGATGCTTTTAATCAGTATCACATGGGTATCACTGCTGAAAACGTAGCAGAACAGTGGGGCATCACAAGAGAAGAACAGGATGCGTTTGCAGTTCGCAGCCAGAATTTGGCTGAAGCAGCTATTAAAGCTGGTAAATTTAAAGAAGAAATCGTTCCTGTAGAGATTCCTCAGAAAAAGGGCGATCCAGTTATTTTTGATACAGATGAATATCCAAAATTCGGTGCATCCATCGAAAAAATGGCTAAATTAAAACCTGCTTTCAAAAAAGGCGGTACAGTAACAGCTGCAAATGCTTCCGGTATCAATGATGGTGCTGCAGCATTGGTTGTAATGTCCAAAGACAAAGCAGAAGAACTCGGATTAAGCTGGTTATGCGAAATCGTTTCCTACGCAACTGGCGGTGTAGATCCAAGTATCATGGGTGTAGGACCTGTTGCTTCCTGTACAAAAGCTTTAGCTAAAGCTGATATGACTATCGATGATATTGATCTTGTTGAAGCAAACGAAGCTTTCGCTGCTCAGTCTATTGCAGTTGCAAGAGATCTTAAATTCGATATGGACAAAGTTAATGTTAACGGTGGAGCTATCGCATTAGGACATCCAATCGGTGATTCCGGTGCAAGAATCCTTGTTACATTGATTCATGAAATGATCAAGAGAGACAGCAAGACTGGTTTAGCTACACTGTGTATCGGTGGTGGACAGGGCCAGACAATGATTATTAAGAGATAATCTTTTGATGTCGGATTAATACTTAAAACGATGGAACCTGCGGTATTCTGTATGAAAAGACAGAATACCGCAGGTTTTCTTTTTCTCCATTTTGTGCTATGATAAAGGAAGCATATTATAAGGAGAAAATATGAAAAAGTGCATAGTGATCGGCGGCGGCGCTGCGGGAATGTTTGCGGCGATTATGGCTGCGGCCGGAGGGATATCCGTATCCCTTTGGGAAAAGAATGAAAAACTGGGAAAAAAATTATTTATTACTGGAAAAGGTCGGTGTAATCTGACGAATAATTGTGAGACCGAGGTTTTGTTTCAGAATGTAATGACAAACAGTAAATTTCTTTACAGTGCGTTTTATCAATTCAACAGTCAGGATTTAATGGCTTTTTTTGAAGCCGAAGGTCTGAGGTTAAAGACGGAGCGGGGAAACCGGGTTTTCCCTGAATCGGACAAGTCATCCGATGTGATTCGGGTGCTGGAGAAAAAACTCAGACAGCTTGGCGTATCTGTGGAATTGAATCGCAGAGCTGAAAGCCTTGTGATTGAAGATGGTGTTTGCAGAGGTGTTATTGATTCCGGTGGGCGAAAGGAAGAAGCGGATTTTGTATTACTTGCCACAGGAGGTCTTTCATACGCTTCAACCGGTTCTACCGGAGATGGCTATCGGATGGCGGAAATGATCGGTCATACACTGGCGATGCCGAAGCCGTCGCTGGTGCCGATGGAGACAGAGGAAGACTGGTGTCGGGAGTTGATGGGCCTGTCTCTGCGAAATGTGTCGGTTGTTTTAAAAGCGGGAAAGAAAAAAATCTATGAAGATTTTGGAGAAATGCTCTTTACCCATTTTGGGGTTAGCGGCCCATTGATTTTGAGCGGCAGCGCTCATTGTGGAAAATTAAAACGTTTTCAGGACGTGACGCTGACCATTGACTTAAAACCGGCATTGACAGCCGAACAGATAGATCATCGGCTGCTTCGAATATTCGAAGAAAACAAAAATAAACAGTTTCGAAACAGTCTGACAGGGCTGCTTCCAAATAAAATGATTCCTGTGATCGTCCGGTTATCAGGGATAGATCCTTATAAACAAGTGAATCTTGTATCCAGGGAAGAACGGGCAGGACTGGGATTTTTGTTAAAGCATCTGGAAATACATATCCGGAGTTTAAGAGGTTTTAACGAGGCTATTATTACCAGCGGGGGGATAAAGGTTAAAGAAGTAAATCCGGGGACGATGGAGTCTAAAAATATTAAAAGACTTTATTTTGCCGGTGAAATTCTTGATGTGGATGCCCTGACAGGAGGCTTTAATTTACAGATTGCCTGGTCAACAGCATGGCTGGCAGCAAAAAATATGTTGGAGGTTGTGGAAAATGAGCTTTAATATTGCCATAGATGGCCCGGCAGGCGCCGGCAAAAGTACGATTGCAAGGGCAGCGGCCCGAAGTCTTGGATTTCTGTATGTGGACACGGGAGCTATGTATCGTGCCATTGCGCTTCATTTGCTTCGGAACCATGTGGAGGTGGAGCAGACAGATAAAATCGAAGAACTTTTGGCCGACATGACGATTCGAATTGCTTATTCCGGCGGCGAACAGCAGATTATCCTGAACGGTGAAAATGTAACCAGCCAGCTTCGCAAAGAGGAAGTAGGAAACATGGCATCCAGAAGTGCGGCCAATCCAAAGGTCCGTGAAAAGCTTCTTCAGCTTCAACGGGATATTGCCCGGGATAACGATGTCATTATGGATGGACGGGATATCGGGACCTTCGTTCTTCCAAATGCGGATGTGAAGGTTTACCTGACGGCCAGCGTGGAAGAAAGAGCCAATCGGCGTTATCTGGAATTGAAAGAAAAGGGATTGGATGCTGATATGGCAAAAATCGAGGAAGATATTCGTACACGGGATTTTCAGGATATGAATCGTACCATAGCACCATTAAAGCAAGCTGAGGATGCGGTTGTCATTGACAGTTCCCGGATGTCCATTCCGGAAGTGATGGACCGGATTGTTGATGCATTTCAGGAATCATTGAAATTGAAAGGATAGAGAGTTTCATGGAAGTTATACTGGCAAAAAGTGCCGGATTCTGTCCGGGCGTAAAACGGGCGGTAGATATGGTGTATTCATTGACTGAGCATCAAAATGGGGAGCCGGTCTATACTTACGGGCCGATTATTCATAATGATGAGGTGGTCAAAGACCTGGCATCAAAGGGAGCGAAGGTTGTCAATTCCCTTGAAGAATTGGACAGCCTTCCAAGAGGGACCGTGGTTATCCGTTCCCATGGAGTTGCCCGTTCGGTATATGAAGCAATCGAAGCAAAGGGCTTTAAGATTGTTGATGCGACCTGTCCTTTTGTAAAGCGTATTCACAATATTGTGGAAGAGCAGGGAAAGGAAGGCCGGGATATTATCATTATTGGAAATCCTGACCATCCGGAGGTACAGGGAATACGGGGATGGTGCCTGACACCGTCGGTCGTCATTCAGAATATTGACGAAGCGATGCAATTTTCGGCGAAAGGCTCGGAAAAATTGTGCATAATTTCGCAAACGACATTTAATTACAATAAATTTAAAGAATTAGTTGAAATTCTTTCCGAAAAGGGGTATGATATAAACTGTGTAAACTCGATTTGTAATGCAACGGCTGTTCGGCAGGAAGAGGCCAGGGAGATTGCCTCTCATGTGGATGCGATGATCGTCATTGGCGATAAAAGCAGCTCGAACACCCAGAAGCTATACGAAATCAGTCAAAAAGAATGCGAAAATACTTACTATATACAGACACTTGTTGATTTGGATCTATCTGCTTTTGAATCTATAAGGAATGTAGGTATTACAGCCGGGGCGTCAACCCCAAATAATATTATCGAGGAGGTTCATACTGCTATGTCAGAGATGAGTTTTGAACAATTATTGGAAGCGTCTTTAAAGACAATTAGAAATGGGGAGGTCGTTGAGGGTACTGTTATCGACGTTAAAGAAGATGAAATCATCCTTAATATAGGTTACAAAGCAGACGGAATCATTACACGTAACGAATATTCGAACACAGCAAACCTTGATCTCACCACAGTAGTCAGCGTAGGCGACACCATGCAGGCAAAAGTTCTGAAAGTAAACGACGGCGAAGGTCAGGTATTGTTAACCTATAAAAGACTTCTTGCTGAAAAAGGAAACAAGAGACTGGAAGAAGCTTACAACAATAAAGAAGTGCTTACGGCAAAGGTTGTCAATGTACTTGACGGCGGTTTAAGCGTTGTTGTTGAAGAAGCACGGGTATTTATTCCTGCAAGCCTTGTATCCGATACTTATGAAAAGAATCTTGGAAAATATGATGGACAGGAGATCAGCTTCGTTATCACAGAATTTAATCCAAGAAAACGTCGTATCATCGGTGACAGAAAACAGCTTCTTTTAGCTGAAAAGGCTCAGAAACAGAAAGAGTTATTCGAACGCATCAATATTGGTGATGTGGTTGAAGGTAAAGTTAAGAACGTTACAGATTTCGGTGCATTCATCGACCTTGGCGGTGCTGACGGTCTTCTTCATATTTCCGAAATGTCCTGGGGACGTGTTGAGAATCCGAAGAAGTTATTAAAAGTTGGTGACGACATCACTGTATTGATCAAAGATATCCAGGGAGAGAAGATTGCTCTCAGCCTTAAATTTGCTGATCAGAATCCATGGCTTACTGCTGCTGAAAAATATGCAGTAGGTAACGTGGTTGAAGGAAAAGTAGCCAGAATGACAGATTTTGGTGCATTTATCGAATTGGAGCCAGGTGTTGATGCACTGCTTCATGTTTCCCAGATTTCCAGAGAACATGTTGAAAAACCAGCAGACGTTCTCCAGGTTGGTGAAATCATCACAGCAAAAGTTGTTGATTTCAACGAAGAAGAAAGAAAGATCAGCCTTAGCATTAAAGCTATGGAAATGCCAGCCAGAGAAGAAACCGTAGAAGAATAATTTGACGGACATATGGATGCAGGAATGTACTGATTGTATGTTCCTGCATTTTTTAATCTGAGTAGAAGGTGATATTTTCTATGGATACCTTTAAACTTTTAAAACTAAAAAGCTATTTTATTCATCTTGTAGCCGGAACACTGGCTGTTCTTTTCGGGGCCGGGATTTTCCAGGCCATTTTGGTGGAGATGCTGAAAGAGTATGATGCCGGTTCAAAGGCAGCTTATATCTGCGGTTTGTTGGCAAGTGGAGCCATTGTGCTTTATGGTGTATATGAATTATTTCGGGCCTTTAACTATGAGCGGCGTATTTTAAAAAATCTGGAGCCGGGAGAGCGTCGGGAGTTTATTGCCGAATTGTCTGGGGATGTCGAGATGTCGATTCCGGGACAGGTCGTAATGACAAAGCATTATCTGCTGGTGCCGGTCTATGGCGGCGGCTCAGTTCGGGTGCTTGCCAGAAATCGTATGATTGGATGTTTCCAGGAAGATACCCATCGGGAGGAAGCAGCGACGGAAGTCCAAATGGTTGTTTATGATACGGATTTTAAAATGGTAAGGGTAGATATTCGGGGAAAAGGCAGTTCGGAAGCAGCGGCGAAGCTTTATGAGAAAATCTGTGAGGAGATGCCTTGGATTTTTCATGAAGACTATGACAGCTTTCTGGCCCAGTCGCGTAAGAGCGGTTATCGCAGAAAGCTGATCAAGCAGATGCGGGATGCACGGATGCGTTATGAGAGCGGATATAACAGTGAGTCAGAGGCTGAGGAAGAGCTTGAAGCCATGTCTCAGGACGTTCGGGAACGGTTGAACCCGGAATCCTTTTTAAAACGTTTCTCATCGAAGAAAGCCAAATAGTCGGAAAATCATTTGTACATATTCCCGCTGGCGTTCCGGTTGGTTCAGGAATGCTTCATCCGGAGAAAACCAGGTGTAGCAGTTTTCAATCCGGGCCTTCTGCCAGTGACTTTTATCGATATAAGCGGTCATGGATTTATGAAGGGCATAGTCCTCATCCGGCAGATAAACATAATTCTTAATATCTGCATAATAATAGCGCAGGCCCTGTGGATGTATCTCCGTCTGGAGGAAAGCCTCGGAAGGGGTGAAGGTTATACGGCTGTCAAAAGCTTCATAAGTCAGTGGCATCGGCAGGAAATCCTTCGGCTTCAAACAGAACTGGAGTATTGAATCATTGACAATATCTGCGGATACAATGGTGTAAGCTCCGTTAAAAAACAAAAGATAGTTATAAAGCGGAAGCAGAGTATATAAAGCTCTGAGATCGTCCGCATTATGGAGAAACAAAAGGTTCAGGATTTCTGAATCTTTTGTTTTTATATACTCGTGATAAGCCTTGATGAGGCGGCGGCCTTCCGGAGCATCTGAATAGTGGTATCCAAGCCATTTGCTCATAGATTTGAGTTTCATATTTGCGGTAGGCCAGAGTGCTTTCAGAGGAAGAAATACCCGATAGAGATCCAGCGTCTGCAGACCCGAAGTATTCCGAGGGTTTTGGTTATCCGGAGTATCGAGGGGATATTCCAGGCCGCATTGGGCATAACGGATTTTTAAGAAAGGAAGGTCAAAGGTATGGCCGTTATAAGTAATCAGGCGAAGATTGTCTGTGTGAGACAAACGTGTGCTAAGCCATTCGGCAAAGGCATTTAAAACATCCTGTTCACCTGCAAGCTCCAGAGAATCGGCCAACCACTGTATCATAGATAGTCTGTTGTCTTCAAAGCAGGCACATCCGATCATGAAGATAGCGGACATATCCGGAGACAGGCCGGTGGTTTCAATATCCAGCAGAATAACAGGGTCAATGGACCGGGAGGGTTCAATTGGAAAAGTTTGTATTAAAGTCTGCATGTTCTGACCTCCTTTAGCGTTCACAGTTCTTTAATATTATAGAACGAAAAAAAGGGTTTCGCAAATTGATTTTTTATAAAAAATCGTGTATAGTAGGTTTTAACGTGCCGCATTTGTTACAGCATGACATTAGGGGAAAACTTTGGAGGAATGACATTGACTTTACATACGGACTTTTATCACATTTTATGGTTTTTTATTATTTATTGTGTTTGCGGATGGATATGGGAGAGTACCTATTGTTCGGTGAAGGCCCGAAAATGGATCAACCGTGGCTTTTTGATGGGACCTTACATTCCAATTTACGGATGCGGGGCCCTGGTCGTTTATTTAACCCTGTATCCTTTAAAAGAACAGCTCTGGCTTGTTTATATCGGCGGCGTTATATTTCCGACGATTCTGGAATTTCTGACATCATGGATCATGGAAAAACTATTTGCAGCCACATGGTGGGATTACAGCAATGAAAAATATAATATACAGGGCAGAATATGTTTAAAAGTATCCCTTTTCTGGGGATTTTTTTCACTTGTTATGGTTGAAATCCTGCATCCTTTTGTATTGAGCCTGATAGAAAAGCTGCCCAGAACGGCAGGACAGGTACTTGGGGGCATTTTTGTTGTTGTTTTTTCAGCGGACCTGGTGAACACGGTTCTGGCAACTTTAGATGTGAAAAAGACTCTGGAAAAGATGGAGGATGTCCGGGAGGATATTGCTCAGTTTCTGGAAGTGCATAATCTCAGTCCGGAGTATAAAGAACTTTCACCGACTTACATGGTATCCCGTTTGAAGGAACAGTGGGAGGAGCGGAAGGAATACCTTGAGAATATTCCTCTGACAGGTACGATTAATGAGTATCGAGAGGAACTGGAAGAAAAACTGACAGCTCTTACAAAACGTTACGAAGAAAGTATTGCAAAACCACGTGCCGTTTTTCAGCATCATATAAAAGCTTATCCAAACTTTAAATCTGCTAAATATGCAATGTCTTTGGAAGATATGAAGAAAGATATGAAAAAACGTCTGGAAAAACTGAGAAAGGAAAAATAAAATGCTCGCTTTTATTAAAGGCAGTCTCGCTGAGACAGGAACAGATTATGTGGTTCTGGATAATCAGGGGATTGGTTATCTGATTTATACGCCATCCTCTGTTTTGGAAGAACTTCCGGCTCTGGGACAGACTGTGAAAATGTATACGTATATGTATGTTCGTGAGGACCAGATGTCCCTTTATGGATTTCTGACAAGAGATGATCTGCAGATATTTAAGTTGTTGATCGGGGTCAGCGGTATCGGCCCGAAGGGGGCTTTGGGGATTTTATCAACGATTTCGCCGAATGCATTTCGTTTTGCTGTTATGGCAGGAGATGCCAAAGCTATTGCAAAGGCTCCGGGTATCGGCCCGAAAACGGCTCAGAAGCTGATTATTGAATTGAAGGATAAATTAAATCTCGACGATATGTTTGAAGAGGAGAGAGAAAATGATACGGTCGGAATATCCGGTGCCGATAATACTGCCGGAAAAGAGGCTATGATGGCTCTGGTTTCTCTCGGATATTCGGAGACAGAGGCATTCAAGGCACTTCAAAGGGTGGAAGCCTCTCCGGATATGGACAGCGAGACCTTATTAAAACTCGCTTTGAAACAAATGCTGACTTTTTAGGGGCATGGTGAAATGAATAAAAGGATTATAACAACAGAATTTATTGAAGAAGATATCAAAACAGAAAATCATCTGCGGCCGGTTCGATTGAAAGATTATGTTGGCCAGCCAAAGATCAAAGAGGTGCTGGATATTTATATCCAGGCGGCAAAACAGAGGGATGAGGCGCTGGATCATGTTCTCTTTTATGGACCGCCGGGACTTGGAAAGACGACCCTTGCGGGAATTATAGCCAATGAAATGGGTGTCCATATGAAAGTTACCTCGGGGCCGGCCATCGAACGACCGGGAGAGATTGCAGCTATTTTAAATGGTTTATCTCAGGGAGATATACTTTTTATAGATGAAATTCATCGTTTGAACCGACAGGTGGAAGAAGTGCTTTATCCGGCTATGGAGGATTTTGCCATTGATATTGTTATCGGCAAAGGGGCAACGGCCCGTTCCATTCGTCTGGATCTGCCCCAGTTTACATTGATCGGGGCCACGACCCGGGTCGGAATGCTGACTGCACCGCTCAGGGATCGGTTTGGAGTCATTCAGCGGTTGGAATTCTATTCTCCGGAGGAACTCAGCGAGATTATCTTAAGGTCTGCTTCCGTGCTTCATATGACGATTGACGCAGAGGGAGCCATGGAGCTGGCGAGACGTTCCAGAGGTACGCCGAGATTGGCAAACCGTCTGTTAAAACGGGTCCGGGATTATGCTCAGGTCAAGTATGACGGACGGGTGACAGAGAAAGTGGCCCGGGAAGTATTGGACATTCTTGAGGTGGACAGGTATGGTCTGGATTCGGTAGACCGGAATATTCTCTGGACGATGATCGAAAAGTTTGGCGGCGGTCCGGTTGGGCTGGATACATTGGCTGCTTCTATCGGTGAAGATGCAGGAACTCTGGAAGATGTCTGCGAGCCTTATCTGCTTCAAAACGGATTTTTACAGCGGACACCAAGGGGAAGAATCGTGACACAGGCGGCCTATAGGCATCTGGGATTGCCTGCGGAAGAAAAGTAAAAGCTTTACGGACGATTTAGTCTTGTTTTTGTTTATGAGAGCGATTATAATAGGTATAGTGACTGCGGACTGGAGGGAAAAAGATGGCTGCAAAGAAAGATATACAGGTACTGATCGGCGGTAAGGTCTATACGCTGAGCGGCTATGAAAGTGAAGAATACTTGCAGAAAATTGCATTGTACATAAATAATAAGATGGAAGAGATGGACCAGATTCCAAATTATCGGCGTATGAGTATGGATATGCAGAAAACACTGCTTGAGTTAAATATGGCAGATGATTACCATAAGGCTAAGAAGCAGGTGGAGATGCTTGAAGCAGATATCGAAGAGAAAGATAAGACGGAATATGATTTAAAACATGAGCTTATTGGTGCTCAGATTCATCTGGAAGAGGCCGAGAAAGAAATTGACCGGCTGAAAAATGAGATTAATGATTTACAGAAGCAGATTGTGAAGCTGGAGACGAGAGCTTATCAGAAACAATAAGAACACTATCAGACGGGAAATATTGAATTTCCCGTCTTTCTGGTTTCATAGATGGGAAAACGGGAGAAATAAAAATGTTTTCAGATAAAGCGGGAAAAATTGAAATATTAGCGCCGGCTGGTTCTGTGGAAGGCATGAAAGCGGCCTTTCATGCCGGAGCAGATGCAGTATATATGGGCGGTAGCCGTTTTGGGGCCAGGGCTTATGCGGAGAATCCGGATGAGGAGGATTTGAAGCGGGCTATTGACTATGCTCATATCCATCAAAAAAAATTATATTTGACTCTGAATACTCTGATGAAAGACAGTGAACTGGAAGGGGAAGTTTATGATTTCCTTACTCCCTATTATAAAGAGGGACTGGATGCGGTGATCATACAGGATTTTGGCCTGTTCTCCATGTTGAGACAGAACTTTTCAGACCTGCCGATCCATGCCAGTACCCAGATGACCATTACCGGTGTGGATATGGCCAGATGGCTGGAGAGTCAGGGGATGGAACGCATCGTATTATCCAGAGAACTTTCGGCCGATGAAATCCGAAGGATTCGACAAAGTACCGGGATGGAACTGGAAGTCTTTGTTCAGGGGGCTTTGTGCTACTGTTATTCCGGGCAGTGTCTTATGAGCAGTATGATCGGAGGACGCAGCGGCAATCGGGGACGATGCGCTCAGCCGTGTCGTCTGCCTTATCAGGCTGGAGATGACAAAAATGCCAGTTTCCTGCTCAGCCCGAAAGATATATGTACCTTACAGGATATTCCTGAACTGGTAGAGTGCGGCATAGATTCTTTTAAAATCGAAGGTCGGATGAAGAAGCCGGAATATGCGGCATTGACTGCCATGCTTTATCGTCATTATACAGACTTGTATCAGGAATGTGGCAGAGAAAAATTTCATGTTGATGCAAAGGATGTGGAACGACTGATGGATTTATATAACCGAGGTGGATTCTCCGGCGGTTATCTCCATCGGAATAATGGCGCCGATATGATATTTACGAAACGCCCGAATCACATGGGTGTACCTGTCGGACAGATCAGTAAAAAAGGTGATATTTGTGCCTCTGTTGATTTGAAAAAAGGAGATGTCCTTGAAATCCGCGGCAGAGATGAAAAAGAAGCTGTTCAATGGACAGTGAGTCAGTCTGTGTCAAAGGGTAGTGTCTTTCGGCCGGAAATGGGCAGGAAGAGTCGCCTTGTACCGGGAATGACGGTTTTCAGAATGCGAAATCCGTCTTTAATTGATGAGCTTCATGAGAGTCATTTAAAGCAGGAATTGAAAGAAAATATTTATGGAAGATTAAGAGTTGCGAAAGATTCGCCTGTTATTCTGACCTTAAAATGGAAGGATATTTCGGTCACTCTGGAAGGGGAACGGGCAGAAGCGGCTAAAAATCAGCCCATGTCGGAAGAACAGCTTAAAAAACCGATTCAAAAAACGGGAAACACGCCTTTTGCTTTTGAAAAGCTGGAGGTGGAGACAGACGGTCTTTGTTATGTACCGAATCAGCAGTTAAATGCTTTGCGGAGGGAAGCTCTTGAAGCCTTGGAAAAAGCTTGTCTTGAAAAATATATACGTCATGGCGTTGGAAAGAACGAAAGGGTGTCAACGTATGCGCTGGACCGGGAAATGCTGCAAGTCCAGGGACCGGTACCTCTGCATGTTATGCTGACTGGACCGGAAACGCTGAAACAAGGACGAATGATCACAGCATATGAAGAGGTCCGCAGGGTATATGTGGAGCTTCATGAGGCGATCCATGAACAGTTTGATACGGTAAAAATTTTAAAGGCAGCCGGAAAAGAGATTTATTTTTCGCTGCCGGGAATTTTGAGGGAGAAAGATCGGGAGCGTTTGCTGCAATATATAGCAGATGCCAGGAATTTTGCAGATGGCTGGCTGGTCCGACAGATGGAAGCTTTTTTACTGGTGCGTTCAGTGCTGACGGATGCCAGGTTTGTTTTTGATTCCAGTGTTTATGGGATGAACCATTTTGCAAAGGAATTTCTGACGGGACTTGGTCAGGTTCAGCTTACGGCACCGGTGGAGCTGAATTATACAGAACTTAAAAAGCTTGGCTGCAGAGATATGGAGATGACTATTTACGGACATCAGCAGTTGATGATTTCTGCCCAATGCGTAAAAAAGACAAGGGAAGGTTGTACAAAGCGGCCGGAAATGTTACAATTAACAGACCGGCAGCATAAACATTTTTATGTCTATAATGAATGCGAATTCTGCTATAACAAGATATACAATGGACTTCCAACCATGCTGATGGATAAAAAGAAAGAGCTTTTGAGTCTTCATCCGGCGGCTTTTCGGCTGCATTTTACAATGGAGACGGAAGGGCAGATGGCTGCACTTCTGAAAAGTTTTCGGGAAATTTTCAGAGAGGAAGTACCGGAGAAAAATATCCTTAAAGATTTTACCCGGGGGCATTTTACCCGCGGGATAGAGTAGGGAGATGATGAATATATATGGTCAATGTTATTATTCATGTATCAAAATATATATTGGCGATTTTGGCGGCATCCTATGCGATGAAATGTTTTACTGTGTTCAGCGACCGTCATGAATATGACCGGGGAAGTGTTTATACGACACAGAATGTATTGATGTTCCTTATTCATTTTATTTGTTATCTGATTATTTATCTGATGACAAAAGATATGAAGATGCTTTATTTTTACGGGGCTCAATTTGTTCTGTTCATTGTGACACTGATTATTTACGGAACAGTTTATAAAAATGCTTCCCGATTGATTGTCAATAATATGTGTTATCTTTTAATGGTCGGCTTTGTCATATTGACCCGTCTGGACTTTGATATGGCGGTACGGCAGTTTATCATTGCGGTAGCTGCGGCCTGCGTCAGTCTGGTGATTCCTGCCTTTATGCTGCGGGTACGTATGGTGGATAAATGGGGAACCTTCCTTGGCGTTTTTGGTTTCCTGATGATTGCTTCTGTATTTGTTCTTGGTAGGAGCATGTACGGAGCGACAAACTGGATTTCCATCGGCGGTTTCAGCCTTCAGCCGTCAGAGTTGGCTAAAATAGTTTTTGTTTTCTTTGTGGCGGCCATGCTGGCCAGGGATACAAGTTTTAAACGCATTGTCATTACAACGGCGGTGGCGGCTGCTTATGTACTCATGCTTGTTGTTCAGAAGGACCTTGGTGCTGCTTTGATTTTCTTTGTGACATATCTGGTCATGCTCTATGTGGCGACACATCAATTGCGTTATATGCTGCTGGGGTTGGGCGCAGGTACAGGCGCGGCAGTTGTAGCTTATAAATTATTTGACCATGTAAAGACCCGTGTGGTGGCCTGGAGTGATCCATGGGGGAATTACAATGATGCTGGCTATCAGATTGCCCAGTCACTCTTTGCGATTGGTACTGGCGGATGGTTTGGTATGGGCCTCTTTAAAGGAAAGCCGGATACGATACCAGTCGTTGTCAGTGACTTTGTATTTTCGGCCATTGCGGAAGAAATGGGAGCTTTGTTTTCCATATGTTTGATTTTGGTATATTTCAGCTGCTTTTTGATGTTTATCAATATTTCGCTGCAATTGGTGAAACCGTTTTATAAACTGGTGGCTATGGGCTTGAGTACATCTTATGGTATTCAGTTGTTCCTGTGTATCGGTGGTGTCACAAAACTGATTCCCCATACCGGTGTTACGATGCCGTTGATCAGCTACGGCGGAAGCAGTGTATTATCGACGATTATAATCTTTGCAGTCATCCAGGGCCTTTACCTGCTGCGACAAAGAGAGGTGTATATCCTTGAAAAGAGACGAGATGAAAGAGACGAAGAAGAAGAGCGTCCGTAAAATAAATATTGACGATATGCCGAAGGAAAATACGGTGAAGCATTCCGGCGGGAATGATAAGAACTCCATGGGTGAAACGAAAATATTTTCGGACCTGCCTTTAAATGATGGAGAGGATTTTGAATTTCATCCGGATTTTGATGAATTTGGCTTTTTTGAAGATGAGATCATACGAGAACCGGAGAAGGAAGAGGATTTCTCAGAAGCACCGGAAAGACCGGAAGATACACGTGAATTTGTGGAAGAAACAGAAGAGGTTCCAGGAAAGCGCCGGGTGAAAAAACTCCGGCTGACACCTGAGGAAATTCAGGAGCGAAAAGAAGTTCGCAAGAAACGTCGAAGCCAGAATCCTGAAATCCTGGCTGTGACCTATGTGTTTGCTGCACTGTTTGTTTTGATGATCGGTTACTTTGTTTACTTTAATGCCTTCGTCAGTAAAAATGTGATCAACAGCGCCTACAATGTGCGAATTAATTCTTTTGCAGATACGGTTGTCCGGGGAAATATTGTTTCCAGTGACGGAACAGTTCTTGCGGAAACACTGGTTGATGAAAATGGAAATGAAACCCGATATTATCCGATGGGCCGTATATTTGCCCATGCGGTGGGAACTTCGGAAATTAATCAGTCGGGTATCGAATTATCACAGAATTTTTATATGCTTCAGTCGAATGGAAATCCGATTTTAAATGCGCTTCAGGATATCCGTGGTGAGAAAAACCAGGGAGATCAGATTGTTTCCACGTTGAATGCGAAATTGCAGGAAGTGGCTTATAATGCTCTTGGCTATAATGACGGGGCGGTGATTGCCATTGAACCGGCGACGGGAAGAGTCCTGGTGATGGTATCAAAACCGGATTTTGATCCGAATACACTGTTGACAGATTATGAGAGTATTGTTGCTGAAGAAGGTAATGACAGCCTTTTAAACAAAACGACTTTTGGACTTTTTGTTCCAGGTTCTATTTTTAAGACGTTGACATCCCTGGCGTATATTCGCTCCGGGGCGGATTATAATTCATATTATTATACATGTGAAGGGCAGATCAATTTGGGTGGTGAAGAATATATTACTTGTTTTGATCAAACAGTTCATGGCGGAGAAAACTTTGTGGACTCATTTGCCAATTCCTGTAATGCTTCTTTCGGTAATATTGGTCTGAGCCTGCCGGATAATTTATTGAAAGATACCTGTGAAAGTCTGTTTTTCAATAATGAACTTCCGACGGAAATACCGCATACAAAAAGCAGTTTCAGCCTGGCCTCCGATGATTCGGACTGGCAGACCGCGGCAACAGCTATCGGACAGGGACACACTCAGGTAACGCCGCTGCAGATGGCGATGATCGCAGCAGCGATTGCCAACGGCGGGAATATGATGCAGCCTTATATGGTGGATGCCGTGGAGACGGCTGGCGGCGGACATCGGGTCAAAAAATATATGCCGGAGTCTTACGGTCAGGTCATGACTACGCAGGAAGCGGATCTGCTCGGTCAGCTCATGGAAGCGGTTGTCAATTACGGTACGGCTACATCCCTGTCCGGTTATGGTTACTCGGTGGCCGGTAAGACAGGAACGGCTGAGCTTAGCGGTAAGGGTGATAACTCCTGGTTTATCGGTTATGCACCGGTAGAGCAGCCGCAGATTGCTATTTGTGTCCTTGTGGAAAACGATGAGGGCTACTATGAGAGTGCACTGCCTGTAGCGAATGCTGTGCTTCAGGCATATCTGGCACAGTAAAATTAAGGTTGTATTTGTCTTTAAATGGTTGTATACTTATATCAAGAGAGACACACACCATAAAATGGAGGTACAACCATGACAGAAGCAACAAGCTGTGGCGGTGTGGTTATATTTAGAGGCAAGATTCTTCTGCTATATAAAAATTACAGGAATAAGTATGAAGGATGGGTTTTGCCAAAAGGAACTGTTGAGGAAGGTGAAGAATACAAAGAAACAGCTATCAGAGAGGTGCGTGAGGAGACTGGCGTCAGTGCTTCAATTATCAAATATGTGGGAAAAAGCCAATATACTTTTAATACCGCACAGGATTTGATTGTGAAAGACGTACACTGGTATCTGATGATGTCCGACAGTTATCATAGCAGACCACAACGTGAAGAATATTTTGTGGACTCAGGATATTACAAGTATCACGAGGCTTATCATTTGTTAAAGTTTACGAATGAGAAACAGATACTCGAAAAGGCATACAGTGAATATGTAGAACTGAAAAAGAGTAATCTGTGGGGTAATAAGAAATATTTCTGAGGAGAATTGTAAATCAGGATTTCAATAAGCGTTGGAATCCTGATTTTTTCTTATAAATTGTTTTCTCTGGGATGTGCATGCATATGCGGGGTATACTATACTAAAGAAAATATTCGTGAAAGGAAGGTAGTTTATGCTGGAAAAAATTAATCTTTCAAAAAAAATGTCCAAGAAAGAATGCAAGGCATTGATGGAACAGCTGGAACCGCAGTTATCACTGCTGCAAAGAAAGTTAAAGGAATATAAAGTTCCGGTAGTGATTTTATTTGAAGGTTTCGGTTCATCAGGAAAAGGAACGATGATCAATGAGTTGATCCAGCCGATGGACCCGAGGGGATTCAGAGTCTATACGATTCAGAAACCGACAGAGGAGGAAGAAATGCGTCCTTATCTTTGGAGGTTCTGGACAAGGCTTCCGGAAAATGGACGTATTCACTTGTTTGACCGAAGCTGGTATACAAAGATTGTGGAAGCACGGGCAGAAAAACGGAAAAATCGCGAAAAAGCGGAGAATGCCTATAACGACATTTTAAATTTTGAACAGGAATTGGCCCAGGATGGTATGCTGATCATCAAGTTTTTCCTCCATATTTCTCAAAAGGAGCAGAAAAAACGTTTTCAGGCTTTGGAAAACAATAAAGAAACAAATTGGCGGGTAACGGAAGAAGACCGGAAACACAACAAGGCTTATGATGACTGGATGAAAGCCTTTGAGGAAATGATACAAAAAACAGATACATCCTTTGGAAGCTGGACGATCGTAGAAGCAACGGACAGAGAGTATGCCAAAGTAAAAATTATTTCTAAAGTCGTTGAAATTTTTGCGGACCGTCTTGCAAAGGAAGAAGCCCGGGTTGAAGGGAAAAGCGCAGCAGCGCCGGGAATATCCGAAAAGATTATCAGGACAACGTTTGGTTCCTCTGTGCTTGATGCGGTGGATCTGTCTAAATCTCTGACAAAGAGTGTTTATAAGAAAGAACTGGCAGACTTACAGAAACGGATGGCTTTGCTGCACAGTGAACTTTACAGACGCAGGATACCGGTAGTTATCGGATTTGAGGGCTGGGATGCAGGCGGTAAAGGGGGCGCTATCCACCGGTTGACACAGACGATGGACCCAAGAGGGTATGAAGTTATTCCTACATCTGCGCCAAATGATATTGAAAAGGCTCATCATTATTTATGGCGGTTTTGGAATCATATGCCGAAAGCCGGTCATGTGGCTATTTTTGACAGGACATGGTATGGCCGTGTCATGGTCGAGCGTATTGAAGGTTTTTGTACGGAAAACGAATGGCGAAGAGCCTACAGTGAAATTAACCGGATGGAAGCCCAGTTGGCCGATGCCGGTGCCATTGTTTTGAAATTCTGGCTTCATATCGATAAGGACGAGCAGAAAAAGCGGTTTGAAGAGCGGATGGAAGACCCGAATAAGCAGTGGAAAATTACCGATGAAGACTGGCGGAATCGTGAGAAATGGGACGATTACGTAAAGGCGGTGGATGAAATGATTCTTCGTACATCAACAACCTATGCTCCGTGGATTGTTGTCGAAGGCAATGATAAACTTTATGCCCGAATTAAAGTGCTCAGAACTGTGGTGGAGGCCATCGAGAAACGAGTGAAATAAAAAAATACCGCAGACCTTGAAAAATCAAGGCTGCGGTTCTTTTAATTTCATGCACCCGACGGGAATTGAACCCACGCACATGGCTCCGGAGGCCATTGCTCTATCCACTGAGCTACGGGTGCAAGTAGTATTCTACTATAATTAAAAAAATTTTGCAATGATTTTTTGAAAAAAATTCCGCATTGTTTCTCTAAAAAGCCGATATAGTTGACGGGAAGTCCTTTTTTTGATAAAATAAAGAGAATTGAAAAGGAGGATTTCTATGAAGACAAGCCGTAGTAAAATAATACTTATTATTATTCTGTCTGTGATTGTCATTGCAGCGGCAATTGCCGGCGTTGTATTGTCCATGAAGAATAAATCGGAAGAAAAACAGGCTTCAGCCACAAAGACTTCGGAGAGTGTCGTTATTAACGAAGATGAAGTCGCAAAAGACCGTTTGCTGAAGGATAAATATCCGGAAGTTAATGATTTGATCAAGAGATACCGTGAAGCACTGACAAATGGCGATGTGGATGCTTTGAAAACGATTTATAATACACAGGATGAGATCAGTAATGATGTGCTTTCATCAACTTCAAAGATTATCGAAGGATATACGGATACGGTATGCTATACAAAAAAGGGACTGGAAGATAATTCATTTTTCGTATTTATCTATGATAAGCTGAAAATCAGCGGCATTAATACGCCGGCACCGAATCTGACGATGGTTTATGTAAAAAGCACTGCCGACGGTACCTATTACATTTATCGCGGAGAACTGAACGGCACTACAGCGACTTATGAATATGATGCTGAGACACAGGCTTATATTACAAAGCTGTATGAAGATGACGAAGTTAAGGATTTAATGGCGACGGTATATCAGGAAAAAGAAGCAGCCTGTGCCAAAGATGAAGCACTTCGTAACTTTATTGATGGGCTGTCTTCTCCAACATCCGATGTAATCGACGAGACATCGGCCGAGACAGCAGGCGAAAGTGTTGAGGGTGAGAGCGCCGAAGGCGGGGAAAACGGAGAAACAGAGAGCCAGGGCGATGAGAAACAGCCAGAGGAGACGGAAGCTGCAGAATAAACACTTTGAAACGAGAGATAAAAGGTTTCTATTACCTGGGGTAATAGAAACCTTTTATTGGGATAAAGGAAGATGATCATGGAAAAAGTGAGATTAAATAAGTATTTAAGTGCCCAGGGAATCTGCTCCCGAAGAGAGGCCGACAAATATATCGAGGCCGGAAAAGTGACGATTAATGGACGGATGGCCGGAATGGGAGAAAAGGTGGATGGAACGGAGGAAATCCTTTTTGACGGCAAGGCCGTGAGTGGGGCTAAAGAAGAAAAAGTCGTGCTGGCTATGAACAAACCGGCGGGGATTGTCTGTTCCAGTAAAGAAAAGGATAATATTATTGATTATCTGAAGTATCCGAGACGGGTATATCCGGTCGGACGTCTGGATAAGGATTCTACAGGACTGATTTTGCTGACCAATGACGGTGAGTTGATGAATGAAATTTTAAAGGCCCGGAATTATCATGAAAAAGAGTATGAGGTACGTGTTCGGGAACGGATTACGGTGGATTTTATCCGTGGAATGAGTGAAGGGGTATGGCTTTCTGAGCTGGGGGTAAAGACCCGTCCGTGTAAAGTAAAAAAAGTGGATGCCTATACGTTCCGAATCATTCTTACTCAGGGGTTGAACCGTCAGATTCGCCGGATGTGCGCATATTTTAATTTTCACGTGGTTACATTAAAACGTATACGGATCATGAATGTTCAGTTAGGAGAACTTAAAGAAGGCGAATGGCGGGAAATTAAAGGCCGTGAGCTAAGAGAACTGCGGGGAGGAATCGTCCATGTATGATCTTCTGAAAGAGATGCGGGAATTAATTCAGAAATTAAATGAAGCTTCCAAAGCTTATTATCAGGAAGCCCGGGAAATTATGAGTAATTTTGAATATGATGCGCTTTATGACCGTCTTCTGGAATTGGAAAAGGAAACCGGGACGGTCTTAGCGGACAGTCCATCCATTCATGTGGGCTATGAGGTACTCAGTGAGCTGCCAAAAGAAAACCATGATTCACCGATGCTTTCCCTGGATAAAACAAAAGATGTGGAGGCGCTCCGTACATGGATTGAGGGTCATGAAGGCTTGCTTTCCTGGAAGCTGGATGGTTTGACTATTGTGTTGACTTATCGGAAAGGCGAACTCTATAAAGCAGTTACCCGGGGTAATGGAATTACCGGGGAAGTCATTACGAATAATGCAAGAGTATTCCGGAATCTGCCTCATAAGATTTCTTACGAGGGAGAGCTGGTGCTTCGCGGCGAAGCATTGATTAAATATTCAGATTTTCAAAAACTGAATGAAAGTATTGAAGATGTGGATGCCAAATATAAAAATCCACGGAATTTATGCAGTGGTTCAGTGCGGCAGTTGAACAATGAAATTACAGCTCAGAGAGGTGTCTATTTTTACGCCTTTACTTTGGTAAAAGCAGAAGATGTTGATTTTAATAACTCCCGGAGAGAGCAGATGGGGTGGCTTCGGGCTCTTGGCTTTGAAACAGTAGAATATAAGATGGTTGATGCTTCAAATATTGAAGCTGAAGTCCAGTGGTTTTCAGAACATGTAAAGGCCAATGATCTGCCGTCAGACGGACTGGTACTTACGCTGGATGATATTGCCTACAGCCGTTCCCTGGGAACAACGGCGAAGTTTCCGAGGGATTCCATTGCTTTTAAATGGGCCGATGAAACGGAGAAAACACGGCTTCTTGAAGTGGAATGGAGTGCATCCCGGACAGGGCTTATTAATCCGGTAGCTATATTTGAACCAGTGCAGTTGGAAGGAACGACAGTGTCCCGTGCAAGTATTCATAATGTAAGCATTGTGGAGAGTCTGGAACTGGGGCTTGGCGATGAACTGATGGTTTATAAAGCGAATATGATCATTCCGCAGATCAGCGAGAATCTGACCCGGAGCGGCACATTGGAGATTCCGGAAGTATGTCCGGTATGTCATCAGCCAACGAAAATTTTGCAAGAAAATGATGTGAAAGTACTGACCTGTCCGAATCCGGATTGTGAGGCCAAACATATCAAAGGTTTGTCACTTTTTGTATCCAGGGATGCATTCAATATCGAAGGCTTGTCTGAAGCAACGCTGGAAAAGTTTGTACAGAAGGGCTTTATTCGCAGTTTGCAGGATGTATTTCATCTGGAAAATCATAAAGAAGAAATCATCGAGATGGAAGGTATGGGAGAAAAATCCTATGCAAATTTAATACAAGCTGTGGAAAAATCCCGGAATATACCGACAGCCCGGTTCGTATACAGCCTTGGAATTCCAAATGTGGGACTTTCCAATGCAAAACTGTTGTGTCGGTATTTTAAAGATGATCTTTCTGCTTTGATGTCAGCGGATGCGGAAGAAATTACGACGATTGAGGGTATCGGACCGATCATTGCAAAAAATGTGGAAAGCTTTTTTAAAGATTCAAAAATGCGGGAACGGGTTGAAGGTCTCCTTTCTGAAGTGCATCTTGAGAAGGAAAAGATTTCAGAGGACGAGATGATATTTAAGAATATGACCTTTGTCATTACGGGAAGTGTCCATCATTTTGCAAATCGTAATGAAGTCAAAGCACTGATTGAATCTAAAGGCGGGAAGGTAGCCGGTTCTGTATCTTCCAAAACAAATTATTTGATTAATAACGATGCAGCTTCGGCTTCATCAAAAAATAAAAAGGCGAAGGAACTTGGTGTTCCGATTATTACGGAAGACGAATTTTTAGAGCTTATTGAGAAAAATCGTATTGACAGTTAGAGGGTTCGGTGATATTCTAGGAACATAAATCCGAGTAAATTACTCGGATATAAGAGGTGAGAGTATGAAACTTTCAACAAAAGGCCGATATGGTCTGAGAGCGGCGGTGGATTTGGCTCTGTTTTCAAAAGATGAACCGATATCGATCAGCACCATTGCCTCCCGGGAAGGTTTGTCCGAAAGCTATCTGGAACAGTTATTTGCCAAATTGAAAAAGGCAGGACTGATCTTAAGTATTCGGGGAATCAATGGCGGTTATCAGCTGGCAAAACCAGCCGGCGAGATTTCTGTAGGCGATGTGCTTAGAGCCCTGGAAGGGGAAATGGTTGTGGTCGACTGTCCGGACAGTGAAAGTAAATGCGCCAAGTTTGACTCCTGTGTCACAAAATATGTCTGGAAGCGTATAAATAATAGTATTAATGATACGATGGATTCTATGACATTGGAGGAAATTGTTGCGAACAGCCCTGGAATTACAGATGAAACCGGTCAAAAAGCATATTGCTCAAAATAATATATATGAATGGAGAGAAGATAAGATGGATAAGAAAATTATTTATCTGGACCATGCGGCAACGACAGCGACACGGCCTGAAGTCGTAGAAGCGATGCTGCCTTACTTTACTGAAAATTACGGAAATCCTTCCACGGTTTATGATCTGGGAGCAAAAAATAAAACGGTCGTTACTGAAAGCCGTGAAACGATTGCAAAAGCGCTGGGAACAGATGCTGCCAATATTTATTTTACAGCGGGCGGTTCCGAATCCGATAACTGGGCGCTTGTTGCAACGGCTGAAGCCTATAAGAATAAAGGAAATCATATCATCACATCAAAAATTGAGCATCATGCGATTCTGCATACCTGCGAATATCTTGAAAAAGAGCGAGGATATGAAGTAACTTATGTGGATGTGGATGAAAACGGTGTGATTAAATTAGATGAGTTAAAGAAAGCAATCCGTCCGACAACGATTTTAATTTCTGTCATGTTTGCAAATAACGAGATCGGAACGATCCAGCCAATCAAAGAAATCGGTGCCATCGCCCATGAACATGGTATCCTGTTCCATACAGATGCGGTGCAGGCCTTTGGTCAGCTTCCGATTAACGTTGATGAATTAAATATTGATATGCTCAGTGCCAGCGGTCATAAATTGAACGGACCAAAGGGTATTGGTTTCTTATATATCCGCAAAGGTGTGAAGATCCGTTCCTTCGTTCACGGTGGCGCTCAGGAACGGAAACGCCGGGCCGGAACAGAAAACGTACCGGGTATTGTTGGTTTGGGAAAAGCGGTAGAAATCGCTATAGCTACCATGGACGAACGGATTAAGAAAGAAACCGAGCTGAGAGATCATTTGATTGACCGGATTTTGGCGGAAATTCCTTATACCCGTTTGAATGGTGACAGAGACTGCCGTCTTCCGAATAATGCTAATTTCAGTTTCCAGTTTATTGAAGGTGAATCTCTGCTGATCATGCTTGACATGGCCGGAATCTGCGGTTCCAGTGGTTCTGCTTGTACTTCCGGGTCATTGGACCCATCCCACGTATTGCTTGCCATCGGCCTGCCTCATGAGATTGCACATGGTTCTCTGCGTCTGACCCTGGGTGAAGATAATACAATGGAAGAGATGGATTATGTGGTTGATAAGATTAAAGGCATTGTAGAACGTCTTAGAGCAATGTCTCCATTATACGAAGATTTTGTAAAGAAGAACAAATAGGAGGAGTTTTTATGTACAGCGAAAAAGTAATGGATCATTTTCAGAATCCAAGAAATGTGGGAGAAATCGAAAATGCCAGTGGTGTAGGTACTGTTGGTAATGCAAAATGCGGCGATATCATGCGTATTTATTTTGACATTGATGAAAATCAGGTTATCCAGGATGTGAAATTTAAGACTTTCGGCTGCGGAGCCGCTGTGGCAACAAGCAGTATGGCTACAGAGCTCGTAAAAGGAAAAACAATTTACGAAGCTCTGGAAGTTACAAACAAAGCCGTTATGGAAGCCCTGGATGGTCTGCCTCCGGTCAAAGTTCATTGTTCGCTTCTGGCTGAGGAAGCCATTCATGCGGCTCTTTGGGATTACGCCGAGAAAAACGGTATTAAAATCGACGGACTTTCCAAACCAAAGTCAGATATCGGTGAAGAAGAAGTTGAAGAGGATTATTAATCCATGAAAAATAAAAAAGTCATTGTTGGAATGTCCGGCGGCGTGGATTCTTCGGTCGCAGCGATGCTTTTAAAAAAGCAGGGCTATGATGTGGTCGGTGTGACGATGCAGATTTGGCAGGATGAAGAAACGGCCGTTCAGGAAGAAAATGGCGGCTGCTGCGGTTTGAGTGCTGTGGATGATGCACGCCGGGTGGCCAGCCAGTTGGATATTCCCTACTATGTGATGAATTTTAAAAAGGAATTCAAAGAGTGGGTGATGGATGACTTTGCCGAGGAATATTTTCGGGGAAGAACACCGAATCCGTGTATTCGGTGCAACCGTTATGTGAAATGGGAAGCCCTTTTGCATCGGGCGATGTCCATCGGCGGTGATTATATTGCCACGGGACATTATGCTAAGGTGGTCCGGTTGGAAAACGGCAGATATACGTTAAAAAAAGCACCATCCAGGAAAGATCAGACCTATGCGCTCTATAATCTGACCCAGGAGCAGCTTTCAAAAACGTTGATGCCGGATGGAGACTATACGAAAGAAGAAATCCGACAGATGGCGGAAGAGATGGGACTCCTTGTGGCATCCAAACCGGACAGTCAGGATATCTGCTTTATTCCTGATGGTAATTATCAAAAATTTCTCTATGAATATACTGGAAAAAAACTTCCCAAGGGGAATTTTGTAGATAAATCAGGAAAAGTGCTTGGAATCCATGAAGGGATTACCCATTATACGGTGGGCCAGAGGAAAGGTTTAAACCTTTCTATGGGTCATCCGGTATTTGTTACAGAGATTCGGCCGGAGACGAATGAAGTGGTCATTGGCGAGAGTGAGGATGTTTTTAAATCCGTTCTGACGGCCTCTCATGTAAATTGGATGTCCATTCCGGAGCCGGATGTAGGAGAAAAAATTCGTGTTCACGCAAAAGTCCGTTATGCTCATGCAGGAGCTTTGGCCACGGTTTCTATGACGGAGAACGGAATGCTCGTCTGCGAATTTGATGAACCTCAGCGGGCCATTACGCCGGGACAGGCCCTTGTCATGTATGATGGGGATTATGTTGTTGGCGGCGGCGTGATTGAGATGGTTAAAGGCTGAAAGCTGTCAGGGGAGGTAAGCCTATGTGGGTAAGAGCTGATTTAAAGCAGAGGGCAAAACAGAGTTTGCGTGGTTATTACTGGGCAGCGGTGGCTGTCTGTCTTATATTCCTTGTACTTCAGTATGCGGCGGGAACGAATGGCGGTTCATCGGCCGCCTCGGGAAATTCCGGTACTTCCGGTACAGAGCAGGTAACGGCAAATATCGGAGATAATGATATTTCTTACGATGTGCAGAATTATACATTACCGCAGCTTAAGAATTATGCGGAAAAGTTTGTCTATTCAGAGACCGGAGTAGGCATGTTCACAAGTGTTGTGACTTCTGCTGTGTTGTTTTACGGAATTTTACTGATGATCGTCCGTATCTGTCTGAATTATTTTATTTTGAATCCAATTCAGGTCGGGATGGCCAGCTTTTTCTATCGGAACCGGACAGAAAAGACAAGTATTGGTGAACTGGCCTTTGCATTTAACCGGAGAGATTTTCTGCCTGTGGTGAAAACGATGTTTTTACGGGGATTGTACATTTTCCTTTGGACATGGGTATTTATTATTCCGGGTTTCATTAAAAGCTATGAATACCGTATGGTGGACTATATTCTTGCAGAGCATCCGGATATGCCGACAAAAGAAGTGTTGAACTTAAGTCGGCAGATGATGATGGGACATAAATGGAATACATTTGTCTTAGACATGTCCTTTTTCGGATGGGCATTTCTCGGCGCTTTGACCTTTGGAATTGTTGATATTTTCTGGACAAATCCATATATGAGAGCCACAGAAGCCGAGTTGTATGAGGTGCTTAAACAGCCGTTTACAGGGGCAGCATCACAGGCTGACGTTTTTTAAACACTGTATAATATTTAAAGCCGAGGGTTTTTAAAAGCTCTTCGGCTTTTTTAAAATCATAGGCAATATGTTCCGGCTTATGGGCATCGGCACCGATGGTGATCATCTCGCCGCCAAGTTCCAGATAACGGGACAGAATATCGGCCTGAGGGTTTGGCTGGCCGAGGCCGTATTTGTAGCCGGCGGTATTGACTTCCAGGGCCAGATTATTGTTGATGATGGTCTTTAAAGCCATATCAAGAATGTCGGCATGTTTTTTGTAGGTATAGCCTTTGTTTTTTTCAGGTGCATACCGAATGAGATAATCTATGTGGGCGTAGGTGTCAAAATTTTTATATGCTGCCGTATTATCAATGATGGTCCGGAAATATTTTTCACAGATATCTTCGACGGTGCGGCCTTCCCAAAATTCAGTTTCATAAGGATCGCCGTGAATCATATCCTTTGGGGCTGTACCATGCTTTTGAATATAGTCTAAATCTTTTTTATACCATGGTGCCGGAATGAGATGGGAAGAGCCGATAATAAAATCAAAGTCATGGGCGTCGGCGACAGCGGCATAGCGGTCGGCCAGATGGGGCAGAAGTCCGAACTCAATGCCAAACAGCACCTCGATATCTTTTTTATACTTATCTTTTAATTCAAATAATTTTTTCTCGTATGCATCCATATCTACTTCAAATAAAATGGTACCGTCTGCGGAAGGATATTCATAATCCAGATGCTCGGTAAAGCAGATAGTTTTCATTTCTTTGGAAATGGCTCCCTGAATCATGTCTTCCATTGGGGATTCAGAGTCTGTAGAAAAGGATGAGTGCATATGTATATCACTGGTAATCATGTTTAAGCCTCCATTATTCTATTTTAAGCTAAATATAGTCCAATTTCCGTCATTTGTCAAATAAATAACAAATATTATCCGAAATTAACTTGAATTTTATTCGGTAATTGGGTAAAATAGAATCATAATAATAATATAATCTAATTTAGGAGGAACTAAAATTATGGCAGTAAGAGTAGCAATTAATGGTTTTGGTCGTATTGGTCGTCTGGCATTTCGTCAGATGTTTGGCGCTGAGGGGTATGAAGTTGTAGCTATTAACGACTTGACAAGTCCTGCTATGCTCGCTCATTTATTAAAATATGATTCTTCACAGGGAAGATATGCACTGGCTGATAAAGTTACAGCAGGTGAAGATTCAATCACAGTTGATGGTAAGGAAATTCGTATTTATGCTTTCCCGGATGCAAATAATTGTCCATGGGGAGAATTAAAAGTTGACGTTGTTCTTGAATGCTCTGGTTTCTATACATCCAAGGACAAAGCACAGGCTCATATTAATGCCGGAGCCCGTAAAGTTGTTATCTCTGCTCCAGCAGGAAATGATCTGCCAACAATTGTTTATAATACAAACCATGAAACATTGAAAGCAGAAGATACAATTATCTCCGCTGCATCCTGTACAACAAACTGTCTGGCACCTATGGCAGACGCTTTGAACAAATATGCACCAATCCAGTCCGGTATCATGTGTACTATTCATGCTTACACAGGTGACCAGATGACTCTGGACGGACCTCAGAGAAAAGGCGATTTGAGACGTTCCCGTGCAGCAGCAGTGAATATCGTTCCAAACTCCACAGGTGCAGCAAAAGCCATCGGCCTTGTTATTCCTGAACTGAACGGCAAACTTATCGGTTCCGCTCAGCGTGTTCCTACACCAACAGGCTCCACAACGATTTTAACAGCCGTTGTTAAAAAGGAAGGCGTTACAAAAGAAGGTATCAACGAAGCTATGAAAGCAGCAGCAAATGAATCCTTCGGATATAATACAGACGAAATCGTTTCTTCCGATATCGTTGGTATGACTTATGGTTCCCTGTTTGATGCAACCCAGACAATGGTATGCCAGATTGCAGAAGATTTATACGAAGTTCAGGTTGTGTCCTGGTATGATAACGAAAACAGCTACACAAGCCAGATGGTTCGTACAATCAAATACTTCTCTGAATTAGCATAAGATTCAGTAAGACCGTTAAGGTCCGGTCCAAAAGGCCGGACCTTATTTATTCCTGCGGACAGGCAGTTTTGCAATGTTCAATATAAATATGGAGGCGATAATCATGGGATTAAACAAAAAATCAGTAGATGATATTAATGTAAAGGGTAAACGGGTACTGTGCCGCTGTGATTTTAATGTACCTTTAAAAGATGGTGTGATCACAGATACAAACCGTCTGACGGCAGCCCTTCCTACAATTAAGAAATTGATCAACGATGGCGGAAAAGTCATTTTATGTTCCCATCTCGGCAAACCGAAGGGTGAACCGAAACCGGAACTTTCTCTGGCACCGGTCGCTGTGAAACTTTCTGAACTTCTTGGACAGGAAGTCAAATTTGCAGCAGATAACGAAGTTGTCGGACCAAATGCCAAAGCAGCCGTAGAAGCTATGAAAGATGGCGATGTTATTCTTCTTGAAAATACCCGTTATCGTATTGAAGAAACAAAGAACGGTGAAGCATTCAGCAAAGAGCTGGCTTCTCTTTGTGATGTTTTTGTAAATGATGCTTTTGGTACAGCTCATCGGGCTCATTGTTCCAATGTGGGTGTGACCGAATATGTGGAGACCAGCGCTGTCGGCTATCTGATGCAGAAAGAGATCGATTTCCTCGGCAATGCAGTTAATAATCCGGTACGTCCGTTTGTTGCCATTCTTGGCGGTGCGAAAGTAGCAGATAAATTGAACGTTATTTCCAACCTTTTGGAAAAATGCGATACATTAATTATTGGCGGAGGTATGGCCTATACATTCCTTAAAGCAAAAGGTTATGAAATCGGTACATCTCTGGTAGACGATTCCAAGCTGGATTACTGTAAAGAAATGATGGATAAAGCTGAAAAACTCGGCAAAAACCTCTATCTGCCAATCGACACAACTATTACAAAAGATTTCCCGAATCCAATTGATGCTGAGATTCCTGTAACGGTTGTTCCTTCTGATGCGATTCCGGCGGATATGATGGGACTGGATATCGGTACGGCTACGGCTGAAAAATATGCGGATGCTGTGAAAACAGCGAAGACTGTTGTATGGAACGGACCGATGGGTGTATTTGAAAATCCAATCCTTGCTAAAGGAACCATTGCAGTAGCAAAAGCTCTGGCAGAAACCGATGCGACAACGATCATCGGCGGCGGTGATTCGGCAGCTGCTGTAAATCAGCTCGGATTTGGTGATAAGATGACCCATATTTCCACCGGCGGCGGCGCTTCCCTTGAATTCCTTGAAGGTAAGGATTTACCGGGTGTTGTTGCGGCAGATGATAAATAGGAGAGGAATGGAAATCATGCGTAGAAAAATTGTTGCAGGAAACTGGAAAATGAATATGACGCCTTCTCAGGCTGTCGCTTTAATTGAAGAATTAAAACCACTCGTTGTCAGTGAGGATGTGGACGTAGTGTTCTGCGTACCAGCCATTGACATCATTCCGGCGGTTGAAGCTGTTAAAGGAACTAATATCCATATCGGTGCTGAAAATATGTACTTTGAAGAAAAGGGTGCGTTCACTGGTGAAATCGCACCGGATATGCTCACCGATGCGGGTGTGGAATATGTTATTATCGGTCACTCAGAGCGCCGTGAATATTTTGCTGAGACGAATGAAACGGTAAATAAGAAAGTATTAAAGGCTTTTGAACATGGCCTGACACCGATTATCTGCTGCGGTGAATCCCTGACTCAGAGAGAACAGGGCATCACTATCGATTGGATCCGTCAGCAGATTAAGATTGCTTTCTTAAATGTTACTGCTGAACAGGCTACGAAAGCCGTTATCGCCTACGAGCCAATCTGGGCCATCGGAACCGGCAAAGTGGCTACGACAGAACAGGCTCAGGAAGTTTGCTCTGCCATCCGTGCATGTATTAAAGAGCTTTACGGAGAAGCGACAGCAGAAGCTATCCGTATTCAGTATGGCGGCAGTGTGTCTGCATCCAGCGCACCGGAGCTTTTTGCTCAGGCCGATATCGATGGCGGCCTTGTAGGAGGCGCCAGCCTTAAAAAAGATTTCGGAGCTATTGTAAATTATAAATAACGCAGTGAAAAAATGGTCCGGCTATAGATTTTTATAGCCGGATTATTTTTTTACTAAAATATTGAAAAAGGTATTGACTATTTGCACGCATAGCATATAATATAAATATATGAACAATTAATCATATGAATTTGTTTTAAGGAGAGATATATTATGAAAAAGAAGTTTAAATTAATCGATCTGGATTGTGCCAATTGTGCTGCAAAGATGGAAGATGCCATCAAGAAGATTGACGGTGTAGAAGATGCCAATGTAAGTTTCATGACACAGAAGATGACTATTGTGGCAGAAGAAGATCAGTTTGACCGGATTATGAAGGAAGTTGTCAAAGTGTGCAATAAACTTGAGCCGGACTGCCAGATTGTTTTATAATGGAGGCAGGATATGACGAAAAAACAAAAAAATATGCTGGCCCGCATTATCGTGGCCGCCGTAGTTTTTGTGCCGCTTTTCGTTGCTGAACATATGGGGAAGCTTACCTTTCAGTCAGAGCTGCCGGTAAGCTTCTTTTTATATTTAGTACCGTATGTCATCATCGGTTGGGATATTGTTTATAAGGCGGTACGCAATATTTCTCATGGACAGGTATTTGATGAAAACTTTCTTATGTGTGTGGCAACCTTCGGTGCCTTCGGTGTCCGGGAATACGAGGAAGCCGTGGCGGTTATGCTGTTCTACCAGGTGGGAGAACTGTTCCAGAATTATGCGGTAAACCGTTCCAGACAGTCAATTACCGAATTGATGGACATTTGCCCGGAATATGCCAATATTGAAGAAGACGGAGAATTGAAGGAAGTGGACCCGGATGATGTGGAAGTCGGCGATACGATTGTTGTTAAACCGGGTGAGAGGATTCCTCTGGATGGTATTGTAACTTCCGGAAGCTCTTTTGTGGATACATCGGCGCTGACCGGTGAATCGGTTCCGCGTCAGGTTTCCGAAGGTTCGGAGATTATCAGCGGCTGTGTCAACGGCAGCGGACTTCTTCGAGTTCAGGTTACGAAAGAGTTTGACGACTCCACTGTAGCAAAGATTCTTGAACTAGTGGAAAATGCCAGCAGCAAAAAAGCAAAGGTCGAGAACTTTATTACGAAATTTGCCCGGTATTATACACCAATCGTGGTTGTAGCTGCGGTGATTCTGGCTGTTGTACCGCCATTGATCCTCGGAGGCGGTTGGAGTGACTGGATAGAGCGTGCCTGCAGTTTCCTGGTTATTTCCTGTCCATGTGCTCTTGTTATATCGGTTCCGCTTGGGTTCTTCGGTGGTATTGGCGCTGCATCGAGGGTCGGGGTCCTTGTTAAAGGAAGCAATTATCTGGAAGCCCTGGCCCGAATGGAGACCATTGTTTTTGATAAGACAGGAACTCTGACCAAGGGTGAATTTACCGTCACAGGCGTTTATCCAAAGAATGTTACGGAGGAAGAACTTCTTGAAACAGCGGCATTGGCTGAGAGCTATTCGGAACATCCGATTGCAAATGCGGTTAAAGCAGCCTATACAAAATCTTTATTGATGGAGAGGGTTGCCGATACGGAAGAGATTGCAGGGCACGGTATACGTACCCGAATTGATGGAAAACTTGTTTTGGCTGGAAATGCCAAGTTAATGAAGTCGGAGCATATTGTCTATGAAGCGAACTATGATATTGGAACAGTTATCTATGTGGCTGTGGATGGACATTATATAGGTTCTATTGTTATTGCGGATCAGGTAAAACCGGAAGCAAAAGAAGCCCTTGCAGCTTTGAAAGCCAGCGGTGTCCGCCAGACAGTCATGCTGACTGGTGACAAGGCTGAGGTTGGTGAGGCAGTGGCTAAGGAACTCGGTATTGATATGGTCTATGCCGACTTACTTCCGGCGGATAAAGTATCTAAAGTGGAAGAGCTTTTGAAAGGGCTTTCAGAAAAAGAAAAGCTGGCCTTTGTCGGCGATGGTATTAACGATGCTCCTGTTTTATCCAGAGCAGATATCGGTATCGCTATGGGAAGTATGGGATCGGATGCGGCCATTGAAGCGGCAGATATTGTCTTGATGGATGATAACCCGTTAAAGATTGCCTCAGTTATTCGAATTGCCCGGCATACATTGAGAATTGTTACACAAAATATTGTATTCGCTTTGTCAGTCAAAGCAATTATCCTGATTTTAGGTGCCATGGGTATTGCAAATATGTGGGCGGCGGTGTTTGCCGACGTGGGCGTTGCCGTCATTGCTATTTTAAATTCTATGCGGGTAATGAAAATGAAATAAATCACAAAGGCCTTGTATTTTTACAAGGCCTTTGGTAATATAAGGGTGCTGAATAAAAAATTGGTAAATATAAATAATATATGATTATCAGAAAGAAAACAGGTGAAAGATATGAGAAAAAAACCAACAGTGTTAATGATTCTTGACGGATATGGTCTGCGGGATAAAGTAGAGGGAAATGCGGCTGTAGAGGCAAACAGTCCGGTGCTTGATGGTCTTAAAAGAGATTATCCTTTTGTTAAAGGCTATGCCAGCGGCATGGCCGTAGGTCTGCCGGAGGGGCAGATGGGAAATTCGGAAGTAGGACATTTAAATATCGGTGCAGGACGTATTGTCTATCAGGAACTGACCCGGATTACCAAAGAGATTCAGGATGGTGATTTCTTTAAAAATGAAGCTCTTTTAGCAGCAGTGAAAAATTGTCAGGAAAATGACTCCGCACTCCATTTATATGGCCTGCTGTCTGATGGCGGTGTTCACAGCCATAATACCCATTTGTATGGCCTTTTAGAGCTGGCAAAGAGGGAAGGGCTTAAAAAGGTTTATGTGCATTGTTTCCTGGATGGACGTGACACGCCGCCGGCCTCCGGAAAAGATTATGTGGCAGAACTGGCAGAAAAGATGAAAGAGATTGGTGTCGGCGAAATCGCATCCGTTTCCGGCCGTTATTATGCCATGGACAGAGATAACCGCTGGGAGCGGGTTCAGAAGGCCTATGATGCTATCCGCCGTGGCGTCGGTGAGAAGGCAGAGGATGCGGTGCAGGCTGTAGCGGATTCCTATGCCAAGGAAGTTACCGATGAATTTATGATTCCGACTGTGATTATGAAAAATGACGCGCCGGTGGCCACAGTTAATGATAAGGATTCCATTATTTTCTTTAATTTCCGTCCGGACCGGGCAAGAGAATTGACCCGTGCTTTCTGTGCGGATGATTTTACGGGCTTTGACCGGGGCGAACGGGCAGACGTGGTTTATGTTTGCTTTACAGAATATGATGTGACGATTCCGAATAAACTCATTGCATTCCATAAGGTTTCTATAGATGAGACTTTTGGTGAATATCTGGCAGAACATGGTATGACCCAGGCACGTATCGCTGAAACAGAAAAATATGCCCATGTGACATTTTTCTTTAACGGTGGTGTGGAAAAGCCAAATCCTGGCGAAGACCGGATTCTTGTTAATTCCCCGAAGGTGGCAACCTATGATCTGCAGCCGGAAATGAGCGCTTATGAAGTGTGCGACCGCCTTGTGGAAGCCATTCATTCCGGAAAATATGATGTCATCATTATCAATTTTGCCAACCCGGATATGGTTGGACATACGGGCGTAGAAAGCGCAGCCATTAAGGCGGTTGAAGCGGTTGATATCTGTGTCGGACGGGCTGTAGAAGCGCTTAAAGAAGAAGACGGCGTTATGTTCATCTGCGCTGACCATGGTAACTGCGAACAGTTGATTGATGAAGAAACAGGCGAACCATTTACAGCACATACAACAAATCCGGTACCATTCATTCTCGTCAATGCAGACCCATCCTATAAACTTCGTGACGGCGGCTGCCTTGCTGATATCGTTCCTACCTTAATTGACTTAATGGGCATGGAACAACCGAAGGAAATGACCGGAAAATCACTTTTGATTAAATAGTTTCAAAAATATATCTTTACTATTTGTCAAAAACATGATAAACTGTTATGAGTGATTTAGGAGGTGTATCGAGGCGATGCTGAGAACAATCGTAACAGTCGTTTTCATTGCGATTTGTATTGCGTTAGTTATATTGGTTATGCTCCAGGAAAGCAAGTCCAACGGCCTGACAGGAACAGTCGGCGGTATGGCAGATACTTACTGGGGAAAGAATAAAGGACGTTCTATGGAGGGAAAACTTGTAAAGTGGACAACCATTTTGGCCGTTGTATTCTTTGTCTTAACCGTCGTTTTGAATATGAATTGGTAGAATAGAATTGATATTTAAGGATAACACTCTTTCTAAAGGGTGTTATCTTTTTTTTGCTGAGGCCGACTTGGCTTCAGCGATTTATGTAAGAGAAGGAGGTGTGCCGATGCACACAGAAATATATGAAGCACGAAAAGCAATCATATTAGAATTTATGAAGGATTCCCATTATCGTCCGATGAAATTGAAGGAAATGTGCAGCATTTTGGGAGTGCCACGGAGGGAACGGGATGAATTGAAGCTTGTTTTGGATCAGCTGATTTCGGAACGAGAAGTTGATATAGATACAAAAGGCCGTTATAAAGTAGCGGACCCGGAACTTTTGACCGGAATTTTTATCGGTAATACAAAGGGATTTGGTTTTGTTCATGTGGAAGGTATGGAAGACGATTTTTATGTATCGGAGGACAATACACTGGATGCTCTGCACGGCGACGAAGTGGCCATTAAAAAAATATCCGATGAAGAACGTGGCCGGCGAAGCGAAGCGGTCATTGTCAAAATATTAAAACGGGCCAATGAGACGGTCATTGGTATATTCCAAAAGAGTAAAAATTATGGTTTTGTCATCCCGGACAATCAGAAAATCGCCAAAGATGTGTTTGTCGATAAGTATAATACGATGGGAGCAGTCAATGGTCATAAGGTCGTTGTCCGGCTGAACAGCTTTGGTAAGAAAAATAAAAATCCGGAGGGCGAAATTATTGAAATTCTTGGTCATGTCAATGATCCGGGAGTGGATATTTTGTCGATTGTCAGGGCTTACCATCTGCCGGAACAATTTCCGGAGGAAGTGATGGAACAGGTAGCCTCTATACCGGAACATGTCTTGCCGGAGGAATATAAGGGACGCAAAGATATAAGAGGATGGCAGACGGTGACCATTGACGGGGAAGAGGCAAAGGACCTGGACGATGCCATAACCATACAGAAAAATGCAGACGGACATTTTATTTTGGGTGTCCATATCGCTGATGTGAGCCACTATGTTAAAGAAGGTTCGCCGCTGGATAAGGAAGCTTTGAAACGGGGCACAAGCGTTTATCTGACGGACCGGGTCATTCCGATGCTTCCCCATAAGCTTTCCAATGGTATCTGCTCACTGAATGCGGGTGTGGACCGTCTGGCTTTAAGCTGCATTATGGAACTGGATGAAAAAGGCAATATCCTGAATCACGAGATTGCAAAGACGGTCATTAATGTGGATCGGAGAATGACCTATACGGCAGTGAAACAGATTTTAGAGGATAAAAACGAAGCAGTTATCCAGGAATATCAGGAACTGGTTCCGATGTTTGAGATAATGGCCGAGGCGGCGGAAAAACTCCGTGAAAAACGCCGTATCCGCGGCGGTATTGACTTTGATTTCCCTGAATCCAAAATTATTTTGGATAAACGGGGCCGGGCTGTAGATGTGAAACCCTATGACAGAAATTCAGCGACGAAAATCATTGAAGATTTCATGCTGGCGGCTAATGAAACCATTGCTGAGGATTTCTTTTGGCAGGAAATTCCTTTTCTGTACCGAACCCATGAAACGCCGGATATGGAGCGTATACGGAAACTGACCGTATTTCTCAAAAACTTTGGTTATTATCTGAAAATCAAATCCGGAGAAGTTCATCCGAAAGAATTTCAGAAGCTTCTTGGAAAGATTGAGGATACGCCGGAGGAAGCCATGATCAGCCGCCTTGTACTGCGTTCCATGATGCGGGCAAAATATACGACCGAGAATACGGGACACTTTGGGCTTGCGGTTAAGTTCTATACCCATTTTACATCACCGATCCGCCGTTATCCGGATTTACAGATTCACCGCATTATTAAGGAACAGATTGACGGAAAATTAAATGAGCGGCGTCTGGAGCATTACAGAAAACTGCTTCCGGGGGTGGCGACGGATACAAGTACAACAGAACGCCGGGCCGATGAAGCAGAGCGGGAAGTGGATAAGCTTAAAAAGGTGGAATACATGTCCAGACATTTGGGAGAGATTCATGAGGGGGTCATTTCCGGAATTACCAACTGGGGTATGTATGTGGAATTGCCGAATACCTGCGAAGGCATGATTCGTCTTCAGGACCTGGATGATTATTATGTTTTCGATGAAAATAAATATGAACTTCAGGGGGAAATGAGTCATCAGACCTTCCGTCTGGGACAGAAATTAAAAATCTGTATCGCAGACGCAGATAAAGTTACGCGAACCGTTGATTTTTTACTGGCAGATGATGTACAATAAATAATGCGCGTAAGGTGCGGAAATGAGGTAGCATATGGGCAAATCAGGAATTAAATTAATTGCCAATAACAAAAAAGCATACTATGATTATTTTATTGAAGACACCTATGAAGCCGGAATATCTTTGCACGGAACGGAAGTAAAGTCGCTCCGGATGGGCAGATGCAGCGTGAAGGAAGCCTTTGTCCGTCCGGATGGGGAAGAGCTTTTTGTTTATCAGATGAATATAAGTCCCTATGAAAAGGGAAATATATTTAATAAGGACCCGCTCCGCGTGCGGAAGCTCTTGCTTCATAAGTATGAAATACGAAAGATTTTGGGACAGGTGGCCCAGAAGGGTTATACCATCGTACCGCTGAAGGTTTATTTTAAGGACAGTCTGGTAAAGGTGGAGATTGGGCTGGCCAGAGGTAAAAAGCTTTATGATAAGCGGGACAGCATTGCAAAAAAAGACCAGAGACGTGAAGCCGAGAGGGATTTTAAGGTAAAAAATCTCTATTGACATTTCAATGGTTTTTGAGTATGATAAAGAAACATCGTTAGTCTTAACCATCAACTTTATAAGGGGTTGTACTGGTTTCGACGGGGGTGTGGAAGTTTGGGAAGCCATCCGCAGACTCCGGGACTGCGTAATAACCTGGAACTTAAATATAAAAGCTAACGAAGATTACGCTTTAGCTGCCTAATCGCAGCTTGTCAGCCTCGGACCGCTCACTGTCTGAGAATCTGGCATCGAACTTGTGAGGCCCTCCGCTGCCAAAGCTTTGAGGCGGCGGAAGATTTATGAAGCTACTAAGGTTGGAAGCCTGTCATTCGGCGTCTGACTGAGGGAATGTCCATAGAATGACTGTGATGGGAGATGCCTGGGCGGATGTGCCTTCGGACCGGGGTTCGACTCCCCGCAGCTCCACTAATGAGTCGTATTGAAAAATGCTTGAAAACATAGAGTTTTCAGGCATTTTTCATTTTAAATATGTAGGATTTTATAGTATAATTATTATAAGAAGAAGGGATGTGATGCTATGGCGCTGTTAAAAAATGAATACATTAAACAGGAAAAAATAAATGGTATTATATATGATATGTCTCCATCTCCAAATTATAGACATGGAATTGTTAATAATAATATAAATACTATTATAAAAACAAAATTGAAAGATAGCCTGTGTCTTGTGTTTATGGAAAATCTGGATTATAAATATCATCCGGAAGAGAACGATGATTATGTCATTCCGGATATTATGATTATCTGTGACAGAAAGCATTTAAAGGGCGGCAGTTATAGCGGAACGCCCAAGTTTATTGTTGAAACGTTAAGTCCGTCAACAGCTTTGAAGGATAAAACAACGAAGAAGGATATATACGAAAAGGCTGGTATCGAAGAATACTGGATTGTTACAACATACGGGTCTGTTGAAATTTATTATTTGAAAGACGGTAAATATGAACTGACCTATAGTTATATTTTACAGGATGATAAAGAGGATGAGCATTATAATGCGGATACGGTGATCACGTTAAAAGATTTTCCAAATATTCATATGACATTAGCAGAAATTTTTGAAAATGTGGAAGAATAGAGTATAGAGCGATACGATGCAAGGTATCGCTTTTTTACTCTAGCAGAGGATCTTGCAAGCAATAACAAAATTTGGAGGTGTTCTATGTCAAATCGATTAAAAAACGAAAAATCCCCCTATCTTTTACAGCATGGTGAAAATCCGGTAGACTGGTATCCATGGTGTGATGAAGCTTTTAAAAAAGCTGCCGATGAAAATAAACCGGTTTTTCTCAGCATTGGTTATTCGACCTGTCATTGGTGTCATGTGATGGCTCATGAATCTTTTGAAGATGAAAAAGTGGCGGAGCTGCTTAATAAAAATTTTGTTTCCATTAAAGTAGACAGGGAAGAACGGCCGGATATAGATTCGGTCTATATGTCCGTCTGTCAGGCTGTCACAGGAGCCGGAGGATGGCCCTTGACTGTTATTATGACACCGGAGCAGAAACCGTTTTTTGTCGGAACTTATTTTCCAAAGGGCAGTCGTTATGGACAACCGGGGCTGATGGATATTCTCAGAGAAGTGAATTCTTTATGGAAAAGCCGTCGGAACGAGTTGGAAAATAACGGAGAAATGATTACGAATGCCATTTGTCAGGCTGCACAAAGTCAAGGGACTATGTCTCTGAAACCGGACAAGACGATTTTGAAAAGAGCGTATAAAATGTTTGAGGAACAGTTTGACCGGGAATGGGGCGGTTTTGGCGCAGCACCGAAATTTCCCACACCCCATAACCTGCTGTTTTTAATGCGTTATGCTGAGGCGGAAAAAGTGCCTGAGGCTATGAAAATGGCAGAAGTCACTCTGGAGGCCATGGCAAAGGGAGGCATTCATGACCACATCGGCGGCGGATTTTCCCGTTATTCCACGGATAAAAGATGGCTTGTTCCCCATTTTGAAAAAATGCTCTATGATAATGCTTTACTTTTGTGGACGTATGCTGAAGCATACCGAATAACCCGGAAAGAAATGTATGCGCTTGTTGCCCGGCATACGGCAGATTATATGCTCCGGGAATTGCAGGGTGAAGGCTTTTACTGCGGACAGGACGCGGACAGCGAAGGTGTGGAGGGAAAATATTATGTTTTCACACCGGAGGAAGTAAAATCAGTTTTAGGAGACGCAGATGGAGAGGAATTCTGTCGGTTTTATAATATTACGGCAACGGGCAATTTTGAAGGAAAAAGTATTCCGAATAGGATAGGGAAAGATTTGGAATATTCTTCGGATTTGACAATACCGCAGGCATGGAAAAGCAGGTTGTATGATTATCGTTTAAAGCGCACAACTTTGCATAAAGATGATAAAATTCTGCTTTCGTGGAATGCCTGGACAATTATTGCATTTGTAAAGGCCGGGAAAGTTTTGGATGAGCCTTTATATATCGAAGCGGCAATACGGACAAGAAACTTTATTGAAGAAAAAATGACGGATGAAAATAACCGGTTATACCTGCGGTTCCGGGAGGGTGAAGCAGCCAATGCCGGACAGCTGGAGGATTATGCGGTATATGCTTTAGCGCTGCTTGAACTTTATCAGGCCACATTCAATATTGAATATCTGGCATCAGCGATCTTACGGGCGAAACAGATGATGGAATTTTTTGAGGACCGGGAAAAAGGCGGCTATTATATGACGGCCTTTGATGCAGAACAATTAATTTCCCGGCCAAAGGAAAGCTATGACGGAGCCATACCTTCCGGTAATTCGGTGGCGGCGGTTGTTTTACAAAAGCTGGCCCTGTTAACTGCAGAAAAGGAATGGCAGGAAGCTGCGGATCGTCAGATGTGTTTTTGTGCCGGCGAGATCAATCAATATCCGGCTGGTTACAGCTTTGCCTTATTGGCCCTTTCTGCGGCATTTTACTCCCATAAAGAGCTTGTCTGTGCGTCTAAAGGCGGAATTCCGGAGGAACTAAGACAATATTTGAGGGCATGTTCTTCAAATGAAATCAGTATTTTAGTTAAAACGGAACAGAATGGCGAAAAACTTTCAAAATATGCGCCTTTTACAGAAGAATATCCGATACCGGAAAAAGAGGCGGTTTATTATCTTTGTGAAAACGGAGCATGTAAAATGCCTGTGACATTTGGAGAGATTGAAAAATTGTTTTTCTGATTTTTTTGTAAAAAAATGCTTGATTTCTTTTTCAACATGGTATAGAATATACAAGTCGGTATGACTAAGGCCTGTTGGTCAAGCGGTTAAGACGCCGCCCTCTCACGGCGGAAACAGGGGTTCGATTCCCCTACAGGCTGTAAACTATTTAAGAATAGTCCAACCCCAGAAAACACCGGAATCAGATGGTTCCGGTGTTTTTTGTTTTATATAGAGTTTGAATTGTTAAAAAAATATTCAATGCCACTGGTATTTTTGACGAGATTATATTAAAATAGTAGTGGACAATTTTTATAATTGTCACAAAACTCGAAGGATATTCTATAAGTGTAAGGAGGAGTTTATCATGGCTTTGATGACCGGTAAAGAGTATGAAGAAAGTTTAAAAAAGATGAAAATGCGGATTTTTCTTTTTGGAGAAGAGCTTGAAACTGCTGTTGGCAATCCGATTCTTCAGCCATCCATCAATTCCATAAAAGCAACTTATGATCTGGCCCAGATGCCGGAATACGAGGATTTGATGACGGCAACATCGAATCTGACAGGAGAGAAGGTAAACCGTTTTACGCATATTCATCAGAGTGCGGAAGATTTAGTGAAGAAAGTAAAAATGCAGCGCCTGCTTGGACAGAAGACAGCAGCATGTTTCCAGCGCTGTGTTGGTATGGATGCTTTTAATGCTGTATACAGCACAACTTATGAAGTGGACCAGAAATGCGGAACTCATTACCATGAAAATTTCAGAAAGTTTGCAGCTTATGTTCAGGAAAACGACCTGGTTGTCGATGGCGCGATGACAGATACAAAGGGTGATCGGAGTCTTGCACCTTCCAAACAGGCGGACCCGGATTTATTCCTTCATGTTGTTGAGCGTCGTCCGGACGGTATCATTGTCCGC
>Ga0129308_1000082_pt1 | contig 166020 bp, 139 predicted proteins | sample L827metagenome_FD_94440 | JGI IMG/M metagenome (GOLD analysis project Ga0129308, IMG submission 94440) | Ring-tailed lemur group fecal microbial communities from Wisconsin, USA - L827 metagenome | ecosystem: Host-associated > Mammals > Digestive system > Large intestine > Fecal | place: USA...
CAGGGGGGGGGGGGGGGGAGGGGAAATAAAACAAAAAAAAGGAGAAGGGTGGGCTAGAGTGGCGGAGACCAACCCCCCCCCCCCCCCTTTTTTTTTTTTTTTTTCGGAGATGGAAGCCACCCGGCAGTAGGAACTGCCTATATAAAGTATATAAAATGGTAAACCGGATGTAAAAGGTGTTTTAAGAAAAATCTCTCCCTTGTCCATTCTTTGATTTTATAGTAAACTTTACCTATTAAATTTAGATGGAGATATAAGAATGACTAACCAAAACAAAGGCACCATCAATATCCTTTTCGTTTGCCACGGCAATATACTCCGAGGCTTTCCAATAAGATTGAATAGTTGAATATATGCAAGGAAAAATGCAAGAGAAACACTGAAAAATTATGATTGACAGGCGAACCGAAAATGGCTTATAATAAAGGTACAAAAAAGGCAGTTCACTCCAGTGAGTGGCTTCCAAGTTTATAATCTAATTAAAAATAGTCACTAGGCTTGGTAGGCGGGTGACTATTTTTTTGTACCTATAATCATAACAACAAGTACTCCAAACGCAATCATTAAAGAAAGTGTCTCATATGTACTCATGCTATACCACCCCCTTTCGGAGATGGAGGTCACCCAGCAGTAGGAACTGCCTACATAAAGTATATTAAATGATAAACCGGATGTAAAGGGTGTTTTAAGAAAAATCTCGCCCTTGTCCATTCTTTGATTTTATAGTAAACTTTACCTATCAAATTTAAATGGAGATACAAGAATGACTAACCAAAACAAAGGCATTATCAATATCCTTTTCGTTTGCCACGGCAATATGCTCCGAGGCGTTCCAATAGGGTTGAATGTATATGAAAAGAAAATGCAATAGAAGCACTAAAAAATCATGATTGACAGATGAGCTGAAATCGGCTTATAATTAAGGTACAAAAAAGGCAGTTCACTCCAGTGAGTGGCTTCCAAAGTATAATAACTAAAAAATAGTCACATTTGCTCTGGTAGGCGGGTGACTATTTTTTTGTACCTATAATCATAACGATAAGTACCCCAAACGCAATCATCAAAGAAAGTGTCTCATATGTACTCATGTTATACCACCCCCTTTCGGAGATGGAAGTCACCCAGCAGTAGGAACTGCCTGTACCAATTATACAAGATGGGAAACAGGCTGTAAATAGAAGAATAAAAAAGAAATACTTGTTCAAAGCATGAACTTATAGTAGACTTTAGCTATCAAAAAGTAACGGAGATATAGTATATGGCTAAGCAATTTAATAATAACATTAAGATACTTTTCGTCTGCCACGGCAACATCTGCAGAAGCCCCATGGCTCTGTACTATTTCAAAGACCTGGTCCGCAAGAAAGGACTGGAGGATATGTTCTATCTTGACTCCGCAGCCACATCCACTGAGGAGATTGGCAACGGAGTCCATCATGGTACCCGTGAGAAACTCCGACAGGCCGGTATCAGCTGCCAGGGCCATCACGCCAAGCAGATGACACGCCAGGATTATGAAACTTACGACTATCTTATAGGCATGGATGACTGGAATATCCGCAATATGAACCGCATCACCGGCGGGGACCCGGACCACAAGATTTATAAACTTATGGGATTTACCGGAAATGACAGGGATGTGGCTGATCCTTGGTACACAGGTGACTTTGAAACCACATGGCAGGACATCACCGCCGGATGCAACGCTCTGCTAGAGCTGATTGGACGCACCAGGTAATGCCGCGGCCTGCTGCTATGGAAAATAACTGCAAATCAGTTCTTTTCCATCTGTCCATAATATGACCGCGCCGCCGATTCCTGTTTCCATAACAGGAATACGGCGGTTTTTCATGCGGTCAATCACTTCCTTTGAAGGATGTCCATAGGAATTCCCCCTGCCATATGAGATAACAGCAAGCCCCGGGCTGAGATACTCTAAAAACTCCTCTCCCGTGGATGTGCCGGAACCATGGTGGGCGGTTTTCAGCACCTGAACATGACTTAAATGTTCCTGCTGCAGGCTTCCGCCCACTCGTGCCGCCTCCAAAAGCCCTCGCTCCTGCTCCGTTCCCATATCCCCGGTAAACAACATGTGGAAATCCCCATAGTCAGCGCAGACAACCAATGAATGGGCGTTGCGGTCATCCGCCTTTACATACTTCCCTCCTGCATACAGGCAGGTCATCCTCAGATTCCCGGCCTGTATCTGTTCTCCCGGCCCCATATAATGGACTCTTCCTCCTCCCAACTCAGCTGCCTGCTCCAGCCGTTCATACACCTCCTGTCCCTTTCCCGGGGACGGCAGGATCAGATTTCTCACCTTGATATCCCGGGATTCCTCCAATAGGTATAAAATCCCGCTTATATGGTCATTGTCCCCATGGCTTACCACTGCAAAATCAATCATTGTAACCCCCATGCTTTTCAGACAGGGTTCCATGGTCCTGTTCCCCAGACTTTTATCACTGCTGCTTCCTCCGTCTATGAGAACTGTGTAATTTCCAGTTCGCATCAGTATCCCATCCCCCTGTCCCACATCCATCACAGTCACTTCCAGCCCCTTCACATGACGTGGGAATAAAAGCAAAAAACACAGCCCATACAGACCGCCGGACATAACCAGAAAGAACCAGGGCGCTGACCATATCCTGTTCACAAAAATATGCTCATCTTTAACTCGTTTTTCTTTTGACCACATGGCCCTTTGCTGCTCTACTCTCCCTTTTTGCTGCTCTCCCCTCTCTTTTGGATACTTTTCTCCCTTTTTTTGCCGCATGGCCCTCATGTTCCGCTGTTTCCATACGATTAGCACATGTAACCCCACCGCCATGCCTGTACTGTAAAGCCCAAGCTGGCCCCAGGAGGGCCTCCCCATTACCAGACAATATCCCGGAAGTTGTTCCGCCTGCCTGCATAACCATTCATACAGGCTGAGCACATAATGGCCTGCTCCCACTGCCGCCATCCCCCCAGTCAGCCAGACACTCCCCAGCATAATTCCCAACAGGCCGGAATACATAAGCACCGCAATGAGAGGTATCACCAAAAGATTCAGAAAAATACCATATAGCGGATGCTGATAATAGTGATATAATACCACAGGCGTAAGTACGATCTGTACACACAGACTGATCAGTATCGTATTCTCATATCCCTGTTTTACATCAAATCCTGTTTTTAGACAATTTCCAAGGCCGCCAATGGACAGCACCGCGCCAAAAGACAGTTGGAATCCGCTTTGGTACAGGAGATAAGGTGATTTCCAAAGCAGCAGCAATGCTGCAAGTCCCAGTGCGGACAGGGTGTCATAGCTTCTCCCTTCCTTTGCGGCCAGCCACAGACACAGGATCATAATAACAGCCCTTACAGCAGAGCCTGAACTTCCTGTCAATATACCATAACTTATGACCAGGACAGCGGATAGGGCTCCGGCCTTTCCAAACCCCAGGCCAATCCTCCGTATCAGAAGATAGATCCCGCCCCCAATAATTGCAAGATGCTGGCCGCTGACCGCCAGCAGGTGAGAGATGCCATGGCGCTGATACATGGTCCTGACCTCCGGCTCCATCCCCGATGTATCCCCCAGCAGAACAGCTTTAAATATGGCACTGTCCTCGGGAGTGCAGATCGTATCCAAAATATTGGCACATCTAGTCTTAAACTTCAAAAGAAATACCTGGTAAGGCACAAAATCCGCCTCTATTACTTCCAGCTTTTCTCCAAACATTCTGCACACAGTTCCTTTGGAGCGGTAATAGGATTGAAAATCAAATTCCCCTGGATTCCTGGGCTTCTCCATAACATCCAGCTTTCCCTTAAGTTCCACTGTCATGCCGGGAAGCGGCTGCGTTTCCAGTTCCGGCTGCGTTTCCAGTTCCGGCTGCGTTCCCGATGACGCATGTATTCCGGAGTCCTCTTTGGAAATCCCCAGCCCTGCCTCATCCATATAAACAATCACCCGGTCCAATTCCTCCGCCCTGTTTCCCGCTCTCGCCCGTACGTCTTCCATCATCATGGTAACCGTTCCATCCCCGTGTTCCATCCATATGATACGTCCGCGAAGGGTAAGCCTCACCCCTGCTAATTCTCCGGCCGCAGCAGCCTCCTGATCAAGGCGGCTCCGCTCCCATTTTCCCCGTCCAAATCCAGCTGTTCCCCCTAAAAACAGTAAAACCAAACAGAGCAGAAGCGCCCTTTTACCAGCACTCCTGCCCTGCATATTATTACCCGGATCATTGTCACAGGGATTTTTTCTTAAAATCCCGTACATCCACACTCCCGCCACCCCCGCAGCGGCACAAGTCCACCACAGAGCTGCCCGGAATACCGCTTCATGATCCTGCAGGGCCAGCACCTCTCCAAGTACGAAACCAACTGCTAATACAATAAGCGGTCTTTTCATATTCTGTTTTCCTATTGATCCTTCCTTTGATTTTCTGTTTTCCCTTTTCTCTCTTGGATCCCCAACTCCATAACACTTTATTTCCTCACCCTGATGTTTTTACTGCGCCCCCTCTATATAATCCTGGCTTTTCTCAAAGGGGGTGTTCAGGGATATCACATCCCGGAACATCACGTTCTGGGAGCCGTTAACCATGATCTGTACCTTGGTCACTGTGGTCATCTCGGACAATGAATCCACAATGGAATAAATGGGCACATACTCGCTTACCGGCAATGAGGTGTTCAGAAATGCGGAATCAAAATTAATATAACACACATTGTCAGTGACGGACAAGCTTAAGATCTTGCAGTCAGAGGGCAGGGTGGGATGACGGCCTTCCTGGCCCGGTCCTGCTATAAGCTGTTCCACCACCAGCTGTTCCAGGGATGTGTTGATATTGTGCACCACTTCCCTCTTTTCCTCCAGCAGCTTATTCCCTGTTTCATCTGCAAAATACAGGGTCAGCTCCGTCTTCTCATATGCGTTCACATTGCTGGTATTCATAATGAAATCAGTGGATGCCAGCATACCCACAGGGTTTCCCTGGCGGTCCATAAGGGGCTGGTCACCACAGTAAATATTGATATAATCCACCCCGGGGATCTGGGTCAGCGTCCTGGTCAGGGCTGCCCGGCACAGGATCTCCCGTTCCGGCTTCATACCCGTATAGTTCACATCAAAATACAGGTACAGAACCTGTTCCTCCTGACGGCTGCCCTGATAGGCCACCTTGTCTATGAGCGCGGCCTGGCAGTCCAGCTCCTTGGGGACATGGAGGAATTGTTCCATCAGTTCATCCACCAGCGCCTCCTTATCCGTTGCCTCTGCCTCATACTCCCTGGGAACCAGCTTGGTTGTGGCTGTATTCAGATAATAGATCAGGTATTTGCCTTCCTCCGGGGTCGGTCTTGGCATCTCCTTTTGACTGCATCCCGCCAGAAGGCCGGACAATATCACAGACAAAAACAGTATTTTCTTTATTCCGGCTCCACTCATGACTTCACCTCCTGCCGCAGCACATAGGTAAGGGGAATCCTCATACTGAACGTAGTCCCCTCTCCCGGCGTGCTCTCCACGTCAATGATGCCATGATGCATCTGTATCACGTTTTTCGCAATGGCAAGGCCCAGGCCTGTGCCTCCTACTTCCCTGGAACGCGCTTTATCCACCCGGAAAAAGCGCTCGAAAATATGCTCCAGGGCATCCTCAGGAATGCCGATCCCAGTATCCGTCACCTTTACATAGAAATACTTGTGATCCGCGTCCAGGGTAACCCGTACATTGCCGGAATCCCTGTTATATTTGATCGCATTTTCCACCAGGTTGGTGATGGCCAGGGATATCTTCACACGATCCACATCTGCTGTCACTTCCCGGATACTTTCCAGGACCAGCTCCACATTTCCCCGCTTTGCAATGGGACGGAGGCGCTTGAGGATCAATTCCAGTTCCCCATTGATATTCACCTGTTCAATGTTCATCTGGCTTTCCGCTGATTTATCCATCTTAACCAGGGTGAGCAGATCCTCAATGATCTGATTCTCCCGGTCAATCTCATCTGAGATATCTGTCATGAACTCCCGGTACAGTTCCACCGGCACCTCCTCCATTCCCATCAAGGAATCCGCCAGTACGCGGATGGAGGTAATGGGTGTTTTCAGTTCATGTGATACATTGGACACAAATTCCTGCCGTGACTGGTCCACTGCTTTCAGCTTGCTCAGCGATTTCTGGACAGCCTGGGACAGCTGTGTCGTCTCCCTGTAGGTGTTCTCCGTAATATCCGCATCCAAGTCCCCCTGGGCCACCCGGTCAAAGGACAGCTGAAGCTTCTTAAAGGGCCGCATCAGAATATGTACGGCCACCACTGCCAGAACTCCCATGGCAAGACAGATAAACACAAGGAATAAGTTGGATTTACCCATCACCTTATCGGTGAGGGAAAGGATATTCTCTGTTGATGCAGTAACCACGATAACCCCGTAAATGTTCTTCTCATTGGCCGGATCATACACGGGAATCGTCTGTGCCAGGTACTGCATGTCCTTATTATAGTGGCTGCTGTTCTCACCTTTAAAACATTTGATGACTTCTTCCGAAATATAGAACTTTCCTGTTGAAAGGTTGAAGGTGTCTGTGATCACACGGAAATTGGAGTTTACGATCACGATCCTTCCATTATACACATCGGAAATCGCCTGCATCTGGCTGTCCAGTGCAGTATTGTTCTTTTTCTCCGCCGTCATATAGCCTGAGCGGGTCATCTTGTTGCTCAGGATCACACACTGGTTCTGGATCTCAATGGTCCTTGCATCCAGCTGTCCCTGATTAAATGACCCCAGCATCACCACTGCCTGAAGAAACAGTGGGATCAGCGCCGCAGCGATCATAATGATCGCCAGAGGCACTTTCATGCTCATGCCATAGGTACGGATCTTATCCATAAATTTCACTTTGGGCACTTAATCCAGCTCCTTTAACATTCCGGTACACGCAACAGCCAGAGCCCCCGGCCCTATATGGCAGCCAATGCTCAGTGAAAGAGGGGCCACAAATACAGGGGCTGACGGATACAATTCCCTGACCGTTTCCTTCAGCTCTTCCGCCGCCTCTTCATTGCATGTATGAGCGATCTGCAGGTAAGTATGGAATGCGTTCTTATCCCCCAGCCGTTCCTCCAGATCATGGGCAAGGGCCGTCAGCATAGTAGTCCTGGCCTGCTTCATGGTCCTGGCCTTGGAAAATGCATCCAGCTTTTCGCCCTCAATGGTGAGCACGGGCTTGATCTTTAACAGGGTTCCAAGAGCCGCGGCGGCAGGGGTAATCCTACCACCCTTTCGCAGATACTTCAGCGTATCTACCGTAATATAAATAATACTGTTAAATTTGGTTTCTTCCAATATATTCTTAATTTCCCCGGCCCTGTAACCTTTTGCCGCCAGATCCCTGGCATCCAGAGCCGACTGCCTCTGGGTCACGGAAATGCGCTGGTTATTCACCACCTGCACCCTGCCGTCATACTCATCAGCCAGCATCATGGCTGTCTGGCAGGAACCGCTTAACCCGCTGGACATGGGAATATATACAATCTCATCATATTCTTTTAACAGGTTGTCCCACAACTCCAGAACATCCTTGGGAGACGGCTGGGACGTGGTAATGTCCGCCCCTTCCTCCATCCGTTTATAAAACTCCTGATGGGTCAGGTCAATGCCCTCATAATACACTTCCCCATTAATCATAAAAGGCATGGGAAGCACATGGATTCCCAGCTCCCTTGCTTCATTCTGCGTAACTCCGCTGTTGCTGTCCGCAACAATAGCAATACTCATACTATAAAATCTCCTTTATGCAATTCCCTGATTTAATCGGTTCGCTGTGTTGTACAGCTGATAATACATTCCCTTTTTTTGAAGAAGGGCCTCATGGTTTCCTTCCTCCACGATCCTGCTGCCGGACAGCACAAGGATCCTGTCCGCCCCCTGTATGGTGGTAAGGCGGTGGGCGATGGTGAATGTGGTACGCCCTTTTGCCAGCTTTTCCAGGGATTGGGATACAAGGAATTCACTCTCATTGTCAAGAGCAGAGGTGGCCTCGTCCAGGATCAGGATAGCAGGATTCTTTAGGAACACTCTGGCAATGCTGATCCGCTGCTTCTGTCCGCCGGACAGCTTCACGCCCCTCTCTCCCACATACGTATCATATCCATCCTGGAGCTCGCTGATAAACGCATGGGCTCCCGCCATCCTGGCTGCCTCAATCACTTTCTCTCTGGACGCCCCGGGACATCCGTAGCTGATATTCTCATAGACAGAACCTGAAAACAGATACACATCCTGCTGAACCACACCAATGTTGGACCGCAGGCTGCGCAGGGTCACCCCCCTGATATCCTGGCCGTCAATGGTAATACTTCCTGAAGCAGCATCATAAAACCTGGGCAGCAGGTTGCACAGAGTGGTCTTACCCCCTCCGGAAGGTCCCACCAGGGCAATCCTCTCCCCCGGCTCTACTGTTAAATCAATATCCTGCAATACAGGCGCATGATCGCCCGGGTAGGAAAAACTCACATGGTTAAAGACAATTTTCCCCTTCACGTGTTCCAGCATCTTCGCATTCCTGCAGTCCCTTATATCAGGCACAACATCCATGATCTCCTGAAAACGTTCAATTCCCGTCATACCGCGCTGAAACTGCTCGGCAAACTCAATGATCCTTCGGATCGTGGTGAGAAGCGTGGTTACGTACAGCGTATAGGCCACAAGATCTCCGGCCTCTATCTTCCCCTGTATCATAAAAATGCCTCCGGCCACAATAACCACCACATACATCAGACCGTCAAAGGATCTGGTGGTGATCTGAAATGCAGCCATATAGCGGTACGTATATTTTTTAATATCCATAAAAGCCTGATTGCCTTTTCCAAACTTGGCAATCTCCACCGGCTCATTGGCAAAAGCCCTTACAACCCTGTTTCCAAGAAGAGCGTCCTCAATCTGGGCATTGAGTTCTCCGATCTGGTTGCGCTGTCTGCGGAAGGCTTCCTTTACTTTCATGTTAAACCAGATGCAAGACACCACCATAACGGGGATCAGCACAAAGATCAGCAGGGTCAGTTCCAGATCGATTCCTGAAAGGATGATAAACGAAACCACTGTCTTAAGGGCGGCAATAAAAAACTCCTCGGGGCAGTGATGGGCAAACTCTGTCACATCAAAAAGATCACTTGTAATACGGGACATGATCTGTCCCACCTTGGTGCTGCTGTAATAACTGTCAGACAAGCGCTGAAGATGCTCAAATGCGTCCTGGCGCATGTCTGTCTCAATGTATACCCCCATCACATGGCCGGTGTAAGCCATATAGTAGGCTGCAAAGGAATCGATGATCCGAAGCACCAGATACAGACCGCCGATCCTCACCACAACGCCCACCGTGATCGCTGCAAGGTCCTGCATTCCCTGATTTGTAATATAGCGCAGCATAAGCGGAAACACCAGCTCCCCTAATGTGGTCAGGGCAGCGCAGAATAGATCGAACAATAAAATCCCTTTATATTTGCCGTAGTAAGGCAAAAAACGATTTAGAAGCCTTCTTGTCCTCATACCCCTCTTTTCACTCACATCAACCGACTCCTGTTTTGTTCCGCCCGTGCCATTTAACATTGCCTGTGATATAATGCACTATCTTTCATTCTATCCTATTTCCCAGAAAAATGGAAGGGCTATTTTGCCTTCAGATGTTCATAAATCAACCGTATATTGTCAATCAGCTCCGGATGGATGAAATCCTTCTGATAAACCATGTCGATCTGGCGCACCATGGTGGAATTCTCAATGGGGATGATCGCCAGCCGTCCGCTGGCAAGTTCCTCGCGGCACGCGCTTTTTGCGATGATCGTTATCCCCAGATCCATGCTTACCAGCTCCTTGATCATGGACACATTATCCAGTTCCATCATAACATTAAATTCAGAGAGGCTCATATCCCTGGCACCCAGGTGCTTTTCAAACAGCTGCCTTGTGCCTGCACTCTGGCTCCTTAATATCAGCTTCTCATGGCGGATTTCCCGCAGGGATACGGTCTTGGCCCTGGCCAGCCGGTGGATGGGGGATACGGCCAGACACAGGTAATCCGTGTCCAACGTGGTGGTGACCAGGGCGTCATCCGGCACTGCGCCTTCCACCACTGCAAAATCAAGCTCATACGCCTTTAAGCGGGTATAAATTTTTTGAATGGTATTAACACCAATATTTATATGTATGCCGGGATTCTCATTGCAAAGGGTGGCCAGTACCTGGGGAATGATGGTCTCGCCTGCGGTTGGCGTGATGCCCACATTCAGGTGGCTGGTCTCAGTCTTGCTGTCCTCAATAGCCTGCCACGCATTGCTGTACACAGCGGCTGCCCTGCGGGCGTACTGGACCAGGATCTTACCCTGGGGTGTCAGTTTTAGTTTGTTTTTGTCTCTATAAAATATTTTAATGTCGAACTCATTTTCCAGCATACGTATCTGGTGGCTTACGGCCGGCTGTGTCAGATTCAGCTTCTGAGCAGCCTTGGTATAACTTCCAGTCTCGATCACCGCCAGCAACGTTTTTACTTTTACATCAAACACAGTCCCGTCCCCCTCCAAAATATAAATATTTTTTATGTACCAATTAATTAATATCATTTGATTTTATCACCAAATACTACTATAATCAAGCAAAACAAAAAAGGAACAGGGTAAAAATATACGCCCTGTCCGCAGAAAGGAGTGTTCCATATGGCACTGTATTTATCAAATCTGGGGGCAGCAGGAATCATATTAAGCATCGCAATCATGCTGGCATCCGGCTTTCTGCTGACTCGTATCACAAAGAGGCTTCACCTTCCTAATGTTACCGGTTATATTATTGCGGGAGTCATCATCGGGCCCTGGTGCCTGAATCTGGTTCCCTCACAATATATAGAACAGATGGACTTTGTCACGGATTTAGCTCTTGCGTTTATCGCGTTTGGGGTGGGAAGATATTTTAAGCTCTCCGCTCTGAAGGCAAATGGAAAAAACATGGTTATCCTCACGCTGTTTGAGTCGCTGATGGCCGGCGTGTTCATTACGGTTTCCATGCTGCTTTTAGGATTGTCCCTGTCCTTCAGCCTTCTTCTGGGCGCCATTGGCTGCGCCACAGCACCGGCCTCCACCATTATGACCATCCGTCAGTACAAGGCCAAAGGCCCATTTATTGACACCATTCTTCAGGTGGTAGCACTGGATGACGCGGTAGCGCTGGTGGCCTTCAGTGTCTGCGCTGCATTTGTTCAGGCAAGTTCAGGTACCGGAGCCGTGTCCATTTCCCAGGTAGTCATTCCCGTGCTGCTCAACATAGCCGCACTTGTCATGGGCGCTGTTTCCGGGATCGTACTCAGCCGGATGATCAACAAACGCCGCAGCAAGGATCACAGTCTGGTCCTGGCCTGCGTTACCATCATGGGCGTGGCAGGTGTCTGCTCATCCATGAATGTTTCGCCCCTTTTGGCCTGTATGGCATCCGGCACAGCCTACATCAATGCCAGCGGCAACAAGCATCTGTTTAAGCAGCTGAACCAGTTTACACCGCCCCTTTTGGTAATGTTCTTTGTACTGTCCGGAATGCGGCTTTCCATCCCCAGTCTGGCTGCCGCAGGCACCATTGGCGTCATCTACTTCCTGGTGCGCATTGCAGGCAAGTACGCTGGTTCCACCGTAGGGGCAGCCGTTATCCATGCATCACCGGAGATCCGCCGCTACTTTGGCCTGGCCCTGATTCCCCAGGCAGGTGTATCCATTGGCCTGGCGGTTCTCGGCCAGAGAATGCTTCCCGCTGAAAGCGGGCTCATGCTGTCCACCATCATCCTGTCCAGCGGACTGCTCTATGAGATGGTCGGACCTGCTTGCTCCAAGATAGCCATAAAACTGTCCGGAAGTATACCGGATAAGGAAAAATGTACAAAAAAAGAGAAGAAGGGGGATGGAGGTGAAATGGAGGAGACTGTTTCTGCGCAGGCAAGGCATGTGGTGGTTTGAGGGATTGGAATAAAGCCGCGGGACTGGCCTGCATGGGTGAAGGACGGATCATAATAATGAAACAGCCGGAAATAATGCTGCTGGCCAAAATTAATTGGTGGATGCGGCTTTATTTCCGGCTGGCTTTGTGTTTCATGTCAGATAGGAGTAAATTTCGTGATTATTTTACCAGGAGTGACGTTCCGGTCATCTCCCCCGGCTGCTCCATGCCCATAAGTTGGATCAGGGTAGGGATGATGTCACACAGTGCTCCGCCTTCGCGCAGTTTGTAAGAAGGATCTGCATTGACCAGGATAAAAGGCACCGGGTTGGTGGTGTGGGCTGTAAATGGCTCGCCTGTCTCATAATCCACCAGCTGCTCTGCATTTCCATGGTCAGCGCAGATGAACATAACGCCATCCACTTCCTTAATGGCTTCCACCGCACGGCCCACGCATACATCCACGGTTTCAATTGCCTTGATGGCAGCTTCCTCCACACCGGTATGGCCAACCATATCCGGGTTTGCAAAGTTGATAATGATCACATCATATTTGCCGGACTTGATGGCTTCCACCAGCTTGTCGCATACGCCCAGGGCACTCATCTCCGGCTTCAGGTCGTAGGTGGCAACCTCCTTGGGAGACGGCACCAGGATGCGGTCCTCTCCGGGATTCGGCTCCTCTACGCCGCCGTTAAAGAAGAATGTAACATGGGCGTATTTCTCAGTCTCGGCAATCCTTACCTGGGTCTTGCCGTGAGCGGCCAGGAACTCACCGAATGTGTTGGTGATTCCTTCCTTCTTAAATGCAACCAGCTTATTCTCAATGGTCTCATCATAATCAGTAAAGCAGACAAACACAAGATCCAGTTTTTTGTCTCTTGCAAAGCCATCAAAATCATTATCACAGAACGCACGGGTGATCTCTCTTGCACGGTCCGGACGGAAGTTGTAGAAAATCACGGAATCCCCATCCCCGATCACGGCTGTTGGCTTTCCGTCTTTTTCCACTACAAAGGGAACCACGAACTCATCCGCTTTGCCTGCGTCATAGGATGCCTGGATGCCTTCAGTCGCGCTGGAAGCAGTATTTCCCCGCCCCTTTGTCAGTGCATTGTAAGCAAGTTCCACACGGTCCCATCTCTTGTCACGGTCCATGGCGTAGTAGCGCCCCATAACGGATGCAACCTCTCCCACGCCGATCTCCTTCATCTTGGCTTCCAGTGCAGCCACATATCCCTTGCCTGACTCCGGAGGCGTATCACGTCCGTCCAGAAAGCAATGGACATATACCTTTTCCAGGCCGTTTCTCTTAGCCAGATCCAAAAGGCCGTAGATGTGCGTGTTGTGGCTGTGCACTCCGCCATCGGACACAAGGCCGAACATATGAAGTGCGGAATTATTTTTTTTGCAGTTTTCCACAGCCGCAAGGAATTCCGGGACCTGGAAAAAGTCGCCATCCTGAATGGATTTTGTGATCCTTGTCAATTCCTGATAAACAATGCGGCCGGCGCCCATATTGAGATGTCCAACCTCAGAGTTTCCCATCTGTCCTTCAGGAAGTCCCACTGCCATTCCGCTTGCCTCACCCTTTACAAAAGGGCACTGGCTCATAAGCTGGTCCATGACCGGTGTCTTTCCCTCACACACCGCATTATGGTCACAGTTGTTGTTAAGGCCGTAGCCGTCAAGTATCATTAATACTGTTGGTCTCTTGCTCATAGTTCATATCTCCTTCTACTTTCATTCTCCTGGAAAGAGCAGCTCTCCTGGAAAGAATTAAACCCTGCAGCCCGTCTGACCCGGCCGCAGGGCAATCATATCATTTATTACTTATTGTAGTTGACGATCTTTCCAAAATCAGGCTTCAGGGATGCGCCGCCAACCAGTCCGCCGTCAATGTCAGCCTGGGTAAAAAGCTCAGGAGCGGAGGAAGCTGATACGGAGCCGCCGTACTGGATACGGATGGCCTCTGCTGTTGCCTCATCATAAATCTCGCCAATACATGCACGGATTGCCGCACATACTTCCTCGGCCTGCTCCGTGGTTGCAACTTTACCAGTGCCAATGGCCCAGATCGGCTCATAGGCGATCACAGCCGTCTTGGCCTGGTCAGCGGTCACATTGAGAAATGCGATCTTGATCTGCTGACGGATCCAGTCAATGGTAATCCCCTGTTCCCTCTGAGTCAGTGACTCACCACAGCAGACAATGGGGGTGATCCCATGCTCAAATGCCTTAAGCACCTTTTTGTTCACGGTCTCATCTGTCTCGGCAAAATACTCACGCCTCTCAGAATGGCCGATGATCACATATTTAACTCCGGCATCTGTGAGCATGTTAGGAGCGATCTCGCCTGTGTAAGCGCCTTTTTCCTCATAATACATGTTCTCAGCGCCGATACAGATGTTGCTTCCCTTGGCAGCTTCCATGGCCGGTATGATGTCAATGGCCGGAACGCAGAATACTACGTCCACATCGTCATTTGCTACCAGTGGTTTTAACTCGTTAACCAGAGCAACTGCCTCAGACGGCGTCATGTTCATCTTCCAGTTGCCTGCGATAATTTTCTTTCTTGCCATATCAAATCCCCTCTCTTTGAACGGACGCGATCAGTCCTTGTTGTCAGCTGCAGCCACACCCGGAAGTTCCTTGCCCTCTAAGAATTCCAGGGAAGCGCCTCCTCCTGTGGAGATGTGTGTCATCTTGTCAGCAAAACCAAGTCTCTTGACAGCATTCACGGAATCACCGCCGCCAATCACTGTGGTAGCATCCGCCAGATCTGCCACTGCGCGGCATACTTCCAGTGTTCCCTCAGCAAAGTTGGAGAACTCGAATACGCCCATGGGTCCGTTCCAGACAACCGTCTTTGCGCCCTTTAACGCATCCTTATAAAGAGCAATTGTCTTTGGCCCGATATCAAAGCCAGACCAGCCGGCATCGATCACATCCACTACCTTATGCTCTGTCTCATTGGAAAATTCCTTACCCTCTACATGGTCAACGGGAAGCAGCAGCTTAACCCCCTTCTCCTCCGCCTTTTTAACCATCTCCAGAGCGTAATCCAGCTTATCTTCCTCACATAAGGAATTGCCGATCTCCTGTCCCTGTGCCTTGGCAAAGGTATAAGCCATGCCGCCGCCAATAATCAGGGTGTCAACCTTATCCAGCAGGTTATTGATCACATTGATCTTATCGGAAACCTTAGCTCCGCCCAGGATCGCAACAAAGGGGCGGACCGGATTCTCAACAGCCTGGCCTAAGAATTTGATCTCCTTTTCCATCAGATAACCAACCACGTTCTCCTTGGTATATCTTGTAACGCCCACGTTGGAGCAGTGAGCCCTGTGTGCGGTACCAAACGCGTCATTTACAAAGATACCATCGCACAGATCAGCCAGTTCCTTAGCATATGCCTCGGTAGCGGCATCGCCGTCTTTAAATTTTGTCTCTTCGATCCTGTAACGTGTGTTCTGCAGCAGAAGTACTTCACCGTCCTTTAACTCAGCGGCAACTTTCTGTGTCTCCGGTCCTGTAACCTTGGCATCATCCACGAATTTCACTTCTACGCCCAGTCTCTCGCTCAGCGCGGGAGCAACCGGTGCAAGGCTCATCTCCGGCACAGGTTCACCCTTGGGCTTGCCCAGATGGGAGCAGAGGATCACCTTAGCGCCCTGGTCAAGCAGCTTCTTAATGGTTGGGATGGCACCGTCAATACGGTTATAGTTCTGGATCACCCCTTCTTTTAACGGTACGTTGAAATCACAGCGTACCAGTACTTTCTTGCCCTTTAAATCTTTTAAATCATCCACAGTTTTCTTATTTAACATGGTTATGTTCCCCTTTCAGTGTCATGAGATTTTTTACTCGCCATATTCAATGGGATAAAAAGGATCCGGTCCAAACGACCGGACCCTTCATGAGTCTACTTAATGCTTAATTCAGATTAGCCTAACTCAGCAAAGTACTTAATGGTTCTTACCATCTGGCTTGTGTAAGAATTCTCATTGTCATACCATGAAACAACCTGAACCTCATACAGATCATCAGCGATCTGAGCTACCATGGTCTGAGTTGCATCAAACAGGGAGCCGAATCTCATACCGATCACGTCAGAGGAAACAATTGCATCCTCATTGTATCCGAAGGACTCACAAGCAGCAGCCTTCATTGCGGCATTGATGTCTTCCTTGGTAACGCCAGCCTTCTTAACAACAGCTGTAAGGATAGTGGTGGAACCGGTCGGTACCGGAACACGCTGTGCGGAACCGATCAGCTTGCCGTTCAGTTCCGGGATAACCAGACCGATTGCCTTAGCTGCGCCGGTAGAGTTAGGAACGATGTTGGCTGCGCCAGCTCTTGCTCTTCTTAAGTCGCCCTTTCTGTGCGGTCCGTCCAGGATCATCTGATCGCCTGTGTAAGCATGGATGGTGGACATGATACCGCTCTGGATCGGAGCGTAATCATTCAGAGCCTTAGCCATAGGAGCTAAGCAGTTTGTTGTACAGGAAGCTGCAGAGATGATCTTGTCATCAGCTGTCAGAACATTCTCGTTAACACTGTATACGATAGTAGGAAGGTCATTGCCTGCCGGAGCAGAAATAACAACTTTCTTAGCGCCGGCCTCGATGTGTGCCTGAGCCTTGTCCTTAGAGCAGTAGAAACCTGTACACTCCAGAACTACGTCAACACCGATTTCGCCCCATGGAAGATCAGCAGCCTTTGGTTCCTTGTAGATGGTAATCTTCTTGCCATCAACAGTAATGGAATCCTCTCCAGCCTCTACAGTGTGCAGACCCTGGCCATAGACGCCGGCATATCCGCCCTGTGCTGTATCGTACTTTAAGAGATGAGCTAACATCTTAGGATCGGTTAAGTCATTGATTGCTACTACATCGTAACCTTCTGCTCCGAACATCTGACGGAAAGCCAGACGTCCAATACGTCCAAAACCATTAATTGCTACTTTTACTGCCATGATTCAATTCCTCCTAGTTTGTTAAAAATTATATTATTGTTAAATAATAATCAACCTTATTACATTGTAATCAATTTCTCAGCAAATGGCAAGTCCTTTTTTTCATTTTTTCGCAGGACTGGCTTTTTCTGGAAATTTCTTTCATCCCCTGCCCCTGTACGGGCCTAAAGTCCCCTGAATTTCCCACTATCCATTATGCCACGCCTTGGAGCACTCTTATTCATTTGTTGATAAAATAAAATCTTTTCTTTCGGGAACTTTCTGCTATAATGAACCTAGAGCGTGCCTGGATGGAACTAAATGTCCACACGCTCCGGCAAATTTTATTTCATATAATAGTGCCTATTTAGTAATAACTACAAGGAGAACCTTCCATGATTTACGACTGTCATCTGCATACTGAATTTTCCGGTGATTCCGATACCCCCGTGCGCCGGCAGATTGAACGGGCCATCCAGCTTGGCATGATGGAAATGTGCATCACTGACCATCATGACTATGATACCAGCTTCTGCGACACCAACTTTAACCTGGATATACCGTCCTATCTCACTGTCCTTCAAAGCCTTAGGAATGAATATAAGGAAAGGATACGTATCAATATAGGGGTGGAACTGGGCCTTCAGAACCACCTGAAACGATATCTTCACAATCTTGAAAAGGAATACGGCTCCTGCTTTGACTTCATTATCGGGTCCAGCCATTTTGTGATGGGAATGGATCCCTATGATTCCGATTACTGGGAAACCTACGGTGAGGAGGATGGTCTGGAGCAGTTTTTTAAAGTATCTTTAAGCCGTGTGCGCAACCTTTATGACACCTTTGATTCCTTTGGTCATCTGGATTATATTGTGCGTTACGCCCCTCATCAGAATTCCTGCTATACCTACCAGCGCTATGAACAATGGATCGAACCCCTTCTCATGGAACTGATCCGGCACGGCAAGGGACTGGAGTGCAATACGGGCGGCTTTAAATACGGTCTGGGACAGCCCAATCCCTGCAGCAGGATTTTAAAGCGCTACAGGGAACTTGGCGGTGAGATCATCACCATTGGGTCGGATGCCCACTCTCCGGAATTCCTGGGCAACGCCTTTGAGGAATGCCGCCGTATCCTGTTAGAATGCGGCTTCCGCCATTATGCGGTATACCATGAAAGGGTGCCGGAATTTCACCTGCTGTAACCGCCCGTCATTTGCTGCCTTTCATGGCAGCATCCACGTCCTTTTTAAACTGCTCCCATGCATCTTCATGATCTACAAAGTACTTGGGACAAACTTTTCCGTTGATATCGTAATGGCGGACCACGTCTTTGGATGTCAGTTTCAGTTCCTTGCACAGAGCTGCGGTCAGGTTTACCACCGACTCATAGGTTGCATCGTTGAATTTCCCGGTCTCATCAGGATGGCAGACCTCTATGGCTATGGTGTCGTCATTGCGGGGGGCATTTGCGTAAGCAATTTCAGTAATGGGGATGCACTGGATCACCTCCCCCTCCAGACCCACCACAAAGTGGCTGCTGGTGGAGGTTCCGCCCTTTTGTGGATCCTGATCCGCCAGGCTGTCAAAATAATTCCTGTTGTTTTCTGCCGTGGACCCCGGATTTGCCACATAATGGATCACGATATTATTAACCCTCTGCCTGCTGACATCCGGTCTTGAAAATATATTCTTCCTTATAAAATCCTGTTTTACCCATTCAGGCACTTCCGCCGCTTTCAGGTCCACCGTATAGGGCCGTTCCCACCCCCAGAGATAATAACCTCCGCCAAATCCTGCGCCTATGCCCAGCACAAATGCAAGTAAAAGGGCGAGCATCGGTACTCCCCGCCTTTTGCCGCTCCCCCGCGAATCATTCTTCCCTTCGCGCTGGGACCTGTTTCTGGTTTCGCCTTGTGAGCCGCTTCGGGTTTCGCCTTGTGAATTGCTTTGGGTTTCATCCCGTGAGCCGCTTCGGGCCAGGCGGCTGCCTGCTCCACGGGAACTGCGGCTGCCTGCATCCGCGCGGATCTGTGCTATGTGCCCCTTCTCCGCGTGGTGGCCTTCCCCTGTGCGGTGGCCTTCCCCTGTGCGAAGACTTTCCCCTGTGCGGTGGCCTCCCCCCGCGCTGTGATCCTCTCCCGCTGCGGACGCGTTCCCTGAACCAGCCCGCTTTCTTAAGGCCGCTTCCTCCCTGGAACGTGAACGTCCGGCTCCTTTTGCCCTGGAACGGCCCGGAACTAACGCCCCCTCAGCGCCGTTATCCTGCCTGGTTCCTCCCATATGTGAAGCACCCACAGGCCTGTTCTGCCTGGTTCCCTGACTTTTCCCGGGCTCCAGGGGAACGTGGCGGATGTCATCCCCTATCTCCATGTCCTTTGTATAATCTTCCCTCATCTGACGTATACCTTTCATTTTGTTTCCGATTTATCTTTTTATAAAACCATACCCTCAGCGGACAAGGGGACACATGTTTTCACACAACAGATCAGTAATCCCGCGTCATTACCGCCGGACGTGCGCCCACTGGCGTTAACGCGGCCAGCCTCAAAAAAACAGCGGTTTGAGCGTATGCGATTGTCCACTAAAGGTATTATCAATATAACATTTTTTGATTTAAAACACAATGGATGTTGCATTTCACAATTCTTACGATAAAATGTAGGAATGAGTGCAACTTTATGGAATCCTCAAACGTCTAACACACAGAAGGATACGAAAGGAGGATACAATACATGGGCTTTCAAAAAAATACGGCGGACACCGAACGGATTATCACGGACAATTATGAGAAATATTACCGCCTGGCATATAGCTATATGCGCAATGAAGACGATGCTTTGGATGTAGTCCAGGAAAGCGCCTATCGGGCGATCAGGGACTGCGGCAAGGTTAAGAATAAAGACTACCTGTCCACATGGATTTACAGGATCGTAGTCAACACTGCCCTGGATCTGTTACGGAAGAAAAAGAAGGAGACACTGACCGAGGAACTGCCGGAGATCCCGGTGGAGGATCAGTATCAGGAAACGGAACTGCGGACCATACTGAACCAGCTGGACCACAAAAGCAAAACAATTATTATCCTCAGGTATTTTGAGGACCTGAAGCTGGAGGACATTGCAGATATCCTGGGTGATAACCTGAACACGGTAAAAGCCAGGCTGTACAGGTCCCTGAAAAAGCTAAGACTAAACCTGGAGGCCGAACATTATAAAGATGTTGCAGATAAATTTTAGAAAGGAGTAATGCTCATGAAACAGGATGAAAAAAAACAGATGGACATGTTAAAGCAGGAATATGACCACATTCCTGTGCCAAAAGAAGCTAAGACGCGCATGCAGACGGGCATTGCCCAGGCAAAAAGAGAACAGAAAGGCGTGATCATTATGAAATTTGCAAAACATACAGGCGGGGTCGCAGCAGCAGCCATGCTGACCATTACCCTGCTGGCTAACTTAAATCCTACCACAGCCAATGCAATGGAGCAGATACCCGTGATCGGATCCATTGCCAAAGTAGTTACCTTCCGTACCTTTGAAGATAAAAAGGGCAATTTTGAAGCAGATATCCAGGTTCCCCAGGTAACTTTGGAGAACAGTGGAGAAACCCAGGTCCCTGCCAATAAATCCATTGAGGAATATGCCAATGAATTCATTGCCGACTACGAAAAAGAACTGGCCGCAAACAATGGTGAAGGCCATTATGGAGTGGATTCCCGATACAAGGTGGTGACTGACACTGACAAATACCTGTCCATCCGGATCGACACCACCCTTACCATGGCCAGCGGCACTCAGTTTGTTAAGATCTTTACCATTGACAAGACAACAGGAAATGTCATAACCCTGGCAGAACTTCTGAAAAACAAACCGGCAGCCCTGGAAGCTGTCAGCGATCAGATCAAGCAGCAGATGGAAGCCCAGATGGCCGCGGACGAGAATATTATCTATTTCTATCATTCCGAGATGCCTGAGGAGGACTTTAAGGGACTGACCGGGGATGAAAGTTACTATTTTAATCAGAACGGTGAACTTGTAATTGCTTTTAATGAATATGATGTGGCACCTGGTTATATGGGAGCAGTGGAATTTACCATCCCCGCTTCTGTTACCGGAACCTTTTAGGATTCAATTTCCTTCCTATCCCGTGGATGTGCGGCAGACTCCCTGTACATCCACTTTTTATACTTGAAAAAACGCATATTTTCCCGCCTTATCCTCCATACTAACCATGAGGTGATGAACATGATAGATAATGATGAACTGCCCATTGGGTTTACTATGGAGCTGGCCATGCATTCCGATGCCTTAAACCGCTTTGCAGGGCTTTCCAAACCGGAACAGGAACAAATCGTCAATGGCGCCAGAACCATTGAGAGCAGACAGGAAATGCGCAACTATGTAGAAAACATGTTTACGAAAGGATGATGGCCATGAATGCCGGACAGACACCCATGGAGCCCTTGGAACTTCCGGGAAGAAACAGCAGCACTTACGGCGATGGCGACATTCCGGAGATCGACCTGCCCGGAACCGCTGACGCCACCCCTTCCATCCCGGAGGAATGCCCGGGAAGATGCATGGAGTCCTGATCCTGACCGGCCAGGACCCAGCATGGAAACGGAATTAAAACAGTCCGGGGGGCCTGCCCCCTCGGACGTTCCCGTACAGAGAGCAGCTTTGTCCAAATATGTTCAGATCCCGGAATACCTACATATTAGACCGTATCACGTCTGAGGCTGCCAGATCACCTGGCAGCTTTCCCTATTCGGCAGTTTTACGGGACTGTTGGAGCGGATATAACGGGCGATCAGCTCCGGCACCTGCACAGTGCCTTTCCACAATACAGGGCAACGGCCCAACAGCTCATATCCCCCTATGCCCGTGGCGCGGTAATTGCTGGTACACAGCCGCAATTTTCCCTTTCCCAGAGGAGTGCCGTCTGTCCTGGTCAGCTTGGTTACTCTTTGTCCCACAGGACGTCCTATGTCAAAGACATAGGAGATTCCTGCATAAAAATCGTAATTAAAATGTCCCAGCTTTGGTTCCAGGAACACTTCCGATATTGCCGGTTTTCCATCCTTTAGCGTAAAGTAGGCTGCGCACCGCTCCAGGGAGGCCCTGAGCACTGTCTCATCTGCCTCCAGGACCACTAGCGTGTTGTCAAAGGGATATGCCCTATATATCCCTTTCATGGTCACAGGGCTGTACAGGCCCACAGGAGTATTTCCCAAACTGGTACAGGATAATTCCGCACCGGTTACTGCAAGCTGTACCTGATTAAACAAGGCAGCCATACGGCTGCCCCCCAGGGCCGCCTTCAATTTTTCCTCAGGCAATATATCATTCGCCATCCATCCCACAGGCTGGTTCAGCCATTGCTCCACCATGCATTCAAAGGGCAGCAGCGTGTCATAGGGTTCCCTCTCGTGCTCTTTTTCCACAGGCAGGATCCGGGATCCTATGTCCACCTTTTTGTCTTCCTCCTCAACCTCCAGAAAAACATACCGCTCTGCTCCCCCAGGACATTGGACCGCATAAGTTTTATTTATATCTGTTCCTTCTATTGCCGCATGCTGGTGACCGGTCAGTACCAGGTCATAACCCAATTCTTCGCAAAGCTTCCAGCCAATATTTTCTCCTGTGTAGGATAAGATCCTGCCGTCCTGCAGATCACGCTCAAATCCTCCATGGTAAATACAGATACAGATATCACACTGCGGCCGGAGGCGCTCATATGCATGGGATGCTGCGGTAAAGGCATCTGTAATCCGCAGTCCTGCCAATGTTTCAGGCTGTTCCCACACATTTACATAATCTGTTACAATTCCCGAAATCCCAATCCTAAGCCCGTTTTCCAGGGTATGCACGATCTCCGGCAGGATTCCCAATTCTCCCCTCAGATCCTGCACATTGGCACACAGGCACTGTGCATCCAGCGCCTGGAGGTAATCCCTCAGGGCCTTGTACCCAAAATTAAAATCATGGTTTCCAAGAGTGATATAGTCGTATCCTGCCGCGTTAAACGCCGCAGCCATGGGATGGCATGGCGCTTTATCCGGATGTTCCAGATAATACTGGGAAAAAGGCGTGCCCTGAAGCGTATCTCCGCCGTCCAGGATCAGGGTGTTTTCATCCTTTTTCATCTGTGCGGCCAAGTTCAGGATACCGCATGTTTCAGGTACACCTGCCAGATAATCCACTGGAAATACATGTCCATGGGTATCAGAAGTATAATATATCTTTAATGTCCGTTTCATCCCCGCACCCCTAATAGTTTTCTGCCGTTACGCTGTTCTGAACAGCCTGACCGTGCCTGTGTCATTGAGATGGCGCAGCAACGAGAGACCGATGGGAAAACCGAAAAGTCCAAGCACCCCAAAAAGCTGCGCCCCCACAAACATGCTGACCAGCGTCACCACGGGGTGAAGGCCGATCTGGCTGCCTACGATCTTGGGCTCTATGATATTGCGGATGACCGTGACGGCCAGATAAACGATCAGAAGCCCCAGAGCCAGTTTGTGATCTCCCGTAATGGCTGTGATGATCGTCCACGGTATCATAATGCCCCCTGTTCCCAGCACAGGAAGGATATCAAAAACAGCGATCAAACATGCGATCAGAAGGGAGTGCTCCACGCCGATCAGTGTAAGTCCCAGGGCAAGTTCCACAAAGGTTATGGACATGATAAGGGCATAGGAACGGATGCATACAAACAGCGTGCCTACCACATAAGCCTGGATCTTCAGAAAGATCCCCCTTGACTTTTCCCCCATCTGAAGCAGGCAGAAGCTTGTGAGCCGGTCATAATCCATTGCTGTGAAAAAGGTGGCTATGACCATAAGCAGCAGATTGATAAAAAGGCCGGGAAGGGAGGAGGCAAAACCGGATATCCACCCCATGGCGCTTATGGAAAGCCCGGAAACCATCTGGCCTGCCGACTGTACAAAATGTCCCTCCAGTTCCTCCAGAGCACCCACAAGGGATGGGTCCATGCGCAGAATGGACTGCTCAATGCTGCTGAATATCCCTGCAAGTACCGGTTCCGCCCGGTTAGTATAGATTGCCGGCAGATTTACTATGAGCGCTTTTCCCTGGGAAAACATCTTAATACAGAGCAGGGTTATCAAAAGCCCCGCTGTGCTGTAAAACAGGAGTACCAGCAGAATGGCCGTGACCTTTTGGTTCAGATGAAGCCTGCCTGACAAAAAGCAAATGGGTCCCTTTAACAGGTATGCGATCACAAATGCCGTGACAAAAGGGGTTACCATGGGCAGGCCGTATTTTAAAATAGCAAAAGCGGCCGCCAACAGGATGGCAAAATACATGCAATTGATTATAAATACCTTTCTTTCTTCTGTTTTCATCACATCGGTTCCTTTCTGTTTCCTTCCTCAGCCGGAAAGCATAAAATAAAATGGCACGGCCAACGCCAAAAAGGGCGCAGGACATGCCTCATTGTTCTGATTTCTGTGTAAAATTATAGTTCAGGGCAGCATTACGATCAGCGTCCTCCATAAAAACGGTTTTCTCCTTTTGTGTGATCTGTTTATGGCTTATTATATGGGTTTAAATGTAATAACACAAGAGGGTGGAAGTAAGTTTAACATATTTTTAACCTTTGCAGTGACAAAGTGTATCGTTTATTGCTTTCCCAATCCATTTGTTGTAGAATTACGGCGGCTGCAAACTGCGGTTTGTGCGCCTTGCGTTAAATCCTCGTAACTATATCCCCCATTTTTTACCGTAAAAACAAGGCAGACAGCTAATCTTCTTTGATACAAAAAAGCCGCCAGCAATATCGCTGACAGCCTATGAAACGGAGGAGGAGGGATTTGAACCCTCGCGCCGGTGCTACCGACCTACTGGTGTTCGAAGCCAGACCCTTCAGCCGCTTGGGTACTCCTCCAAGAAAATACCAACTACTGCATTATACACTAAATTTTGTGTTTTGTGTAGTAGTTGGCATTAATTTTTTTACTTTCAATTCTGTTGTCTTATATCCATGCTGTCAAATCTTAGCCAGATACCGCTGCCAAGCCTTAATTAGCAGCTGCAGCTGCCGTCATATCCGTATACTCGGCAACATTGGGAACAGGAACATCCACAGGCTGGCCCGGATCTGCGATTCCCACATCTCCGTCCAGATTTACGGTAACGGTCTGGCCTTCCATGGTCATATCCATATCCATCTTAAGACGCATCTTGATCATGTCACCGTTTGGATTTACAACATATTCACCTCTCATGTTGCGAAGGTTCATGCCGGTTCCATCCATCATGCCGGTGAGGCCCGTAGAACTTAAAACAGTCTGAAGGTACTCATTCATCTTAGTATCATCAATGGTAAAACCGATCACCTTATTCTCACCCTCATCCCACAGGTTCAGGTCCCGCATAATGTCTGTGGAAACATCAAAGGCATTGGCGGATGCCATGGACTGCTCCATCATGTCGGCCATTGCCATGGGGTACTTGACTTTCTGACCCAGCATATCCATGTAGCAGTATCCGTCCAGATAATACATGGAAAACGTAATCTGCTCATTGTCCGGTCCCGTCATACGGCTGTAAGCCATATAACGCATCTGGCCGGGGTCTGTGAGATGGTTCATCTTTATGTTCATCTCAAGCCGCATGTCCATGGGGGACAGGCCTTCATTCTGCAGCATGGTGCCGCCCACTTTTATCTTAAAATCATAGTAGGCATTCATGTCCGTAATGGATCTGCTCTTCTCCTGTACCTGGTTATACAGCGCCAAAGCTTCCTCTGTCTGTCCGGCATATGCGGTCATGGGGCACAGCAGGGCGGCTCCAAGGGCGATAGCCAGCAGGCGTTTCATAAGTTTCATAAAAAGTCCCTCCTTGTTTTGACAAAAATCAAACTGTTATGCTTATTGTAAAACAGTTTTCAGTTTTTGTCTATCTCAAGAAGGGTACTGTAAGAAAATGTTAATAATCACTGGCCAAAATATTGGTTGATCCCTGCCAGAAGGCCGTCAGCCAATGTATTCAGAGTTGCCTGGGAGTGGTCTGATGCCTTGTCACCCAACTCTATGTCCACGGAAGGTATGGTGGAAAAGGAGGTCTGGGTCAGGTCCATGGCCATGGCTCCATTGGAGAATATCTTTACCCCAACGCCTTTCAGGCCTGCCACCAGACTCTCTCCAAGAGCATTGTGGGACTGCCAGTGGCTTCTCACCGGCTCCATGTTCCGATAGGAATCCACATTGGGCACACTCATATAAAACGCCCCCTTGTTGTTGGTGGTGGAATCCCAGTGGAGCGCAATATGGCAGTCGCTGGTATTGTTGGCAATCACTGTCCTGGCTATATTATCCAACTGCACATCATCACTTTCCCTTATCATCAGCACATCATACCCGGATGCCAGAAGTTTATCCTTTAGGATCTTTGCCATGGCAAGGGTCACCTTACTCTCCGCCGTACCGTCCGCAAATGTCATCCCGCCTGAAACAGCCACGGCCGAGGTTGCGCCCGCGCCGGTTGTGCCCCCGGTGACCTTGGGCGTACCATCCGGATGGCACAGGGTCTTCACCGAAGAACCGCCTTTTGTGCCGTGTCCCGCATTGACGCAGACCGTGATATTTTTCCTGCCGGATGCATCCGAACGGTAAAGCGCGGCAGAACCGGAGTTGATCTTTGAAAAATCAGCATACTTCCAGGAAGGGTTCAGGGTAACCTCCCCGCTGTCCGCGCATGATGCCCCGGACACCCCGGCTGCCCCACTTGTCTCTACAACATCGGTGGTTACATAAGCGGATGAGAGATAGCAGGATGTACCGTTGTAATCGATCCTGGTCCACTCGCTGCTCTTACCCGTGCGTTTCAGTTTTGTCCCATGGCTTGCATAGGTGACTATGTTGGAATCGCTTCCCGTGTCACAGGATGACCGGATACGCACACTGCCTCCGTCAGAGGTCTTTACATAAACCGAATCGTCCACACTCTCAAATACCGGCAAGGGCGCTGTGGTCAGCTCTGTCTCCAGACGGGTGGTTTCCGCAGTGGCGCTGATCCGGATGTCTCCTTGGCTTTGATCATCCCGGCCCTGGTTATCCCGGCCCTGATCATCCTTGCCATTCTGGCCTTCAGAAGCAGAACCGCCTTTTCCTCCCAGACCATCCATGGCCGCCTCTGCCTGGGATACCTCTGCCTGGGACTTAAGTTCCTCACTGGTGGCATACTGGCTGCAGCCCGCAGCTCCAAGGCTGCAGGCCAGTATTCCTGCCAGCACAAAAGAAACCTTTGATCCCTGTCTTTCCCACGCCTTCATTTTCATACAATAGTACCTCCGCCTGCCACATAATCCCCCTGGTAGAACACAACGGCCTGGCCCGGCGTAGCCGCCCGTACCGGCTCGTGGAACACGCACTCCACCAGGTCCGGACCAATCTCCCGTATGGTGCAGGGCGCGCCCCTGTGGCTGTATCTGATCTTGGCAATGACCTCCATCGCCTGTCCATGAAGGCCGTCCACCGCCATCCAGTTCAACTTGCTGCAGCAAAGGACATTTGTAAATACATCCTTGCCCTCTCCGATCACCACCTCATTGGTCTCGGGACGTATCTCTACCACAAACACGGGACGCCCCATTGAAAGGTTCAGGCCCTTGCGCTGGCCAATGGTATAATGGGAGATTCCTTCGTGCCTGCCCAGGACATTTCCCTGCAGATCCACAAAATTGCCCTTTGGCATCTGCTTTCCTGTGTACTCTTCAATAAAATTGGCATAATCATGGTCCGGTATAAAACAGATCTCCTGGCTGTCAGGCTTATGGGCCACCTGAAGTCCGATGTCCTGGGCCATCCTGCGTATCTCATCCTTACAAAAGCTGCCCACAGGCATCAGGGTATGGGCCAGCTGATCCTGGGTCAGGTTGTAAAGGGCATAGGTCTGGTCCTTCTCCACTGTAACCGAGGTTTTGAGGGCATATCTGCCGTTTGGCAGCTGCTCGATCTGTGCATAATGGCCGGTGGCAATATAATCCGCCCCGATCGCCATGCTGCGCCTTAAAAGGGACTCCCACTTCACATAGCGGTTGCAGGCAATACAGGGGTTAGGTGTTTTCCCCTCCACATACTCGCCCACAAAATAGTCCATTACGTTTTTCCGGAACTCTTCCCTGAAATTCATGACATAATAAGGGATACCGAGATCCATGGCAACCCTGCGGGCATCATCCACGGCGCTTAAGCCGCAGCATCCCCCTTCTGCCTCCTGGACATCCGTATCCTCATCCTGCCATATCTGCATGGTGACGCCGATAACGTCATAACCCTGCTGCTTTAACAGCCAGGCAGCCACGGAGGAGTCAACTCCTCCTGACATGCCTACTACAACTTTCCTGCTCAATAGTCTTCTTCCTCTTCCTCTTCTTCGATATTATCCTTGGGTTTTTCCAACCCTTCAATGGTAATACCCTGTTTCTGTGCATAATCCCAGAGGGCGGCGTGAATGGCTTCCTCTGCTAACAATGAACAGTGTACCTTAACCGGGGGCAATCCGTCAAGAGCTTCCATGACAGCTTTGTTGGTGATTTTCATGGCCTCCTGGACGGATTTTCCTTTTACCAGTTCGGTAGCCATGCTGCTGGTAGCCACGGCCGCGCCGCAGCCAAAGGTTTTAAACTTCACATCCCTTATGATCTGGTTATCGTCAATATCCAGATAGATCCTCATGATATCGCCGCATTTGGGATTTCCCACGGTTCCCAGGCCGCTGGGGTTCTCTATTTCACCCACATTTCTTGGGTGCTCAAAATGGTCCATTACTTTCTCGGTGTACATCTATATTCCTCCTGGTCATGGGCGCCAAACCACAGGCGCTCCGCTTTTACTGTTTGTTGTGCTTCATATAATCTTCGTATAACGGTGACATGCTGCGCAGGTAAGCCACCACTTCCTTGATCTGCTCTACCACGTAGTCGATCTCTTCCCTGGTGTTCTCCTCGCTGAGCGTCAGACGCAGGGAACCATGGGCGATCTCATGGGGCAGCCCGATGGCCAGGAGCACATGGGATGGGTCCAGGGATCCGGAGGTACAGGCGGAGCCGCTGGAACCGCAGATCCCTGCCATGTCCAGTTTGATGAGAAGGGATTCCCCTTCAATGAACTGGAAAGCAAAGTTCGCATTGTTGGGAAGGCGGCTGGAACGGGAACCGTTGATCCTGGTAAAGGGCACCTCGCTGACCACCCGCTCCATCAGGTAATCACGAAGCTCCGTTTCTTTCTGTGTGCGCTCTTTCATGTTGGCCATGGCAATCTCCACTGCCTTGCCGTAGCCCACAATGCCGGGAACATTTTCCGTGCCTGCACGGCGTTTGCGCTCCTGGGCTCCCCCATGGATAAAGGAACGGATCTTAACGCCTGTACGGATATAGAGGAAACCGATCCCCTTTGGCCCGTTCAGCTTATGCCCGCTGGAGCTGAGCATGTCGATGTTGTAATCATCCACATTGATGGGCACGTGGGCGTAGGCCTGTACCGCGTCTGTGTGGAACAGGATACCGTGTTCTTTTGCAATTGCGCCGATCTCCTTTATGGGTTCAATGGTTCCGATCTCATTGTTTGCAAACATGACGGAGATCAGGATGGTGTCCGGCCTGATCGCCTTTTTCAGTTCGTCCAGCTTGACCACGCCGTTCTCATCCACATCCAGATAGGTGACATCGTAACCCCTCTTTTCCAGATACTGGCAGGTGTGAAGGATAGCATGGTGCTCGATTTTGCTGGTAATGATATGTTTTCCCTTCCCGGCATAGGCTTCCGCGGTTGCAACCAGAGCCCAGTTATCAGACTCGCTGCCTCCTGCCGTGAAATATATTTCATTGGTCTTGGCCCCCAATGACTGAGCAATGGTTTCCCTTGCATGGCTGACTGCTTTTTTGCTGTTGGTGGAAAAATCATATACGGATGATGGATTTCCATAAAATTCCGTAAAATATGGAAGCATGGCTTCCACTACATCCGGCCTCGTCTTGGTGGTGGCCGCATTATCAAGATAAATCAACTGTTTCATACTAAAAATCCGCCTTTCTGTAGTCCTAAAGTTAAAAGCTTCATCTACGCCTCTTACTATACCATAGTATTCCTACAATTTCAATAGGAATACTTGTATTTTGTCCAAAGCAAACATGAAGGCTGATACTTTATTATATGTCATCCACACCCCTCAGTTCACAGGGATCCCCCGCCCTCCAGGCTCTGCCTTTTGCATCCGGCCCTATTAGAATCATGCACTGCATTGACATTTCCGCCCCTTCGTCATTATAATGGAAGTTAACGATATAGAAAGAAGGAAGATACTATGGGGATGAATGAAGGAGAAAATGAACGGTACGACATGCTGGTAAACGGGGATATCAGAAAGGTGGTGCCAAGGCTTGCCGTGCCCACCATCATAAGCATGATGGTCAGTTCCATTTATAATATGGCGGACACATTTTTTGTAAGCCAGCTGGGCACAAGCGCATCGGGAGCAGTGGGGATCATCTTTTCAGCCATGGCCATTATCCAGGCTCTGTCCTTTACCATCGGCATGGGCACCGGTAACCACATGGCGCGCTGTCTGGGCGCCGGCAGGACAAAGGAAGGTGAGACAGCTGTGTCCGTAGCCTTTTTTACGGGCATGATACTGGGCACCTGCCTGGGCTTTGTGTGCCTGCTGCACATTGACCAGATCGTCATGCTTTTAGGGGCCACCGAGACCATCAAGCCCTATGCTGTGGAGTATGCGCGCTATATCTTTATAGCCACCCCGTTTATGATGTGCTCCTTTATCATGAACAATCTTCTGCGCCTCCAGGGCCTGGCCGCATTTGCCATGATCGGCATCACCGCGGGAGGGATCCTGAACATTGCCCTGGACCCCCTGTTCATATTCGGCCTGAACCTGGGGACCTCAGGCGCTGCCATTGCCACCGGGCTCTCCCAGTTCATAAGCTTCTGCATCCTGCTGGCCCAGTGCAACAGGAGGAAAGGATGCATTCCCATACGGCTCCGGAATTTCCGCCCTTCCCTTTCCCTGTACGGAAAGATCATCTACGGCGGGATGCCTTCCCTGACCCGCCAGGGCATGGCAAGCATTGCCACCATTGTCCTTAACACCACGGCCCATCCCTTTGGGGACGCTGCCATTGCCGCCATGGCCATTGTAAACCGCCTGGTCTATTTCATCAATTCAGCCGTGATCGGGTTTGGCCAGGGCTTCCAGCCCGTATGCGCTTTTTCCTATGGGGCAAAAAAATATGCCCGGGTCCGCCAGGCATATATATTCTGTGTTAAATTTACCACCTGTATCCTGATCGTAATCTGCGCCGGAGTCTTTCTTATCTCGGGACATGTCATCAGCCTGTTCCGCAGGGATGACCCGGCGGTCATTGCCATCGGCACCCTGGCCCTGCGGCTTCAGCTCATCACCATGTGGTTCAATGGGTTCCTCACCATGAGCAACATGATGTCCCAGTCCATTGGATACGGTTTCAGAGCCACCCTGCTGTCCATTTCCCGGCAGGGGCTCTTCCTTATACCGATCCTGCTGCTGGCCGCCCATTTCCTTGGGCTTCTGGGAATCCAGGCCGCCCAGCCCATTGCCGATGTATGTACCCTGGTACTCACGGCCTTTATTATACACGGGATCTTTAAGAGTTTTCCCCAGGAGCCCCAGGAAGTCCGCGATATTCAGAGCTTCCAGGGCGTCCGGTCCTGACTTATGATAAAACCTGGGGAAGCCAGAGGCTGATGGCAGGAATAAAGGTGATCAGCAGAAGCGTAATGATCATGCACAGGTAAAACGGCAGGGTCGCCTTGACTACCCGCTCTATGGGAACCTTGGAAACAGCGGATCCTATAAAAAGCACCGCTCCCACCGGAGGAGTCAAAAGGCCGATGCCGCAGTTTAACACCACCATGATGCCGAACTGGATGGGGTCGATCCCAATGGATGTTGCAATGGGCATCAGAATGGGGGTGGCGATCAGGATAATGGGCGCCATATCCATGATACAGCCCAGTACCAGAAGGATCAGGTTCAACAGCAGCGCCAGGATGACGGGATTGTTTGTCAGACCTGTGATGGCGTTGGCTGCCATTATAGGCACATGCAGGCGGGTCAGGCAGTAACCGAATATGCTGGAAGTGGAAATGAGGATCAATACAATGGACAGGGTCTCCACACATTCCCCCATAACTCTCCACACGCCTTTCCAGTCAAGGCCTTTGTAGATGAACACGCTGACGATCAGGCTGTAGATGACCGCAATGGCCGCTGACTCCGTTGCTGTAAATGCACCGCCCACAACGCCCACAACCACGATCAGCACCGCCGCCAGGGCCCAGAATGATACGCTAAGCTGCTTTAACAGGTTGGCAATGCTGAACTTATCGCCCTTCGGATAGTTGCGCTTCACAGAGATGATATAGGAGCCCACCATCAGCGATACTGCCAGCAGGGCCCCCGGTATGTAGCCGGCCAGGAACAGACTTCCCACGGAAATGCCTCCCGCCGTGGTGGCATAGATCACCATGTTGTGGCTTGGCGGGACCAACAGGCCTTCACAGGAGGAGGTGATGGTTACCGCGGTTGAAAAATCGTCATCATAGCCCTGTTCCACCATCATTGGGATCAAAATGGAGCCGATGGAGGCCGTGTCCGCAGCAGCGGAACCGGAGATCCCTCCGAAAAAATAGGATGCCACAATATTGACCATGGCCATGCCGCCCCGCATCCATCCCACGCAGGCATTGGCCAGTGCAATCAGCTTTTCCGATATTCCTCCGGAGCCCATCAGGCAGCCCATGACAATGAAGAAAGGCACGGCCATCAGGCTGAAGGTGCTGATGCCCTTTACCATCTGCTGGCAGATGGTGGCCAGGGGAAGCCCCTGATACAGCAGACAGAATACAGAGGACAGGGCCACTGCGTACGCAATGGGAAACCTTAAAATAATCATAGCAAAAAAACTGGCAAGCAAAATCAGGATCGCAGCGTTTTCTCCGCTCATATACTCACTCCTCCTCTCCCATACAGATTGCTTTTACGTGATTGTACAGCGCTTCCAGTTCAAAGATCACCATCGCCACCCCGGCAAGGGGAACCGGAAAATACATCCAGAACCGTGAAAGCCAGGGCATGCTCACATAGGTCCCCTTGGAGCCAATGCCATTGGCATATTTCCAGCCCACGGTGATCATGATGACTGCAAGGGCAAGGACCGCCACATCGGACAGGATGTCAAGCGCCCTCACCACTGTCTTTGGCAGATAGATGTCAAAGGCTGTCATTCGGATATGGGCGTTCCTGCGGATCGCCAGGGCGGCTGAAAGCACTGCCATATAGGCCATACAGGTCAGGACAACCTCCTCGCTCCAGGCCGGATCCGGAATAAAGGGCACATAACGGCCAGCCACCGCCATACAGGTAATCAATATATCCACCGTCAGCAGCATTTTGCACAGGAACATAACAAACTCATAGGTCTTATCATACACAGGTTTGATCTTGTCAATTGTTTGAAACAGAGATGACATGGTACTCTCCCTTCTATTATGAATGGCATTAAGAGACCTGACCGCAGCGAGCTCTGACTGACTTGGTCACTATAAAGATATTATAAAGGATTCGGGTGTCCAGGAATACGGTAAGTTTTTGCGAATTTTAGTATTTTTTTAACTTTTTTATAACTTATGCACAAAAATATGGCCTGTTAAGAAATCTTAACAGGCTAATTTTAACAACTTTTTAACGCAAATGCAGCATTTCATTTATGTTTTCTTTATATCATGCCTCCCATCCCCCTCCCCAGTCATAAAATCCTCCTCCATCCAATATACTTGTAATAATTCCCATTTCCCGGAGTATCCATGAAGGAGTCAATCATCGCATCTTCATCCATTTCCAAACGCCTTTCCCCACGGAAAATGGCGTTTATAACAGGTACGCTGCTCCTTACCTCCACAGGGTTCATATGCAGGATCCTGGGCTTTTTCTACCGTATTTACATGTCCAGGACCATCGGAGCCGAGGGCCTGGGCATTTACAATATGGTCCATCCCATATTCAGCATCTGTTTTGCCGTCTGTGCAGGTTCCATCCAAACCGCCCTGTCCCAGTATGTGGCCGCCAACCAGGCCCGGGGCAAGGCCGTGTTCAAGACAGGCCTTGTGATTGCCATGGGCATGTCTTTTATTCTTGCCTGGATCATTTACACCAACAACCATTTCCTGGCTGAAAAGCTTTTGCTGGAACCCAGATGCGCGCCCTATCTTCCTGTTATGGCCGTATCTGTTCCCTTTGCAGCCCTCCACGCCTGCATTAACGGTTATTATTACGGAATGCAGAAAGCCAGAGTGCCTGCATTTTCCCAGGTGGCTGAGCAGGTCATCCGCATGGGCGCCGTGTTCCTGATCGCCGGTATCTGGCTGGATTCCGGACGTGAGATCACGGTGAGCCTGGCTGTGTACGGGCATCTGATCGGGGAAATGGCCTCAGCGGCATTTACCCTGTTCTGCCTGGGCTTTTTTCCTCCCTCGGGACGCAAAGAAGAGAGGAACATACGCAAGGTCATCCCTCTCTCCTTTGGTGCATCGGCAGCTCCCCTCATGGCTCTGGCACTGCCCCTTATGGGCAACCGGCTGATCCTTAATGTACTGGGAAGCGCAGAAGCCATATGGATTCCCAATAGGCTGATGAGTTCCGGCCTCACCAACTCCGAGGCCCTGTCCATCTACGGTGTGCTCACCAGTATGGCCCTGCCCTTTATCCTATTTCCGTCAGCCATCACCAATTCCATGGCCGTGCTCCTCCTCCCCACCGTGGCTGAAGCCCAGGCGGACGGCAATGAAGCCCGGATCTCCTCCATGATATCCATGTCCCTGCGCTACAGCTGTTATATGGGGATCCTGTGCATCGGCATCTTTACCATCTTCGGCAACCAGCTGGGCGTCAGCGTGTTCCATGACCAGAACGCAGGCACGTTCATCACCATCCTGTCCTGGCTGTGTCCTTTTATGTACCTGGCCACCACCATGGGCAGCATCCTGAACGGGCTGGGAAAGACCTCTGTCACATTTTTCCAAAACGTGTGGGCCATGGTCATACGGCTGGCCTTTGTGCTCTTTGCCATTCCCCGTTTTGGGATCCTGGGGTATCTGTGGGGTATGCTGGCCAGCGAGCTGGCCCTTGCTGTCATGTGTTTTCTGGCCGTGAAAAGGCAGGTGCCCTTTCAGTGGGATACTGCCAACATGATCATAAAGCCTGTTGTACTGCTTCTCATCTCCATCGGCATATACCTGGCATTCTCCCATGTGATGACATCCCTGGACCGCCTTCCCCTGTTTATTGAAACCTCGGTCCACATTGTATTCTTAAGTATCTGCTACACGGGGCTTTTGCTCCTGTTTCATAAGAGGAAACCGCTTCCGTAAAAGTGTTTCGGAGAACATGGTCCATACACGCGCTAGGAGGTACGGGACAGCAGGTAGTCCACGGCCTGCATCAGTCCGTCCCGGGCCACATCCCCGGTCACATAGTCCGCCGCCGCCCTGGCCTTGGCTGTCCCATTGCCCATGGCAATGCCGATCCCCGCATAGGAGAGCATGGACACGTCATTGTTACCGTCCCCAATGGCGGCCGCATCCTTGATATCGATCCCGTAATGGGCAAGAACCTGCCGGATCCCTGTACATTTTCCGCCTCCCTTTGGGGTCAGGTCCACTCCCTCCCCATCGTGCCATACAGAGTACTCGCAGCCCGGCAGCTTCTTTACCAGTTCCAATGCCCCAGGCTCATCCAGGTAAGGAATGACCTGGTAAATATCGTGGAAAAGAGCCCTCTTTATATCTCCCAGAGGAGGAATACGGGTTCCTATGCTCTGCTGCACCCGTTCCACCCGTTCATCCACATAATTCAGGTACCACCGGTGGGCTTCCATGAACAGGCAGGGAAACGGCTCCTTTTCCATGACCTCAAGGATGGTCTCCACCTGATCCCGGGCAATGGGATTCTTATACAGCACCGGTCTGCCCGGGCTTTCCTCATAACAGTACTGGCCGTTAAGGGTGACATAGGCGTCAAACACAAGGTCATCCAACAGTTTTTCCTCCTCGATCTCCAGATAATGCCGGCCGGTGGCGATAAACAGCCGGATACCGGCCTGTCTGGCCTTATCCAGAGCCTGTCTTGTGCTCATGCTGATCCCCTTTTTTTCAAATTCCCTTAAAGTACCGTCAATGTCAAAGAATATTGCTTTTACCATGCACGTCTCTCCTTTTTCCCCTTACTTTCCCTTTACGTTCCTCCTTGCATCATGCTCCAAGGTGTCTATGGCACATTATACCAGTCCTTCCCTTAATGTAAAAGACCCGTTATTGACTTTCTTTTGGTTTGGAGATATATTTATTAGATGGCATTTTTTAGAGATAGAAAGGACTTGGTAATATTTATGGGAACATCAAAAGAAGCAAAAGAAGTAGACCTGGGTTCGGGCAGTGTGGGAAAATTGCTGTTTAATCTGGCAATTCCAGCCATTACCGCCCAAATTATCAATGTATTATATAACATGGTTGACCGTATGTACATAGGCCACCTGCCCGGCGTGGGGGCCAATGCCCTGACCGGCGTGGGCGTCACCTTTCCTGTCATCATGGCCATCTCAGCTTTTGCAGCCCTGGTGAGCATGGGCGGCGCGCCCAGGGCATCCATCATGCTGGGCAAGGGTAAAAAGGATGAGGCTGAAAATATCCTGGGCAACTGCACCACGGCCCTGATCGTGGTGGCGGTGGTGCTCACCGCCTTTTTCCTCACCTTTGGACGCAGTATCCTGCTGATGTTCGGCGCCAGCGCCAATACCATTGAGTACGGGTGGGCCTACATGCAGATCTATTCACTGGGGACCATTTTCGTGCAGCTGGCGCTGGGATTGAATGCGTTTATCAATGCCCAGGGATATGCAAAAACCGGAATGCTCACCGTACTGATCGGAGCCGTGTGCAACATCATCCTGGATCCCATTCTCATGTTTGGGTTCCATATGGGCGTGCGGGGCGCCGCTCTGGCAACCATCATCTCCCAGGGCATCTCCGCTGCCTGGGTGGTACTGTTCCTGCTTTCCAAAAAGAGTTATCTCAACATACGCCCCCATTATATGAAACCAAAAGCAGAGGTCCTCATGCCTGCCATTGCCCTGGGGGCCGCACCCTTTGTGATGCAGTTCACGGAAAGCATTTTGAACATCTGCTTTAATACTTCACTGTTAAAATACGGAGGGGATGTGGCCGTGGGGGCCATGACCATCATGGGAAGCGTGATGCAGTTCTCCCTGCTCCCCCTTCAGGGGCTGACCCAGGGCGCGCAGCCCATTATCAGCTTTAACTTTGGGGCAAAAAAACTGGACCGTGTCAGCAGAACCTTCCGTCTTCTGCTCATCTCCTGTATGTGCTATTCCACTGCCATGTGGGCGGTCAGCATGTTTGCTCCCTCGGTCTTTATCCGTATCTTCACCAAGGACCCTGCCCTCACCGCCTTCAGCACCTGGTCCATCCATATATACATGGCCGCCGTCCTGCTCTTTGGCGCCCAGCTGGCCTGCCAGCAGACTTTCATCGCACTGGGCGACAGCAAGACTTCATTGTTCCTGGCGCTGCTGAGAAAGGTCATCCTGCTGATACCTCTTATCTATGTCCTGCCTGCATTTTTTGAAAACAAGGTATTTGCGGTTTTCCTGGCAGAGCCCATTGCAGATACACTGGCAGTCTGCACCACGGTATCACTGTTTATCATTTCCTTCAGGAAATTGAAACGCGAAATGAAATAATCTTAATTCCCTTTGTTTTTATCCTTATTTTTCATGTATTCGTCCATGGCATCCACCACGGTTTTGGAGTAGGCAACCGCCTCCACCACTGTTTTGGCTCCCAGGACCACATCACCGGAGGCAAATATGCCTTCCACCGTGGTTTCTCCGTTGTCCGAGGTCTGAAGCAGCCCGTTTTTTGTGGCCTTCAGACCGTCTGTGGTGTTGACCAGCTTACTCTTTGGTCCCTGGCTGATGGAAATGATCACGGAATCCACCTTCACCTGCTCTGTTTCTTCAGAGTATCCGGTGATATTCCCCTCCTCATCAAAACACACATCTCGGAACACCGGTCCGTCATCATTGATCTCCACAATACTTTTCCCAAACTCAAACCTGGCTCCGTCCAGCATAGCATACTGGGTCTCATGCAGGCTGGCATCGGAATGCTTTCCCCTTGCGTACATGGTCACATTATGGGATCCCTTGCGGATCACGGTCCTTGCCACATCCATGGCTGAATTGCCCACGCCGATAATGGCCACATTATCCCCCAGGTCATAGGCATCGGGATTGGCAAGGTAATCAATGGCAAAATGAACATTTCCCAGTGACTCCCCCTTTACCCCAAGGGTCTTGGGACGCCAGACGCCAGTTCCGATGAAAATGCTCTCATATCCGTCCCGGAACAGGTCCTTGATCTCCAGTGCTCCGCCAATGGTGGTGTTGGGCCTTATCCTGATCCCTATGGACTGGAGCTTTTTCTTATAACGGTCCAGAATGCTCTTGGGCAGCCGGAATTCCGGGATGCCATACTGCAGTACCCCTCCGATCTTGTCCCTGGAATCAAAGATGGTCACGCTGTACCCCCTCTGGGTCAGCATAATGGCAATGGTGATACCGGCCGGTCCGGCACCGATGACCGCCACCTTTTTTCCGTTCTTAGGTGCACATTCTATGTTGATCCGTTCCAGACAGGTGTCTGATATATAGTTCTCAATACTGCTCACATGGACCGGCTGGCCCTTTCTGCCAAGGACACAATGGCCTTCGCACTGGCGCTCATGGTTACACACCAGGGAACACACCAGGGACATTGGGTTGTTTGCAAACAGCATGGCGCCTGCGTCCTCCAGTCCCCCTTCCTTTAATGCTTTGATCATGGTCGGAATGGGTGTATGGATGGGGCATCCCTGCTGACACATTGGTTTCTTACACTGAAGGCATCTGTTTGCTTCATCAATTACATGAACTGCCATGGCATGGTTCCTCCTCAATCTTGACTTCTGTTTTTTTGCAGACATCATCATAGCACGGACCGGTGCTTCCTGCAACAGGCCGGGTGTACTTTTTGCAAAACAGCTTGACGGAAAATTAACGGTATTGAAGGCTGCTCTCTGTTTTATTTCCAGAATGTACCATGGCTGCGCACTGCGCAAAAATGCCTCCGGCCAGCCATTTTAAAGGCGGACCAAAGGCATTTTCCTCAGACCAATGGATCGTTAATAATTTCATCAGTTATTTTTTCCAATTCGTATTCCATCCCTTAAACAGGCCGGGATCGTGCCGGGGCATCCCAAAATCATACAGCGGTCCTGGTCTTTCCCAATATGCGGAACACCCCTGTCATCTCCAGGACCTTTGCAGTATTAAAGAATATAAAAGCGTCAATGGGCCACATGATCAGATTTCTGATAATACGCGGGGCCAGGAGCACCATAAATGCCTTTCCATACACAAGAGACAGGCACAGGGTGTTGAGGAACAGGTTGCACACAACAGCCACCACCAGCTGGACGGCCAGCACCCGCCACAGGGTCAGGGGCTTTTTGTAAAGGAAACAGCCGTACAGCAGTCCTTTGAGCATCACGATCAGGGTCAGACCTGGCATAAACGGCCCCATGGGCTTGACCAGGTACTTAAGCACATCCAGGGCTCCTCCAAACATGCCCCCCACCACGGGCCCGAACAGATAGCTTACAAGGGTAACGGGGATCCCGGAAAATCCGATCCTCACCGTATCCGTAATGTAAATGGTCAGCGACCCCAAAACCACTCCTATAGCCGCCATCATGGCGCATACCGTAACGGTCCTGACCTGTCTCATCTCCTGGGATGAGCTGGTAAATAAAGCTGCCAGTTTCTTCATGAACAATTACCTCCTTTGCAGATTTCTCGTACTACAATGGGAGATATCCGACATGTTCCAAACAGGTTCAGGATCATACCTGCACCCAGGTTCCAGACATAAAAAACGGCCTTACAAAACAGCCCTGCATCAGTTTTAATCCTGATCCAAAGCCGCTCTCAGCCGCTCCATCTATCTTCCGTTGCAGCGGGATGCGGCCTATGTACCGCAGGAAACGCAAGTTTCCTTTCGTCCAGCTGACAACTCCCTGTTCAGCCGGCACTTAACGCACATATGCCTACTCTGCTTTCATTATTTTATTTTATTGCTAATGTATACTATACACTATTTTCTTAAATATGCAAGTATATTTTTCAGTACCCTCCGGGGCCCATGACCGTTCCATGGGGATTCCGCCATGCGGGCCCTCTGTCTGCTCCACCCTCTAGGGAGCTTCCCAGTAAAAAATCCCGTCCTCCCTGGAACGGATGGCAAAGTCCTCATCATACAGGTACTCCAGGCAGGAAAAGGTCTTGCTGATCACCATCTTGAGCTTGATAAACTCCGCCTCATCCTTTGGCACGGATTCCATGCCGTAAGCCAGACAGGCCACCTCCTTGGTGGTCATCCTGCGGTGTCCGTGATCCAGAATATGTTTGATCAGGTCTGTCTTATCCAGATAGGCGAACACGATCCGGTTCACCACACGCTTCACATCCTTGATCGGCTCCTTGTGGGCCGGCAGCACCAGACAGTCCTTATATTCATGCTTAAAATGTTCCAGGGATTCAAAATACCCCTTCAGCAGATGCTCATCCGGGTATGTGGTCCCCACAATGGGCACAATGCCGTCAATGACCTGGTCTGCGCAGAACAGGATCCTGCGTTTTTTTTCATAAAGCCCCATCTGTCCAAAGGTGTGTCCCTTCAGGGGAACGGTCTCAAAATCATATCCGCCGTAGGACAGGATCTGCCCTGCCTTTACCGGTGTATAGGCGAATCCGGGGATCTCAAATTCCCACCCCTTGTTCTCATTCACACGGCGGTTCACCTCCATGAACATGTTCCAGACCTGGGGTGTCCCTGTTTCGGTAACGCCCACTGCCCGCAGCACCTCAGGCTGGTCCTCCTGGGAGCCATGACTGTGGTTATAGTACAGACAGTCATAGCAGTGTCTGTCCTCCTGGGGATTCATGAAAAGCCTGGCCCCACGCTGGGCATACACACTGGCCAGTCCGCAGTGGTCATGGTGCTTGTGGGTCAGGAAAATATCCAGTTTATCATAAGTGATCCCAAGGCTGGCCAGGGCCTCCTCCATGGATTCCAGGCATTGTTGTTTCCTGAACCCGGCATCCACCATCAGGCTGCGCCCCCCGTCCCTGCCCGGAATCAGGAATATTTTTATTTCACTGATACTTTTTTGGTTGCTGTATAACTCCACCTCATAGATTCCCGGTGCGCGTTCCAACATATATGTCACCTGTCCTTTATTCTGTCAATCTTTCATCATCCTGTCTTTGATTTTCCTCTGATCCCTTGGCGGTCCCCATGCCACTAGCGGTCCCCATGCCTTTGGAGGTACTTATATCTTTGGCGGTACTTATGTCTTTAGCGGTACTCATCCTCTTAGCAGTTCTGGCAACAAACCATGCAATGATGATTCCCAGCGCCATGCCAGCCAGCACATCCGTGGGAAAATGCACAAACAGATACATTCTGGAAAATGCGATCAGCACTGCCAGCATCAGGGCGGGAATCCCCCACTTTCTGTTGAACATGAATATAGTCACCCCGCCTTCAAAGCTTACCAGGGTGTGGCCGGAGGGAAATGAATAATCCCTGGGCACCTGGACCAGCAGCTGTACGGTGGGATCCAGCCAGCAGGGACGGTCCCGGGCAATCAGATTCTTTAGGGCGACATTTCCCAACAGGAAACCTATGCCAATGGATACCAGCATACAGGCGCCCATGAGCCTGGTCCTTGGAACAGCAAACAGCACTGCTGCAAGCAGCAGCCAGAATATCCCGTGATCCCCAAGGGATGTGATCAATGTCATAAGGCCATCCACCAGGGGAGTATGCAGATTCTGGAGTAAATATAAAAAACGGAATTCGATATCGTCCACCTCTCTCTGGAATTAATGTCCCCTATTCGTACCATTATATCCCACGCCATATAAATTTGCAATATGTTAATATTTTAACAATTCAGCGGGTTTTCGTCAAAAATCCTTGCTTTTTTGTCAAAGTATGGTAAAATTCCTATCCATAACGTGTTAAATAATGCTTTCTGACAAATATTCCCCGGGGCGGGATGTACAGACGGCAGTAACGATGTTTGAATAAGGGAGAGAATGAGTATGAAAACCGAGAGTGTAAAGGAGTTTCTAAAACGGAAAAATGTTAACATCACTGTCCAGACCTATCTGATCGATGCACTGGGAGCCATGGCCTTCGGCCTGTTTGCCTCCCTGCTCATCGGCACCATATTCGGAACCCTGGGACAACAATTTGACATTGAGATTTTTAATGTGATCGCTGATTATGCCAAAAGCGCCACAGGAGCCGCTCTGGGCATTGCCATTGCCCACGCGCTGAAGGCGCCTCAGCTGGTGCTGTTCTCCGCAGCCACCGTGGGGATTGCGGGCAATACCCTGGGCGGTCCCGTAGGCGCTCTGGTGGCCACCATCATCGCTGCTGAGCTGGGCAAGATCGTCTCCAAGGAAACGCGGCTGGACATCATTGTCACTCCGGGGATCACTATTATCTCCGGCGTACTGGTGGCCCAGTTTGTGGGACCGGGCGTGGCGGGCTTTATGAACTGGTTCGGAAACCTGGTAAAAACAGCCACGGAAATGCAGCCCTTTATCATGGGAATCCTGGTATCCGCCCTGATCGGGGTTGCCCTTACCCTTCCCATCAGCAGCGCTGCCATCTGTATCGCTCTCTCCCTGGACGGACTGGCGGGGGGAGCGGCCACTGCCGGCTGCTGTGCGCAGATGATCGGTTTTGCAGTGATGAGCTACCGCGAAAACAAGGTTGGCGGCCTTATGGCCCAGGGTCTGGGCACCAGCATGCTGCAGATGGGCAATATTGTGCTGAACCCCCGGATCTGGATCCCGCCTACTCTGGCATCCATGATCACAGGCCCTGTTGCAACCGTGGTCTTTGGCCTTAAGAACATCCCGGCAGGCTCCGGTATGGGCACCTGCGGCCTGGTGGGTCCCATCGGCGTCTACACCGCCATGGGAGGCGGCGCCCGGATGTGGCTTGGGATCCTGCTGGTCTGCTTTGTGCTCCCGGCAGTGCTCACCTTTATCTTCGGGGAGATCCTGCGCAGGATGGGATGGATCAAAGAGGGGGATCTGAAGCTGGATCTGTAGGATTGGGGAAACATAGAGCAGGCGGAGCCGACCTGATATATTCATGGTCGGTTCCGCCTGCTTTTTTGATACGCAATCTTTTTGATACGTATTTCGTTCGATCCCTGTTCCGGGAATCTCTGGCCGCCGCGCCCTCAGGGCGTGCCCGCCAGTTCTATACGGATTGATTTCATGGACGGGTCATATTTCCTGTAGGCACATTTCCCGCACATCTTGGCCGCAAAAAGGGCTATGTCCGCCTTGTGGTAGAGTTCGTCAAAGTTGATCCCCTGTTCCGGGATCATGACATAGCCGGCAGAGATAGAGAATGTGATGTCCTTTCCTTCGCCGCGGCGTGTAACGGACATCTCATCCACGATCCTGTTCAGCTTTGCCTCTATGTCCTTCTCACTTATGTTCTTGCAAAGGATGATGAACTCGTCACCGCCCATCCTGCACACAATATCCTCACTCCGGAAATAACTTTTAAGCTTTCTTGCATTTTGTACGATCATGGAATCCCCGAAGTCATGGCCGAATACATCATTGGCCATCTTGAAGTTATCCAGGTCAAACATGATAAGGGCTGCCGAGGACCATGCACCCTGTGCCAGATAGGCACGGATGGCCGGCAGGGCGGACTGACGGTTGAGAAGACCGGTAAGGGAATCCGTGGACGCCATTTTTGTCAGCATTTGTTTCTGCAGCTTGTTATCCGTAATGTCCGTACAGTATCCCAGCACCACCAAAGGCGTGCCCTCCTCATCCAGAATGGTTTCCCCCGCAGACCGGAACCATATGAGGGAACCGTCATCCGCTGTTACCGGAAATTCAAAACTCAAGGTTTTGTGGCCCACATTTCTTCGCAGATGCATCATGAAATCCAAAAAGGGCTGCCTGTATTTGTCCAGTATACATGCATTTCTGTCCAGAAGTCCGGTCAGACCCGTCACGGTTTCCCCGTTTGCTTCATCCTGCCTGCAGAGATATTTTACGAAGTTGGGGCTGGTCACATTAGTGAGGACCAGGCTGTCATCCCTCAGATCCCATTCCCAGCTGTTGATCCCTGCCAGGTGGAGAATCGTCTTCTGCTTTTGGTCCAAAAGATCCAGCTCCTGCCTTTTTTCCTGAATATCCGTCACATCCTTGTAGTTAAAGAGGTAGATGGTCTCATCTGATTCCTGTTTCACGGATCTGGCCTCCGTACGGATCCAGACCTTCTTTTTGTCCGGCCGGATAAAGGCGGATACATGGGTGAACCTTTGTCCGCTGTCTGAAAGACAGCTGATCTTATGAAGAAGTTCCGGAAATCCGTCCCCGTATCCCTGTTCCAGATACCCGCCCTTTGGCAGCATATCCCTGTATTCTTCCTTTGTATACCCCAGCGACCTTGCAAGTCCGTCCGCCATAACCTCATATTCATACCGGCCGTCCCTGGATCTGACAAGGATAAAATCTTCAGGAACATAATCCAGGAGCAGGCGCAGACGCTCACGCAGTGTCACCATCTCCGTGACATCCAGGACCACGCCCTGGAAAAATTCATTTCCCCCGTAACTCATGTACCGTGTCTGGTCAATAACCCATATATAGCCTTTGGCGGATCTCATGCGGTATTCCATGTTGTAAGCCTGTTCGCTGTCAGTGAGTATGTCCACGCCTCTCACCATACGCTCCCGGTCATCGGGATGGACCATATTGATGAACTTGTTGTCAAACAGAAGCCTGATCTCCTCCCTGGTATAGCCAAAGATGTCCAGAAAGCGGTTGCTGATATAGGTAAAATCAAACTCTTTATTTTTAGCGCAGCGGTGGTAACCGCCGGGCATGTCATTATTAAGGAAATTCAGCTCCTCATTCTTGCGAAGCAACTCACTGTTGCGCTCAGTTAAGGCCTCCTGGGCTTCCATGGTCTCCGAAATATCCGTACATGCGCTGACAATGGCCAGACGGCCATCCTCCGCCTCAATGACCCGCCCCTTATCAAGGGTCCAGAACCATGAGCCGTCTTTCTTGGGCATCCTGTAGGTGGTGGTGTACTCCAACCCCGGATAATACTCCTGCCCAATGTCCCGGCTCACGCGCTCCCGGTCATCCGGGTGGATGGTATTGAGGACCAGGCCCCGGATCGCCTCCTCCAGTTCCTCAAAGGAGTCATACCCCAGCAGCTTAACCATCTCATAGTTGGCAAAATACAGTGGGAATCCCTCCTCACAGTATCCGCCGATCATGCCTCCCGGGGTCATCTGGGCAAAAATGGATGCCGCGGCCCGCCGGTTCTCCTCTGTGAGCTTCATAAAGGACTCATCCTTTTGGGCAATGTGGACCACAGCGGACAGAGCCCTTTGGGATGCCTCCAGCTTCTGCTCCCTGCGCCGCTGCTCCGTGACATCGGACACCGCTCCATAAAACAGCCTGCGCCCGTCCTGTTCTCTGAGGAAAAAGACCCGCAGATGCATCCACATATAGGTTCCATCCGCTTTCCTGCGCCTGATATCCCCTTCCGCTCCATTGAGCTGGTTCTCATACGCCTGGGTAAATATTCTTATGGCACGCGGCCTGTCCTCCTCCCGCGTGTCCTGGAGAATGGACCTGCGCTGTGATTCCAGATCCACTGCATTGGTCCCTGTGAGGGCACAGTACTGTTCGTTCACTCTCAAAAGTTCCAGTTCACTGCCCTGAAGCTGGTAGAACGCCACGGCTCCCAGGATATGGTTCATCATGGCATCGCTGGCAATATCCTCCTCAAACATGTCCTTGAGCCGGATACGGTCCATCTGCTTTGCTTTGATCCCCCTGTAATCCATCTGGTCCTCATCTGCCAGAAGAGGTTCAAATACCTCTATGGGCATAGGATGGAAAAAATAATATCCCTGACCATAGGCGCATCCCATACTCTTTAGGAAGTCGATCTGTTCCTTTGTCTCAATCCCCTCCGCGATCATGCGCAGCCCCATAATGTTGGCCAGCCTTGTGACAGCCTCCAGAATCTCCACGCCCTTCCCGGCGGTATCCCCATCCATGTCAAGGAACTTCATATCGATCTTCAGAACATCCACATTCACATCCTTCAGCATGTTAAGTGAGGAATACCCGCTCCCGAAATCATCCATAAGTACGGTGAATCCGGCTTCCCGCAGGGATTCCACCACTCCGGTGATCGCTTCAAATTCTTCCACATAAGCGCTTTCCGTGATCTCCACTTCCAAAAGCCTTGGATCCAGGGAATACGTTTCAACCAGCTTCCTGAAGACATCAGCCACATCCATGGCATAGATATCCATTCGGGATACATTTACAGAAATAGGGACGGCGCGGTGCCCCCTGTCGATCCAGCTTCGCATCCTCCTGCATACCTCCTCCCAGAGGTACAGATCCAGCTTGGAGATCAGCCCGTTGTTCTCCAGAACAGGCAGGAAATCCCCGGGAGGGATCATCCCCCGCACCGGATGGTTCCAGCGCACCAGGGCTTCCAGCCCCACGATCTTGCCCGTGCTCAGATTGCACTTGGGCTGACCGTAAAAGGTAAACTCCCCATGTTCCAGACCCTTCTGGACCTCAGAAAGGAGCTTGTGGTTTTCCTCCATCTGCCGCATCATGCGGCTGTCATACCGGCAGGCCCGCTGGGCATAGCTGCCCTTTACCGATGACAGGGCAATGCAGGCCCGGTCATACATGGTGCTGATGGACAGGCTTTTATCCTCTATTCCATAAACACCAAAGGCAGGGAGAAATCCTGCCGTACCGCCGCACTGCCTTACATATTCCATGATCCGCTTTTGCAGCTGCCCGACAGCATCCTCCTCATCAGGAAGGATGATGACAAAATCATCTCCCCCCATGTAGCCCGCCATGCCGCCGTACTGGTCCTGTATGTCCCTTAAATGGCCTCCCACCCGGGCCAGAAGCCGGTCCCCCTCCTCCTGTCCGTACCACTCGTTAAACAGCTTAAAATGCTCAATATCAACCGCCACCAGGCAATAACCGCCACAGGCTTTAAGGACAAACTCCCCGGCCCGCTTAAAAAACACGGTGCGCCTGTAAAGACCGGTGAGCTGGTCCATGTCCGTGCCCTGGGAAAGGGACTTCTTCATCTCCTCCTCCCGGCGCTTCTGCTCACTGATATCCTGGATAAAGCACATGAGGATGTCCTCATCATCTCCCCCCTGATTCAGGGGAACCGCTATCTGGGCCACCCAGCAGTAAGATCCGTCCGTCCTCTTTTTCCTGAACTGTCCCTTTAAGACCGAACTCCCGTTCCGGACCCCATGCTTTAAAAACTCTTTTATCCTTTTCGCATCCCAGAACTCCCTGAACGCCCGGGCGTCATCCGGATGGATCATATAACTCCCCACATCCTCAAGCATCCTGTCCAGGGGGCCCTCCGTATGGGGGATCATATACTTGTTCTCCACATGGTACAGTATCTTATAGGAATTCCTGGTAAAATTCAATTCAAACAGCTCATCATACGCAGACATATTGGTCAGATTATAGAACAGGTTTTTATTTCCCTCATAAATTTCACGGACCAGCACCATATTGCAGGTGCCTTTTCCGGGCCAGTCTATCTTACCCGTTCCCACCTCCAGCCATTTTTGCACTACCTTATTGTAGAATACCACAGCGGATCCGTCCCTTTTGCTGAAGGGACATTCCTCACAAGGCCTGCTTTCCTGGCACAGCTTCTCATAACAAAGATCCCCGCACTGTAGCTCGGGAAATTTCTCCTGCAGGGTGGAATTATAATGAACGATCCGGTAATTATCATCAATAATGTAAATGCTGGTTTCATTACTGCATTTCATGGTGTTCATGCATGACCTCTTTTCTGCAATCTGCTGACACATATAACCCTATTATATTATTTTTTTCATGTATCCGTCAACCAAAGAATGGAATTGCGGACAGACATATAGGTGCACAAAAGGGACTTCCGGCCTTTACAGCCGGAAGTCCCCTGGTTCAACCTGTCACAGTGCCGCCTCAGAGTGCTCTTTCAGATGGTTTAATATACATTTTTTATATTCCAGAAATGCTTCCGTCACATGGAAATCCCCTGATCTGGGTTTTGGCTCCCTGACCACGATCTCACCTGTGATCCTGCCCGGCTTTCCTGTGAGCAGGTAAATACGGTCGGACAGCAGCACTGCCTCATCAATATCATGGGTGATAAACAAGGTTGACAGGCGGATCTGCTCCAACACATTCAGGTACCAGCTGTGGACCGACTGCTTGGTCAGCATGTCCAGCGCTGAAAAGGGCTCATCCAAAAGGGCCACGCTGCCTGAAAAGAGGTAGGTCCGAAGGAGCGCGGCCCGCTGGCGCATGCCGCCTGAGAGCTGGGCCGGGTATTTTTTCTGTGTACCCTCCAGTCCGAACTGGGCAAAATATCCTCCCGCCTCCTGCCTGGCCTCTTTCTTTTTCATGCCCTTTATAATAAGCGGAAGGGCCACGTTGTCCTCGATCGTACGGAAAGGAAACAGCAAATCCTTCTGCAGCATATAGCTGACCCGTCCCGGGCATCCTGTGATATCCTCTCCCTCCATCAATACACGCCCCTTGTCCGGGGTACTTAAACCGGCTATGATATTGAACAGGGTGGTTTTTCCTCCCCCGCTGATCCCCAGGAGGGAAACCAGTTCCCCTTTATTAAGCTCAATGGAAATGTCCTGGATAACCGGCTCCCCGTCAAAGGATTTGGACACCCCTTCCACCTTTAATTGTACCATCTGTTCCTCCTTGCCCCAGGGGCGCATTTCAGGGCGGCGTCTTAACAGCCGCCCTGCTGGATCTCCTCACACATGTCAGGGCAGATAATCATTGGAAAAACCTGTGTTTTCCTCAATGGGCGTTTCCACAAGCCCCTTTTCATTCAGCCAGCTGTAATACCCATTCCACCGGTCCGGTGAAATATACCCCCACCGCTCCGCGTCTGCCTGGTACTGATCCGCCAGGTAGATCTGGCTTGCCTTTACAAGTTCAGGATCCAGCTCAGGGGCGGCCTTGCAGAGAATGTCCGCAGCTTCCTCAGGTTCCTTAACGGCATCCTGATAACCTTTACTCACCGCTTCCATGAACGCCCTGGCCGTATCAGGTTCTTGTTCCAGGAAATCATTATTGGCAATGATGACCGGGGTATAAAAATCAAATACAGGATTCAGGTCTGCAAATGCAAAATAATCCGTTTCCAACCCCTCGATCTCTGTCTTTACGCCGGCCCACGCATAGAAGATCCAGATAGCGTCCACTGATTTTGTCTTAAGGGCCGTAACCTCGTCTGTTACCATACTGGGAATCAGCTGTACTTTGCTGAAATCACCGCCGTCCACCTCCATCACGTCCTGGATGGTGGCTTTTTCTATGGGCAGATCCCATGTGGCATATTTCATGCCTTCCAGCCCTTTGGGCCTGTCCATCCCTTCCCCCTTGCGGGAAATGATGCCGGATGTGTTGTGCTGGATAACAGCTGCCACCGCAGTCACGGGCAGCCGGGTATCCCCTGAAAACGCAGGCGCCAGGCTGTCCTGGAAGGACATTGCAAACTGTGCCTTGCCTGAGGCAACCAAAACCTCAGCTCCGTTTTCCGGCGGCTGCACAATGCTTACCTCCAGTCCTGCATCTTTAAAATATCCTTTTTCCTCCGCCACATAAATTCCTGTGTGGTTGGTATTAGGCGTCCAGTCCAGTACAAAGGTGATCTCCTTTGGCGGATCCTCCGCCTGCCCGGACATCTCCTCTCCTGCCTGATCTTTATCCGGTGCCGCTTCCTGCCCGGATGACGCCGCTTCCTGTCCTGATGAGGCTGCCTCCTGTCCGGGTGACGTCTTCTCCTGACCGGACGGGGCCGCGCATCCTGACAGCATGATTACAAGCACAGCCGCCCCAAGGACTCCTGCGTATCTTTTTTTCTTCATATTCTCCTCCTGAATCCTACTGTGTGCTCTCGAAGATTCCGAAAGTACACTACTCTATCCAACTAATTCTTAACGTTTTTCCCAGGGCATGCACTTTTTCTGAAGCAGCTCCACCAGCCACATAAGCAGCAGGCTGATCATTGAAATAAGAAAGATCACTGCAAACATTTTATCAAAGGAAAATGCCTTTCTGACCCGTGTCATGTACACGCCCAGTCCGCCGAATCCCCCCAGCCATTCTGAGATCACGGCGCCTACCACTGCATAGGATGCTGAAATCCTGAGACTGGAAAAAAACTGGTTCAGCGCTCCGGGAAGCTTAAGGTAACGGAATATCTGCATACGGCCCGCCCCCATTGCCCGAAGAAGGTTCACTGCGTCCGGATCAGCGGACTTAAAACCTGTGAGAAGTCCCACCGTGATAGGAAAAAATGTTGTGATGACAATAAGTATGACTTTGGGCGTCATCTCATACCCGAACCACAGCACTAAAAGCGGAGCCATGGCCACAGCCGGAACCGTCTGGGTCAGGACGATCAGGGGATAGAATGCCTTATATGCCTGCTCAAACCGGTCCATCAGTACTGCGGCAAAAAATCCGGTTGCAATTCCAAATCCAAGGCCCAGGGCTGCCTCCGTCAGGGTAATCCTGGCATTGTCCATCAGAGCAGGAAACTCGCTCACAAAGGTACGCGCCACATGGACAGGCGAGGGCAGCATAAAGCCCTCTATGATTCCCATGGACACGGCAGCCTGCCACAATATGAGTATGGTGACAATGGCCGAGCAGGACCAGAATTTACCTGTGGTGTTTTGTAACTTTCTTTTCAATGGTAAGCACATCTCCTTCAGGGCGGTAGGATACCTTGATATATGCCGCCACGGATGGCGCACCTGCCCTGACGGCAATGTGCTGGCACTCTTTCACAATATCCATAAGCTGGTCATAGTCGCCTTCAATGGCCGTCTCAAACGGTCCTACATAATAGTTTAACCCGGTGCTTTTGATATAATCAATGACCTGGTCCACAATGCGGATCAGCTCCTCATCGTTCTCTGCTTCCGGTAATGTCTGAATTGCTACACTTGCGTTCATAATTCTCTCCTTTTCTCTTATTGTCCCATAGGATGCTCCAACAGAACAGAATATAAAAATCCCGCCAGGACAATCCTGGCGGGACATCACAGACATGGTCTGAATACTCCCTACGCTGGCATTATCCAGATCAGGTGTCAGGGTTCGGAAACCTAAGTCCCATCTCAGCCAGGCAAGCCCAGCACCCCTCTTGATTTTCTTGCTTCAGTATACTACCCGTGATATTAAAAGTCAATATATGCCATTTAATATATTATATCCCCGCTTTTATCTCCTCAGTTTGAAGATCACCATGGTCAGTGATCCCTCCGGGCCGGGAAGAGGACTGTTATAGGTCAAAGTAAATGTGGTCTCCTCCGGAACTGCAATGATAAAGGAGACAGATCCCACCGCACTGGACCGTCCTTCCCCGGTCATGAAATAGATCCCATATTCAATATGAGGTCCGCCGTTATAGGACGGCGTGATCTGCATATATGTCTTTTCAGAATACAGTACGGTCACCTCATAAAAAATGGAGTAATATCCTGGCTGGAGAGTGATATGGGTGGGATCGGTCAGCACAATATTACCTGTGTCGTCCGCCACGCCAATTCCCATGGGTATCTGCTGTGCATTGACATACAGTGCCGCAAAATTGATAAAGGAAGCAAATATGTCATTGGGTACCACACCGGTGGGGCCGGTAGGACCGGTGACACCAGCAGCGCCTGCAGGTCCGGTGGCTCCTGTTGGGCCTGTTATTCCCGCAGGACCTGTATCTCCCTGATTTCCCTGAGGGCCGGCAGGTCCCTGAGGGCCGGTGGCTCCCGATGGTCCCTGGGGGCCGGTGATCCCCGGGTTTCCCTGTGGTCCCGCAGGCCCCTGGATTCCCTGAGGGCCGGTGGGACCGGCCGCCCCCTGGGGTCCGGTGGCTCCCGTGTTCCCCTGGGGGCCGGCAGGTCCCTGGGCGCCTATGGGTCCCATAACCCCGGTACTGCCGGTAGCGCCTGTTGCCCCTGTTGCTCCCTGGGCGCCGGTGGGTCCAACCTCACCTCTGAGCCCCATGGGTCCCTGAAGGCCCTGGGGGCCGGTAGGACCTGTGATTCCTTGGGGTCCTGTAGGGCCGGCAGGTCCCTGAAGGCCCCGGGGGCCGGTGGCTCCCTGAGGCCCGGCTGCTCCCTGAGGCCCGGCTGGTCCCCGGCAGCAGCACCAGTCATTGCATCTGCATCCGCTGCCGCATCCATTTCCGCTATTGCACCCACTTCCGCTGCCGCAGCCTTTTTTGCCGCATCCATTTCCATTGCTACATTCATTTATATCGTCTTGATACATCGTACTCTCCCCTTCACATAGATTACAAAGCAAATGCACTTCCGGATCGTTCCGGCAGTGCATTGCGTTCGTTACTTTTATTATATGCACGTCTGAGTTCCCCGTTAATCCAGGGCGTACATAAGGGGAGTGCCCATTCCCGGGGGCAGCGTCTCCAGACTGCTAACAATTCCCTATAAACACATGCTTAAGGGATTTACGGGCAGTCTCTGCCAGGGAATAGACCGTACGGATATCAGTAGCCCCCCGGTCCGTCATCTTCCACCTTGGGAAAAACCGTGTGATATGGAGGGGAATGTCCGAACTGATCCCACCAACCCAGGAGGCCAGCTCCTTAATCTCCTGTTCTGAATCATTTTCCCCCGGCACGATCAGGGTGGTGAGTTCCACATGGCAGGCTTCAGCCGCCCGCTGGATGAAATGCCGGACCGTCCCCAAATCTCCGCCCAGCTTTGCGTAAAACTGGTCCGTAAACCCCTTCAGGTCAATATTCATGGCATCGGTAAGGGGCAGGATCTCATCCAGAACCGGGTCCGTCACACTTGCATTGGTTACAATCACATTCTTCATCCCGGCTGCCCTGATAAAACGGGCCGTGTCACGCACATATTCCCATCCCACCAAAGGCTCATTGTATGTGTATGCCACTCCTATATTTCCCCGGGGCCTTAGGGCCTGGGCCCGGGCAGCCAGTTCCCCCGGCTCTATATAAGCCGCTTCACTTTCCCCCTCCCCGGCCATGGATATCTCATGATTTTGGCAGAAGGGACATCTCAGATTGCATCCGAAACTTCCGGCCGACAAAATCATGGTTCCCGGACAAAACATGGCAAGAGGCTTTTTTTCAATGGGATCCAGAGCCAGGGAAGTGATCTTCCCATAATTTACAGGTATGATCCTCTCCCCCGTATTCTTCCTGGCCCGGCAGAACCCGGTCTGTTCCCTGTCCAGTTCACAATGGTGCATACACACATCACATCTGATCTTCATCCCTTATCACCATGCCTTATGACCTGGAACCGCTCCAGCCTGACATCCATATCATCCGCATCGATTCCGGCTTTCTGTTTCGCGATCTCCAGCTGCTCCTCCACTGTGTCCACACCGTCCAGATTTGGCAGAAGCAGGCCGCGTCTCTGCCCTTTGGTGACAATGACCCCGTAATGCTTTACGTCCAGTTCCTCCGTTCCGCTTATGGGCTGTGTCTCTCCCAAAACATCCACACTGTACACAAGGCGGCACAGCTCTTCCTCCATTACGGATGGGAACCTTGGATCATGGATCCCGGCGCTTACCGCGTTCTGTATGATTTCCTCAGCCACATTCCGGCACACAGGGCCAATGGTGCCGATGCACCCCCGCAATGCGCCGTTCTTATGAATGGACACAAACGTCCCAGCCCTGGTGTCCAGCATCTCCTCAGGCAGTTCATCTTTAACCGTATCCAGGGAAATCATCCTTCTTGTGCGCACATAGTGTTCCAGGGATCTTCTTGCAAGGGATACATAGGCGTCCTCCCCATCCTGCATCTGCCTGCATCTCTCCTGTTCAGCCGCCTCGTACTCCTTGAGGAAATGGCGGCTTTTATCTTTTCCTTTCACCATAAAGGTACAAATGCCGTATCCCACTCCAAAGGGGCCCTGATAGGTCAGGCGTCTGGACTCTACAGCCATGCCGTCCATGGCCCCCGCCATCATGGTAAAGCTTCTGTGGCCGCATTCCCCAGCCTTTTCACAGAATTCTTCCTTAAACTCCAAAAGCTGTCCAAACCGGGCATTCCCCATAATCTCCATGATCCGTTGGTCATACTCCGGCCCCTGGGCGCTGTACCCGTAAGGTCCGTCCCCTTTCAGCTTATGGGACAGATCTCCGCTGGCTATGATTACCACTCTCCGCCCCAGACGTGAGACTGCTTTTTCGATCAGCTGTCCGGCCTTGTAATGATCCGCAAAAGGCAGACCGGAACCACCTATGCGGACCAGCCTGTAATCCCTGTAGTGCTGGTTCACAAAAAACAGCGGTACCATGGTTCCATGATCCAGAGTCCTGTCCCGTTCCCCCTCCGTTCCCATGGGAAAATCCGCTTCATCCGCCAGACTGCGCAGTTCCTTTACCAGCTCCCTGTCATATTCAACCTCCACGGCTTCCTGAGGCGCAAGAAACTGACCGAAATCTCCCCTGGCTCCCCTTCCCGGGGAAATGTGAAAGTAATCCCCATACATTACCGCGTGAGGCGACAGCATCACAATGGTCTCGGGCCGGGATTGCGCCACCAGAAGGGCTGCCTCATGATATGCCTGGACGGTATCCCTGATCAACAGTTCCTGCCCCCTGCCAACAGCCGGTACGATAAGCGGCGGATGGGGCACCATAATTCCTGATATGATAGCCATGTTCTCTCTCCTTCCTTAGTCATGTCCTAAGTTAAGTATAGCATTCCCCATCTCATTTAAAAAGGGTCAATCTTACAGCGCGATCCACAGCAGAACGGCCAAAAAAGCCAAATTTACCGCCGTGAACCAGGCCAGATACCTGCCTCTGTACATGGGGTACAGCCTGGCTATATATTTATAGGAAATAAGACTGGCCATGGATGCGATCAGGGTGCCCAGACCGCCCAGATTCGTCCCCACTATAAGGCATTCCCATCTATCTGTGAACCCTGACAGCAGCAGGGCTGCGGGCACATTGCTCAGCACCTGGCTGGCTGCCACGGCGGTAAGGATCTCCCTGCCGTTTAAGATATCCTCCAGCATACGGCAGAATGCGGGGACACGCCCCATATTTCCAATAAAGATAAAAAATGCCCCAAAGGTCGCCAACAGGGAATAGTCCACGGCCAGCAGCAGGCTTCTGTCTCCCATCCACACTGCCGCCAGGACAAGGATGAGAAGAAGCTGCCACGGCAGCATATGAGCCACACAGCATATGGACAGCCCAAAGAGGGCCGTGTATGTAAAAAGCGGTCCCAAGGGCAGCTTTTCCCCGGGACATGTTTTCCCTTCCCTGCATTCTTCTCCCCGTTTAAGTCCCCTGAATAATCTTCCCACAATGATCAGACCTATTCCCAGCAGCGCAAAGGATGCCAATGTATAAGGCATCATAAGGCCCACAAAATCCAGGGCCGGTATCCCGGCCCTGGAATACAGATACAGATTCTGGGGATTTCCAACAGGTGTCATCATGCTGCCCAGATTCGCCCCAATGGTTTGAAGCAGGACCACGGGCACCACCATGGCCTCCATGCCCGCCATTTTAAGTACAGTGATCCCAAATGGCACAAATGTGATAAGCGCCACATCATTGGTGATGATCATGCTGAAAAAGAAGCACAGATACACCAGCACGGCCGCCACACAGCCTGCCCGGCTGACCCTTCCCAGCAGTTTTCCGCCGGCTGCCCGAAACACCCCCAGCCGGTTAAAGCCGGCCATGACCGTCATAAGGCAAAACAGCAGCCCCATGGTCCTGTAATCCATGTACGCCAGATACTCTTTGTCCGGTTTCACCAACACCATGGATACCAGTGCCAAAACAATGGCTGCGCTGAGCACTGTTTCCTTTTTTGCAAACGCTTTTATCCGCTTCATACCATATGTCCCCATCCTTTGTTGTTTCATTCGATTGTTCCATCCGGTCCCCCTCAGGATTCCAGCCATAGGAATAATATCACCTACGGGAGAAAGAATCAATGAAGAATAATGAATCCTGCTCCAGGATTCTCCGCCTGCAGCGGGCCGCTTCAGCGGCATTTTCCCTTCCGCCGCAGTGCGGTTTCCGCGGAGCGTTTTTTATATCATAGGGAATTCCAGAGAATTTTCCTTTCATATAAAAACAACACGGACCGGCTGCATATCCTGCAACCGGTCCGTGCCTGAATTTTAAGTAAGGAAAATCAAAAATTATTATGCTGCAAAAGGAGCAAGCTCTTCCAGCAGTTCATTACATTCGTCCGTATGAAGAATAAGCTCTACTGTTTTGGATTTTGCCAGGGACAGCACTCCAACAACAGACTTTGCATCAACCACACGGCTGCCGCACTTAACATCTGCATCATATGCATAGCGGTTGATGATTCTCACGAAATTAATTATCTGGTCTGCCTGCTCGAACTTTACCATTACATGTTTCATCTTTTTTCACCTCCGTATAGTGATCTTGTAAGTCACTGTCAGGTGCATGGGGGATATGGCCCTTGCAGAGCCGGCATCTGACAATGGTTACTGCCTTTTTCTTCTGTAATTCTTTGTACGCTCTTATCATACCACGCAACCATAATGGAATTCCATGGTAATATTCTATTATATGCTGTAAAATTTTCAAATATTTTACCTAAAACTGCGTTTTCCAGTATTCCACGCTGTCTGCATCCACCCGGATGGGCTCACCGGAAATGATTTCCATACCCCCGCCACGGCCCAATTCCAGCCTGTAGCTGCTGCCGTCCGGCAGCTTGATCTCCTGTCTGCTGGTCCCGCTCTGCCCATTGGTCCCGCTCTGACCGTTGGTCCCGCTCTGACCGTTAGGATCACCCAGTTCACCGTTTGACAAGCCCAGGGAAAGATAGGCCGCTACCTCCCCCATGACCACAGGATCCCATATGTACATCACAGGGCAGACATCTTCCGCCCCATCACCGATGTGATCAGCCATCTGCCCCGGCAATCCCAGTCCGATGACCTTTACGTCCTTTTCAATACCCCGGACGCTGACCACGTCCGCGGCAGCCTTGATCCCCTCTGTGGACAGGCAGCAGATCACCTTCATATCCGGGTATGTTTCCAGCAGCCGTTTTGTCTCCTCATAAGCGGTTTCATAGATTCCTTCCCCGAATGCTATGTCCACCAGCCTCAAGTCCCGGTACCTGGTTCCCTCCAGTTCCTTTTTCATCCAATAGATCCACTCGTTCTGATTGGCCGACCGGCTTCCCGCAGACAGGATGGCCCACTGTCCGCTGCCCCCGCACACATCGCACACGGATTGTACCAGCTGCTGCCCCAGCTTCCCCGCGTCCACGGGTTTGACATAGATGCTCCTGCTCCCTGCCTCCGTATCCGCATCCAAAGTAACCACCGGTATGCCTTGATCCATTGCCTCCTTCAGTACAGGAGACAGGGCGTATTCATCATTGGCAGCCACGGCAATTCCATCCACCTGTTCGTGGATCAGGTTGCGGATCAGGCGTATCTGCTCCTGGGCCGTGGCATTATCCGGGTACAGGGTAATGCAGTTCCTTCCCGCCGCCTCGATCACCTGTCTGTATCCGCGGCTGGCCAGCTCATTATACCAGTTATTCCTGGATTTCATGATGATGGCGTAGGTCCCCTTGTCGTGGACCTGCTCTCCATAGCAGGAACTCACGAAAATACCCACGATCATAAAAATACATGCCGCCGCCCACAGCCCGCGCTTGTCTTTCATTTCCAGCCACCACCTTTGTCCCAATTCTTTTTTCCAGTATATACCTAATGAGGTATTTTGTCTATTTTCGTTGCAAATTGCCAATTTCTTGTTAAAATGATTGTATGACTGAATGAAAGGTACGTGCATATAGATGAAACTTTTGATTGCTGATGATGAAAAACTGACCCGGGAGGGGATCCGTGACAACCTGGATTTACAGAGCCTGGGGATCACCCAGGTATTCCTGGCTGACGATGGGATCCACGGGCTGGAGACAGGCCTGAGGGAGCATGCGGATATCGTACTTACAGATGTCCGCATGCCCCGTATGAACGGTGTCCAGATGGCGGAAAAACTGCTGGCAGCTCAGCCGGATACGGTTATTATCTTCATGAGCGCCTATTCGGATAAGGAATATCTGAAAGCCGCCATCAAGCTGAAGGCAGTAAGCTATGTGGAAAAGCCCCTGGATATGGAGGAACTGGCCAGTGCCGTGTGGGAGGCAGTGGAAAACTGCCGCACCATGAGCACGCGCCAGGTGGCCGCCAGGAGCCATGAAAAGGAACTGCTTGGACACCTGTCCATGCTTCTCACGGAACAGAATACGGATTTTATGGAGGAGGCATCCGGGATCATCAACCGCCTGTCTCTCTCCATCACACCCACCACCTGCTTTTGTGCATTGATCGTGGAGAGCAGGACACCCTTAAGCCTGCTTCCGGAGCAGGGGATGGAACAGATCAGGAAATCATTTACCGGCTTTGTGGCCGACAGGGGAATGCATCAGATGTATCTTCTGAGAGCGGACCGGTACATCATCATTTTCCTGTATTCCGGCACCAGGCAGGAGGAAGAGGTGATCTGGTCCTGTGCCAAATTCCTGTCCGATCAGATCCGGGATTATTTCCTCTCCTTTATATCCGTGGGTCCCATGGTCAGCGGAATGGAGCGGGCCCATGTCTCCTTCCTGGACGCCCAGGAATATCTGAAGGAAAGCTTTTTTCATGAGTACGGCTCCATCCTCACAAAAGATATGGTCAATGTCCCCTTTCATCCGCCTGCTGACGTGATGCTTGACTTTACCGTTGCCCTGGCGGAAAAACAGGAGGAACATGCTCTTAAGCTGGCGGACCGGCTGTACCGCTCCATTGTGCCCAGCAGCATGCTGGGAGCCAGCCAGGTAAAGGATATCTATTACAGATATTTCAGCAAGCTGGATGAGCACAGTATGAACAACTATATTTCCCTGTGGCAGAAGGAGGGCCTGCACGCGGAAAGCATCTGGGACGGTGTTATGGGGTGCGCTACCTTAAAGGAACTCCATGAGCTTTTATGCGCCAAGCTGCGCCTGTATTTTGAGCAGCTGAAGGCAGACAGCGGGGAGAACCCCATTGTGTTCCAGATCAAGGAATTCATACGCCAGAATTACGGAACCGCATCCCTGTCCGTGCCGGATGTCAGCGAACATGTCCACCTGTCCCCCAGCTATGTGTGCACCATATTTAAAAACGAAACAGGCCAGACCCTGAACCAGTACCTGACGGATTACCGGATCAAGATGTCCAAGCAGTTCCTCAGCGATCCCCGGTATAAGATAACCGATATATCCTCCAAGGTCGGATACAGCGATGGCAATTATTACAGCAAGGCGTTTAAAAAGCTGGTGGGGCTTTCCCCTTCTGAATACAGGGAGAAAATGCTGTCATGAAAAATCCCATTAACCAGCTGGTCCACCGGTACACCTATGACCTGCGGCTGAAGACAAAACTCATCATATCCCATATCATCCTGATCCTTCTGCCCACAGCAGTGCTGTCAGGTTTCTTTTTCCTGCGTATTTACGGGATCGTGATGAAGGACAACATACGCTCCGAGCAGGTACTCTCCTCCCAGACAGTCAACTCCATCGAGAACCTGATGTCCCATGTGGCTTCCTCCTCGGATACCATCACCAACTCCCTGTTTGTGCAGGATATCTTCCGTATCCCCACCGACATAGCAGGAAACAGGACCATTACCACCTCGCGGATGAACAGCCTGTTCCACCTGGCCCAGAACATCACGGATACATCCCTGATCACGGATGTGAAGATATACTATGATGACAAGGCTTACAACGACCTTATGCAGTACAACCGGGTGGGAAATGCCCTGTTCATCCCCATGTCCTCCATTTCCAGCAGCTACTGGTATGGGATCTACAGCTCCTCCGACCGCATCCACCTGCTCTGCCCGGAGCTTTACCTGACACCGGACGAAGCGGAAAAGAACGGGAAACTGGCTTATATTACAAGGATCCCCTACACAAACGCCGATCAGATGCCGGCCGGCTCCAACACCGCTTCCGCCTATGTGGCGGTCTATCTGTCCCGGTCAACCTTTGACGATGTGCTTAGAAAGGATGCCACGGTAAGGGATGAGGCTGCATTTATCATCAATGAACGTGATGTGATCGTGTCGGCCTCGGACATGAGCCTGGCCGGCATGTATTTCATCCCCCAATCCCAGCTTAGCACCCGTATGGGCACGGAAAAGGAATTTTCCCTTGTATCATTCCTGGACAGCACGGCCTATGCCGCTTATTTTCCCATCAATGACACGGACTGGACCATGGTTTCCATTATCCCGGCCCTTCATATCACAGATGCGGGCAGGGGGATGATGATGCATTTTGCAGTTGTCTACCTGCTGTTCACCGCGGTCGCCATGTATATCTCATTCCAGCTGTCAAACTCCATTGCGGACCGTATCATTGCCGTGGCCCTGCAGATGGAAAAGGTGCGCTCCGGGCGTCCACAGCCCATGGACATTGAAGACACCGGCTGCGATGAGGTAGGTGTACTGGCCGATACCTACAACTATATGACCGAGGAGATCGGCCTGCTTATGGACAGTCAGAAACAGGCGGCCGATGACTTAAGACGTGCCGAGTTCCGGGCATTGCAGGCCCAGATCAATCCCCATTTCCTGTACAACACCCTGGACATGATCAACTGGCTTTCCCAGACCGGCCGCAGCGAGGAGGTCACCCAGGCCATCCAGGCCCTTTCCCGTTTCTACAAACTGACCTTAAGCCGCAAAAGCCTGATGAATTCCATTGAGACGGAACTCCAGCACGTGAGCCTGTATGTAAAGCTTCAGAACATGCGCTACGATGACTGCGTCACCTTTGTGATCGATGTCCCGGAGGAGCTTTATGAATATACCATCCCCAAGCTCACCTTCCAGCCCATTGTGGAAAACGCATTTCTCCACGGCATCATGACCACGGAAGAAAAAAAAGGCAGCATCCTGCTCACTGGTTGGAGGTCAGGGGATGATATTGAGTTCATCATCTCTGACGATGGAGCAGGCATACCGCCTGAAAAACTTGATACTTTGATGTATGATGTGGACCATACGGACACTGATTCCGGAGTAAAGCAGCCCGCCATTCCCGGACACATCGGAATCTATAACACCAATTTGCGCTTAAAGAGTCTGTATGGCGAGTCCTATGGCCTTTTCTTTACCAGCACGCTGGGGAAGGGCACGGAGGTGACCTTTAAGATTCCGGCACGGCATATTACGGATTCCCTGGAACGGATGTAGGCTCACCGGCCGGACGCTGGCTCCCCAACCGGACGCTGGCTCCCCAAGAAGTACAGACTACCAAAGGAGGTGCAGGCTCCTAGTTGACCCCTTTCACCTCCCAGCAATAGGACTCATAAGCCTGCACCAGATTCATAGACGCAGTCTCCTTGGCCGCCTGCTTTTGTGCGTAGGCGGCTTCCCCTTCCAGGTACTCTGTGTTGGAGAGCAGGCCGGCCGCCTGTTTTCTCTGAAGAGACTGGTAGATAAGCAGGGCGCTTTCATAGGACTCCAGGGCTGCCTGGTATTGGATGACCCTGGATTCCAGCTCCTGGTAGGCATATTGAATGGAGGCCTCTGCCGTGCCCTCGGCCTCCCCCACCTGTTTAAATCTCCTGTTGATATCCGCTGTGCTGTAGGCCCTGGTGTGACGTTCGTTCTGGACGTTGGAATCATTGCCCACGGCTTTTTGTTTATCTGATTCAAAATCAATGGCGGCAATGGCCTCCATATCCGGGGCCGGTATGGCGCCGATGACAACATCCTCTCTATCCTCCAGACCCAGCATGGTCAGCAGGCGAAAGCGCAGTTCCCGCTCCTGCTCCCTGAGGGATTCCAGGGAATTGCGCGCAATGTCCAGACTGCTTTTTTCAGAAAGGACCTGGGCCTGGGTCGCTGAACCGGCTGTACTTTTTCTTACAAGAGCCTGATAGGACGCTTCCAAAGCCTGGACATTTTTTTCGGCAGCATACCGGTTTTGCGCCATCTGATTGTAGGAGTTCATCAGTGTCTGTGCCGTATATGTATAGGAATCCGATGACTTTTCTATGGTCCTGGCGCTCTTTTCATCCGTCAGGTTTTTAATCTGGTTATAGATACGGCTGGCCGATGCCTTCAGCATGGATGCATTGGAGGAATAAACCGCCGATGTCTCCCCATTCTCATTTGAAAGGTCCTCGGCCTTGTCTTCCATGTTATCCTGTTCCCATTTCATGGTATCCCACATCTCCTGGTAGGCATTGATGGTATCCTCCTGGTCCGCTATGGTTTTTTTCAGGGTCAGGTTCCCTTCCTTCAGAAGTGTGCGGAGATCTTCATATTCCACCCTTACAGCCCCAGAGGGATCAGACTCCTCTCCAAAGGATGTGATGGGCGGATTCAGGGCCAGAAACGCGCACAGAAACGCGGATATGAGCACACGTTGTTTGTTCATGCCGATCCCTCCTGTCATGATACAGATGCAAGGCCGTTTACTGCCCACTGGTAATCCAGCTGCGCCCTTAAAAGTTCCAGTTTCTGGGTTTGCACATTGATCTCCGATGTGGTAAACGAGGATTTTTGTTTTTCATAAGCATTCCTGGTCATGGTGCCTGCCTGGAGTTTTCTGTCAGCCGTGTCCATGGTATTCTTTTCAAGCTCATATGTCTGAAGGGCCTGGGCATAGTCTTCCCTGGCCAGCAGCAGGTTCTGGTACGCATTTTTCACACTGTTGGACGCCACTTCCCTCTGGCTTTTATAGGACTGCTCCAGGCTCTCCCTGTTGCTGACGCTGACTGCATTTTCAATCTGTCTTTTCAGTATTTTCAGACTGTAACTATTTTCCAGGGCCAGCGGGATATCGGATTCCAGGGAAATGGATTCCATCCATTCCAGGTCCGGCTCCGGAACATCACAGATCTCCACATCCGCTCCGTAAGTCCAGCCCAGCATGAGGCAAAGTGTTTCCTTTGTCTTGCCAAGGCTGCTGTTTGCAGATACAATGGATGCCTCGGCTGTGGTCACCGCTTCTTTGGCGGAAAGCAGGTCCGCCTGAGTGCTCATGCCTGCGCTGAGTTTTGTGGCCGTTGATTCATAGGCCAGCTGGGACTGGAGCCTGCTTTCCTCCAGCCGCTTAAGGGCGTAGGTCTGGCTCCAATAGTCGATCATGCTGCTCTGAGCCTGTTTTACCAGACCGGCCTCGGTCTGGTCATACCCCAGCTTCTTGGTATCGCCGTCATCCACATTGTCATCCCCCTGCTCCCTCAGCTTATCCACCTGGATCTGGCTGTTCAGATAAGAGGACAGACGGCTTGCATAGTCGGAATCACTGGAATCCGGATAATCCATGGTGCCGTACACATCATCCGCAGCATCATAATAATCCTGGGAAATATCATCCCGGCTTTCTCCTCTGTACTCCTCGTATTCAATCTGGTTCTGGATGACCGTGTTGTTATACTCATGGACCAGGTCACCGATCTCGTCAAATTCCAGCCTGTTGTCCCGAAGCTGCGCCCATTTCTCAGCGGTATAGGCAAACTCAGGGCTTCCCGCCAGGGCACTGGCAGGGGTCAGAGCCACGCATATTGCACAAAGCAGGACCCCTGCCGCCTTTCTTTTACCCGTCATGTAATCACCTTTCCTTTTCAAATCCTTTTTTGGGCCGGATCCCGCTAAATATCCAGGACCACCCGCTTCTTGTTGCCGTTCATGATCGCGTAATAGATCGGCAGTATGAACAGGGCTACCAGCACACCCGCTGTCAGTCCTCCGATATTAACCACCGCTAGTCCCTGGGTAGTGGAACCGCTGCTTCCAATGGCAAGCGCCATAGGGATCATGGACAGGATGGTGGTCAGGCTGGTCATAAGGATGGGGCGGAGCCTGGTGGCGCCTGCCTCGATCAGGGCTGTCTTTAAATCCATGGTCATTCTGTACTGGTTTACGGTGTCCACGTAAAGGATGCCGTTATTTACCACGGTTCCCACCAGGATCAGGAATCCCAGCAGGGAAGTCATACTGATGGACACGCCGGTCAGCTTCAGGAGTCCAAAGGACCCCACCAGGCTGAAGGGAATGGTGGTCATAACCATGAAGGAAAACTTTGGAGACTCAAACTGGGCCGACATGACTACAAATACCATGAACACGGCAATGGCAATGGCCTGATACAGGGCCGAGAACTCCTCCTGCATCATCCGGTCCCTGGAGTTAACGCCTGTGGTAATGGTACCGGACAGGTTGGGATTTATGACCTCGCTGTCAATGACGGATTTCACATTACCGCCCGTGTAGTCTGCTGTGATCGTGATCTCATAGGACTTATCTGTTTTGGAAATGGAAGCCGGACTGTCCTTAAAATAGATTTCCGCCACATCGGCAAGGGCCACATAACCGCCGGAGGGCTTTGACAATATGATCCCCTGTAACTGGTCCACTGTCCTGTACTCCTCCTCCGGGTATTCAGCCATAACGCTGACCTCCCGGCCATCGATATCCAGGGTGGTAACCTCCACGCCATCCAGCATCTGGCTTACCATGCTTCCTATCTCGGAAGGGGAAAGTCCCTCCGCCGCCGCCATGACAGGATCCACCTCAATGGTCACAATAGGGGCTGTATTTTCAATGCTGGAATGGACATTGGCCACATCCTCCCTGGCTGTCATCTCCTTTACGATCTTATCGCTCACTTCCTTCAGCTCATCATATTGGGTGCCGTGGAGAATGGTCTCATATCCCCTTCCTCTTCCCATAAAGCTCATGGAAGTGGACGCCTCCACGGTAATTGTACAGTTGTCAATATCCGACATTTCCTTTTCCCACAGCGTGGCCACATCCTCCGTATCCATGGTTCTGTCATCCTTCAGATAAGCGGTAATAGTACCGCTGCTGTTGTTATACCGCAGCATGTAGGAATCCACATTTTCATTGGACGCCACAATACCCTCTGCACGGGACAGCATGTCATTGGCCTGGTCGGTGAGAAGGCCGGGCCTGGTCTCTATGGATACGCTTACGGTTCCCGTGTCATCCGAAGTCATAAGCTCTGTTTCCATGCCGTTTGCCAGCACCAGGGTTGCAACGATGATCGCCACCGAAGCAATCATCACCAGGGCTTTGTGTTTTAACAGGCTTGGCATGATGCGCCGGTACGCGTTCTGCATATGGACCACGGGACGGGACATGGGTGCTTTTTCCATCTCCTTGGGTTTATACATCATATAGCTTAAGGGCACCACGGTCATGGCTGAGAACAGGGATGCGCTCATACAGAACACAATGGTATATCCCAGCGGTTTGAACATCTGGCCCGTCATACCCTGTAAGAATACCAGTGGGATAAATACCACGCAGGTTGTAACCGTAGAACCGATGATGGACTGGAGCACGATGCCGGTGCCTCCCAAAGCTGATTTGGCATAGCCCAGCAGTCCCTTGTCCTCACTTTCATCCGTTGCCCTAAAGCAGCTCTCCAGCACCACAATGGAGTTATCCACCATCATGCCCACGCCAAGCACCAGGGCGCTCATGGTTATGACGTTCAGGGAAAATCCAAAGGAGGTCATGAGGATCAGTGAAAGCAGGATGGAGGTAGGGATGGAGCTTCCAACGATCAGGGATGCCTTGTAATCCCCGAAAAACACAAAAATAATGATCATGGAAATAACCACGGCCAGCACCATGGTCACGGCCACGTCCTGCAGGGAACTTAAAATGCTGTCAGCCGTGTCCCTGGCAATGGTAACGTGGAGATCCTCATCCGCTGCTTCCAGGGAGGCAATGGTTTTCTGCACGGCGGACGACACATCCATGGCCGTGCTGCTCTGCTGTTTGGAGATGGACAGGGAAATGGTCTCCTGGCCGTCATATCTGGAAATGCCGCCTCTCTGCTCCTCCGCCTCATATACATTGGCCACATCCTCCAGGTACACGATCTGTCCGCTGGATGTGGTGATGGGAACACGTTTTAAGTCGTCCAATGTGTCATTCTCCACCGAGGTGGTGACGGACAGCTCCAGGTTCCCTGCCACAGCATCACCGGAGGGGTAGGAAAGATTGGCTGCGCTCATAGCTGTCCCGATCTGGCTCATGGTCAGTTTATACTGGGCCATCTTTTCAGACTGGAGTTCGATCCTTATGTATTCCGAGGAACCTCCCATGGCCTCCACATCGGCCACCGAGGTTATTTTTTCAAACTCAGGCACCACCTTTTGGTCCACATAATCGTACAGATCCTTTTCTGTTTTGTGGGAAATGGACAGCATCATAGTCGAGCTGGCATTGTTGTTCATTTCCATGACAGAAGTTTCCACATCATCCGGAAGCTGGCGCTCCAGACTGTCCAGTTTCTTTTTCAAGTCATCATATGCCTCATCCATATCCGTACCGTAGTCATATTCCAGCATGACCATGGAACGGCCGTCACTGGAGGATGAGGACATGCTCTTTACCCCTTCCAGGGTGCTGACCTCATCCTCTATGGGTTCTGTCACCAGTTCATTGATATCCTCAGGCCCTGCGCCGGAATATCTTCCCATGACGATCAGCATGGGAGTATCTGTGTCGGGCATCTGCTCCAGGGTAGCTGAAAATACGGAGGAGATACCGAACACCAGCAGGCAAAGCAGGGTCATGACCGTTGCTACCGGCCGTTTTAATACAAGTCTTGTAAGTCCCATGGTATGCCTCCCTATTCTGCCTGATCCGCACTGCTGTCCTGCGCCTGGCCGGATTCTTCTCTCAGCTGAACCCTGGCCCCTTCATACAGGTTGGAGCTCCAGGTGCTTACCACCATGTCATCCTCTGAAATGCCGGACAGGATCTCAGCCTTCTCGGAATCATAAAGCCCCACTTCCACCTGCACCATCTGCGCTATGCCGTCTTTATAGAGATATACATACCCGTCCCCGCCGCTGTAGTAAACAGCATCCACCGGTATGGTCATTGCATTTTCCGTATATTCCGTTACCAGACTCAGTTTAACGGTGCTGCCTGTCGCTATGCCGTCCGCGTCTTTAAGTTCTGCCTTAACCTTAAACAGACCTGTATCCGAGTCCACCATGGAACTGATCTCACTGATATTTGCCTGGTAAGTCACCCCGTCCTTCTGGATATCCAGCGCATCCCCGGATGCTATGTTACCCATCATCCGCTCCGTCACGTAAAAGGATACGCGTTTCTCTCCCTCCCCTGCAATGACGCACAGCTGGGCCGACTGGGACACGCGGTCATGTACTTCTATATCGCAGCTCTCGATCTTGCCGCTGATGGGAGCTGTCACCGTGCTGTATTCCACCTGTTTTTCATAGGCCAGCTTTGCCGATTCATACTGCAGCCTGGCTGACTTGACCTGGTTGGAGTACTGCTCATATTCCTGATCCGAGAGGTCGCCGCTGTTATAAAGGATCTGCATCCTGCTGAGATTGCTCTGGGCCTCGGAAAGGGAAACAAAGGCCGCATCCATGGAATTCTTGGATGTCTCCACCTGCTCCGTGTCAATCTCACAGAGCACCTGTCCCTGTTCCACCACATCTCCGGACTTAACCAGAACGCTGGTCACATCACCGGAGGCTTTGGCATACACATAGACAAAATCAGAGGGCTCCACGGTTCCGGTAAGGCCGGTGGTCAGTCTGATATCCCCCTTAACCGGGTTTTGGGCCTTTACAATGGTAGGGGAAGCTTCCTGGCCTGCCCCCATGGCTTTTTTCTGTCCCTTATCCATTCCTGACAGCACCAAAAGGACTGCCACAACCGCTACAGCTGCCCCAATCCCAATCTTAACCTTCATGCTCTTTTCCATTATCTCTCTCCTTTGCCTTTATCCATTCGTCTCATATAGTAAAGGTTCAAGATAAATTAAACATTAACAAATCCCTAATGTACGTAAAATAAAAGTGAACATTCTGTGATTTATTCATGTTCGCTTTATAAATGAATGCTATAAATGTATAATAGAAATCAATTGGAGGATAATGCCATGTTTCAGATATTAGTAGTGGAAGACGATAAAAACACGCGTAAACTAATGGAGGCTGTTTTAAAAAGCAATGGATTCCATCCGATCATGGCCTGCAACGGGGAGGAAGCCCTGAAGCTTCTGGACAAACACCTGGTAGACCTGGCGGTTCTGGATATCATGATGCCCGGCATGGATGGGTATGAACTTACAAAACAGCTGCGGGCATCAGATTATAACCTGCCCATTCTGATGGTCACCGCCAAGCAGCTTCCCGAAGACAAACGCAAAGGATTTATTGTGGGAACAGATGACTATATGACAAAACCGGTGGATGAGGAGGAAATGATCCTGCGCATCAAGGCTCTGCTGCGCCGTGCTCAGATCGCCAGCGAAAGAAAAATCGTGATCGGTGATGTGATCCTGGACTATGATTCCCTTACCGTGACCAGGGACAGTAACAGCCAGACCCTGCCCAGAAAGGAATTCTATCTGCTGTATAAACTCCTCTCCTATCCGGGCAAGATATTCACCCGCATCCAGCTCATGGATGAAATATGGGGAATGGAATCTGAATCCGATGACAATACCATCAATGTCCACATCAACCGGCTCCGCAAACGCTTTGAGGCATATCCGGAGTTTACCATTGAAACCATTCGCGGCCTGGGTTATAAGGCGGTCAAAAACGTATGAAGAAAAAAATCAATCACAAACCGCTGCGCACCGTTATCCTGGTACTGTCCCTGGTGATCTTTGTGATCATGTTTGCGGTCATGACACTTCAGGGAACCCTTATGTACCTATACCTGAAGATATGGTATCAGGCCGATATCCCTATGCCTCAGTTCTGGCGTCCCATACCATTTACCATACTGGTAAGCACCCTGGTGGGCGTGGTCCTCACCATACTGGCCAGCCGGATCCCTTTAAAACCCATCCGTGACCTGATCGAAGCCATTAACCAGCTTTCGGAAGGCAATTTCCATGTCAGGGTCCATCTGGACCTGACCCGGGAATTTGTCAGGCTTTCCGAGAGTTTTAATTCCATGGCTCAGGAGCTGGAGAACACAGAGCTTCTGCGATCTGATTTTATCAATAATTTTTCCCATGAATTTAAAACCCCCATTGTATCCCTGCGGGGTTTTGCAAAGCTTTTAAAAAATCCCGACCTGCCGGAGCAGGAGCGGCAGGAGTACCTGGACATTATTATCCATGAATCCAACCGTCTCTCACAGCTGGCCACCAATGTACTAAACCTGTCCAAAATCGAAAACCTGAACATCCTCTCGGATATGGAGCTGTTTGATCTGACCGAGGAGGTGCGCCAGTCCGTACTGCTCCTGGAATCCAAATGGCAGAAAAAACAGCTGGAACTCATCATTGACATGGAGGAGATTGAATATTACGGCAGCCGTAACCTGTTGAACCAGGTATGGATCAACCTGATCGACAATGCCATCAAGTTCTCTCCCGACCACGGCAAAATCAAACTGAAACTTCACCGGTCAGGCACCTCCTCTGTCTTCCATATCCTGGATAACGGCTGCGGAATGAGCGAGGAGACCAGTCAGCACATATTTGACCGCTTTTATCAGGGTGATCTTTCCCATACCACGGAAGGCAACGGGATCGGACTTACGGTGGTGGAGAAGATCATCCGCCTTCACGGTGGGAATATTACGGTTCACAGCGAGGAGGGTATCGGTACCACCTTCGTGGTTACCCTGCCGGATATCCAGCCCCGGAATACGTAGGCTTTCCAAATTCAGGCTTTATTTATCAAGTCTTATTTATCAGGCTTTATGGCCGTCTTGCAGTTATTCTGCGGGAAATTGCAGTGTGGGAAATTCCAGCTCTGTCACAAACAGGCATCCCTCCCTGCTGCAGACAAAGCTTCCCCTGTGGCGGCCCATGATCTTGGCACATGTCTTAAGTCCGATGCTGCTGCTCTCCTTCTGTGCAAGATCCTTTGCGGCATGATTGGTAAATCGGATCCACAGACGGTCCTTTCCCTGCCTGTACTCCACTGTAACAGGGTGGGAAGGATCTGCATATTTCAGGAGATTGGAGAAGATGTTCCCAAACACCCGGCGCACCAGCCCGATGTCCACCATAAGGCGGCAGTCAATGTCGTCTGAACTGCGCTCAATGGCAAATCCCTGGTTTTCCATGTCAAAGAGACTCTCCTCCACCACCTGGCCCAGGAACTCCGCCCCATTAACCTCAATGGTTTCCAGTTCCTCCTTCTCCTTACCGTAAACAATAAAATACTCAAACATCTTATCCGACATATCCTTGATCTGATAGGCTTTGTCCCTAACAGACGCCAGGCACCGCCTGTACTGCTCCTCATCCTTCCACCGCTCCATCTGAAGGATATCCACATATCCCAGAAGTGAGGTCAAAGGCGTGCGCAGGTCATGGGACATGGCTGTCACCAGATCCCGGTTGGCATCCCTGGCCGACTCCTCCTGTTCCTGACGTTCCCTCACGGCCAGGCGCATGGCATCCATCTCAGCCGCCAGGGACGCCAGCTCATCCTTTCCCTTGACCGTGATACTGTAATCCAGGTCCCCGCCTTTCAGAATATGGATTTCCCGCTCCAGCAGGGCAATATAACGCACCTTCCTGCGGATCAGCAGGAACAAAAGGATCATAAAAGCCGAAACGGATATGATTCCATTGACCGCACTCACCGCCGTATAGTATCCGGCCTCGAAGAAATAGCTGATGACAGCCTCCACGGTCCCGTCTGCAAACTGCAGCCGGTAGGCCCACGGAATGCCCATCGCATCCATATCTGTCCTCATCTCATCTTCCCCTGCCTTTTCCTCCTCTGACGAGGTTCCGTATTCCATGTAAGGGATCGCGGCCGCAATTTTTCCGTCATTGCTGTAAAAGATATTATCATTTTTATACAGGGTGATCAGAAGGTTTTTCTGTGTTTTAGCCCATTGGTCCAGCATATTGCTGTCCCCTGAGGACAGGCTGTTTTTTGTCACATATTCCTGGAGGCTGTCTATGCACCCCTGTTCCTTGGCCAGTATCACATCCTCCCTGAAAAGCATCCTGTCTAACATTCCATAGCCAAGGGAATTCAGTCCCATGAACAGGAACATACCGACCATGGCAGAGAGGATGGCAGACAGGGCCAGTTCCATCCCCAGCTTGCTGATCCTGCATCTTTTACTCAACCCGGTACCCCTTTCCCCAGACATTGACCACATATTTGGGATTCTTAGGATCCGCCTCCAGCTTTTTCCTCAAGTTCCGTATATGTACCATCACCGTATTATTTGCACTGTAGAAAAAAGGCTCTTCCCATACGCTCTCATAAATATTTTCAATGGTAAATATCCTTCCCCTGTTGCATGCCAAAAGGAGCAGGATCCGGTATTCCAAATCCGTTAAAAGGAGTTCTTCCCCTGCTCTCCTGACCTCATTCCATGCTTTCTGGATGGTCAGGTCCTTGACCGTAACCGCACCGTCCTCCTTTTCCTCCGTCTTGCCCTTATATACATGGTATCGCCGTATCATGGCCTTCACCCTGGCGGCCAGCTCCGTATAGGAAAAGGGCTTTGCCAGGTAATCATCCCCTCCTGCGCCAAACCCCATGGTCTTATCGGAATCCTGGGTGCGGGCTGTCAAAAACAGGATCGGCACCACGGATTTTTTGCGGATCTCCGCACAGGCGGAGAAACCGGAGCGGCCGGGCATCATCACATCCAGTATGATCAGGTCATAGGTGTCATCCGCCATGGACACTGCCGATATGCCGTCAGCAGCCTCATCCACCCGGTAGCCCTCCCCCTCCAGAAGGATCCGCACCACCTCCCTTATCTCAGCATCATCATCTGCAAACAGAATCTTTCGTTCCATCAAATTCCCATCCTCCAATGTCTGCCTCTTTCCCGGCACTTTTCCCCATTATATCTCAGGCAAGGGACGCATTCCATATAATACAGTAATTCTTAAGTTTTCTTCAGAAACACTCTTTGGGGATCAGTCATGCTTAATGGCCTCCAGGGCCGGGATCCCCACCGCCTTGTTGGCCGGATAATAACCCGCCCCCACGCCAATGGCCACTGAAAACAGGATGGCGAACAGGCTGAGCCACCACGGGATCACGGACAGGCGGGAGGGGATATCCGCCATCCCGTCTATGATCTGCATGGAGGCGGAAACCGGTAACCGGGCAGCTGCCAGGTTCATGACAGCAGAGATCCCATAACTTAGGACCGAACCCGCAATACCTCCCAACAGGCCGATGCACCCGGCTTCCAGTAAAAATATTTTTCTTACGTCTTTTACAAAGCACCCCAGTGATTTCATCACGCCGATTTCCCTTGTGCGCTCTGATATGGACATGATCATGGTGTTAGTGATCCCCAATGCCGCCACAAACAGGGAGATTGCGCCCAGGCCTCCCAGCATCATCTGCTTCTGTCTTGCCTCCTGCTCCATGGGCTTTCGTATGCTCTCCATGGAACTGGTCCTAAATCCCATCTTTTTGATCTCCAATTCCGCCCGGGCCACATCCCTGATATCTTTTACCTTTACCAGAGCGCTTTGGTATCCCTTACGTGAATCCCACTTTTTTCCAGCCAATCGGGCCTGCTGCTCCAAAAGGGACTGGTACATTTCCAGGCTCATCAGCAGGCCCATGGAAGTCTCCTCACCCTTTGCGAAATCCTCTTTCAGCCTCCCTGCTGCCTTAAATGCCTGAACCACCCTTTTTCCGTCTTCCTTTCCGCTGTCCAGTTCCATGGTGACAGGGGTTTTCATAATGTCAAAATAGGGCGGCGGCATCACCGGCATTCCCTTGTCATCCCATTCTCCGTCGTACATATCCACTGTATTTTTTCCCTGGGGCCGTTTGGTATCCTCAAACATATAAGCGAAATTCTGTCCGGCATAAATACAGTCCTTTTTATCCGGCTGCCAATCCCCCTGCGTAAGCTTATAACCCATGGCCCGGGCAGCGGACAGGTCAATTCCCACAATGGATGCGTAACCGGCCTTGTACCGCTTATCCCTTCCCCCATAGACTGTAATGGGAACATTTTCTTCGCTCAGCTTGGGAGTGGCAGCCTCCACCCCCCGGAGTTCTTTTATTTTGTTTATGGCCCTGGTATTCAGCTTTGCGGATTTAGCTCCCTTCCCGGTGGGATACACCTGTATAATGGACAGATCCCCCATCTGCGCCAGCGCCTTTTCCTGGGCGTCCTTCATACCGATCCCAATGGATATCATGATCACCACGGAGCAGCAGCCCACAATGACCCCCAGCACAGTGAGAAGGGTGCGGGCCTTGTGGCGGCTTAAATTCTGGAGGCATACGGTGATCAGATCCCTTGTCTTCATGATCGTCCCTCCCGGTCTGTGTCATCCCGGCTCATATCTTCCAGCTCATCCCACGGATCCAGCCCGGACGCCGCCTCTTTCTTTTTCCTCCTTTTTCTTCTGACTCGGACCACTGCGGCCGGAACAACAATGGCCGGCACCAAGGCCATAAGCCATATCCCGGGGCCTGCGCCGCCCCGATCCTGATCCGTTCCCGCATCCACGGGGAGCTCACTCATTTCAGGTGCAGCCTCCTGCACAGTAAAGTTAACCGGAATTTGCAGGGTCTTCACCTCCATGGCCTCATCCTCATAGGTCACGATCACCTGTCCCTTAAATTCCCCCTTTGTTCCAGGCGTTATCACAAAATCAATGGTTCCGCTTTTTCCCGGTTCAAAATTCCCCAGGGTCAGGTCCCTGGACAGGGCATCGATCTCCCCCTCCAGCCTGGCTTCCACATTGTACACCTGTCCCCGCCCCTTATTTACATAGGGAATGGAAATGGCGGCCTCCTCACCCTGGCGTATGGCTTCTGTAAATGAGGGCTCCTTTACCTGGAACCGGTCCGGCTGATATACGGGTATTGCAATGGTTTCATTGGAGTTGGACTGTTTCCGCTCCCTTTTGTCCACATATTCATATTTGCAGGCAATGGTGATCTTGGGTGACTGAAGCTTGGACTGGAACAGGGCCTGTACCGTTACCTTCTCCTTTCTGCTCTCACCCGGCCCCAGCTTTGGAATATAGAATGTGTTGGAGGATGAGTTGATGGAGATGCCCTCCCCAGTGTCCAGGGACATCACCACATTTTCTACTGCTGAGGCGTTACTGGTGTTCTGAAACTCCATCTCCAGATCAAATACCTGGCCGGCCGTCACTTTTTCCCCATATGTATAATTTGTGACGATCACATTGGGTGTGGGATTCCCAGGTCCCTTTGCCTGACCATTGGTGGGGATCACAATCTTTTCACTGTAAGTGCCCTGGACTGCTCCCTTGTCGGAATCATAATCAAATTTCAGTGTCATCCCCAATAACTGGGAAGCAGCTGAGGACAGCTCAGCCCCTGCCTGAAGGCGCACAGGCACTTCCATGGACTGGCCGGCCCTCAGTTCCCCCAAACGCCTGGTATCCGTCTCCTCCAAAAGCGATATCTGGTCATTGGATTCAAAGGTGGCTGCAAGGTTGCGGATATCCTTGTCCGCACTGGTATTTTGAAGGGTCAGCAGCACCTGGAACGCCTCCCCTGGGTTGACGGTCCTTCCAATGCTCCTCCCCACCCTGATGACGGGCTGGCCTGAGACAGAGCCTCCCTTTACGGGAATCAGTACCTTTTGGGAGGAGGTGCCTGAAACCAGATTTCCCCCTGAATAATAATTATATTTCAGCTCCAGGTCAATGACCTGGGTGGGTCCGGATATCTCTGTTCCCGCAATCATGTTGAGTTTTACAGAAGCCGTCTTCCTGGAATCCAGGCGGCTGACGATCCGGGAATTGGTGTCATCCCCGATAAACACGGAACCTCCCGGGCTCACAGTGACCACCATGTCCTCTATATCCGCGTCACTGCTGGTATTTTCCATATCCAGTTCCAGGGTGAAATGGTCTCCGGGCCCCACGGGAGCCTGTGGGCTGATCCTTCTGACTTTAATGACCGGCTGTCCGTTTGTACTGCCCGAATCCCCGTGCTCCCCGGGATAGGATTCCTCACACTCCAGTATGGCGGCTTCCTGGATCTCAGATGGGATTCCCGCCTTTTTAAAACTGGTCCTGAATTTCAGGCCATTGCCCTTTCCAAGATAGGTAAGCCTGGCAAATGTAACCGTAAACTCCAGATCATCTTCCTTTTCCGATGTTACCTTTACCTTTGGATTCCCGGACATTTTAAAGCTGTCATTGAGTTTTGTGACGGAAATATTGGTCTTCCCCACATCCTTTGTGCGTATCCCCGTCCCCTTTACATGTACAAGCACTTTGGCCTGCCTGCCTTTTCGCAGGTTATCCAGCGTATCCCTTGATCCGGCCACTGCATAGATCTCATAGCCGTCTATGCTCAGGTTCAGCGGAGCGCCCGGTATATTTTCCGTTTCATCATTTTCTTCCTTTTCTCCGCTTCCGGATGGTCTGGGAGATGCATTCGATGGGGTCCCTGTGGCTGCCCCCGCTCCTCCCCTGCCCGTCTGGGCCAGGGCACGCCCTGCAGTCCCTCCTGCAAAAACCGAGGCCATAAGGACCACGGCTGCCAGAAATACCTCCAGTCTTTTAAATCCCCTATATTGATTCAGCATATCCGTCCATCCTTTCATCTCCAATTACATTGCCGTCCTTTAACGTCACAATGCGGTCCGCAAAGCGCGCCATACCCGGGTCATGGGTGACCAGGATAATGGTTTCATGGTATTTCCTGGCAAAGCCCATGATCATTTTCATGATCTCCTCCGTGGTCCTGGAATCCAGGTTTCCGGTGGGCTCATCTGCAAACACCACCTGGGGCCTGGTCACAAAGGCCCGCGCGATCCCGGCCCTCTGCTGCTGGCCGCCCGACATCTGCCCCGGATAGTGATGCAGACGGTGGGACAAGCCCACCCGTCTTAAAAGCACCTGGGCAATGCCCTCCCGCTTTTCCTTTTCCATTCCCCTGAACATCAGGGGCAATGCCACGTTTTCCACCGCTGTCATGGACGGCAGCAGATTGTAGGACTGGAAGATAAAGCCGATATGTTTCTGACGGAACGCCGCCAGTTCCTCCTCATCCATCTGTGATATATTCATTCCCTGTATCAGGACCCGTCCCCTGGTAGGTTTTTCCATGCCTGCCAGCTGGTTTAACAGGGTGCTCTTTCCCGACCCTGAGGTCCCGAAGATGCAGCACACCTCACCTTTATATATTTTCAGGTTGATCCTGTTTAAGGCCACCACTTCCTCATCCCCCATCCGGTAGACTTTGCGCACATCCTGAACATGGATCATCAGCTCCTTTTGCTTCATTTGTCCCACTCCTTTTTTTCATACCACCAATCATACAAGTTAAAATCTCATGATCTGCCTCATATAATTCTTAAGAAATCTGAAGTTGTGACACTGCTATGCGCAGGTTGGATTAAGATCCTAAAAAACACCCCATCCGTTTGTATCCAAATAGATGGGGTGTTTTTAATCGATATCAATTAAATATCTCTATGTTTTAATCGGCATCCCAGGAACAGGGTGCAGTCAGGCCATAGATGCACAGATCGTATATGGTCTTAATCGTTATCAGGCATTAGTTTAACCGTGACCATGATATACTTTATGAAAGAACCCTGCTCCAATGTGATATCATCATAGTGGGACTGGGATGGGAAATCGTAAGTCCCTTCCTCAAACTCCACCCAGAGCCAGTTGTATGCTGCATATCTTGCATTCTCTACTGCATCCTCCAAATCCGGTCCATCCGCCACACAGTACTCCAGATCCGGAAATTCCACATGAAAACCCGCATCTTCCTTATGGGGTGTAAATACAGCCGGGTACGTAAACGTCATAATAGTTTTCCTCCAACATTCATAGTAAACACCCCCATTATATACTTAATTTTCCCCTTTGTACAGGCTTTCATTGTTCTAAATCAGGGCCATGGGACGCTGACTGTATCCTTCAGTGTCAGGACTGCCACAATTCGTTTCCAATTATTAGGCTTTTCTTCAAATCATTTATAAAATTTCTGCTGTAGGCCTCAAAACTGATGGCATGATCATATCCTGCCCCTTTTAGCGCCTGGAAAAACGCATCATACTCCTTTCGGTTGGAATCCCTCAGAAAACCGCGGTGTTCAGGGTCTGCCATGTGCACATGGAGCAGATGTCCTTTTCCATAATTGGAAATATGGTCAAGGGATTCCTTCTCCTCACACAGATGGTAAAAATCTACCAGCACCTTTATATTCCGTTCATTGACATCCTTTGCCAGGCTGCACCCTTCTTTGAATGTGTTGATAATATTACACTCAGCTTTGCGCAGGGGCTCGATCGCCAGATCTATGCCATAAAAGCCGGCCACCGGCGACAGGCTCCTTAACAGGCCCACGATCTGGCCGTAACCGGCTTCATAGGAAATACCGTCTGGTATACACCTGGCGGCCCCGCTTCCGAAAACCACACAGGAAGCCCCCAGGCTGCCGGCCCTCTGCAGTGCTGCATAAGCATATTTAAGCGCCCTTTCCCTTTCTTGTCTCTCCCCGATCAGCCTGAGTTTTCCCGGAAAAAAATTATTGCAGGCCCTGCACCTGATCCCCCCATCTCCCAGTCTCTGTTTTAAAGCAAGAAACTCCGGTTCCATCATGTGCATGATCTCTGCCAGGGGAAGCTCCAGGTAATCACAGCCCGCCATGGCGGCCTGGGGGATCCACTCCATCCCGGTTCCATCCGGTCCTGATGACACCATATTTAAGCAGCAGCCAAATTTCATCCTTCCCTCCACGTTCCGTTACAGTTCCCAAATGGTTTTAACCGCATCCACGATATGTTCTTTTGTAAGGCCGTGATGCTCCAGCACTTCCTGGTAGCTGTGTCCGCTGCAGCCAAAGGTATCATTGATCCCCACAAACTCAACGGGCCTGCCAGTCTTTGCAAGAGCCTGGGCAACCGCGCTGCCCAGACCGCCTATGACTGTGTGCTCCTCCGCTGTCACCACGCCTTTGCAGGTCCTGCCCAGCTCAATGATCATGGTTTGATCCAACGGCTTGATGGTACTCACATTCACCACCCTGACAGAGATTTTCCCTTCCAGCTCCCGGGCGGCCGCAAGGGCCAGGGACACCATATATCCGGTGGCAAACACGGTCACATCCGTGCCCTGCTTAAGGACCGAGAGCTTCCCTATGGTAAAAGGCTTTCCCTCCTCAGTTACATTGTCGTAATCGTTTCTGTTTAATCTCAGATAACACGGCCCCTTGCTCTGTATCATAGCCTTTACGGCTTCCACGGTCTCATTTGCGTCCGCCGGGCAGATCACGGTCATGTTGGGGATTGCACGCATGTATGCCATATCCTCAATGGCCTGGTGTGTGGCCCCGTCTCCAAAGTCGGACAGTCCGGCGGAAGATCCCACAATCTTCACATTCAGGTTCCCAATGGCAATGGTCTGCCTGATCTGGTCATATGCCCGTCCGGCTGAAAATACGGCAAAGGAATTAGTAAACGGGATCCAGCCCGTCAGTGATAATCCGGCCGCCACCGAGGTCATGTCAGCTTCCGCGATCCCCATCTCGTAATGCCTGTCCGGAAATGCCTGCTCAAACATCTTTCCCATGGTGGAACCACTTAGATCCGCATCCAGGACCACCAGCCTGTCATTCTTTTTTCCTTCTTCAACCAACGTGCTGCCATACGCAATTCTTTGATTTCTATAGCCCATTTCAACACCTCCTAGGATAGCTCATTCAATGCCTTTTCATAGTTTTCCTCTGTGAGGATTCCATTGTGGAAGCCTACTACATGCTCCGCAAAGCTGATCCCCTTTCCCTTTACCGTGCGGGCAATGATGACCGTTGGCTTTCCTTTCATAAAATCAGCCATATCCAGGGCGGCAAGGATCTCTTCCATATGGTGGCCGTCAATCTCCAGCACATTCCAGCCAAAGCTGCGCCATTTGTCCGGAAGGGGATCCGTGTCAAACCGGTCTTTTGTGCCCCCTGTTGCCTGAAGTCCATTTTTATCCACTAAAACCACCAGGTTATCCGCCCGGTAAACGCTGGCTGCCATGGCGGCCTCCCAGATCTGTCCTTCCGCCATTTCTCCGTCTCCGCACAGGACATACACCCGGCTGTCCAGTTTGTCCGCCTTAAGGCCCAGAGCCATTCCCAGCCCGATGGACACCCCCTGGCCCAGAGAGCCTGTTCCGGCTTCAATTCCAGGGGTCTTCTGCACATCGGGATGTCCCTGGAGATAGGATCCTATTTCCTTGGTGGTCTTTAGATCCTCGATCGGAAAATACCCGGCCTCAGCCAATGCCGCATACTGGAGGATCGCCACATGCCCTTTGCTCAGCAGAAAACGGTCCCTGTCCTTTTTTGCGGGATTGAATGGATCGTGGCGCATTTTATAAAAATAGATTGCCGTCACCAGGTCGGCGGCGGAACAGGAGCCGCCTATATGCCCTGCCACTCCCACTCCAACGCTGACCACCATATTTCTCCTGATCCTTTTAGCGGTCTGATCCAGTTTTTCAATCAACTCAGCGCTGTATCTCATGTCCGACCTCCTTATCTGCCGCCCCCTTGCAAAAAGACCGCTCCAGTTCCAGATACCGCTGCTGCTGGCCCATCAAATGTTCGGCGCGCTCCGGCCCCATACCCTCAATAAACTCTGTCTTTATAAACACATCCGCCATCTCATATGCCATATCCGCGGGCACGATCCGGCTTCCAAAAGTAAGCACATTGGCGTCATTGATGATCCTGCACAGCCTGGCGGAATAAACGCTTTCACTGACCACGGCAAAGATCCCCTGGTGTTTGTTAGCATGTATGCACATGCCCGCGCCTGTTCCGCAGATCAGGAATCCCCGTTCGGCCCCGCCTTCCCTTATCCGGCAGCACACATTGTGGGCCGCCTCAAAGTATGGAAGAGGCGCCTGCACGTCCGTGGTGCCCAAATCCTCCACCTCATGTCCTTTTTCCAGCAGATATGCCTTTACCTTTTCCTTTAACTCATATCCGGCTTGATCTGATCCAACCGCAAGTTTCATTTTATCCTCCATTTCTTTCCATTCATACAAAGGGAGTGCTCTCAAACAGCACTCCCCCGGATCACCATCTGTAATCAGGCAAAAATTCTTTGGTATGGTCTATCATTTCACAGAAGAGTGTTTTGGCAGTCCTTACGTCCAGCGTCATCAGCGGGTCATTGCAAAATGCCTGGAATGCCTGATGGTAATCCCTGTCCACACATGCCTTCAGAATCATTTCCTGATTGATTACATGTCTCAGGACCAGGATATTGACCGGGTCAGGAAGCCTTCCTGCCTGAACGGGAATGATACGGTTCCTTGTAAAAAACGCATTGCTTTCCACCACAGCCCCCTTTGGCAATCCCTGGATCTGGCCTGTGTTGGGCAGGTTCACATTGCACATAAAGTCCTCCAGCCCAAGGAGCGCTTTGATCTGGTAAACACCATCCTCCCCTGTAACCTGGAACTTGAATGCTTCCTCCCCTGACACAAGGGCACGGCTGCGCTTAAGACGTTCTTCAAGCATCTGCTCCCGCTTATCCACGGTTGTCAGCATAAAGCCCCAGCTTGCCACAACCTCCGGATTTTTCAGATACCACGGCGGACAAAATTCTGCCAGATGACGGTCACCGGCGGCAGCGATCAGACCGTACCTCTTAAACAGGTCAAATTTAACCTTGTTTCCTGATGTAAATTCTTTATTGGCCCAGTGGTTCTTCTCCACTCCCTCCAGGCCGGTTTCCCCATATTTTTCCACCAGCCTTTCATAGAGCGGAAACAGATCCCTTCCCTGATATTCCGCGCGGTCGATCCAGGTAAAATGGTTGATCCCCAGCACATTGGTCTTGATCATCCTGCGGTCCACCGTGATACCGCAGAATTCCTTAAGGGCATATGCCAGTATTTTCTGTGTTCCGAACACCTCATGGCAGCAGCCAAACGCCTTTATCAGGGGAAATCTCTCATAAAGGATCCTGGTGCACAATGTCATGGGATTGGTGTAGTTGATCACCCAGGCATCGGGGCAGTGTTCCCGGATCTTATCTGCAAATCCCTCATACATGGGCAGCACGCGCATGGCCCGGAACAGGCCGCCCGGTCCCACGGTATCCCCCACCGACTGATAGATCCCATACTTTTCCGGTGTATGTACGTCTGAACGCATTTCCTTAAAGGAAAGAATAGTGCCGGGTGTAATGGAAATGATCACAAAGTCAGCTCCCTCCAAGGCACTGTCGATATCCCCGCTGACAACATAGTTCCACTGTGATCTGGCCTCCTCCATCCGGGCCGCTTTATTTCCTATTATCTCATTGGCCTTGGCGGAGGGCAGATCGATATCATACAGGAACACAGTGCCTGAAATGGATTCTTCCAGGGACAGGTCGCTCATAAATCCCCACGCCCATCCCCTGGACCCTCCCCCTATGTAGGCAATCTTAATATCCTTTACGCAGTTTTTTTCATATTTTATCATGTCTTATCCTTTCATACCCGTAGTGGCGATCCCCTCAATAAAATATCTCTGTGCAAAGAAGAACAGTATGATCAGGGGCAGTATGGATACCAGGGCCATGGCCAGAACCTGATTCCAGTATACGGTGCCGCTTGTATCCAGCACCATTCTTACTCCTAATGCAAGGGGATAATTTTTAACACTGTTGATATAGATCAGGGGATTATAAAAATCATTCCACACCCACATAAACTGCATAAGTCCCACGGAAAAAAGAGCAGGTTTCATGAGGGGAAGGAGAATGCTTTTAAAAATCACAAATGAATTAGCCCCGTCTATCTTTGCTGATTCATCCAGGTCTTTTGGGATTCCCCTTAAAAACTGTATGAGCATGAAAATAAAAAAGGGATATGCTGCCAGTAAGGCCGGCATCCAAAAGGGCTTAAAGGTGTTGAGCCATCCAAGGTTGCGAAACAGCAGGTACCGCGGAATGATGATGGCTGCATTGGGAAGCATAAGGGTGGAGATCATCAGGCCGAACAGCAGCTTTTTTCCCACAAATTTGAATCTAGCAAACCCGTATGCCACAATGCTGCAGGAAACAATGGTAAAAAACACGGCAGGGATGACCATTTTAAAGGAATTGATAAAAAATGTGGTAAAGGTATACTGGCCGCTGCCCTTCCATCCCTTCAGGTACGCGTCAAGGCTGTAGGAGGATGGGAGAAGGGCTGTTGTGCCAAACAATTCCTTATTATCCTTAAATGTGGCAAAAAACATCCAAATCAGCGGATAGACCATGATGAATCCAAATACAACCAAGATCACATAAGCCCAAATCGTCTTCTTTGTCTTCTTTTTCATCAGAATTCTCCTTCATCTTCGTAATATACCCATGCGTCTGAACTCTTAAAGATCAGCAATGTGAAAATAAATATGAGCAAAAACATGATCCAGGACGTGGCGCTGGCATATCCCATCTTAAAGCTTCCGTTTCCAAACGCGTCATCATAGAGTTTCATGCCCAGCAGATATGTGGACTTGAGGGGCCCGCCCCCGGTTACAACAAATCCGGAAGTGAAGTTCTGCAGCGCATTGATGGTCTGCATGATCATATTAAAAAACACAATGGGTGTGATCATGGGCAGGGTGATGGTGAAAAAGTTTTTGACCGGAGTGGAACCGTCCACGCTGGCGGCCTCGTACAATTCCTGGGGAACCTGTTTTAATGCGGCCAGGAACAATACCATGGATGAACCGAACTGCCATACCTGGAGAAGGCTGATGGTGGGCATGGCCCAGGCCGTACTTCCCAGCCAGTCAATGGGTCCTACATGGATCATGCTGAGGACAGTGTTGATCATGCCCTCCTTCATGAACATCAGTTTCCACAGAGCGGATATGGCAACGCTGCCCCCCAGAATGGAGGGAAGATAATAGACCGTCCGAAAAAAATTGACCCCTTTCAGATTTACATTTAAGATCATGGCCACGATCAGTGCAAAGACCAGTTTGGCCGGAACTGTCATGGCTGCGTATTTTAACGTGGCTGTCAGGGAATTCCAAAAGTCAGGATCCACAGTAAACAGCCTGATATAATTGGCCAGCCCCACAAATTGAGGTTTGGAGAACATATTATAGTTTGTAAACGAATAACAGAAAGAGGCCACAAAGGGATAAAGCTGCAGAAGCAGAAATCCTAATATCCAGGGGCTTATATAGATAAGCCCCATATTCCTTTTGAAGAACCCTTGCCGCCTCCTTTTTTTCTTATTTTCCATTTATCCCACATCCCTTTTCTTTATTTCAATGTATTTAAGACATCCTCCAAAAGCTTCATGGTCTCATCAGCAACTTCCCCGGGAGTCCCTTTGTGGTAAGCGATCTTCTCCACCGCATTGGTAAATACCGCCTCCACTTCCGTGTTGGAGGAAGGACCGTTCTCAGCTTTTCCGCTGTGGCTGATGCCATATTCAATTGTGATAACCGAATTACTGTCCAAGATCCCTTCCTCCTCACACATGGTACGAATCTTATCCACAGACGGAATGGAGCGCACATCCCCCAAGATCTTTCCCGCCTCCTCGTCATTAAAGAAGAAATTCAGGAACTTTAGGGCCTCTTCCTTGTTCTCACAGGAAGCCGGTATGGACATGACCTGTGCGGGCCGGATCAAAAGTGCCGTATCCTTGGCATTGTCCAGAACAGGAATGGGGATAACCTGTATATTGTCTGCTCCGATCAGGCCATTGAGTTCAGAAATGTTGGAGGTCCATCCAAAGCTGGCCAGCAATTCCCCTGAAGCCACTTTGGGATTGGTATAGAACACATCATTAAAGGCGGCTGAGTCCTGAATGGGCTCAAATACCTTTTCATCATACATCCGCTGCACCAGATCAAATGCATCCGTGAGAACCTCCTTGTCGAAACCGATCGTATAATCATCATTGATTACCTGTTCCCCCGTGGTCTGCTGGATATAACCCTTAACCACATAGATGGCGGTCAAACGGGGATCGGTTACAAGAAGATAGGAGTTGGGATCCTGTTCCTGGACCTTTTTCCCCATCTCAATATAGTCTTCCCAGGTCAGCTTGTCATCCAGGCTGATATCCAATCCGAACTTCTCCGCCGATGCCTTGTTCATATAAGCGGTTCGCGCATTCATTCCCGTTGGCAGGGCAATGAGCTGGTCATTAAATACGCAGAAGCTGTTCAGGAATTCCTCGTCAAATCCGGAAACATCCATCAAATCCGGATAGTCCTGTAAATGAATAAAAAAATCTCCCTTGTTGGCATAATCCGGCATCCAGTTTGCGTTAAGCTGTATGATATCCGGCGCTGTCTGTCCTGCAAGCTGTGTGGAGATCTTCTGCTGATAGCCGTCAAACCCCCCGTACTCCGCTTCAATGGTCACATTGGGATTCCTGTCCATATACAGCTCAATGGCTTTTAATGTGGCCTGGTGCCTTCCTTCATCTCCCCACCATGCAAATCTCAGTGTTACCTTTTCCTGCTTCCCCGCAGTTTTTCCTGCCTGGGCCGTGGTCTCATTGCCGCTTTCCTTGGGCGCGGCTGTCTGGTTCCCCCCGGAACATCCTGTCAGACTTCCGGCTGCCAAAGCTCCTGCCAAAAAAAGTGCCCCCATGTTTTTTAAATTCATTTAACCTTCCTCCTGTCTGTTGCGGTATTGATGATGATCGATCCAACTGATGTTAAAATTATATCCAATATGATCCTCTTTTCAAAGGTTGCCATTCTACAAAATCGGGATGGCAATCTACAATTTGAGGCATTTTTGTTGAAATTCCATACATTTCACCGTATAATGAAAAAGCATTCATATATTTACTATTTATGGTAAAAATAATCGCACAACTCTGAGGGGGATTTTATGTACAGTCTGCTAATTGTAGATGATGAAAAGAAACTGCGGGAAGGGATTGCATCCTTATATGACTGGAACAGTCTTGGATTTGAGGTAGACGCATGCCTGGAAAACGGAAAACTGGCCATTGATTACATTCTCCACCATCCGGTTGACGCGGTCCTCTGCGATATCCGCATGCCGGTCCTGGACGGAATCGCCTTTGCCAAGTATATCCACGACCAAAAGATACACACAAAGGTTGTTTTCCTCAGCGGTTATTCTGATTTTGAGCTGGCCCAGAAAGCCATCCGGTACCAGGTTACGGATTATATCCTGAAACCCACCACATATATGGAAATATTTACTGTTTTTAATAAGATCAAAGAAGTACTGGACAGTGAGCATTTACAGACATCCCTGATTCCCGGTACAGACCAGGGAGATTCCCCGATCATCCCCTACATAAAACGCTATGTGTCGGAAAACCTTGCCTCTGCTTCCCTGAATAAGATCTCACTGGAGCTCAATCTGACTCCCAACTACCTTTCCAAACTATTCAGGGAGCAGATGGATATCACATTTACAGAATACCTGATACAGGAAAAAATGAATTATGCGTGCCAGCTTCTCCAGAACGTAAATTTCAAGGTGTATGAGGTGTCCTTAATGTGCGGTTATGACAATCCGAAAAACTTTGTAAAAACATTCCGCCAGTCCATTGGATGTACTCCCCAGGAATACAGAAAGGGGCGTACAAAATGCTGAAACGTTCCCTGCGCAACAGTTTTCTGCGCATTGCCAGTCTGATCTGCCTGCCCATCCTCTGTGTCGGCACCCTGGTCTTTTATTTTTCATTCACCACCCTTGTAAAGGAGACTCAGAACCGTATTAATGCCTCCTGCCATCTGATGGAGCAGTCCCTGACCAATGTTTTCCGTGAAGTCAACAAGCAGAAATCGCTGTTTGAGGGCAATTCCATTCTGTATCTCACCATCCTGCAGCTTCTCAACAATGAAACGCTGACCTACGAACAGGTACAGACCCTGCGCACCATCACTCCGATCTTTAACAGCACTTTGGGATACGACAATATTTATCACTCCCTGTATGTTTACATGCCCAACCGGTTTGACAATTTCTTTTCGTCCAATAACCGCAGGGAGAACCTTAAGACAACCAGGGACCCGGAGTGGTACCAGACGTTCCTCAATATGCCGGAAGATGAAAATATACTGATCCAGCGCAGGACCATCCGGGAATCCTCCCTCCTCACCTATGATGTGATATCTATTTACCAGCGCTTTCACAAAAACAATGTGATCGTGATCAATATCCGCAGCTCCTATTTTGAGAATATCCTCACCGATGTGGCTGAGCTGGAGAACATGCAGTTTTTCCTGCTGGATCTTAAGAACCAGCCCCTGGTATCCAGCCTTAACACAGAGGACAGCCATGGCATAGATTTTACATCCATCATGGAGCAGGATTCAGATACCATCACCATCCGCCATCAGGATTATTTCGTGGAAGCGGTCAATGACAACCCTTATATGAACTATGTGTTTCTGATCCCCCGCCGATCCCTGTACGCCCTGTCCAATAAGATCCTGGCAACCACGTTTCTCACAGGCGGGCTGGGGCTTCTCATAAGCATCAGTATCGCCTGGTACACAAATGACCAGAGAAGAAACCAGATCTTCAGCATTTTGTCGGTTTTTGAAGCCGCGGAAAAACAGCAGCAGCTTCCTGAAATGGTGCCTGTTATCACAGATGAATACAGCCTGATCCTGAACAATATCATAAAGACGTTTTTGAGGAACAATGAGCTGAATATGAAGCTGACCAACCTTCAATACCAGAAGGCATCCGCTGAGCTGGTTGCCCTGCAATGCCAGCTCAATCCCCACTTCCTGTTCAATACCCTGCAGACCATTAATTTTGAACTGATGCAGCTTCCCGGCTCTGCCGGTGCTGTCCGGATGCTGGCCAACCTTTCCCACCTGCTGCGCTATACTTTGGATTCCCCTGAAAAGCTGCCTTCCCTCCAGGATGAGATATTGGCGACCAAGGAATATATCGCCCTTCAGAAGGTCCGGTACGGGGACACCTTTGACGTGCTGTGGGATTATGAGGAGGATGCATTGCAGGAACTGGTGAAGCGGCTTCTGATCCAGCCTATCATCGAGAATTCCCTTCTCTATGGCATGAAGGGAAAACAGGGAAAAATGATCATCAAGATCAAGATCCTGAAACAAAACCATGCACTGAACTATACCATTATAGACAACGGAACCGGCATGGCTCCCGCCCGTCTCCGGGAGATCGCAGAGTGCCTGAAGCAGGAGAATTACGTGCCTCATAACCATATCGGCCTGGCCAACACCAATCAGAGGATCAAACTGCAGTATCCCGGATCACCGGGCATCCATCTCTATTCCAAAGAGAATATGGGCACTATTGTATTCTGGTCCTGCCCTCTGGCAGAACCATGACAAATGCCTTTCACACGTCTCCCAGCGCCCGCTTGAGCAGCCCGTTAAAGCGCGCCACGGGTGTAAACAAAAAGGAGAAGACCTGTATCTCAGATCTTCTCCCTTTCAAACTCATCCAGAAATCCCATGGCATCCTTCAGGGTATTCCTCCAGCCAAATTTCTTCAGATCCACCCGGTTATCCGGGGACACGGCCACTCCCTCATCCATCAGGAGCTGCTTTTGCAATCCCGGATAATCAAAGCTGGCCGCCCCGCTTAGGAATCCCTGGCCATTGACCACGCGGTGGGCCGGGACCTGGCCGGACAGATCATTCCTAAGGGCGTAGCCCACCTGCCTGGCGTTCTTTGGGCGGCCGCAGAGCAGGGCGATCTGTCCATAGGTCACCACACGCCCTTCCGGCACAGCCCTCAGAACCACTCCTACGCGGCGGTAAAAATCCACGGCCGCCCCGGACCCTGTCTTCTGCTTAGGATCCGCCTTACCGGTTCCTCTGTCCATAATATGCGTTTGGACCATGCTTGCGCATGAAATGCTTATCCAGCATACACTGTGGGGCGGGCTCCACCTGTGGGTTAAGCATCTCGGTCATGTAATTCATCTTGGCCACTTCCTCCAGCACCACGGCATTGTGCACTGCCTCAGCCGCGTCCTTTCCCCAGGTAAAGGGCCCGTGGTTCTTGCACAGCACTGCCGGGACATAGACAGGGTTCTTGCCTGCAAAGGTCTCCACGATCACCTTGCCAGTGTTCATCTCATACCCTTCCTCGATCTCCTCCTCGGTCAGGTTCCTTGCGCATGGGATCTCTCCGTAAAAATAATCCGCATGGGTGGTCCCATAGCATGGAAGCGCCCTTCCGGCCTGGGCCCAGGCCGCGGCGTGGGGAGAGTGGGTGTGCACAATGCCGCCAATGTCCTTAAATGCCTTGTACAATTCCACATGGGTTGCAGTATCTGAGGATGGGTTCATATCGCCCTCCACCTTGTTGCCCTCCAGATCTACCACTACCATCTGGGATGGTTTCAGCTTGTCATAGTCCACGCCGCTGGGCTTGATCACAAAAAGTCCCTTTTCCCTGTCAATGCCGCTGACATTTCCCCAAGTATAAGTGATCAGCCCTCTTCTGGGCAGTTCCATGTTTGCTTCATATACGATCTGTTTCAGTTCCTCTAACATCTCTGTTCCTCCATCGGCCTTTTGCCTGTTATTCCGTCTATCTCATATGATCCACAGCCGCCCGTTCAATGGCAAGCCCCTGTGCGTACCGCTCCATAAATGCCTCAAAGCCTTCCACGTCTTCCTTCACCGGCTCCACACAAATGCCCTGATCTCCTCCGAATACCTGATCCGCCAGATACCGGTCCAGGCTCTGGCCCTCTTTCCTGTTCCTCATAAAGGCTGCCAGCAGGGCAATTCCCCATGCTCCGCCTTCACCGGCCGTTTCCATCACGGATACAGGCGCGTTCATGGCCCCTGCCAGGATCCTCTGGCCCACACCCTTTGTCTTAAACAGGCCTCCATGGCCCAGCAGGGTATCCACCTTCACATGTTCCTTCTTTAACAGGATATCCATACCTGTCTTAAGCGCTCCCAGAGAAGTATAAAGGTGTACCCTCATAAAGTTGGCAAGGCTGAACCTGCTGTCCGGCATGCGCACAAACAGGGGGCGTCCCTCCTCAAAGTGGGTGATGTGCTCTCCGGAGAAATAGTTATAGGCCAGCAGGCCGCCGCAGTCCGGATCTCCCTCCAGCGCCTTGTTATAAAGCGTTCCAAACAGGTCGTTCATATCCGCCTTCATGCCCATTGTCTCTAAAAATTCCTTAAACAGGTTCACCCATGCATTGAGGTCGGAGGTGCAGTTATTACAGTGCACCATTGCCACCATGTCACCGGCCGGCGTGGTTACCAGATCGATCTCCGGGTACACATGCTCCAATTCTTTTTCCAGAACCACCATGGCAAACACACTTGTACCAGCAGACACATTGCCGGTGCGCACCGCAACACTGTTGGTGGCCGCCATGCCGGTTCCCGCATCCCCTTCCGGTGGACACATGGGAATCCCTGCCTTCAGGCTGCCGGATGTATCCAAAAGCTTTGCGCCTTCCTCTGTAAGTGTGCCCGCATCCTCTCCAGCCACCAGGGCTTTGGGAAGTATATCCCGCAATTTCCATGGGAAATGCTCCCCGGCCACCAGTTCGTCAAACTGGTCGATCCTCTTCTGGTCAAAATCCTTTGTATGGATATCCACCGGGAACATACCAGCCACATCACCGATTCCCAGGACCCTCCTCCCTGTCAGCTTCCAGTGCACATATCCCTCCAGGGTAATGAGGTAGTCGATCTCCTTTACATGCTCCTCCTTGTTAAGGATGGCCTGGTACAGATGGGCAATGCTCCATCTCTGAGGCACGTTGTAACGGAAGACCTGGGTCAGCTTCTCAGAGGCCGGACCTGTGATGGTGTTCCTCCAGGTACGGAAGGGAACCAGCAGATCGCCCTCCTTATTAAATGCCATGTAGCCGTGCATCATGGCTGAAAATCCAATGGAGCCAACCGTGGTAAGAGTGACGCCGTACTTATCCTTCACATCCGCCGCCATGGCTGCGTAGCAGTCCTGTATGCCGGTCCAGATATCCTCCAGGGTATAGGTCCAGATATGATCCACATACCGGTTCTCCCAGTCATGGCTTCCGGAAGCAATCGGAGTGTGGTCCTCCCCGATGAGCACTGCCTTGATTCTGGTGGAGCCCAGTTCGATTCCCAGCGATGTGTTTCCTTTTTCAATCCATTCCCTGACTGTATTATGATCTAAACTCATAAAATACCCCTCCCTTATCTGTAGACCGCCCCATTCCAGCGCATCTCGTTCTTCAGTCCTCTGATGGTGGTATCCTTGTCAATATAAACCACTTCAATGCCCATGGACTCTGCCCAGTCTCCCATCTGCTCTGCCGTCAGGTCATAGGAGAATGCGGTATGATGGGCGCCACCGGCCAGGATCCATGCCTCCGCACCTGTTGCCAGGCTGGGCTCAGGGGTCCAGAACGCGGTTGCCACGGGAAGCTTAGGCATTGCCTTCTCCGTCTTCCTGCATTCCACATCATTGATGATCAGGCGGAACCTGGTTCCCAGGTCCACAAGTGAGGTTGCAATGCCATGTCCTGTCTTGGACGTGAACACAAGCCTTGCAGGGTCCTCCCTGTCGCCCATGGACAGCGGATTTACCTTGATGCTGATCTCCCCATCGGCGATGGACGGGCAGACCTCCAGCATATGGGCCTCCAGGATCCCCTCCTTGCCCGGCACCAGATTGTATGTATAGTCCTCCATAAAGGATGTGCCCTTTGCGTTCTTAACGCCCTGGGCCATGATCTTCATGAGCCTTACCATGGCAGCTGTCTTCCAGTCTCCCTCGCCGCCAAATCCATAGCCCTTTTCCATCAGCCTCTGGATCGCCAGGCCCGGAAGCTGCTGCAGCTCGCCCAGATCACCGAAATGGGTCACAATGGCATGATAATCCTTTTCAACAAGGAATCTCTCAAGTCCTGCCTCGATCTGCGCCTGCACCGCCACATGGCGTTTAAATTCCTCAGGATCCCTTCCCTCCAGCAGGATGGTATATTTGCTGTAATACTCGTCAACCAGGGCTGTGATATCCCCTTTGGGAACCGCCTTCACATACTGGCACAGTTCATTTACCGGGTAGGCATCCACCTCCCAGCCGAATTTCACCTGGGCCTCTACCTTATCTCCCTCTGTGACAGCCACGTTTCTCATGTTGTCGGCAAATCTCACCACCCTCACATGGCTGCTTTCCATGATCCCCACCGCAGTGCGCATCCAGCCCGCAATTCGGCCGACCACCTTCTCATCGCTCCAGTGTCCCACGATCACCTTCCGCTCAATGCCCATGCGTGTGACCATATGGCCGTATTCCCTGTCGCCGTGTGCGGACTGGTTCTCATTCATAAAATCCATGTCAATGGTGTCATAAGGGATCTCCCGGTTAAACTGGGTATGGAAATGCATCAGAGGCTTTCTAAACTCCTGGAGTCCTAGAATCCAGGACTTGGCCGGTGAAAATGTGTGCATCCATGTGATGACGCCTGCGCACTCCTCATCAGCATTTGCCTCGTTAAACGTCCTGCGGATCAGTTCATTGGTGATCAGGGTTGGTTTCCATACCACTTCGTATGGAAGGATCCCTGACCGGTTCAGGCTTTCCACAATGATCCTGGAGTGCTCCGCCACATGTGCCAGGCACTCCTCCCCATACAGATCCTGTGAACCGGTGCAGAACCAAAACTTATAATTTTTAACTCCTGTCATTTTTATCGTCCTCCTGGATATTATAATATTTTTTTACTGCTTTGCATCATCATCTTTTATAAGCTTCACGGAATCCCGCCCAATCACATCCGGGTCAAAGCGATAGTTCCCGTCAAAACATGGATTCTCGATCATCTTCACAATATTCTCAGCCGCTTTCCGCCCCAGTTCCTCCATGGGATAGGGCAGGGATGTGATTGGCACCTCCGCCAGGGTGGAAAGCTCCGAATTGTCAATACCCACCAGTGAAAGCTGGTCCGGAATGGAGATTCCCCGTTTTTCACAGATGCCGGACAGAATATAGGCCACCTCATCATTATAACACACAACAGCCGTACAGTCCCCGATGCGGCGGAAGAGATAGTCTGACCAATACTCCATCTCCACCATATCCTCGGAATCGATCCACACCACATTCCTGTCCTTGGCCCTTAAACCAGCCTCCTCCATTCCCTGCATAAACCCCTTGTAGCGCAGAGGCCCCTGTCCGTCATCGCATTTAAAGATACCGCCGATCTTCCTATGTCCGGCCTTTACCAGGTACTCCACAGCCTTTCTGCCCACACTCACATCATCCATTGCCACAAAGGGCAGGCCCAGCTCCGGATACGTGCAGTTAAAGAACAAAACCGGTATATGCCTATTCATCAGTTCCCTGTAGCAGCGCAGGTTGGGATTAGGCAGAGCGCTTTTGGCCGGCTCCACGATCAGGCCGTCTATCATATCCTTGTCGATCAGGTTGCTCAGTATCTCCTGCTCCCTGCCGGTCCGGTTGCCTGTAAAGGCGATCTGGGTCGTATATCCCTTCTGTGACAGCACGCTTTCTATCTCCCTGAGTACGGTGGGAAATACATAGCTGTCCACATAGGTGCTGATCACGGCAATGTTCATATACCGCTCCTGGCGCCCCAGCCTGCCCTCTCCGCCCACATAGGTCCCGCTTCCCCTGACCCTGGTCACCAGTTTCTGCTGTTCCAGCAGGTCGATGGCATGGCGGATCGTCTGGCGGCTCAGCTGAAACCGCTGGCTGAGTTCATTCTCCGAGGGAAGCCTGGCCCCCAGCTTCAGACTCCCATTGCTCATACTGTCCACAATCCAGTTATAGACCACCCGATATTTTGGTTCCTGTAATCCCATAAGCAGCCCCTGTTCCTCATTTTTATGTACGTACAACTTACCCGGTAATCATGCAGCCAAGTTTTGGTGCACGGGGCAGCCTATCACAGGTCTTTTTCGCAAAACGCATGCATCCATCTGCGGTTTTGATCATAATATCTGCCCATATCCCTGGATTTTTCGTTTATTTAACCAATCAATCCTCTTTATTCCTACTATACATTTTTCCGATATGGATGTCAACAAGTATTGATAACTTTTTTGAATTCTAAAAATATGTACGTACAACTTTAGTGCGGAGATAAACAGAGACAGATATGGCTTTGAAATCATTTCTCAAACCTTTTTTGATTTTATATTGACACAGATGTTATATTATGAGATACTTTAATATATAGTTTTGATTACTACATATGGAGGTATGAGATGAAGACTGCTATTTTAATTGACTCAGGCTGCGATGTATCCGATGAACTGGCCCGAACATATCACATGAAGGTAATGCGCCTTCATATCATTTATCCTGAAAAAGATTATATTGACGGAACGGACATAACAGCCGAGACCGTTTACCAGCGTTTCCCCAGGGAGATCCCCATCACCTCCACCCCCAGTCCCCAGGATGTGAGGGAGATGCTGGACGAGATCAAATCAGAAGGTTACACCCATGTGCTGGCCTTCTGCATTTCCAGCGGTTTAAGCGGCACCTTTAATACGGTGGGATGTGCCCTGGAGGAGGACACGGACCTGACCTCTTTTGTGCTGGACACCAGAAGCATCTCCTTTGGAGCCGGCATACTGGCTGTGTGGGCCGCCATGCAGCTGGAGGAGGGAAGGACCTTTGATGAACTGAAAGAGATCCTTCCCGGAAAGGTAAAGGATTCCAAGGTCTTCTATTACATGGACACCCTGACCTACCTGCGCAAGGGCGGCCGCATCGGCCTGGTCACCTCCGTGGTGGGCAGCATGCTGAACATTAAACCCATTATCTCCTGCAACGGTGACGGCGTCTACTACACAGCAGCCAAGATACGAGGCGCAAAGCAGGGCCTTACCAGGCTTCTGGAAGAAGCAGGGAAATTCGCGGGCAACGGCCCATGTCTCACCGCTCTGCTTAACGGCCAGGGACAGGACGCCGCTGATGCGCTCCGCCCCAGACTGACCACCGGCATCCCCAATGGGACACTGATCATGGAAAAGGCCATCACCGCATCCCTGGCCGTACATACCGGCCCCGGGCTTGTGGGGATCGGAGTTCTCCGCCTGTAAATTCCAGTCTTTATTTCCGTATTCAAAATCCCGGTACTGCATCACATCCCTTTCGATGCAGTACCGGGATTCTTGCTTGTGTCCATAACTCTCTGTACATGATCCGCTGCCGCGTAATTCTACTTATTCTTTCTCTTAAATGCCGCGATCAGGCTCTGCAGTACAATAAAGAAACAGAGCAGCGCCGCAATGGTGATCCTGGTCCACCAGGAGGACAGGGTTCCCTGGAAGGTGATAAATGATTCAATGGTTCCTTTGATCAGCACGCCGAACAGGCTGCCGATCACATTTCCCACACCGCCGGTGAGCAGGGTGCCGCCGATGACGGATGAGGCAATGGCGTCCATCTCAAAGCCCTTGGCCTGCTCCACAAAGCCGGAACAGGTATTCATACAGAACAGAAGTCCTCCAAGTCCTGCCAAAAAACCATCCAGCACATAGGCCTGGAGTTTTATCTTCCTTACATTCAAACCTAAAAGCAGGGCAGACTGCTCATTTCCGCCGATGGCGTAGATGGAACGTCCGAATTTGGTATACTTTAAAAGGATAAAGATAAGCACCAGCATCACCAGGGCAATGATCACACTTGGGTAGATATAGGGATAGATCATGATCCCCTTCTTGTTCAGATAACCGCCAAAGGGAAGATACATCTTAAAGGTTGCCATGGACTTAAAGGTCTCATTATTAATGCTGATCATTTCCTGGCTGATGATGGAGGTCATGCCCCTTGCAAAGAACATGCCTGCCAGTGTGACGATAAAGGGCTGTATCTTCAGATACGCCACCAGGAAGCCCTGCACCAGGCCAAAGACGCAGCCGGTAAGCAGGACAATGATGATGGCGGGGACAGCGCCGATCCCCCCCTTTTCCATCATCCACGCCAGCATCATACACACCATGGCCACAACAGAGCCAACGGAAATGTCAATGCCGCCCGTGATCATGACAATGGTCATGCCCGTTGCCACCACGATCAATCCTGCATTGGAGATAAACAGGTTCAGGAAATTCTGCACCTTGGCAAACCCGCGGCCGCCAAACATGAGGATACCCACAATATACATGACAAAAAACAATACAATGGTCACTACCAGCAAAAAGGAGTTGCCGTCCAGTTTTTTCTTTGTGTTGCCGTTCTTCATTATGCCGCTCCTCCTTCCACTGTCTTAGACGCATGCTTTGCCGTCAAACGCTTCTTAAACTTCTTAAGCTCCTCGGACTGCACTGCCACAATGATGATGACCACGATCGCCTTGTACACCGGAATCTGGTCCGAAGGCACGCTCATGGCATAGAGGGTGGTGGTCAGGGCCTGGATGGTGTAGGCGCCGATAACAGAGCCCAGCAGTGAGAATTTTCCGCCTCCCAGGGAGTTTCCTCCCAAGGCCACGGCGGCGATGGCGTCCAGCTCCATGTTAAGTCCGATGTTGTTGGCATCCGCGGAGTAGATACGTGATGATGCCACCAGTCCGGCTATGCCTGCGCAAAGGCCGCAGAACGCATAAGCCATCCAGATGATCTTTGTGGACTTAAGACCCACCAGGCGGGAAGCCCGTTCATTAATGCCCACGGCCTGCACGTACATTCCCATGGCCGTCTTTTTAAGGAGTACATAGGTGAGGACCACCACCAGGACCGCCACAAAAATGGGGGTGGGAATGGGGATTCCCGGGATATTGGAGCCCAGCAGCTTATATCCGTCCACACGGATATAGGTGATCTGTCCGTTGGTGACCAGCTGTGAGATTCCCCTTCCTGCCGTGAACAGGATCAGGGTGGCTACCATGGGCTGTATCTTCAGCTTCGCTACCAGAAAGCCGTTAAAGCAGCCGCACAGGACAGCCACGGCCAGACCGGCCAGCACGGCCAGTATGTATGGATTGGCGTATTCATTGACCGAGACCTCTCCTCCGGCCAGCACATGGGTACATACGGAAGCCGCCACCGCCATGACAGCGCCCACGGAAATATCCGTTCCCGCCGAGGCAGACACCACCAGAGTCATGCCCACGGCCAGCACCACCAGCTCGCTGGCACGGTTGATCACGTCAATGATGTACCCGTAAAGGACTCCGTTGGTAATGGATATCTTAAAAAATGTGGGGGTGGTTACAAGATTAATAAGCAGCACAATCAGCAGACAGGACAGGGGAAGAAAAAGCCTGTATCCTGTTACCTTCTTCACTTTCTCCATCATTCTTCCCCTCCTCCTGCAATTGCTTTCATTATGGAATCCTGGCTCAGCTCGCCCTCCGCCAGTTCCCCTACCTTTTCGCCGTCCCGCATGACCGCCATGCGGCTGCAGGTGCGCAGCATTTCCTCTATCTCCGATGAGATGAACACCACGCTCATTCCATCCTCAGCCAGCTTCAGCACCAGCTTTTGTATCTCTGTCTTTGTACCGATATCAATACCTCTGGTAGGCTCATCCAGGATCAGGAAATCCGGCTGGGTGAGAAGCCATCTGCCCAGAATCACCTTCTGCTGGTTGCCTCCTGACAGCTGTTTAATGGGGGTTTCCCTGTCAGCTGTCTTGATCTGGAGGATATCGATATACTGATCCGTGAATTCTTCCTGTTCTTTTCTTGACATCAGCTTAAACATGCCTTTTTTTGCCTGGAGGGCAATGATGATGTTCTCACGCACGGACAGGTCCGCTATGATTCCCTCTTCCTTGCGGTTTTCCGGAAGATAGGCCATTCCGTGCATCATAGCGTCAATGGGGGTTCCTGCCTTTAACTTCCGTCCCTTGACCGAGAGCTCACCGCTGTCCGGCTTATCCGCCCCGTAAATCGCCCTCACCAGCTCGGAACGTCCTGAACCCAGAAGTCCTGTAAGCCCGATCACCTCGCCCTTGTGGATGTCCAGGTTAAAGGGCTTGATGGTTCCCTTGTGGCCCAATCCCTTTGCGCTGATGACCACTTCCTCCTTAACCGTGGAAATGCCTTCCTTCTTAATGGCTGCCAGGTCGTCAAAGTCCTTGCCCATCATCTTTGCCACAAGCTGTACCCTTGGCAGGTCCTCAATCTTATATTCCCCCACCAGGGTCCCGTTTCTCAGGACCGTAATCCTGTTGCATACCGCATATACCTGCTCCAGGAAATGGGTTACAAAGATGATACCGATCCCCTTATCCCGCAGCTGTCGCATCAGCACAAACAGCTTTTCCACCTCGCCGTCATCCAGGGATGATGTGGGCTCATCCAGGATCAGCACCTTGGCGGACATATCCACTGCACGTGCAATGGCTATCATCTGCTGGATGGCAATGGAATAGTTTTCCACTGCTGCCGACACATCAATATGGATATCCAGACTTTCCAAAAGTGTCTGGGCATTCTTTCTCATGGTCTTCCAGTTAATGAGAGGCCCGACCTTTGGTTCACGCCCAATGTACAGGTTTTCTGCAACTGACAGGTTGGGGCACAGGTTCACTTCCTGGTAAACCGTACTGATACCATTTTCCTGTGCTTCCTGGGGAGACCGGTTAATGATCATACCGGACGAACCATCCATTTGGATCGTGCCGGTCTCAAACTCCTCCACGCCGGTAAGAACCTTGATAAGCGTTGACTTTCCGGCGCCATTTTCCCCCATAAGGGCGTGGATCTCGCCTTTCCTCAAGGTAAAGTCCACGTTCTCCAGGGCCTTTACTCCGGGGAAATTCTTATTGATTCCCCGCATTTCCAAAACAATGTTCTGCTCCATGGGATTTCCGCCTTTCTACCGTTTTTTGCCCAGGTTTACAGGGCTCCCTTCCTGTCATCCGCACTCCGGGCTTAAAAAGGGAGAGAGCCGTGCAACGACTCTCCCCACCGCCTTTCCTCTGATGACTATTAATAAGCGCGCTCAGCCTTGATGGCTTCCAGATCCATGGATGTATCGAAGTAAGCCTCATCTACATACTGGATTTTCTCTACAGTCTCGCCTTTTTCCAGCTTCTTGATGATCTCATCCACACGTGGTCCGTGAAGTGGGTTACACTCAAATGCTGCGTTTAAGTCGCCTGCGATCATTGCGTCAAATGCTGCCTTAACTGCGTCAAAGGAGAAGATGATGATGTCACCATCAGGTCCGCAGGTCTTGCCTGCTGCTTTGATCGCATCGATGGCGCCAAATGCCATGTTGTCGTTCTCAGCCACTACTACATCAATATCGTCATAGGACTTTAAGAAGGACTCCATCACTTCCTGACCCTTAGCCTGTGTAAATTCACCGGTCTGCTTATCTAACATCTTCCAGTTGCTGTGCTCGGCAAGGATATTGGCAAAACCTTCTGTACGGCCAACCTGTGCAGATGCACCGATGGTTCCCTGAAGGGTTACAATGTTGATCTCCTCATCACCTCTGCCCTGATCCTCCAGGTACTTGGCCAGCCATGTGCCTGCGTCCTCGCCTTCCTTGATGAAGTTGCCTCCTACCCAGCACTCATATAAGCTCTCATCCACATCCATCATACGGTCGGACAGGATAACCGGGATTCCTGCTTCCTGTGCTTCCTGGAGCACTGCCTCCCATCCGGTCTCAACCACGGGTGCAACTACAATATAGTCTACATCCTGCTGAATGAAGCTTCTGATGGCCTTGATCTGATTCTCCTGTTTCTGCTGTGCATCATCAAAGATCAGTTTATATCCGTTTTCTTCCGTAAATGTGGACTTAAAGGACTCTGTGTTGGCAGTTCTCCAGTCAGACTCAGCGCCAACCTGTGCGTAACCAACCACGATCAGGTCATCAGATGACGCCGCATCAGCTGCAGGTGCTTCTGTGTCAGCTTCAGGAGCTGCCGTGGTGTCGGCTGCAGGGGCTGCCGTGGTTGCTGCGGGAGCTGCTGTGGTAACATCAGCTGGTTTGCTGGAACCTCCGCACCCTGAAAGCAGGGACGCTGCCATTGCTGCACCTAACATAACACTCAAAGTTTTCTTTCTCATAATACGTAAACCTCCTTGAATATGTATTTTATGATTTTTGATACCCCGTGTTGATGGTTATATGATACCAGCTGTGAATAACAAAAACAACGGAATTTCTCCGTTGTTTTGTACACGATTTTTTGAATTTTCACAGTTTATTCACACTTTCGGGTGTTTTTTTACGAAAAAAGGTGGGATTTTTCAAACTGCCTCATTTTCCATATCCAACGGGATGGTGACCACTGCCGTGGTGCCCTCCCCCTGGACGCTGTGAAACTCCAGGCTGCACCGGCTGCCATAATTCAGCCTCAGCCGTTCCGCCACATTAAAAAGCCCAAAACCGCCTTTGGAGGCAGAACCGCTTTTGGCATGGGACCTGTCCTCACCCCTGAGCTTGCGTTCCACTGCTTCCATCTCCTCCTTTGACATCCCTGCCCCGTCATCCCGGATCTCAAAAACCGCCATGTCATCCCTGGCATATCCGCGGACACAGATCCGTCCCCTTCCCCGTTTATTCTTGATGCCGTGGTAGAGGGCGTTCTCCACAAGTGGCTGAAGGGTGAGTTTGAGCATCCTGTACCCGTTGAGGGATTCATCCAGGGAGACTTCATAATCCATGATATCCTGGTAACGTACCTTCTGGATCTGAAGATAGCTCTCTATATGCCCCATCTCCTCCTTTATGGTGATAAAATCCCTCCCCCCGCTTAGGGTAGTCCTGAAAAACTCGGACAGGGAGGTTACCATGTCCACCACCTCCCGGTTCTGCCCGCCCTCGGCCAGCCACACAATGGTGTCCAGAGTATTATACAGGAAATGGGGGTTGATCTGCTCCTGGAGCAGCTGCAGTTCCATCACCCTGCGCTGGTTCTGCTCCTGCCGTATATCCTCGATCAAACGGCCGATTTCCCCCTTCATATGGTCAAAACTGCCGGTGAGGATCGCCAGCTCATCCCCTGACTCGATCTTGGGTCCTGAGGTAAAGTCTCCCCTGGCCACACGCTCCGTTTCATTGCACAATTTTTGGATGGGTTCGGTGACGCTCTTTGTGATCCTGCGGCTGAGGGTCAGGCCCAGGATCAGGATGATCCCCAGAAGGCTTAAGCTCACCACCATGGCCGTGCGCTCCTGGCTTTCCAGCTGGCGCTGGATCTCCTGCACATGGAGGGTCTCATAGTATATAAACTCCTGGCTCTGTTCCGCAATGTCCTCGGTCAGCATGTACACGCCCATTTCCAGAAGCTGCATATTCTTGTCATAGCCCCCATAGGGAAGGTTGTCCTCTATCTCATCCACCCGATCCTCCAGCTGGTCCAGGCAGTGGATAATCCAGCTGATCCTGCGCCGGTTCCCGTCATCTGAGGTGCGCTTTAGCAGCTGCCTGTACACTTTTCTGGTGGAGTTGATCATCTCGTGGGGATTCTTGATCTGCTCCCACCCGTACGGCCTGTCCTCCTCGGGCATATCATGGATATCCTGATAGGTCATGGTGCCGATGGCGATCCGGTACATGGTATAATCCATGTCCTCCCTGAAATACGCCATGGTATTGTTCACATCTGTTATATTCACAATGCTCTGGTTATAGGCATTACAGAACTTGACCACCGTGGCCATGAGATAGATGACCAGGACCGTCAGGGGGATGATGATGATAAAGGTCATGGTGTTCAGTCTTTTTTCCAGGGGAAGGCGGTCTAAGAACCGCTTTTCTTTCTCCCGGAGCCATCCTGGCGCCCTCATGAGCGCTCCCTGCTTCCGGCCCTGTACTCCTTGGGCGTGCATCCCACCGTCTTTTTAAACAGATATCCGAAGTAATGGGAATCCTTGTACCCCACCTCATAGCCGATCTCCGATGTCTTCATGTTTGAGCACATAAGCAGCTCCTTAGCGCGCTCCATACGCACGCTGGTGAGATACTCCACAAAGGTCACGCCCATCTCCTGGCTGAATATGGAGCTGAAATAACTGGGGCTGATATTCACCCTGGACGCCACAGTGTTCAGAGAGATCTCCTCCTTTGCATAATTCTCACGGATAAAAGCCATGGCCTCCTCCAGGACCTGACTGTATTTGCTGGCTGTCTGTCCGTCCCTCAGTGACATTGTCTCCTTAAAAAGGCTTACCAGGCGTTCCTTTAAGGTTTCCATGGAATGGCTCTCCTTCAGGGTTCCCTCCATGTCCGTAACCTCACGGGGCAGGTTCTTCATATCCATTCCCAGTTCCTCCAGGAAGGTCCGGGCACAGAGGTAGCAGTCCATAATGATATACTGGCGGAACATAAAGGAATGGTAGTTCTTCTCCCCTATGTTCTGGAAATACTCCTCCACAAAGCTGACGGCCTCCTCCACGGTTCCCTGCTTCAGGAAATGTTCCAGCGTCCTCCGGTTCACCTTGGACCCGTCCACGGAGTGAATGTCAATGGCTTCCCCTGCCGCTGAATATACCTGCTCCATCTCGCTGTAACTCACCACCTGGTTCATTTCCGAAAAAAAGCGGCTGGCAAAGGCACGGCCCGCCTGTCCGTAGGACTGCTGCAGATCTCCCAGCCGGTTCACGCAGCCCCCGATGCTTCCAAAAAACTGTATGTCCTTATAGGTGCGCACCAGATCCCCCAGACCGGCGGCGCAGTCCCGGGTCCTGCGCTCCACCTCCTGTTCCGATTCCCCGGTGAGGATAAAGGCCCAGCCCTCCTCCCCCCGGTCGAACACCAGGATATGCTGCCTCCCCTCCATGCGCTCCTCAATGGCCTCCTGGCAGGACAGCACCCGGTCCGACCAGACGCTGGAAGGGCCTGAGGGGATCAGCTTAAAAAGCATGAGCTGGTAAAATGAGGCGGACAGTTCCATTCCCAGCTGCTCCCCCCGCTCCAGGGCCTCCTTAAAGCCGATGCGGCTGGTCACCAGATCCTTAAACAGGCGCTGCCTGTCCAACACCGTGTTCTCCGCCATCTCCAGGCGGTACCGCTCCAGCATATTCTCCTCTTCCCGCTCCCGTTCAATCACCTCTGCAACCTTTTTCACTGCCTCCAAAAGCTTGGATGCAGTGATGGGCTTTAGGAGATAATCCGTAACTCCGATATGTATGGCCTGCTTTGCATAGTCAAACTCATTGTAGCCGCTGAGGATGATGATCTTGATCCTGGGAAATTCCTTTTTCACAAGCTCGGAAAGCTCCAGGCCGTCCATGAAAGGCATGCGGATATCTGTGATCAGTATGTCCGGCTGGACCTTCTTAATCAGCGGATAGGCCAGTTCCCCATCGCTGGCTTCCCCAGCAAATAACAGTCCTTCTTTTTCCCAGGGTATGTTATTCTTAATCCCGTTGCGCATTACAACTTCATCTTCCACAAGAAATATCTTAATCATAAAACTGCCCGCCCCTCGTTTGATTTGATTTATAGTATAGAGTATAAACCGGGCAAATTCAAGAAGTTTCCATCCCGTATGATTTCCCTACAAAAACAAAGCAGAAGCCGTTCCCTTCCAAAGAGTACCGTCTTCTGCTGCTGTTACTTCTGCTGTCTTGTGCTGTCTGCTGCTGCCTTGTGCTGTCTGCTGCCGCCTATCACTGCTGTTTATTGCGGCTGTGTCACTGCTTCTCCACATTCTTTCTGTTGATCCACTCCGTAGACACATCCATGGCTGCCCGGCAGGCCTTGGTCTGGTCCAGGGAATTAAGCATCACAAAGTCGTGTATAATGGCCTGGAAACGCACGGCAGTGACATCCACTCCCGCTTGCCTCAGCTTTATGGCATATGCCTCCCCTTCATCCCTGAGAACATCCGCCTCCCCGTTAAGGATCATTGTATCCGGCAGGCCCCTCAGCTGTTCCAGGTTTGCCCGCAGAGGTGAGGCTGTGATCTGATTCCTGTCTTTTTGCGACATGGTGTACTGATTCCAGAACCACTCCATACCTGCCCGGTACAGGTAGTAGCCCTGGGCGAATTCACAGTATGAACCCGTATTAAAGCAGGCATTGGTCACCGGATAATACAGAAGCTGCTTTTGGATCGCCGGACCTCTGCGAAACTTTGACATCAGGGTCAGGGCGGTGGCCATGTTGCCGCCCACGCTGTCTCCCGCCACGGTAAATGTATCAGGGTTTGCAGTATACCCCATGTTCCGGACCAGCTCGGGCACCATACACATCACACTGTAGCACTGCTCAATGGCAGTTGGATACCGGACCTCCGGTGAGCGGCTGTACTCCGGGAATATGAGCAGCGAACCGGTTCTGGCAGCCAGCTCCCTTACCAGCTTTTCATGGGTATGATAACTGCCGAACACCCAGCCCGCGCCGTGAATGTAAAGAATCACATTGGCGGGTGTGCAGACAGTTTCCGGCTCCACCAGATATACTGGGATCGCACCCCATCTTCCGGTATTGACCACCACCCTTTTTGCCCGGGCCGGATATTTATATACAGGGCTGTCCTGGGCCTCTTCCAGAACCATCCTCCCCTGGGCCACGGGCAGTTCAAAAATAAGGGGTGGTTTGGAACTGGCCTGACAGACAGCCTCGGCCTGAGGCTCTAACGGTACACAACGTTTCATATGGTAACTCCTTGATCCTGTTTTCTATTATCAGGATATTCCGGATTTCCTGTTATGCCCGCATTTTTGTATCTTTATCTGCTACTTTTCCTGATCCGGCCCGTCCTTACCTGTCTTGTAGCGGGTAATATCATGGCATGCCAGCAAACATGCGTCCTTCTTTCCCCAGCGGATCACGGACGCGTCCGCCAGGGACCATACCTTGAGAAGAGGATTGTATACTTCCATGGTACAGTTTATCTTATGGCGGATATCTTCCATGGGGCATCTGGCGCACGGTTCCTTTCGCCCGAAAAAGGCTTTATGGCAGCTCATGCCCAATTTGGCCTCCGGCGCGATCCGCTGCGTCTTTTCATTGATATACAGCAGTTCCCGGGTTCCGATGTCCACCACATAGATCCATGAGTTCTGGTGATCCAGGACAGCCCTCAGATCCCCCGCCAATTCCATGACATTGTCCTGGGCCCTCTGCTTTAAAAGAAACAGGGACAAAAGCTCGGAGATAAATGACAGCACCTCGATCTGGTTGATGGTCCACAGGCATTTGGACGTACAGTCGTCAAATCCCACCCAGCCCTTAAACACTCCGTTGTCTTTGATTGCACACTGGAGCATGGACTGGATCCCCTGGCTTTCCATCAGTTCCCTGATGTCCCGTGGAAACTTTCCTATATCATCACAGTAGAGGATGCCTCTCTCGTTAAAATAATCTCTGTAATCACTGTCAAACTCTGAGTATGCCATGTTCTGCATCTTATCCTTCTGCGGCTCAATGCCTTCTGCGCACCACTCAAAGGTATTGCTGTAAAACAGGTTGTCCTCGGAGTTTTCAAACACGTAGGCCCTGCTCACCTGAAGCCGCTCCCCCAGCAGTTCCAGTACACTCTCAACCGCCCGGTCCAGCTGCTCCGCCTTGCTGAGGATATTAAACGCCCTTGGAAGAAGATCGCTTAACACCAGTTCCGTCCCTTCCGACTCAATGGTAGTGTTTGCCGCGGTCTGTCTCCCCGCATTCTGCCCGTAGGCCCTGCTTTCCATGGACTGGTCATAAATCTGGTACTGGTTCTTGCCGCAGGCCTTGGCGTGGTAGAGGGCCACATCCGCCCGCTGGAACAGGGTCTGGAAATCATCCCCATCCCTTGGGCAGACAGCGATCCCAATACTGCTGGTAATGCTGCACTCTCTGGGCAGTTCCTCCAATACCCGGTCAAAGCATTCCAGGATACGCCCTGCCACCATCTTCACCTGCTCGTCCCCCAAAACCCCCTGGAGAAGAGCCATGAACTCATCCCCGCCAATCCGCGACACGATATCGCTGCTTCTGAACAGACGGGAAAGCTGGGACGCTATCTTTGTCAGCACCGCATCCCCAAACATATGGCCATACTGGTCATTGACCATCTTAAAATTGTCGATATCAATGATAAACAAGGCTGCTCCCTCAGGTTTTTCCCGGTTAGCCAGCAGATATTCGATCCTCTGTCGGGCGGAAGCTTTGTTGTACAGCCTGGTAAGGGTATCCCTCTCCGCGCGTGCCTTCAGCTCCTGGGCTGCCATCTTTTCTTCATTGATATCAATTACGATCCCGATTGCCTTGCAGGGCTTTCCCTGGTCGTCAAACTGTGTGGTTGCCCTCAGTTTGCACCACTGGTAACGCCCCCTGGAATCAGAAACCTTAAATTCCAGTTCCCCGTACCGTCTGCCTGAGCGGATCTGCTGGATAAATGCCCCAAAGGGAGCCATGTCCTCCGGGTGGAGGTGGGATATCTTAGGAATCCGCTCCGAAGCCCTGGCGGAGATGGGATCATAGCCAAACTTCCCTTTCCAGTTAGGGGAATAGTTGACCGTGTCCGTCTCAATATCCCACTCAAAAAAGATATCATTGGTCTGTTCCATGATGATCTTATACCGCTCCAGTCCAAGGCGCAGTTCCTCCTGTGCGCGCTTCGTCTGGTTGATATCAATGATCACACTGTAAAGGCACTCCTGTCCATCCTGGTCCGTGATCAGGCATCCCTTGCCTAATACCCAGTTGCTCACCCCGTCCGCATCCTGTACACGGTACTCCAGTTCAAATTCATTTCCATGGTTCAGCTGGTCCGACAGTTCCTTTTTGACCCGTGTCCGGTCATCCGGATGGATCATGTCCAGATAGTGGCCGTGGAACCGGCTGTTGATCTCATCCCTTCCATATCCCATGAATCCATCGTCAATTTCCAGGATGGTAAACCACTGGTCGTTGCGGTAACGGGATATGCCTTTCAGGATGCTGTGGAGAATTTGAACATCATCCTGAAGTTCCTCCCCTGTTTCCTGCTGTCCGCCCGTTCTTCCGGCTGAAATATGTTCCGCCTCTGCTTCCAGTGCTTTCCACAAAAGCAGGGCCTTTCTCTGGCGCGGGTGTTCGATATCGATCCTTAGGATAGTCAGGTCAAACCAGCACCATCCCTGCCCGTCCCGTACGCGGTGCTTCCATGATTTTTTCAGCATTCCCTGCTGGAAAAAACCGGGCATTCCCACAGCCCATGCCTCCCGCATATATTCCTGGTCCTGCGGATCCACCATCTCGGCAATGTAACGTCCCACCGCGTCCTCCAGACGCTCCCCCTGGAACGAACGCTTAATGCGCAGATTAGGGGCATACACCATATGGTAGCTTCCCGTGGAGAAATCCACCTCCACCACCATGGTGTTTTCATACCGCAGCATGGCCAGATACTTCATCTGCTCCAGCTGCAGGGCGCTGACGCTTCCCTCCGCCACAGGCATCAGGGAGGCTTCCTGGGACAGGGAGTGCTCCCTGGGTACATTCCCGTCCGCATACTGCCGGCACAGGCCGGCCAGCGCAGGCTGAACGGTCTTAAAACATTCCAGCATCTTTGGAGAAAAAGCGCCGCATTCCCCGTTAAGGATCATATTGGCTGCCTGCTGATAGGGGATGGCATTCTTATATACACGGTCGGATGTAAGGGCATCATATGCATCCACCACGGACACCGCCTGGGCGCAGATGGGGATTGCATCCTTGCAAAGTCCTTCCGGATATCCCTTTCCATCCCATCTCTCATGATGGTAATGACAGATGTTATATGCATATTGCAGATATTCCTTGTCACTCATCCTGCCCAAGCTGTCCAGAATCTGGCAGCCCTTTATGGTGTGGGTCTTCATGATCTCAAATTCTTCCGGGGTAAGGCGACCCGGTTTATTCAGGATCCTGTCCTCTATGGCGATCTTTCCGATATCGTGGAGGGCGGAAGCCGATGCAATAACCTCTATCTTCTGCTGGTCCAGACCGTATTCCGGACAGTTCTTTGACACCTCCTCCAGAAGTACCCTGGTGAGAAGGCGTATCCGCTTGATGTGCTGTCCCGACTCCAGGCTTCTGTACTCAATGACGGAAGACAAGGCATCCACCAGTATGTCGTTGGATTCCTTCAGCTTGCGGGCTTGGTGGTCCACCATATCCTCCAGGTTATGCTTGTGAAGGTAAAGTTCAATTATATTATGTACACGGCGCTTTACCACATGGGGTTCAAAAGGCTTTACAATGATGTCCGATGCCCCCAGGTCAAATGAGCGAAGTTCGCCCTCCAGGGAATTGTCCGCGGTGATCACCACCACCGGCACCTCATCCAGGAAACCGCCTGCCCCCATCTCCTTCATTACCTGATATCCGTCCATCACAGGCATCACCACATCCAGAAGCATGATGGCAATATTGCTGTGGTACTGCTTTAACAGCAGAAGGGCCTGTTCCCCGTTCTCCGCTTCCAACAGATGGTATTCATCCTGAAACAGGCCGCTCAGTATGACCCGGTTTATCTCCATATCATCTACAATCAGTATCGTATCCCGCTGGCGCATCTTACTTTTCCTCTCTGCGATCCGCCTGGATCCGTGGATTCAGGCGATTGATACATTCAAATAAGGCTTTTGTACAAAACTCAGGCCTTGGAAAGGATCTCACAGATCTCATCATATGCTTTCTTCAGTTCACCATACTTCCCGGACGCTTCCGCAAACTTATCCCCTCTGATACAGTCCACCATCTCTGAGGATATGCCGTAGAGCCTGGTAAGCCCCAGGTTGGCTGTCAGTCCCTTAAAGGTATGGGTGGAAGTCAGGGCAGCCTGTGTATCCTCTGCCTCAAAGGCGTTTGTCACATCCTGAAACGTGGGATCGGACAAAAACTTTGTAAGAAAGCGCTCATAAAGCCCGGAATTACCGCTGAACCGTCTTAAGGCCCCTTCTGTATCCACCCCTGCATTCTGAAGTACAAGTATTGTATTCAAATCCATATATCCTCCTTTTCCGGCCAGTAAGCCGGACCCTTTACATGGCATTATTTTATCATATTTCATCCTAAAATTACACCTGTATTTTTATGGATCCGCCTGGTATCCGGCACGATCCCGATCCTTTGCCGTATTATGATATAATACAAAAAAGCCTAGTATACACTAGGCTTTTTAATGCGGGAGATGGGACTTGAACCCACACGAGCATACACCCACAAGATCCTTAGTCTTGCCTGTCTGCCAATTCCAGCACTCCCGCAACACGAATGGTAGTATAGCATAGAATTTTACAATTGGCAACTGGTTTTTGAAAAATATTCTAATTTTTTTTCTTTTGGCAATGTCAGGAAATTTTTTCAAAAATATAGTTGACAAATAGGCCAACCTATCTTATAATAACCTTCGTTGCTTGAGACAACAACTCGACAGCAGCAGAATGCAGAAGTGGCGGAATTGGCAGACGCGCACGGTTCAGGTCCGTGTGGTAGTAATACCTTGAGGGTTCGACTCCCTTCTTCTGCAGTAGCGGAATCCCAGATCATAACGGTCTGGGATTTTTTGTATCACGGGAAATTTAAAAACACTCCGCGGGATCACACCGCGGCGGAAGGAAAGATGTCGCTGAAGCGCCCCGCCGAAGGCGGAGAATCCTGCGAGCAGGATTCTTTGTTTCTTTTTATCATTGACCCTTTAGTCATCTCACTGCCGTCACCGGAACATATTCAGGTAATACCAGGGAGGGAACATTTTTCCCACCTGGTCAAACACATCCAGATACCTACCTGCATCTATAAACACAGGACAGAACAACAGGCTTCCTATGACAAAAAAGGGGATGATGCAGCAGAGTACCTGGGGCCTGCGGCAGGCCAGCTTTAAAAGCCAGGATACGGCCGTTACCGCCCCGCAGTAAACTGCCATGACAATTATCTCCTTTGCAGGCGCTCCCAGGCTCCTGCCGGCCCACAGAGCCATTAGGCCGGATATGGACGCCAGGAACACAGGGGCTGCCATGGACGCCAGGCGGCAGGGCGTCCTCAAGCCATAGGACAACGGAAGGTATAATCCCCTTTCTTCGTCCCCGCACAGCACCACAGCACCGTACAGGCCTGTTATAAACACATACACGGCCACCAGCCCCCTGACGGGAAATACGGTCCCGGACAGGGCATCGGAAGACGTTTGCTCACGGCCTTCCTGATCCAGAAAGCTGTACTCAAACCGGAAAGTACTTCCGTTAGCAAGCCATTTGTCATAGAGTTCCCCCGACTGTGCGGCGGCTTGTTCCCGCTGCGCGCTTCCCGGTGCTCCCAGCTGTTCAAACAGGGACTCCTCACCCACATAATCCATTAAAAGCTGCCTGTCATAGATTTCCATCAGCGCGGCAAATACCGTTTCCGTGGACAGGGACGCCGACACGGTGGAAGGAGCTGAATACACACCTATGCTGCGCCTGTAGTTTCCGGCATCCAGTTTTTCCTTAAAATCCTCATATACCACAAACCCGCACTCCGCCCTGCGGGAAGCCACCTCGTCCTTAACAGCTTCTTCATCCCGGCATTCATAAAACCGGAACATGCCAGCGTCCCGGCCCAGTCTGCGGTTTATTAGACCTTCCGCCAGTTCAGCGCCCAGTTCATTCTCCTGGCCGTTCTGGACAGCGATGGCAATCTTAATCTCCTGCCCCTTATCTCCCTGCCCCTTATCAACTGCCAGGATCACAAGCGGAAGCAGAAGAAGGATCAGCAGAAAGGAGAGCTTTTTAATATATCGCTTGCAGGAGAGCAGGAACCATACCATTACTTTTTTCATCTTCTTCCCACCTCCACCCAAAGGCTGAGCAGAAAGCATACGGCTGCCACTGCTGCCAGTTTACAGAACACCGCGATACTGAAAGCCGAAGTCACTGCCATCTTCACACCTTCCATAAAAATATAGGTGGGCAGGAAGGCTGCCGCTGTCCGTAAGGAGGCTGGCAGGAATACAAGGGGAAGGAACCCGCCTGCAAGAAAATGCATGGCCGTAACCGCCAGAAACAGGAGCATCACGCCCCCCATCAGGCTGCCCGCGGCCTGGTACAGGAATACGACCATGGAGGAAGCCGCCACGCATACGGCTGCAACAGACAGGATCCCCGGCAGGCTCCATGTGATCCAGCCAAGGCCCCATGCTGCTGCCAGGGCCAGCAGGGCGGTTACCCCCATCAGCAGGCCCAGGCCCAGGATTCTTGCGCCTATGACCGTGGCATTGCCCACACCTATAAGGGACAGTTTCTGCCTCATGGTCCGGCTGGCAGGTGACAGGTAGGCCGACACCGGAATGGCGCACAGGAGAAGGAACAGCACAAACGCGCTGATCCCGTAAAAGTGGTACGTATCCACATCCCCGGTAGCCGTGACCCTTACATTCCTGAAATAATCCATCCGGGGAAGGCTGTACCCCATAAAGATCCGGTTCAGATCCGCCTCCAGGCGGGGAATGGAATCAGTCATCCCCTCCAGAACACAAAGCTCATCGCCGGCATAGATTCCTGCCTGGCTGGCTCCCAGCGTCCTGGAGCCGGCATCTGTGAGTTCCTTGAAGATCCGGCTCTCCAAACCTGCCCCTTCCGGCAGTATGATGCGCACCGGTGTATTGGTCCCATTCATAATATCCTGGACAAATCCCTCCGGCACCTCCATTACCCCGAACAGCTTCCCCGCCCTCAGCCTGGCCACTCCTTCCTCACGGTCCATATATTCAAAATCACAGATACTCTTTACGCTTTCCAGAGAACTAACCATGGCAACCGCCTTCTTCGCCACCGCATCTCCCTCAGGAAGCACCACCCCTACGGTGATCCTCCCTGATACTTGCTTCCCATACAACATCTTACTTGCCAAAAAGGCAACCGTACCCGCCAATAGTAACAGCACGATTGCCCCTGCAATGATGTGGGGAAGCTTTTTACATGCTCGTTTTAACTCCAGTTTAAGATAAACCAGACGTGCAGACATATTTCCCCATTCCTTTTGTCACGCCCGGATCCCTGACCCTTTGGTCAAAAACCCGGGCACGTTTTTCAATTACTTGTATTTCACGGCTTTTCAGTCCGTATTAACTACAGCGCCTTAGCCGTATTTACCGCAGCTGCCTTAGCCGCCTTAATACATCGGTACATCCAGCTGTCCTGCCAGACCCATCACGCCGAATACCATTTCCATCAGCACATTGTTCCAATCCTGCTCCGTGGCTGCCAGCACATCCAGGGGCTCACCCTCCAGAGGCGTTACTTCACTGCTCAGAGGTCTGCTGTACACCTCGCCGCTGAGGACCACATTCATGGTATTGTCCATGGCCGCGATCTCCAGTGAATCGATATCCATGTGGAAATTCTTGCCCTTTTCCAGCTGATCCATCACGCCTGTGGCGGACATCTTAAGGATCTGGGAACCTTCGCCGCCCACTTCCACACCTGCATGGTAGCTTCCGTCTGCAGAATCATAAGTTCCTGTGTACATGAAATTGTAGTTGGCATCCTCCGGAAGTCCGATATCCACGGACAGGTCACAGGTCAGTTTTTTGCCGTCATAGGTTCCCTGCTTTAAAAGGTCCACTGTCACTGTGTCTGTGGCATCCTCCAAAACAACACTGCCCGTCAGATTCTGCGTCAGATAGGCTCCGCCCTGAAGCTCTAACTTAAAGTTAACTGCCACGTATCCGTCTTCCACGCCTGGTTCATCTTCCACGTACAGGTTCGTGCTTCCGTCCACTGCGGCAAGGTTTCCGCTCTTGTCAACATAAACTGTCATCTGCACATCTGTCAGTGACTTCTCCAGATATGTGATCATTTCGTCCACAGTTTCCTTGACCTCATCATAGGTCTGCTCCTGCATCTCCTGTGCAGACACGGAACCGGCTCCTGTTACAGCGCCGCCCATCAGCTCACTCATTCTCACGGTGGCTTCCAGCTGCTTTAAGTAATCACCTTTCAGGGTCTCATCCTGCAGGAAGAAATCAGAAGATGTGCGCAGGAACTCGATCATGGAATCCTTGCTGATCACAACGTCATACCCCTGGCAGCTGACCTGTGCGCCGTTCATGGTGTAGGTACCCTTGTCCGCCTTGGTAACGGTGAGAGCCGCCTTGAAGTTGTCCTGTGCCTTGCAGCCTTCCTTATAACGGTTCATAAGGGCTTCGATATCAAATGGAGTTTTTCCCTCCTCCTCAGCCTTCTCGGCTTCATCGATCAAGTCTGTAAAATATCCTGCCAGGCCATCCACATCCACGCCGCTGTCAGCCAGCATAGGGCCGATGGTGGGTGAGTTCTTAATGCGGTCCGCCAGTCCTTCTCCCAGATCCACGGTAAACACCTTGCTGCTCAGCTCGGGGATCGCCATCATCAGGGTATCATCGCCATAGTAAGCATCAAAATTGGCAAGATCCATTCCGTTGTAGATCACACCCATGTTAAAGGCGTTCCGGTTGTTGGTCCTGTCTTCCCTGCCCTCCAGGCGCAGTCCGCTGCCTGCGAAAGCATTCACACTGGGATCCGAACAGCTGTCCATCTTAAGGGTCATACCGCTTTCCCTGTCTTCTTTCAGTGCCGTGTCGGCAAAGTCCTTAAAGCCGAACAATTCCTCTGACGGGAACACCTGGCCGTCCTTGTAAATGTTTTCAAAAGCATCAATCACTACCTGCTTTGGATCCTTTGCCGTCATCTTTACATATGCCAGTGCTGCTGCGGCAGCAACAAATACAATGGCAATGACTGCAAAAAGGATCTTCATGAATTTCTTATTGGGGCCCGGCTCACCGGCTGATGTCTGAACCGGCTGGGTAACTGCCGGCTGTACAGTCTGGTCTTCCACTGCTGGCGGCTGGTCTTCTGCGGCCAATGCCTGCTCTGAGCCCGCGCCTTGTGCCGCTGTTTCTCCTGCAATTTCTTCTACAATCTCTGTCTCTCCTGCAGTTTCCTCTGCAGTCTCTGCCCCTGTTTCTCCTGCGGTCTCTGCCTTTGTTTCCTGGCCTTCGCTGTCCAATGGAGCGCCGCACTGGGTACAGAATTTCACTTCATCCCCGCACTCCGCTCCGCATTTTGTGCATTTCATTCTTTTTCTCCTCCCTTGCATCGGGTCCATGCATATTCTGCATGTCCTGTTGTATTTCTATCGAAACTGGCTGATCAGCTCATTGGCCGACAGACCATTTTCAATCTTTGTCAAGCGGCCCCGCCTCAACACATGCATCTGTGTGCACAGAGCCAGTTCGGCCAGTTCATGGGAAGTCAGCACCACCGCACCGCCTCCTGCCATATACTCCCGAAGGTAATTCCTGATCAGTTCCTTGCATTCCAGATCCAGGGCAGCCCCCGGCTCATCCATGATCAGCACAGGCGCATGGTTGGACAAAGCACAGGCAATACTGACCCTCTTTTTCATTCCTCCTGAAAGCTTTCCGGCCGTGCGGTTTAACATCTTATCCACCCCCAGCATGGCGGCGGCTCCGTTTTTCAGATCCTCTTCCATTCCCTTCCTGCTTCCCCTGTACCACAAAAGCAGGTTGTCCCTGACCGTCAGTTCTTCCATCAGAGGATTCTCCTGAGGCACATAGGCGGCCTCCTCGGCAAACACCCGAGGACGTCCCACCGCCTGTCTGCCGTTAAATACAATACTGCCCTTGTCCGCCTTTAAGGCTCCTGAGATAATTGACAAAAGAGTGGTCTTTCCACAGCCGTTATATCCCACAATTCCTACACAGTCCCCCGGTTCTACCGTTAGTTCCACCCCCTCAAGGATGACTTGCCTGCGATAAGATTTGCATATTCCTGATATTTCCAGCATTGTTTTAGACCACTCCTGATGTTCGTTAAAATTGTAACTCTATTTTTCAGTGTAGCACAAATCCGCACTGATTGCAAAATAATAATTATTACGGTTTTTTAACAGGCTTCTTAATATAGAGGTTGATGGCTGCCTATTTTACTTTTCCTGAGCAGCCAGGCTGTTGCCGATCATTCCGGCCACGATCACCGCAATGCCGGCCAATCCGGCCTTGTCGGGCACACCGTCCTGCAGCAGGAAGATACCGCCCAGCAGGGTGAATACCACTTCCCCGCACTGCGTGGCTTCAACCACTGCCAGCTGCCTTGGATTGTGCTTTACCATATCCGTTGCCTGAAAGAACAGCACGGTGGCGATCACACCGGAAAACAGGGCCACACACAGCGACTGCATCACCTGTCCCCTGCCGGGAAGCCCGGACCTTACCGCTGCCCAGAGGGACAACAGAAGCCAAAAGGGCATGCTGCAAAGAGTCATTCCAAACACCCTTTTGATGGTCGACATGGATGGAGGGCAGCACGCCATCATCTTCCGGTTTCCCAGGGGATAGGAAAATGCCGCAACCAGGATGGGAACCAGGGTGAGGAACACGGTTCCTCCATCGGCCCGTTTCAGATGGGGAACCTGGAGCAGGAAGATCCCGGCCAGGATCAGCAAGGACCAGGACAGGTTCCTGACCGGTATCCTCTTTCCAAAAAGAGGGGTCAAAAGCACGCCCGCCACAATGGTCAGCTGCCATGTGGCCGCTGCCAGCCAGGACTCCCCAAACACAGACCCAAAGGTCAGCGGCGCGTAGAACAATCCGAATCCCACCGTACTCCACAGCACCCATTCAAACGGGCGCAGGCATATCTCCCTCCAAACCTCTGCCATCGCCCCCTTCTCCCTGGCCAGCATCAGAACCAGCATGGGAAGGGTGAACAGATAGCGCAGACAGGCTGCCCACAGCCAGTACCCTCCTGCAAGGTTCATGCTCCTGTTCAGTATAAAGGTAAAAGCGAAAAAAAATGATGCCAATATACCATAAAACAAAGCTTTTTTCATACGGTCTTCCTCCTGATATGGTCTATCTCCTGCTTTTGCAGAACCATGTGTATCATGGCAGAGCCTGTTCCCATAGGGACTGCTTTCCGCAGACTGAAAAAGACCCTGGGCATCCTGCTGTTCCAAGGTCTCACGTTTTAACAACTCAGGATATTGTACCTCAGATCGGGCGTTGATGCAACCAGTTCTTAGGAGCCATATGTCCATACCTCACCGCCATGCCATATGGTCACAAAAGGCATGGAGAGCCGGCGGCCCCTGAGGGCCATGTTGTCTCCATGCCTATTGGATTTCCTGTTGCCGTGGCAGATAGGGTTTTACCACGTACTATTTAATAAGAGACAGGGAAATATGCGCTTTTCCCTTTTCCTTTTTCTTTTTATCCCATTCCCATAGAAGCTGCATGGCCAGGTTCGCCACTTCCAGGTTATGATCCACCGTGCTGTTGTCATACTGGAAGGAATTCTCCACCCGGTTGGCCACCACGGTAAAAATAGCGCCTGCACGCATTTTGTAAAGGGAGCTGATGGTGAGGACGGTCGCTGCCTCCATCTCGAAGTTAAGTACTCCGGCCGCCTGCATATCCGGCAGCAATGTCTTCATGAAACTCTGGCTGTATCCGTTGTGCCCCGGACGCCCCTGTCCGCAGAAGAAGGAGGAGGCCGTGTATCCAATTCCCACATGGTAGGTATACCCCAGCTGCTCCGCCGCCTCGATCAATGCCATGGTCACCTCGTGGTCAGCCACGGCCGGATAGGAATTGGTCACATATCCATCGCTGGTCCCTTCCTTTCTTACCGCTCCTGTGCAGATGATCAGATCGCCCGGTTTGATATAGGTCTGGATTGCTCCGCAGGTTCCCACACGGATCAGTGTGTCACAGCCGACTTCCGCCAGATCCTCTAATGCACTGGCCGTTGAACCGCCGCCTGCCCCTGTGGAACAGGCAGAAATATCCATATCCCCGATCTTTCCCGTATAGGTCACATGCTCCCTGTAGTCTGCCACAAGGTGGCCGCTGTCCCACATCCGGGCAATTTTCCCCACCCGTTTGGGATCACCGGGCAGCAGGCAGTAACGGGCCACATCCCCCTTACCGCACTGGATATGATATTGTTTGCCGTCCTTATCCGTTGGACGGGATGCATTTTCCCACTCGTTGTTTGTCATATGTCTGTACTCCTCCATTGCCATTCAGTTCTCAATATGATCTGTTCCAATATCTGTGCCGTATCAAGTCTCCACATGCTTGCCCACACCTGCCGGTGCCTTGCCTCCCTTTAATCCAAAGGTAATGACAAGCAGGGTAAATACATAGGGCGTCATCATAACCAGCTGGGATGGAAGGATGCTCTGGAAAATGGTCTGCAGGGAATCAAAAAATCCAAAGAAAAGGCTGCCGCCCAGCGCACCCACCGGGTTGTACCTTCCGAATGCATTGATAACCACGGCAATGTATCCTCTTCCTGAAGTCATATCTTCCACAAACAGGTTCATCTGTCCCAGGGACAGATAGGCCCCGCCCAGTCCGGCAAAGGCGCCGCTCATGGCCACTCCGAAATACTTGTAAATACGGACATTCAAGCCTACGGTGCTGGCCGCCTGCGGATTTTCACTGACCATTCTCATCCGCAGCCCCAGGGTCGTCTTATATAAGAAGATCCAGCTGACAATGACCAGAAGTATGGTCAGGAAAAACAGTATGTTCTGGGCTCCCAAAATCCTGCCAATCACAGGTATCTTCTGGAGTATGCCCCAGTTTGGCTTTGCGAATGCCGCCACGCTCACAGACTTTCCGCTCATGCCAAAGATAACGTTCAGCAAAAGAGGCGTCACGGCGCTGGCCAGCAGGTTTACGCACATTCCGCTGATGGACGCGTTTACCTTGTAAGAAATATGCATGACTGCGTGAAGCATGGAAAAAACAGCGCCGAACAGGATGCCGGTCAAAAGCCCGATCCACGCATTTCCTGAGATCCAGGAACCCAACACCGCAAAGAAGGAGCCTGCCAGCATCATACCTTCCAACCCCAGATCACTGACACCGGCCCGCATGGAAAAACAGCCTCCCATGGATGCCAGGATCAATGGCACGGAACTGCGCAGGGTGGACGCTAAAATGGAATATACCAAATCTATATTAAACTGCATCAGCTTTCACCTCCGTAAGATTCCTGTTTCTCCTTCTTAAATTTATGTACCTGTTTCAAGATAGCCTGGATCAGTGCCGGCGCCGCCACAAAGATGATGACCAGAACCTGGATCACATCCACGAACTCCACCGGTATGGACGTGGTCCTGTTCAGTGTGATGGTACCCGCCTTCAGGATTCCGATCAGGAATGCCGAAAGGATAACCCCCACCGGACTGTAGGCTGCCAGCGCTGCTACGGAAATGCCCGCAAATCCATAGCCGGAAGAAAAGCCCTCAATAAACCGGTAATTGACTCCCAGCACCATGGCCGCTCCCCCAAGGCCTGCCACTGCTCCGCTCAGAGCAAATGTGGTCAGGTATGTTTTGGGTACAGAGATACCGGCAACCTTGGCCGCCCTCAGGTTCAGGCCCGTCACTTGTATCTCATAGCCAAAAACGGTCCGGTCCAGCATGAACTGCAGCAGTATGGCTACAATGATCACCACAAAAATAGCGATTGTCAGCTGGGTCTGGGGAATCAGCTTCACCAGCTTGGCGCTTTCCGCGATACGCTCCGTCTGTCCCACACCGCTTCCCGGGGGTTTTAAAGGCCCGTTGGCCAGGTAACTGGTAAACAGCTGGATGATCTCATTTAACATCAAGGTCATGATGATCTCATTGGCTCCGAATTTGATTTTTGCAAGGGCTACAAAAAATGCCACTGCTCCTCCTGCCACGATCGCCGCCAGCAGGGCCAACGGCACATGGATAACGCCCGGCAGGTTTGTGATATAAGCCCCCACCAGCGCGGCCGCCATGGCCCCTGCATAGAGCTGTCCTTCCGCTCCTGTATTGATCATACGCACCCGGTAAGCCAGGGCAAAGGAAAGTCCTGTAAACATGATCGGTGTGGCCTGGCTCAGTGAAAGTGCAAATCCCTTGACCGTTCCCAGGGACACGCCGAAAATAGCTTTATAGCTTTCCAGCGGTGAATATCCGCTGATGCCGATAAATATCATTCCTAAAAGGAGGGAGAATACTAAAGCAAAAAAGGAGTTGATGAAGGAATTTTTCATGGCTGTCCTTTTTGCGCTCTTCATTTGTTCGTTCATGCCTGCACCTCCTTTTCCACCATGGTATGGCCGCCGGTCATCAAAAGTCCCATTTCAACCTCATCCAGTTCTCCCGGCATGCTTTCTGATACGATCTCACCTTCGTAGATCACAAGGAGCCTGTCGCTTAAAGTCCTCACCTCATCCAGATCCGCGGAGATCAGCAGGATAGCTGCCCCCTGGTCCCTGAGTTCGATCAGCTGGCTGTGTATATATTCCATTGCCCCTATATCCACCCCTCGGGTTGGATGGGCAATGATGATCGCTTTCGGATCCCTGCTGAATGCCCTGGCAATGATGATCTTCTGCTGGTTGCCCCCTGACAGGGAACTGACCGCAGCCTCCACATTGGGTGCCTTGACCTGGAATTTATCCTTCAGCTTCTGGGCATACCGGAATATGGATTTTTTCTCCAGCAAGCCACTCTTCCTGCAAAAGTCCGATTCCCGGTGATACCCCAGGATCATGTTGTCCATAATGGACATCTCTTTTACCAATCCCATGGACAAACGGTCCTCTGGAATATGTCCGATGCCGTCCTGAAGGAAATCCCGGCAATTGCCCGTAACTTCTTTTCCATTCAGGGTCATTTTCATGGATTCCGGTTCCCTCAGTCCGGTCAGGGCCTCGATCAGCTGGCTCTGTCCATTTCCCTCAATACCCGCGATCCCCAGGATCTCACCGTGGCGGATATCAAAGGACACGTCTTTTACTTTTTCCTGTCCGTCTTCCTTTACGGTCAAATGTTCCAGATGAACACACACTTCCCCGATGTGCTCTGCCGGGCGCCGCTTCTGAAGATTGACTTCCCGGCCTACCATCATCTCCGACAGCTGTTTGGTGGTCACGTCCGCCGGGTTCACATCATCCACCACCAGGCGGCCGTCCCTAAGAACCACAACTCTGTCCGCCAGCGCCTTTGTCTCCTTCAGCTTATGTGTAATGATAATGATACTCTTTCCCTCATCTCTCAGCCGTTTCAGGATCACAAACAAGTCATCCACTTCACTCGGCGTCAGGACTGCGGTAGGCTCGTCCAGTATGATCACATCCGCCTTACGGTAGAGCACCTTAAGGATCTCCACCCTTTGCTGCTCTCCCACGGACAGCTTTTCCACCTTCACATCAGGATCGATGTTAAAATGGAACTGGGATATCAAATCCTTTACCTGCTGCCTTGCCTTTTTCATATCCAGGAACTTATTCTTGCTGGGTTCACTTCCCGCTATGATGTTTTCCGTGACCGTGAATGCCGGCACCAGCATAAAATGCTGGTGCACCATACAGATCCCTTTTTCAATGGCATCCACCGGCTTACGGAACCGGATGGGCTCTCCCCGGTAAAAGATCTCACCGGAACTTTGCGGTGTCATCCCGTACAATATCTTCATCAGCGTGGTCTTTCCCGCGCCATTCTCTCCCAATAGCGAAACGATCTCCTGCTCATGAAGCGTAAAATCCACTGCGCTGAGAGCCGTTGTTCCCGGATAGATCTTTGTTATCTTCTCCATCCGTATCAGTTCCATCTTTTGTCACCTCCGAATCTGCTGCCGCCTTCTGCTGATATTACTGCTCCAGATGGTTCTCTTTTGCCCAGTCATCGATCTGATCCAGGTCGGTAGGAAGAACCAGCTTGCCGTCAGCGATCAGCTGTCTGGTATCATTCAGAATTTGTGTAACATCATCAGGGATCTGTACATCCAGTCCCTCTACATCATAGTCGCAGATTCCTTCCGGAATACCCACCATCTTGGAGCCGGGTGCCCATGTTCCGTCTGCCAGCATACCGATCTCTTCTACGATAAACAGCCAAACCTTTTTACAGGAAGTGCTCAGGCTGTGTTTTGGATCTACCATGGCCAGGGAAGTTCCGATAACATAACGGTCAGTCTCTTCCGCTGCATAGAAAACACCCTGTGTGGAGCTTCCTGCGTTGGCGCTGACAATATCTGCGCCTCTCTCATACATAACAAGCGCCAGTTCCTTTGCCGTTGCCGGATCGCTGTAGCCTCCGATAAAATTGGTCAGTACTTCCACGTCAGGATTGGCATATTTGGCGCCTGCAATAAAGCCTGCTGCCTGTCCTCTGGAGGTAGGTGTGTCCATAGCGATACAGAAACCAACAATATTCTCAGGATTGCTTAATGGGAATCTGTCATCCTTTGTTGCAAGTCCTGCCAGTACGCCGGAAAGGAAATGCTGATCCGGGTAAGCGGCTGCCAGACAGTTGATATTGTCAAATCCCTCGATCACCGTATCCAGCATGCAGAACTTCTGGTCCGGATAGTCCTCAGCCACCATCTGAAGTGCATCGGCCTGCTCGGTGCTGATAGCGATAATTACGTCATACTCAGCTGCGTCCGCATACATGCGCAGCTGGGTCTCAAATTCCGAAACATCCTTTGGCTCACAGTAGTCAAAGCTGCATCCGTATTGTTCCACGGCCATTTCACATCCCTGGTATACCTCATCATTATAACCATTGTCTCCCAAACCGCCTGTACCGAAAATAACGGCAAACTTAATGTCGCTTCCTGCCTTTTTCTCTCCCTCAGCCTCCTGGGACTGTGCCTGGGTATCCTTTTCAGCCTCTGTCTTACTCTCCTTTGGGGCCTCTGTCTTTGTTTCCGGCGCATTTGTCTGGGGAGCGGATGTTGTCATCCCGCATCCTGACAAAAGGCTGATTCCCATTGACAGTACCAACGCACAGCTTAAAATCCTCTTTTTCATCTTCGTTTTCCTCCATTATTACTCTTAAGTATATTTTTTAGACCATTTCCAATGCAATTTCCATCATGTTGGTAAAACTGTTCTGTCTCTCCTCTGCAGTTGTCTTTTCTCCGGTAACAATGTGGTCGGACACTGTCAGGATGCCCAGTGCATTTTTCCCAGCCGCCGCTGCCACAATGTAGAGGGCTGCTGTCTCCATCTCCACACTTAGGATTCCCATATCCTTCCACTTAAGCTGGCAGTCATCTGCCGGATAGAACACATCCGTGGACAGTACATTGCCCACGCGGTAGCCAACCCCCAGCTTTTCTGCGCTTTCTACAGCCCTGCGCAACAGGTCATAAGATGGAATGGCTGAAAATGTGCCTGAAAGATGGAACTGGTTAATATAAGGAGTGTCATAGCAGGCGCCCATGGCAATGATGACATCCTTCAGTTTCAGATCCGGGGCCAGCCCGCCCGTGGTCCCCACACGTATGATATTTTCCACATCATACAGATGATACAGCTCATAGGCATGAACCGCCATGCTGGGTGCACCGATGCCGTGGGCCATTACAGATACGGGTTTTCCCTTATAAGTGCCTGTATAGGCATACATACAGCGTATTTCGTTGATCTTCACCACATTGTCCAGATAATTTTCTGCGATATACTGGGCACGCAGCGGATCTCCGGGCATGAGTACGGTTTTTGCAAATGCTCCCGGCGCAGCTCCAATGTGATGGGTTGGTGCGGTTAATCCCATAAATCGTTCCTCCTCAATTCTTTCATTTGTTTCTGCCCCTGTCTATCTCTTTAGTTTTGCCAGATTTTCTATGTATGGAGCACGGATAACGCCGGCCTCTGTGATAATGCCGCTGATCATCTCATTGGGAGTCACATCAAATGCAGGGTAAAGCGCTTCTGTATTTTCTGATGTGATCAGCTGGCCGTTCAGGTGGGTCACTTCGCTTCCCGGCCTGAATTCCACCTCCAGATCCATACCATGCTGTAAGGTAAAGTCAATGGTGTGGGAGGATGTGGCCGTATAGAACGGCACTCCGTTTTCTTTGGCAGCCACAGCGTGCATATAAGTTCCTATTTTATTAATTAAATCCCCGTTGGCAGCCACCCGGTCAGATCCCACTACCACCTTCTGTATCCTGCCCAGCTTCATCAGATATCCTGACATATCATCTGTGATCAGCGTATGAGGAATCCCGAATTTCTCCAATTCATAGGCAGTGATCCTGGCTCCCTGCAGATACGGCCTTGTCTCACAGGTAAAGACATGGATCTTCTTACCCTGTAAAAATGCGGTCCTGATAACGGAAAGCGCCCTTCCGCCGAATCCGGAACCGGCCAGTGCACCGGAATGACAGTGGGTGAGAATCGTATCCCCATCCTCGATCAGCTCTGCACCGTTCTTTCCCAGCTGCCGCTCGAACGCCAGCTGCTCTTCCAGGATATCACATGCCCTGTCCTCAAACAGTTCCATGAACCCGCTGTCAGGACAATTCTTCACAAAGGCGATCAGACCGTCCACTGTCTTCATTAAATTAACTGCTGTCGGCCTTGTAGCCTTCAGTTCCAAGCCTGACTGTATGACCGCACCGCGGTCACCTCTGGTATTCATGGCTTCCAGAAGCATTCCATACACGCCTGCGATTCCGATTGCCCCTGAACCTCTGATGGACATTACTTTGATCGCTTCGGCAAGCTGGCTTACCTTCCGCAGCTCCACCACCGGTGCCTCCTTAGGCAGCTTCAGCTGATCCACCATACACAGGTGATCCTCCTCTGCCCAGATAGGCAATAACAGGCCTTCCCCTTTCCATTCCTGTGTTAATTGCTCTAATCTTTTCAATGTTTTCTCCTATCTGATCCTTTCGTTTACTTCCGCTTTCTTAATGTTTTATCCCCGGGACATCACACCTGAAAAAGTTCCCTGAATTTGTCCCTGTTTACCGCTACCTGCACCTGGATGCAAGCCTGTTTAGCAGTCTGCTCAATCAGATCAACCACGTTGTAGGCCGCTTCCAGAGATGGACCTACCGCGCATACGCCATGTTCCTTCATCAGAATCCCCTTGCTTTCCGGATGATCCCGGAATGCATCGATCACATACCGGCGCAGATCTTCACTGCCCGCAGGAGCTGATTCGATAAACGGCACATGACCCACAACTTTTCTGGCTGTAACTGATGTGAAGGGAAGTTCAATATTATTGTTGGCCAGCGCGATCGAATAATTTGGATGGCAGTGGATAAAGGCGTTCATTTCAGGACGAAGTTTGAGAACACCTAAATGGAAACCCGCTTCTTTGGACGGCTTGCCGTCTCCATATACCACATTGCCCTCCATGTCCACAATCAGAACATCTGCGTCTGTCATGACCCGCATGTTCACTGCAGTCTTCTTGATCGCGACTAATTCTGTTCCCGGCACACGGCAGCTTAAGTTGCCCCCTGATGCCTGAGTATACCCTTTTTCATAAATATAATGGCAGAATTCTGCCACTTCCTGTCGGACCGCTCTAAAATCCATCTATTTTCTCCTCCTGTTTTTTTATCTCGTTGGACGTCCAACCACTCGTGTTAATGTTATGATAACATAGCAATTTTGCTATGTCAATTGTATGGTTTATATTAAAAGTTATTGATACTTTTAGTTGTTTTTCACAAATAAACTCCCATTTTTTTCCATCTCTTTCATGCACTCTATCTTGACAAATGATTCTTTTCTACGTTATACTCAAAATGCGGTGATCACCGCGATATCATTCAAAGGAGTATGAAATTCATGAAGCTGACAAACAAAACCCTGTCCGCACAGGTTAAAGAAGCGGTATCCGATATGATCCGTAAATCTGAGTTTATGGATAAACTGCCTTCCGAACAGGATCTGGCCGCTCAATTAGGGGTCAGCAGAAATACAGTCCGGGAAGCATTGAAAGGACTTGAGAATGAAGGCCTGGTCATATCCCGCCACGGGATCGGCACGTTTGTTACACGCTATAACGGCAGCGAAAATATCCGTTACAATATCTCAGCTTTGGACAGCACCACAAAGATCATCTCGGAACACGGCTATGTGCCCGGTACCCAGAGTGTGTTTGTGGATGTACGTATGGCCGGCCCTGAGATATCCAAACGCCTGGGCAGCGATACCCCTGTGAAGATTCTCTACATTGAGCGTGTCAGGACTGCCGATGACACTCCCATCGTATTTGTGGAAGACTACATACCATATGTGGATGGAATGCTGGAGGATTTCTCCTCCCATGCCATACCGTCCCTATTCCAATTCATCAACCGCTATGCACCGGTCTCCTTTGCAAACTGCTCGATTCACGCGGTGCTCAGCGACAAACGCCAGATGGATAAGCTGTCCCTGGCAGATCCGAAAGCGCTGCTTTTGCTGCAGCAGATCCACTATTCCTCCAAGGGAAATCCCATCTTTTATTCTGACAGTTATTTCATCACCGAGAAACTGGAATTCAACCTGATCCGGCGGTGCGTGGAATAGACACGGAAGAGAGGTCCGGGTTAAAAGCAAATGCCGGATTTTTTATTTTGTATATTGACAGTGCGGATTTTTTTTGCTAGATTGGTGGTAGGACGACCACCGTGTTAGATATTTTAAGAGACGTTAAGGAAACTTGGAGTCCCCCATGCAGGGGGGCTCTCATCATGGAGAGAGGGTTACATATGACGAACTATCTTTATCTACAAAGTATGCTTCAAACAGGTCCTGAACTGGCTGAGAAGGCCAGGTCCTTATTCCAGTATCTTTCTGAAAAAACAGGTGATCAATTTGTATCGGCACCCGCAGAAGCTCTCACAAAAGAGCCGGTCTCTATCGTTTACGTGGCTTCCGGCGGTACGGCGGGTGCTTTTAAAAATGCCCTGCCCTATCTAAAGGAACCTATTATCATCATTACCAGCGGGAGCGACAATTCCCTGTCCGCATCCATGGAAATGATGACCTATCTGGCAAACCACAAGTTAAAGGGAAGGCTTCTCCACGGCACGCAGGAGGAACTGGCTTCTGACTTTGAACATGTCATGCGTGCCGCAAACGCGAAACATTCCCTTCAGGGAATGCGGCTGGGCCTGGTGGGCGCTCCCTCAGACTGGCTGATCTCCACGGATGTGGATTATGATGCCCTTGCTGAGAAAACCGGCATTCAGGTTGTAGAGATCGGAATGCCTGAACTTCTGGAAGAGATTGCAAAGAAATCCTATCCGGACAATGATTCCTGCCGTGCCCTTCTGGCGCAGGATTTTGATAAGGATCAGATCACACAGGCACTGGAGATCTATGGCGCTTTCAAACGTCTGGTGGAACGGTATGACCTGGACGGTTTTACCGTACGCTGTTTTGATCTGCTCACAGCGGTAAAAAATACAGGATGCCTGGGCCTGGCCCTTTTGAATCAGGAAGGTATCTACAGCGGATGCGAGGGTGACCTGCCTTCCCTGATCTCCATGGCAATCCTCGGGCAGATCTCAGGGCAGCCCGTATTCCAGTGCAATCCCTCCCGTGTGGACAGACACAAGGATGAAATCATATTTGCCCACTGCACATTGCCGTTAAATATGCCGGTGCGCTACCATCTGGACACCCATTTTGAGTCAGGGATCGGTGTGGCCGTGGCTGGAGATATTCCCAGCGGCAAGGCAACTGTATTCAAGGCAACCGGACTGCTGGAGCGCTGCTTTATCTCCGGTGCGCAGATTGAGGAGAGCCTTCACGAATGTAATCTCTGCCGCAGCCAGATACGTCTGCACTGTGTCGCAGGAACCGGCCATTTCCTGAATACCCCTGTGGGCAACCACTATCTTGTATGCATGGGCGACTGGTCCGAGAGTCTCCGTGAATTTTTCACAATGTTTTAAGGCTGTTATACGACCATTTTAAGACTAGAGCGCATTAAAAAATTGCTTTCCGTCAGATGTGCGTCACACTTTGTGAGAGATTTGACTCCGGGATCTGTCCCCATAGGAACTTCCCGATTTTGGAGGAACGTAATATGATACTTGCCAATGGCAGACGAATACAATTTCACAATGCGGATATCACCTTTCAACGAGGTGATATCCGCATTCTCAATCATCAAATCGCAGAAGTGGGCACCCGCCTGACTCCTGCTCCGGGAGAGACCTATATGGATCTTAAGGGTGACTATGTGCTTCCCGGAATGGTAAACAGCCACTCCCATTCCTACACCAATCTCCTGCGGGGCACATCATACGGGGAGCCGCTGGAGATCTGGTCCTCAGACACGGTTGCATTGGGCGGCCTGCTCTCAGAGGAGGACATGGTTCTCTCCACCTCTCTGGGTATCTGCGAAATGCTTCACAGCGGGGTCACCGCCTGTGTGGATCACCTGCCCCATCTGTCCACGGCAGCAGCTGCCGCCGCTGTCTATCAGTCCAGTGGATTCAGGGCTGCTCTGGCACCCATGATGCATAACAAAAAAGACAGCCAGATCTTATGCGGTCTGACACCGCCTGTTTCAGCAGCCCCTTCCCCCTCCCCCTTTTTGCCGGTCCCTGCATATATGGAATACTACGAGGATTTTATAAAGCGGTTTCACCATCCGGAGGGAACGGTCCAGGTAATGGCCGGCATCAATTCTCCCCAGCGGGCAGACGAGTCCCTTCTGAATGCGGCCTCTGATCTGGCTGCCAGACACGGACTTGGCATCCACTGCCATCTTTTAGAGACCCGCTGGCAGCAGGCTTCTGCCCGGGAAAGCGGGATCTCCCCGGTCTTTCTTATGGACCGCTGCGGCCTGCTCACCCAAAAAACCTCCCTTGCCCACTGTGTGTGGCTGGATGATGAGGAGATAGCCCTTGTGGCCCAACGGGGATCCATACCAGTTTCCAACCCGGCCAGCAACCTTTTCCTGGGCAGCGGCGTTTTCCCTCTTAACAAGTGGATGGACTTCCATGTCCTGCCCGCTCTGGGATCAGACGGCGTAAACTGCGGCACGGATCACAGCATGCAGGAGATACTGCGCCTGTTTCTCCTCCTCCAGCGGGGACAGACCCCTGATTACCGCAGATGGCCGGGAGCAGCCGATGCTTACCGCATGGCAACGACCCGGGGACTGCAGGTTCTTGGAAAAGCATCCTCGCCATCTGAACGCAGGGATACCCAAAGCAGTCCCATCCAAACAGGCATGGACGCTGATCTTGTGATCATTGACCAAACATCCTTACTGCCTGTTTCCGATTCTGCCATTGCCAACCAGCTGCTGTTCCACAACCATCTACAGGCAAAACACGTGCTGATCCACGGCAGGTTTGTTCTGGAATCAGGTGTTGTCACCTGTCTGGATGAAAAAGGGCTCCGGGCAGAGACCGTAAAACGCCTTCCCTATCTGGCCGGACGCTATGATGAGGCGCTGAAAAAGGCCGGGATGGAGAAGCCCCTGTTCCGGCAAGGTTATGGAAGAATCTGGAACCTAGAAGAAGAATAATCCTTGAATACTTCCCTCCGGTCCGATAGATGTGGTATTTTTCCCCCACAGGTAATATAATAGAAACACCAAATGTAAAAAGGAGGAGTTGTATGAAAATCCGTAAACGAATCTTCGCAGGTCTGGGAGCAGCTGCCCTGGCAATGATGATGTCATTTCCCGCCCTGGCATCCGGATGGCAGCAGAATGACTCAGGCTACTGGTATGAACGGGAAGACAAGTCATATCCGGCCGATACATGGGAACTGATCCAGGGGAAGTGGTATCTCTTTGACCAGAATGGGTACATGCTGACAGGATGGCGGCAGGTAAACGGTATCTGGTACTATCTTGACCCAAACGGCGCCATGGTAAGCAACACCACCCTGACCATTGACGGTGTGCCTTACACCTTTGACAGCAATGGCGCCATGGTGGAGAATACCCTTGGTGAAGTGACTCTCGGCCGCTGGGAAGGTTCTGTCTTTATCAATGACTGGTCTAATATCCGGCTTACCCTGCCCCAGGGATTCATTAATTTTGACTCTGATTTCATGACTGATTTCTCAGATTCCGAAGCTGTGGTGGACATGCTGTCCATGAAAAACAAGAACTGTGCTGTCATGGTCTTTTACACAGTCAACACAGACGGGGATGATATGGACCAGATGACAGCTTTCCTGAACATGTTCTATGGCGGCTCCACTGATATGGACGGCCTGGGGAGGATCGATACCGTTAAAGTGGGTGACCTTGAATATCTCCGGTGCTTTTTTTCAGCCTCCCAGGAGGATCCCCAAACCGGCTACCTGTATATACGCAACCTTGGCAGCCACTACAGTGTGATCGCCACCATATCGGACACGGACAATCTGCCTGTCATCGATTCCGTCCTGTCCACCCTGACAACGGCCCATTAACCTTGCGCCAATCTTTTCACCATCTTTATCCTATATTCATTTGTTATTCATAATCATTTGATACATTATATAGTGTATAAAGCTTAATTGCTTTTTCATTATTCTTTTTCATCGGGACCGGCGGAAACTGCCGGTCCCATTTTGTTACTTTCCCCGTTCTTCCTGTATCTTTTTCCAAATAACTTCAAACTCATCCGGAGCCGGCTTGGGAACGGCATCATCCGGGATGTGTTCCTTGGCCCATTCATATTCTCTTAAAAGTTCCTCTTCGTCAGGTTCCTCCGGTGGTTTGTCCTTTTGTTTTTTCTCCATGGCCTATATCCTCCTTATACAGCCATTGTACGACTTTAAACCGGAAAGTGTATGTGGTATATTATGGTATTTATTATGTAAACCGCCGGGAGAGTCATTAATGTCTTTACTCGGGCAGCCGGGAGGGAGGGCCATTCGTTCTGAATCTTGACAGAAAGGATGGTTGCTTATGAGTACATATGAGGAGTTTCAGCTTATATTAGGCGTTGCCTTATTGATCATTGCAATCCTGAACATAAAAAATAAGTAAGCCGCCCTGTTCCTTGGCCGGATGGGCGACTTACTATATTCAGCCCATTGCAAATTCAATTAAACAGGCATCAAAAAACCTCGTAAAACCAATGTTTACGAGGTTATATAAATATATTAAGCAATTTTGGACTTAGCCAGTTCAGCTAACTTTGCAAATCCCTCTGCATCATTGATAGCCATATCGGACAGAACCTTACGGTTTAAATCCACCTCAGCCAGCTTTAAGCCGTACATGAACTTGCTGTAGGACAGACCATTGATACGGGCTGCTGCGTTGATACGGGCAATCCACAGCTGTCTGAACTGTCTCTTTCTCTCTTTTCTGCCTGCGTAGGAGCTGGTCAGCGCACGCATAACGGACTGCTTTGCTACTCTATACTGTTTGGAACGGGCGCCTCTGTAGCCCTTTGCCATCTTTAAGACTCTATTGTGTTTCTTCTTTGCATTTAAACCGCCTTTAACTCTTGCCATCGGTATTTCCTCCTTCTACAATTCAACTTACAGATATGGTAAAATCTTCTTCATTACCTTTGAGTTGGTAGCATCGGTAACGATATCTTTTCTAAGATTTCTCTTTCTCTTAGTGGACTTCTTAGTTAAGATGTGAGACTTGTAAGCTTTATTGCGGACTAACTTACCGGTTCCTGTCTTTTTAAAGCGTTTTGCTGCTGCTCTGCTGGTTTTTAACTTTGGCATTTTAATTTCCTCCTTAAAACTTTCTATTTTAACGTTTTGCAGTTAAAAACATTACCATGCTTCTTCCTTCTACTTTGGAGGGCTTATCGACCACTGCAATATCTTTAAGACTCTCAGCGAAATCATCCAAAATATACTTGGACTTGAACATATGGGCCATCTCACGGCCACGGAAACGAAGGGTTACCTTCACTTTGTCGCCCTTTTCCAGAAACTTTCTGGCAGCCCCTACTTTGGTATTCAGGTCATTGGTATCAATGTTGGGGGACAAACGAACTTCCTTTATTTCGATTACCTTCTGTTTTTTCTTGGCTTCTTTTTCTTTGCGTGCCAGTTCATAACGGTATTTCCCGTAGTCGATAATCTTACATACCGGCGGCTTCGCGGTAGGTGCGATCTTAACCAGGTCCAGTTCTGCTTCCTGAGCCATCTTCATCGCATCCTTCAAAGGCAAAATGCCTAACTGCTCTCCGTCTTCACCAATCAGTCGTACTTCTTTATCCCTGATTTGTTCGTTAATCATTAAATCGCTAATAGTCGTACACCTCCATAATAATTCATAATGTTTAGGAATCAGCACACCCCGGCTTCGCTCCCCAGGGCAAAAAATAAAGCGGACAGTCAAACCATCCACTCTAACACACATAAAATCATCTGCTGCTCCATCTCCCACAAGGGAAATGCCACAGCACATCATTCCATCTATGAACCCAGGTCACTTACTCGTGCCAGGGTGAGGCGGATACCTGCTTTCCTGTCAGTCGTTCTCACAACTTATATTACATTACTATATTTGAGGAGATTTGTCAACTGTTTTTTTGAAATTACATTTACTAAAGCATACACCTTAAAGCATACACAGAAGAAACGGGCTTAATACGCCCGTTTCACGATCTCCTCCATATGGATCTGAGCCTCATGCCGTATCCTCTCCTCGTCCAGGGTGAGGACCTCCCTGTTTTTCATGACGATCCTTCCATTGATAATGGAGTCCGTCACATCATGTCCATTGGCCGCCTCCACAATGGTGTTAATAAGGTTCTGTGTCGGGGTCAGGTGGGGCTGGTCAATATTCAAAAGGATCACATCCGCTTTTTTTCCTTCCTCCACGGTTCCCAGGACATCTTTCTTTCCCAGGGCGCAGGCTCCGCCCAAGGTCGCCATTTTCAAAAGGGTGGGGCAGGGCATGACCACCGGATTAAAGGAGGGAGGCAATTGGCAGGGAAATGAAAATGGTCCCCAGGTTGCCGAACTCCTGAAGGATCAGCGCCGGGCCAACGGCTGCCAGCTTTGCCAGGTTGGCTCCTGCGGAAACTCCCATCTTGGCCATAAAGGGTGCCAGTGCCGCCAGCATCAGGCTGCCTCCCAGTTTGGACTCTCCCTGATTAAACAGCCTGATGGCATCCGGCCCCAGGATTCCCCCAAGTTTCTTCTTAATTCAAGATAAATTGTAACGGTTCAGGACATCCGGTGTGAAACCGGGTGCAAAAACTGTTACGATAAATCCATCATATCACAAGCCTGCAATGTGCTGTAGACAGAAAAAAACGATGGAAACCCATCGTTTTTACTGATACTCCCGCCTATAAAGACTTGCCTTGTCCGCCAGGCCCCGCACACAGCCGTGTATAGCGCTGCAGCGGCCGCGTAGTTCCTGCATCATTTGGCCTTTGCTCTGCTCTGCCAGGAAAATGATCCCCAGGTCTGCCAGCCCCTTCTCCACCTGCTCAAACGCCTCAGATGTCTTACTCTCCCGAAAACCAACGTGATATTCCTCTGCCTCCACTGACTTAAGGATGGACACAAAGGAATCCATCCCGCAGATATGGTGCTGGGCGGATACATAGAGCCCGTGGTTATTTTCCTTCCTGCCCTCATACCGCTCATCCAGATAGTACAGGCGGTTTAAGATCCCCTTAAACTCAATGAGAAGCTGCAAACAAGCGCTTGGCCGCCTCACTGATCGAGCCAGAGTCTGCCACCGCAACAAAATACTTCATCTGCTGTAATGTCATAATCCCTTATCTCCCCTTGTCCTTTTCCTTCCCCTCCGCCCGTCCCACATGGAAACAGGGGATACCCCTGAGCCACGGCATCCCCTGCATCCCTATCTTGCCTTAAATGTATTGCACTTTGTCTCTGCACAATCACAGGCCCCATCCCCGCTGATGTCAATGCGCTCAGCAGAACAGCGGTGCTCCTCATTGTAGACACATTTAACAGCATCACATGCGATCTCAAGCCTTGTCTCAGGAGTCTTGAACAGGTTGGTAAACCTGGCGCCCTTGTTTTCGTCAAAGCTTGCACAGCATGTCTGTTCGGATGATTTAGCCTTGTTTCCGTCCACGGCAATGGCAGCTTTACAGCAGCAGTTGTCCGCATTGTGCACACAGTTCTTTACACTACATTCCAGCTTAGTCATAATCCCATTCTCCTTTTCACCGTTTAAAAATTTAAAGGAACCTTTGCCTGAAAAACAGGCACAGGTGCTTAACGCACAGGGATAGTATGTACTAAGTTATAATTTTTGATTCATGGAGCGAAGGGCTTCAATGCAGCTTCCCTCCGTGCCGTCCATGGCGTAAAGCTCGCCCTGGGTCACAAAGGTAAACACCTGGATATCATCTACATAAACCGTTCCGCCTTTTGCCTCAATAGAGAAATCAGCCGCATGGCAGTTGGTAAAATTAATATCCACGATCCTGTTTTTTCCAACCTCCACGGTCCTGGTCTGGGTTCCTGCGCGGATGGTCAGTTTACATTTCCTGTCTCCTTCTACCTTAAAACGCACATGGGTATCATCTCCCGTGTTTCCCGTCATACGGTTGCCGATATTCTGCTGGATTCCTGATCCGTCCTTGAGCATAGCCATCTTGTTTCCGTCCCGTTCCGCCACGGAACTGTCTCCGAAAAACCGCCAGCCCTCCTGTCCCAGGCCAAACTGGGCATTATAAAGTTTGTTGTCCCCGTAATCCCGATAGGTCCATATCCCATAACCCATGGTCATATTTTTTAAAACAGGCACCACGCCTTCCAGGTACAGGGCCTTCTGGTCGTCACGCAGCTGGGCATTGTGCTCAAAGCCCACGGTGTTATCCGTGAACAGGAACTGGTCCACATAGATGGGCTTTCCTCCGCTATACACATGAAGCCGGTTCAGGAATACAGGGATCTTATCCAGGGCTTCCTCTGCAGTGACCCGCTCATGTTCATTGATAAATCCCATGGGCAGGCTGTACATGGTGCTTGTGTACGCCGCATCCCCGGAAGGAAAGGTGGAGGAATGCATAAATCCCTCCTGACTCCCGTCCCAGTGGTCCACCGGGTCCACATCCAGCCTTACCTCCATGGAAAGGCCGGGGAATACGGTCTGGCTCTCAGCCAGAAGGTCATTTAAAAACTGGTCGTAAAACTCATAAAACACCTTTCTTGCATAGGAATCCTTTTCAGGAAAATACAGGTTGTCATAGGATTCCAGGGAGTGGTCATACATTTCCTCCAGCTCTTCCAAGGTGTAGTTTTGCTCCGCATAGTCCGAATAACCGCACTGACGGGCCATTTTCTTACCGCTGCTTCCCTTTCCCAGGGATGCGCTGCTGTCGGTAAAATTCCAGAAATCCTCCCAGGTGAGAAAGCCACCGCAAAAATTTTCATGGGCCACGGCCCGCTCGTAAAGGCGTCCCACATATTCCAGCCAGGCAGACCGCATGTTCTTGTCATACATTAGTCCCCTGTAGCGGTTCAGCACATTGTCGCTGCCATAATAATCCCAGGTATAACCCACCCGCAGCATAACGCTCAGATCCTGGTCTGCAGCAGTCTCCATGACCCGGTCCAGCTTGTCCCATGCATAATCATTATAGGTACAGGGTGCGGTTTCCGGCTGAAACTCCCTCCAGGGCACTACCAGTATGATATTGTTAAAACCGTCAGCCGCAATCCGGGCCAGTTCCTCCTCCATGTGGATGCTCTCACTGTTCCAGAAATTGATGATCCAGTCATCGGAATAATAAGTGGCTGACTTTAGATATCCCGCTTTCCCCGATGCATGGTCCTCGGCCCTGGCAAATCCTGTGGCAAACAGAAAGGCAGCAGCCCCCAAAGCAGCAGCGGTCCTCAGCATTCCATTTCTCATTGGTCTGTCTTCTCCTTGTTTTGTTTTAACTCCGGCCATACGGTGAAAAGCATGGTGCCAAAACAGGCAACGCCTCCGATAAAGTTGGATATAGGCTCTGCCATCAGTATACCCGTTGTTCCCAGACCAAATACAGTGGGCAGCATCAGGATCAATGGTATCACAATAATCACCTTACGGAAAATGGAAAAAAACACGGCCTTTTTAGATTTCCCCAGTCCTACAAACACGGCCTGTCCCGAGAACTGAAGGGACATCATAAAAAATCCAAAAAAGTATACGCGCATGGCCGGGATACCGGCCTCCACCAGTTCCCCTTCCCTGTTAAAAATACGGATAAAAAATTCAGGGCACTCATGGACAAACAGCCACATGATCACCGTATATATGATACAGGCCACGGAAACGAACACAATGGATTTCCTGACCCGTCCATACTCCCCTGCCCCGTAATTAAAGCCCATCACAGGCTGGGAACTGTTGGTCATACCATTGACAGGCATGGAGATCACCTCCCGCACTGAGTTGATCACGGTCATGATCCCCACGTACAGATCCCCGCCAAACCGCTGGAGCATGGCATTGTACATGACCTGGACCGAACTGTTGGTGATGGCCATGGTAAATCCCGACATTCCCAGCCCCACGATACGCAGAATACGTCCGCCCTCCAGCTTCATGGCGGAAGGTCTCAGTTTCAGAATGGCTCTCTTTCCCGTGAGGAAGGTGAGGATCCATATGGCGGATAGGCATTGGGACAAAATGGTTGCCAGGGCAGCTCCCCTGACTCCCATGTGGAATACAAAGATAAAGATGGGATCCAGAATGATATTGGTAATGGCTCCTAACAGTACGGTCATCATCCCCACGGTCCCGAATCCCTGGGAATTGATAAAGCTGTTCATCCCCAGACCGGTCATGACAAAGATATTGCCCAGAAGATAGATGGTTATGTAGGAATCCGCATAGCTGATGGTTGCATCGCTGGCGCCAAACAGGTACAGCATGGGGCGTTTGAATATCAATCCCAGTATGGTGAGAAGGATACCCACTGCCACCATCATCACAAAGGCATTACCCATAATGGCCTCTGCCTCCTTTTTATTGCCCCTTCCCCTCTCAATGGAGCACAGGGGCGCGCCGCCCATACCGAACAGGTTTGCAAAGGCAATGACCATGGAGATGATCGGAAGGCAAAGGCCCAGCCCTGTAAGGGACAGGGTGGCGTTCTCAGGGATCATGCCAATGTAGACCCGGTCCACGATATTGTACAGCACATTGATCAGCTGGGCCAATGTCATGGGAAGGGCCAGTTTTAGGATATTGCTGATCACACTTCCCTTTGAAAAATCATTTTCCTTTTTTGCAGCCTGTGGTTTTTGGCCTTCTTCTATCACATCACTCATTGTTCCACCGCTTTCCTGCCTGCATTTTCGCCGGCTGCTCCTGTTCCCGGTCCAGATCTGCCTGCACATCAATATCCTTTAATTCATTCTCGGAAACCTCCATGGACCACACGTCCATGGGATGTTTCTTCATGATCACGCTGCCGCCCTTATCTCCCCGGAGCGACAGCAGTTCCTCCCTGTACAACCGGGAAAATGCTGCAGGATTTCCTCTCTTTCCCATACTGCACACACATCCCATGCCAAAACCGCTTTTTATAAAGCCACGGACAAATTCCGTCAAAGTAGCGCTTTTCATATAGGGCTGGTCAGCCACAAAGAAGAGGAATATATCCCCGTCCTCTCCCCCCGCCTCTGTCCCCAGCCGCAGGGATGCCGTAATCCCCTCATCACTGGCGCCATTGTACACGGTCTCAAGTCCAAGGCGCTCCCCGTCCTCAAGGATCTTCCGGTACTGGCTCACCACCACCAGGCGGACCTGGTGCCCGTCCTCCTGCCTAAGCCTTACGGCCGTTTCCATCAGGCATTCCAGGCCATGGCGGTACAGCGGCTTTCCCTCCAGGGGTACATACAGCTTATTGGCCCCAAACCGTTTTCCAAAACCGGAAGCCATAAAAACAAATGAAAGATTCATATAGATCCCCCCGCACATAGATTTTCATAACCCTTTGTGTATGTCCGGAATATCATACATCTTAAAAAAGGGATGCCGAGACATCCTGGTGGAGTCCCCCCAACGCGATCCCCAAGTCCTCGTTCATTTCCCTGAGCAGCCTGAGTGACACCTCTGCCAGTTTTAGGGTATCGGCCTGGTTAAACACAGGAATGACCGGAATACCCATATATCTGGACCGCAGGGGATTCAGGTACCCATGGAGCATCAGACATCCCAAATCCTCCAGCCCTATGATCCACTGTCCCCCGTCCATGTAATCCCTGCGCCCATGTTCCTCCATGATTTCCAGGGCGAAGTCCAGACGGCAGCACCTGTCAGCGGCAGGGAATCCCAGGGCTGTCAGGCCGCTGACGCACAGGATCATATCCGTATTCCCGGGTATCACCGGTTCTCCCGGCCTGGGCACCTTCAGGGGAAGGCGTTTGGATCCGTCCGCCTCCACCAGGACCAGGTCTGCCTCAGGGCAGATGGACTCATAAAAGTCAGGTTCCAGGGATGAGATCTTTCCTTCCCCTGTCAACCGCCCTGCCACGGCCACGGATTCCCGGTCCAGCATGGACTTCACATCCCTGACCTGCTGTGTAAACACTCCCAGATGCTCCGGCCTGGCCATGTGGGTGGTGGTGGTCACCAGGACCCGGCGGCCCAGTGATGCTCCCTCCCACGCCAGGCGGCGTATGAAGGAGGTCTTTCCCCCCGCGCCGGTAACCGCCATCACATAGGGCAAAGTCCCCTTTTTCCCCATCTGCTCCTCCAGTCCCAATCCGTCCCACAAGCCGGCCGGACAACCCCATTCTTTTCTTTTATAAGAATACACATACATACGCACACACCTGACATGCCTTCACAGGCACTCCTTCCGGATCCCGTCATTTTCCTTTTATTGCTCAAATAATCTTATCATAAAATACAATTTAAGGAAAGCCATAAACGCACAAAAACAGCCCGGAGCACACGGATCATCCCTGTATTCCTGGCTGTTTTTCCTATCTCACTGTCAAATTCCCTGTTCTGCTTTTCCTTTATTTCTGACCATCTATTTTACTTTTTAAACCCATTCCCGTAGCCCTCACACTGATCAGTTCCCCGGCAATGCTGATGGCGATCTCCGCCGGTGTCTCTGCGTGGATCTCCGTTCCAATGGGCATGTGGCAGCCTTCGATCTCTTCCCTGGAAAAACCGTCTCCCAGAAGTTTGTCGGTGACCACACGTATCTTGTTCCTGCTTCCCATGATTCCGATATAGCAAGGCTTAAAGGTCATTGCCTGTTTTTGGACATAGTAGTCAAACTGGTGCCCCCTGGTCATTACGCATATATAATCGCAGGGCCTGATCTTAATATAGTCCCCAATTCTCTCCAGATCCCCCACAATGGTGTCCGCCGCTGTTGGAAATACCTGGGGATTGGCAAATTCCTCCCGGTCATCCATAACCACGCACCTGAACCCCACATGGGTAAGCACGGGAACCAATTCCTGGGCCACATGTCCCCCGCCAAACACATAGACTGTGCCGGCCTGCACCAGGGGCTCCACATAATAGCGGCGTCCTTCTGCTTCCCTTTGAAGTGTGCTGCATCCAAACAGATCCAAATCCGTAAAACGTTCCGGCATATTCATGCCAAGAAGGCCTGTACTCTCGCTGTAAAGTCCCATTTGCCAGCAGGTCTCATCCGTGATATCCAGCAGCAGCCAGCTGTCCTCATCCCTGGAAAGGGCCGTTCGCACATCCGCGCAAAAGCCTGCGAATTCCTTGTTATCCGGACTGATATACTGGAAATAGACCACCACATTTCCCCCGCACACCATGCCGATGTCAGCCACCTGGTTCCTGGTCAGGGTGAATCCCTTTGTGTGGGATGATTTATGTTTTATGGCTTCCACGGCAGTGAGGATAGCCTGGTACTCCACGGCACCGCCGCCCACGGTACCTTTAATGGTGCCGTCTTTTTTAACCAGCATCCTGGAACCTGCGCCTCTTGGCGTGGAACCTGAGCTGGCAATAATGGTAACCAGCACAGCCTCCTCCCCTTTTGCCAGTACATTTGATAGTTCTTCAAATAATGCTTTCATTTCCCTTCCTCATCCTCCACATAAAAATATTTTTGATACAGCCTTTGTGCATCCTCCATTAATTCCTTCTCCATTTTCAGGAACCGGTCCAGAAAATCCTTTGCCTTGGGCGTAAGCTGGGAAGATCCTCCCTCCGCACCACCGGACTGGGTGATCAATAGAGGGTATCCCAGCTCCCGCTCCGCTGCCTTAAGGATCTTCCAACCCTTGGTATAAGACATATGCATCTGCCTGCAGGCAGTCTGCATGGAACCTGTATGGTCGATCAGAGACAGAAACTGGGCCACGGACGGGCCAAAAAATCCCTCGTCCCTTTCCAGTGTCAGCTGGATCTGGGGATAAATATCCAGCTGTTCGTTCTTCAGATCCCCCCGGGAACAGTCCTCATCCGTTTCCACGGAAAAGATGATCCCCTGGTCTTCCACTGCGATCTCCTCCGCACAGTTGTCCACGTCCACCTGCCTGACCGCCCCTCTTAGTCCCCTGTCTCCTTTATAGCTTAAAAGTTTCCCTATGATATTACTGGATACCAGCACCGGATGGCCGCGCCTTCCCTCAAACACAGGGCAGACCACCGTGGCATCTGATTCCAGCATACGCTTTATAGTTTGGGGCAGAAACAGGGGGAATTTTGCCGGAAGGATAAATACCCGGTCACATAGATCCTCAATGTAGTTTAAACCCATGCAGATGCTGTTATACATCTGTGTATGGTCATATTCCTTGTTGCGCAGGCAGATGACCCGCAGGCCCGCAATATGCTTTTCCACCTCATCCCCATTTTCCCCGGTCACCACCACCACCGGGTCCACCCCTGAGCGCTTTAACGTAATAATGATTCTCCGGATCACCGTGCTGTCCCCAATGGGAAGCATGGGTGAAAAGGTGCTCACCGAGCTTTTGTGCCCTGCTGCAACTACCACTGCTCCTGTCTTCATCTTTCCCTCCGATTGAGACTCCCACCGCTTTAGGTGGTGAGTAATAATACCCTTTACTCCAGATTTCCCGTGAGCAAAAGCAATGCCGATGGTTCCACCCGAAGCCAGGCCGGAACCAGACCTGCCGTGTTATGGGTGTGGATATCCTTTTCCTTTTTCCACCACAGACCGTTGTCCAGGGTGATATACCATTCAAAGGGCATCTCGGTAATACTTGGTGTTCCCACCTGTATCAGATTTCCGTTCTCAGCCTGCTTCCATGTGTCCGCCTCTCCGTCTGAGAGGGGTTCAAAGTCATGGGCCCTGATGCCCACTGCCGTGATCGTGTCATCCACCTTTCTATCGGTCACCAACTCCAGTCCTCCCCAGTCCAGGGCCTTGATGCGCCGATCGCCCAGGCGTTCAATTCTGGAAATGTTCTTACAGCCCGTGAGCCTGGCTGCCTGACATGTGACCGGCTCCTGGAAAATATCCCTGGTACGCCCCCCTGACAGAACCCGCCCCCGATCCAGCAGCAGCAGGTTGTCGCAAAGCTGGTAGGCCTCGTCCCTGTCATGGGTCACCATCACGGTCACACCATCATAATCGCGGATCACCTTGGCCAGCTCAAGCCTGAGCCCTTCCCTCAGATATGTGTCCATGGCGGAAAACGGCTCGTCCAGCAACAGCACCTCCGGTTCATAGGCAAGGATCCTGGCCAGCGCCACGCGCTGCTGCTGTCCGCCGGACAGCTGGGACGGGTACCGCCTCTCCAGTCCCTCCAGACGAAACCGGCTGATCATCTCCCTGACTTTATCTCCTTTTTCCGAGACCGTAAGGGGCTGACGTTTTCTGGCTTCCGACAGCCTGCCGCCTGTTGCATTCAGCCCTGTTGCAATGTTCTGCTCCACTGTCATATTGGGAAACAGGGCATAATTCTGAAACAGATAACCCACACGCCGTACCTGTGGCTTTTGGTTTACCTTCAGTGACGAATCATAGAGCACTCTTCCCCCGGCAGCCTCGCCCTGGGCATACTGGATGGCGATCCGGCCTGAGTCCGGCCTGACAATTCCTGCAATGGACTTTAATGTCATGCTCTTGCCGCATCCCGATGGCCCCAGGATCCCCAGGCATCCCTTACCGGCCTCAAATTCCATATCCAGGCTGAACTCTTTCAGCTTCTTCTTTATATTCACTCCCAATCGGAGATTATGTTCTGAACTCACGATCATGTCTTATACCCTCCTGCTCCCGGTCCTGAGAGCCGCCCAGTTCATCAGTATGACTGAGATAAATGCAATTACCACGATAATTGCCACATATCTGTAAGCCGCGTCCATGTTGCCCGCCGCCACCTCTGAATAAACCGCCATTGGCAGGGTCCTTGTCTTACCTGCAATATTGCCCGCGATCATAGCTGTTGCACCGAATTCACCCAGACCTCTTGCAAATGCCAGCACGCCGCCGCTGACCACTCCGGGCACTGCGTTGGCGATCAGTACCTTCCAGAAAATACTCCACTCACTCATCCCCAGGGTTCTGGCCGCGGCCACCAGGTTCTGGTCCACCTGTTCAAAGGCGCCTCTGGCTGAGCGGTACATAAGCGGAAAGGACATGACAACCGCTGCGATCACGGTCGCCGCCCAGGAAAATGCGATCTTAATACTGAAATATTCTATGAAAAACTGTCCGATGGGCCGTTTGACCCCAAAAATATAGAGCAGGAAGAAACCGGCCACAGTTGGAGGCAGCACCAGGGGAAGAGTCAGCACTCCGTCCCAGAACAGCCTCCAAGCCTCATTCTTCATGCTCACCACTGCCCAGGCAGCAAAAATCCCGAGGAAAAATGTTATGAAAATAGACAGACCGGCTGTCTTCATTGAAATCAGTATGGGTGACCAATCCATATACGTACCCTCTTTCCCATTCTCATACCTGCCCGGCCGCCCTTTTCATGGGAGCCGGCCGGGCAGGAAGCTTATCAGATTCATCAAATCCGCTTATTCACCCTTGGTAAATCCGTATGCCTCAAATACTTTCATTGCTTCATCTGTCTTTAAGAACTCTACAAAATTCTTAGCCTGCTCCTCATGAGCGGTGTTCTTTACCACTGCCACCGGATAGATTACCTTTTTTGCAAGGCTGCCTTCCGGAGCCTCTGCAACCACCTCAACTTTGTCTGCCATGCTTGCCGCGTCTGTGGCGTACACAATACCTGCATCAGCGCTGGCTGCGGCCACCTGGTTCAGCACTTCCGTCACATTGGTTCCAAAGCTTACCTTATCCTGAATTTTATCCCAAATTCCCAGATTCGTCAACGCTTCTTCCGCATACTGTCCTGCCGGAACACTAGCCGGATCTCCCAGGGCAATGCTCTCTGCATTTTCAATGTCCTCAAACTTGGCAAGCTTGGAGTCACTTCCTGTGGGTACGATCAGCACGATCTTATTTTCCAAAAGATTGGTTATGGTGTCCGAAGCGATCATTCCCTCCTCATCCAGCGCAGTCATCTGCTTGGTGGCAGCTGACATGAACACATCTGCTTCCAGTCCCTCTTCAATCTGTGTCTGAAGTTTGCCTGAACTGTCATAGGTACCCTTTACGGTAACGCCGGGATATTTATCCTGGAACATGGGGATCAGTTCTTCCTCATAGGCATTTTTCAGGCTGGCTGCTGCTGCCACCAGGATTTCCGTCTCTTCACCAGCTGCCTGGGCTGCCTCGGTTGTTGATTCAGTCTCCGCTGCTGTGGTCTCTGCTTCAGTCTCCGCCGCTGTGGTTGCCGCCTCAGTGGGGGCTGCTGTGGGGGCTGCTCCTCCCGATGCCCCGCATCCTGCCAGTACAGTTGCCGCCATCATGGCTGCCATCATCATGGAAATGTGTTTTTTCATAATCTTCTGCTCCTTTTTATTTGATTTATTGTAAACGGATCATATTCGTTCCGTTATACTCATATAGCTATATCGAAGTTCAAACAAATACCCGCCTTGAACAGGCGGGCCTGTTCTGCCATATCTTTACAGCGATCTGTTCTGCTATGGCTTTCCCTCCAGGATTCTCCCGGCTACTTCCTGGCGCACTCGGATGCGCTTCCTCTTAAAATCTTGATCCCGTGCTCCAGGGAGTCCATAATAAATCCAAGGCTTTCCCTTACCGCCTTGGGACTGCCCGGCAGGTTTACAATCAATGTCCTGCCCCTGATAACGGATGCGCCTCTGCTGAGCATGGCACGGTCTGTTATCTGCAGTGATTTAAAGCGGATGGCCTCCGCAATTCCGGGAGCATTCCGATCGGCAATTGCCAGGGTGGCTTCCGGTGTCTGGTCCCTCAGGGAAAAGCCGGTTCCTCCGCTTGTAAGTACCAGGTCCAGCTGGCGTCCATCGGCCAGACGGATCAACTGAGTCTTAAGAAGTGCTGGTTCATCAGGGATCAGCAGGGTTTCAACCACCTCATATCCCGCCTGCTCCAGCATTTCCTTTGCCGCGGGACCGCTCTCATCCTTTCTCTCCCCTCTGGCTCCCTTGTCGCTGAGGGTTATGATCGCTGCGGTCAGCGGACGGTCCTGGGCCGGCAGTTCCATACGCATCACATCTCCGGGGCGGATGATCCCTTCCTTTACAACTTTGGCAAACACGCCTTCCTTCGGCATGATACACTCGCCCATGCGCTTGTATATGGCGCAGTGGCTGTGACATTCCTTGCCGATCTGGGTCATCACAAGTTCAGCGCTTCCCGCATACAGCCTGGTCCCCACTGGAAGTGATCTGAAATCCAATCCTTCCACCACCAGGTTTTCTCCAAAAGCACCGTCCCCTACATTGGCCCCTCTCTCGTTAAATGCTTTTACCTTGTCATAGGAGAGAAGACTTACCTGGCGGTGCCAGTTGCCTCCGTGGGCATCCCCCTCTATTCCAAAATCCACCAGAAAATGGCCTTCCTCAATGGCCCTTTTCTCGATTCCTCTCACATCACTGATGCATATGGCCTTTACCACGCCTGTGGGAAGTCCTTCCTCCCCCCCTGCCGGCTGTCCTGCCGCAAAACATTCCCTGTTTTCTATCCTATCATCCATAACCCTTGCTTAACCTCCAATGGAAATCATATTATGCGATTCCGTAATCTGTCCCGGGCGCTCAAAACAGTGGGCGGCGGGCTTATGTTCTATGGCCTGTCTCATAGCATAGGACAGGCGCTTTTGCAGCATCTCATCATCCGGACAGTCCTTAAGGGGCCAGCGGTAATGGCCTTCCCCCTCCGGCATATCCATCCCCTCCCGCAGGATCGCGCGAAGGTCGGTCCCGTCCTCATAGCACAGACAGGTCTTTAAATATCCCTGGGAGGTCAGGCGGATCCGGTTACAGTCATTACAGAACTTTCCATGGATGGCGCTGATCAGCCCTACACTGCCCAGTGCCCCCGGTATCCTGTAATAAACGGCAGGTCCGTACCCATGCTGCCTGTGGTCTTCCTCCAGACCGGGATATTCCCTGTACATTTCCTCCAACAGGTCTTTGTGATTCATTGTCTTAAACTGTTTTCCGTATCCAATGGGCATCATCTCTATGAAACGCACGTCAATGGGATACCTTCCGGTAAGGTCCACCATCTGTTTCCAGCCGGTGCTGCCTGAGACAGCTGCCGGTTCCCCGGATTCATCCATAGAACTAAAATCAATGGAAACAGCGTTGATCTTCACCGGAACCGGCTGCCCGGCCGCCAGTTCCATTGTCTCCATCACCCTGCCCAGACAGTCAAATCCGGTGATCTTCTTATACAAAAACGGATCCAGTGTATCCAGGCTGATATTGATCCCATCGATCCCAGCCTCCAGCAGGGGGGCCAGACAGCGGTCCAGCAGCACCCCGTTGGTGGTGATAGTCACCTTCTCGATCCCAGGAATGGATTTTAACATCTTTACCAGCTGGCAGCAGTCCCTGCGGACCAATGGTTCTCCGCCGGTAACCTTAATACGGCTGATACCCAGCCTGGCCGCGCATATTGCAACAGCCTCGATCTCCTCCAAGGTCAGAATCTCCCTGCGGGCCAGACATTCCACCCCGTCAGGCATACAGTACCTGCACCGCAGATTGCACCGGTCCGTGATGGATATCCTCATATAGTCAATGGATCTTCCAAATGAATCCTTCATACTGAATCCCTCCCATTCCTACATCTCTGTCCTGGGATTGTGGAAGTCCCCGCTCTTGCCGCCGGATTTGCGGTCCAGATAAATAGTTCCTAGTTCCATGGTCTTATCCACTGCCTTACACATATCATAAATGGTAAGAAGGGCTACTGTTACGCCTGTAAGGGCCTCCATTTCCACTCCTGTCTTTCCCGTGGTCCTGGCAGTGCAGGATGCCTGGATCTCGCAGTTCTCCTCCACAATTGTAAAATCAATGGAGAGCTTTGTCAGATTCAGGATATGGCACAGAGGGATCAGGTCAGAGGTGCGCTTGGCGCCCATGATCCCCGCCACTCTGGCAACTCCCAGCACATCCCCTTTTGCCATGGTGCCCTCCACAACCTTTTTCAGGCACTCACTGCTCATGAAAATGCTTCCCTTTGCCACGGCCTCCCGCTTTGTATCCGCCTTCTCTCCCACATCTACCATAAGGGCGTTGCCCTGTTCATCAAAATGCGTAAATTCCATTCTGTCCATTTCCTCCCTACAGCCCTTTGCCGAATCCGCAGTTGGGGAATGTACAGACAGGGCAGTTAAGGCACAAGCCGCCCTGGCCCAGTGCCGCCAGGTCCTCTGCCGTCACCTCATCATCAGCCATGACCCTAGGAAGCACCAGATCAAAAATAGTGCGCTTTGCATACATGACACATCCGGGCAGGCCCATGATGGCAACCGTGCGCCGGTCCTCACCGGCCGTCACCTCATAGTAGGCCAGAAGAAACATGGCTCCCGGAAGCACCGGCGCGCCGTAAGACACGATCCTGGCTCCTGTGTTCTTAATAGCAAGAGGCGTCTTGTCGTCAGGGTCAACGCTCATGCCGCCTGTACAGATCACCACATCCGCACCTTTTTGGATCATGTCCAGAATGCTGGCAGTCACCTTGGTATCATCATCATCCCAGATCACATGGTCAATGACCTCAGTGTCAAATTCACTGATTTTTTCTTCTATGACCGGGGTAAAAGTATCCTTGATGCGCCCGTGGAACACCTCGTTGCCCGTGGTCACAATGCCCACCTTTTTATGTACAAACGGCATCAGCTCCAGGATCGGCTTCCCCCCTGTTGCACGGGATGCGGCAGTCCGGGCTGCCTCCATCTTCTCTTCCTCTATGATCAGGGGAATGATCCTGGTTCCCGCCAGTTTGTCCCCCTTTTTTACAGCAAAATTACCGTGACGGGTTGCAATCATCATCTGGCCGAACCCGTTGACAGCCTTCAATCCCCTGTTATCCACCTTCAGAAGACCATCGCAGGAAGCAGTGAGTTCAATCTTCCCTTCCTTTGCCTGTGACCGGTCCATATGATCTCCCCTGCACATGGCGCACAGGACTTCGGCCGCCTCGTTCTCGTGAAGCATGCCCTCTTCCTTCTCCCACACATAGAGCTGGTCTTTTCCAACACTGAGAAGGACCGGTATGTCCTCCTTTGTCACAACATGCCCTTTACGGAACACTGCGTCCTTTGTAACTCCTTTGATGATCTGTGTAATATCGTGACACAAAACCGTTCCTTCTGCGTCCACTGTCTTGATCAGTTTCATTTTATTTAACCTCCACCCGTTATTTATTACGAAAAATAACGCCATTTACAGAATATCACTAAATACACGGTTTGTAAACACTTTTCAACCAATTTTTATCTCCCCTCCCCTCGTACATTGACGGCATCGTTCTACCATGTCTTGAATGGCCTTGGCCTGCCTGTAGCGGCGCTCATGTGCATCCATGGCCTGCGCATTCCCCTGGCATTTGGCCCTGCTTCCTGTAAACCGCTCATCCAGGGACACTTCTCTCTCCCCCTGTATCAGTTTATCGGCCAGATACACAACTGCCGTCTCGTCCAGTATCTCCTCCGCCAGGTCGTGGTGATGCCTGATGACATCGGCCACCATAGGGTAGCCTTCCCTTACAAGTATCCCGGCCCCCTCCGCTGCATGGTCCTTCTTTTCTCTGACCACATCATGCAAAAGTGCCGCACTGCGGATCAGGCCCATATCCATGGGATATCCCGCCTTGGAAAGAAGGGCTCCCAGTCCCACTGCATGACAGGCCACTGCCACACAGTGACGCCTTACGCGTTCAGGCGTGCCATAGTGGTCCCAAATATCCCTGCATTCCCTGTCACACGGTGAGATCCTGGGTTTTCTTCCAAATTCCGCTGCAAAAATTCTTCCATTATCATCTATGATGATCCGGCTGATCCCGCCATAAGGCTGGGTCAATGCCCTGGAGGTTGCAAGGGGCTGACCTGTGAGACCTGCCAGATAACAGCAGTTGATCCCTCCATGGGCTACCACCACCACGTCCCCGGACGTGCGGGCCAGAATATCCCTAACAGCCCGGTCCATCCGCCGCACTCCCTGTTCACGTCCCTCACCCAGGATTGGTTCTGATTCCAGGCCCTTCTTTAAATCGCAGAGAGGAACATTTTCCCACTCCCCCATATACAGTTCCATAAGACCTTCCGATTCCTGTACGGGAAGCCGGTCCCCAGCCAATATACGGGCCGTTTCCAGGGTTCGCTCCAAAGGACTGGTAAACACGGCCTCTATGGGCCGGCTGCGAAAATACTCCCTCAGATCCTCCGCCTGCTTTCTCCCCACATAATTAAGAGGCAGGTCCGTGCGCCCGATACACCGTCTTTTTCCTCCGGGAAAGTCCACCATTCCATGCCTTACCAGATATACCGTCCTCATATATCCTCCTTCTGCTTTCTGCAAGAACATTCCATACGGCAACGTCCCCAACAGTCAGCTGCTGATACCTTTTCCAAAATACTTGAGAAAAATCTGTTCCGTGCTTTGCCGGACTTCCGCCACCATCCGCGCGTAACTGTCCATCAGCTTTTTACCCTCATCTGTCAGGCTGGAGCCTCCTCCGCCCATTCCTCCGGTCCTGCGCTCCACCACAGGTATTCCCAGCTGGCGCTCCACTTCCCGTATCATGCGGCTGCCCTTGCTGTAGGAGAGACCGATTCTACAGCAGGCCTCCTGAATGGAGCCGGTTTGGTGTATCATATCCAGAAGCTGTCCGGTACCCGGCCCAAAGAATACATCCCCGGCCTTTAACCGCACCTGTACCAGTGGGGTGATAGGATGTCCCCCTCCCCTTTTATAATTCCATTCAACCAGTTCCCGGTATTCCTCCCTGGTATCCACATCCCGGTAAATCCCCTCATCCTCCACCTCCAGGTCCGTGATACCGCCATCAAAGTCCTCAATAGCTCCCCGAAGCCCTCCTTCTCCCTGATAGGCGCACAGCTGTTCAGCGATCCGGCTTTGGAACATAATAGGGTGTCCCGGCTCTCCCCTGCATATGGTCCGCACAATCCCCCCATCGATCATCAGTACCTGACGGATGGTATCCGGCATGATGGCCGGTATGTCCATGGGCAGGACCATAATCCGCCCACACTCCTTGGCAGCAGCCTCTATCCCCAGTTTCACAGAGTCAAACATCTGAGTTTCCCGGAACCGTTCGTTCCTCACGAACCGAACGCCTGCATGTGACAGATGTTCCTCCAGCTCCCCGGCCCTGTACCCGGTCACCACCACCAGCGGAGACACACCCAGACGCTTTAGCATGGTAACCATATGCAGAGCAATGGTGGAATCGCCAAAAGGAAGCATTGGTTTAAATTCCCCCATCCGGGATGAGAGTCCTGCCGCCACCAATACGGCTCCTGTCTTCTTCATCTTTCCCTCCGTTTGAGCCCCCACTGATTTAGGTGGCGGGCCCGCCTTTATGATGGCTTAATTATACCTGGGGCAGGGCAGGGATTACCAGTAGTGTGGGATACACCCTTTGCATGTGTAACATATAAAATATTGTAACAGTTCAGGACGGCGGGAAAATGGGTGCAAAAGCGGACGTTAAGCTTGCTTATAAGGCAGATAAAATGCCGGGAATCGGCGCAGAAAAAGGCCTGCCGGAAGGCGGCAGGCCGGGATATATCTATTCTTTTAAATACGCTTCATTATATCTATCTCCCTTTTTCCCAACTTTCAAACCAGTTTAAAACCGTATCCTTGCTTTCCTCCAGGAGGCCGGCTATATCCTCGGCTGAAAAACCTCTGGCATACATGTTTTTTGCTGCCGTATATGCTTTCTTTTCCTGGCCTTCTGCCATTCCTTCTGCCCGTCCTTCTGCTACCCCTGCTGCCCGTCCCCGCTCAATCATCCCGCGGATTGCTTCACACATATTGATCTTACCTCCTTCTTCACGGTATATCTCCTTTACCTGCGCCAGTTCCGTGGAACCGGTCATGGAAATAATGACATCATACGCATCCTCATCCATTTTCCTGAACTGTTCTTCATTTTCAAAAGTAAATCTCTTTTCTGCATCCGGATCACCGGAACGCTGTACAAATCCAAAGACTTCCCTTAAATCTGTCCTGAAAAAGTCAATGTCCTGAAAATCCCTGATTTCCAAAACATGTATTTTGTAGTTATTCAGCAGTTTTCTAAACTCCTCCGGCAGTTTTTCATAATCCATCATATGATACAGTTCCTTTGCCCCATCATAAGGCATTTCCCCGTAATAGATACAGATGGTGACAACCGGATAGAGCTTATCTATTCTGGCAAATCCACTTAGGAATTCATCTCCGCGCAGATCACGCCGGTTACGGTGATCACGCTTGATCTGCCGCATCTGTTGATCGTAGCTTACCGCATCCTCCACCATAATCCGGACCGGCATGCCATGGTGTACCTTGTCCTGATGTTCCAGGCCCATGATCACAAATCCCATGTCAAATATGATACGCCTCACACAGTCGCGGTACTTCTGGACCATCAAGCGCCGCTGCAGTTTTCCAAACGCTCCCGCCGCCCGGGAATCCATCTCCTGTACATCCTGTTCAGAAACGATCTGCTTCCCCTTAAATACAAAACCATTGATCAAATCCGCGTAACGCCTCTGATCCTCAAAATAGGTAATCAGAGAAATATCCTTCCGCCCCATCAAACCTTCCTTTCCATCCTAAGGCAATGGAGTACGGCAGACATCCTCACCGGACATTTCCAACGGCAGAAAAAAGGCACTAACAACATTGCTGTCTCTGATACCATTATACCGGGACTGTACCTAAAATGCAAGAATTCCTCACTCTCCCCATTACCGCTGCTGTGATCTTACCAGCGAATCTGCCGGTGCTTGAAATTACTATGAAATGATAGACAGAGCAAATGAGTTGCCCTGAATTGGTGGTTTAAGCATAGCACAGATCGCAGCACAAAACAATGGTAAATTGTCTATCGTAAGACTAAAAAAGCCTGCCGGTTTCCGGCAAGCTTATAGAATGAGTATGACCCTATGGTTATTTTCCAGTATCCTTTTATCCTAATTCCGCTTATTCGTTTACAGCAGATTCTGGCACATCCGCACTTGTCTCACCAGGCTCTGCTTCACCTTCTTTCATTTCACCCGGTTTTGTCCCACCTCCTTCTTTCTTCTTGCTTCTTATCTCCTCATTACCTCTGTCTCCGGAATTTTGATTGCTCGTTATGGTAAGCGCCAAATCAGCGCCATCTGTCTCCACAGTGACCAGGTCACCTGTTTTTATACCAGATACTGTAAGGGCATTTCCGTCTTGGTCTATAATCTCCGTATCCGATGATAATTTTATGGTAACTGTCCTGCTTCTTTCCCCGTTGTACGGTGTATTTTCCCCCGGAACATCCCGCTGATCCGTCTGGCTTTTAGAGTTTTGGCCGCCAGGCTCCTGGCCCTCGGTCCCCTGCCGGTCCGGTGCCTGATCCTCTCCCAACCCTTTGTCTCCCTCCGAATCCGGCCTGCTGTCTCCCTCCCGTCTATCCCTGTCTCTTCCCGGTCCGTTCCCCGGTCCGCCTTCTTTTTCCCTGCTCCCGGAGCCTGGGCCGCCTGCCGATACAATGATCTCTGTTTCGGAAATCTTTGTTACAAAACCGGTGACCACCGTCACTTTATCGTCCTCATCCGTACTTACGGTATCACTGACTGTTGTCTCAGGCGCTGATGCATCTGTGGAGCTCCTTTCGCCTTTGTCTCCGCAGCCGGACAGTAGGAGGGCTCCTGCCAGAACGATCCCTAAAATCACATCTCTTTTCAATCCGATCTCTCCTTCATAAATGAAACATTCTAAATGCCCTAAGCGATCCGCCGAACACCCCACCTTATTCCAGAATGTCAATACTTACAACCGTGGTCCCATCCAGCACAAGCCTGACAACACTGCCCTCCGCCAGATGGGATACTGATGAAGATTCATGGTCCGTTCCTTTTGTAACAACAGTATCCGATGTCAGGGTCAGTGAGCTTTCCTCGTCTGAGAAATTCATCTCCTTTTGTTCCATTTGTCCCTCCTGACGCTGAGGCGGCGTTTCCCCGTCTGCCGGCTTTTCCGGCGGGTTTTCTCCGTCCGCCGGCTTCTCCGGAGGGGTCTCCCCATCCGCCGGCTTCTCCGGCATGGTTCCATCATTCTGCATTTCGGGTTTTTCAGCCATGACCACGGTTAATGTACTGCTGGTGACAGCGGTTATTTTCGCCATGACGCTTCCGTCATCCTGTCTCATCCCCCGGCCCTGCATCTGCTGCATATTCCCGGCTTCTGTTGTGTCTGCAAATCCTGTCAGCCCTGTTCCCGCCATGACTGCCGCGCACAATCCTGCACACAGGAATACCCTTGCTGAATTTTTCTTCATATACATTCCTTCTTTCTGTCAGTTGTTTCAGATGATCATCTGATGGCATGAGTATAAAGGGCTATTCTGAAATAAAGCTTAAATTCACAGGATTTCACAGAATGTTCAAATTTCAGTCACGTTTCAGCATGGTATAATATACTGGTAAATAAAACAGGAAGGAACAAAACGTACCCATGCGCATTTTAATTATTGAGGACGAAAAAAGACTGGCCGACACCCTTGCCGATATGATCGGGGATTCCGGCTATTGCACTGATATCGCATATGACGGGCTGGAAGGGCTGGACCTTGCAAAAAGCAGCATCTATGACGCCATTGTTCTGGATGTCATGCTTCCCGGGCTCAGCGGACTGGATGTCTTAAGCCGCCTGAGAGGCAGCCGTATTATGACGCCGGTACTTATGCTCACCGCCAAATCATCCCTGGCCGACCGTGTCAGGGGCCTGGACGCGGGAGCGGATTATTATCTGACCAAACCCTTTGAGAATCAGGAATTCCTGGCCTGCCTGCGGGCGGTGCTGCGCAGGCAGGCCGACATCACTCCTGACTCATTTACATATGGTGATCTGCTCCTCACCCCCTCCACCTCACAGCTGTCATGCAACGGGCGGGCGGTTTCCCTAAGCGCCAGGGAACTGGAACTGATGCGTCTCCTGATCCAGAACTGCAGCCAGTTTCTTCCCAAAGAAATGCTGCTGATGAAGGTGTGGGGATATGATTCCAGTGTAAATGCAAACAGTGTGGAAGCCTATATCTCCTTTCTCCGCAAAAAGCTTTCCCTGCTGGATTCTTCTGTCCGCATTACCGTTGTCCGGAATATCGGTTACCGGCTGGAGGTGTCATAATGATAAGAAAGCTGCGTTGGAAATTCGTTGGCATCATGATGACCATCATCACCATTTTTCTGGTTCTTATTTTGACGACCCTTTATTACTCTGCCCAGCTTAACTACCGCAGTCAAAGCATGGACACCCTGCACTCAGCCATCAAGGAAGTCAAGGAAGCCTCATCCGGCAATCCCCCTCCTCCTGCCCCAAGATCCGGGCCTCCTCTGCCCGCAAGAGAGGCCTCCCCCATTCTGGTGGCGGATGTAAAAACAGACGGCTCCATTTCCATTGTAAAAAACAGGATCTTCAGTGTGGACAACAGTGAATTGGAAATGCTTATTGCCCTGGCTGATCAGCAGGAAGGATCATCCGGCACTATGAAGGACCGGCATCTTCGGTTTCTCTGTGATAAGAAACGGCCGGGCGGCGCTGTGCGGTACGCATTTGTGGATATTTACGCGGAGCAGAACTCCCTGTACTGGCAGGCCATTCATTCTGTCATCATTGGCGGCTGCGCCTTTGGAGCATTTTTCATCTTCTCCGTCCTCCTGTCAAAATGGGCGGTAAAACCTGTGGAAACCGCCTGGAAACGACAGCAGCAGTTTGTGGCGGACGCTTCCCACGAACTTAAAACCCCTCTGACCGTCATCCTGTCCAATGCCAATATGCTGGTCCACACACCCGATATCCCCTCAGGCAGGAACCACCAGAGAATCGAGCACATCCAAGCCGAAGCCATACGCATGAAGCAACTGCTTGAAAGCCTTCTCACCCTTGCCAAAAGCGATTCCGGTGAGCAGCCCTGGGAACACTCCCGCATAAGTCTCAGTTTCATTGTAAACAGCAGTATCCTTTCATTTGAACCGGTTGCATTTGATATGGGCAAATATATTTCCAGCCAGGTGGAGGATTCCATCGAGATGGACGGGGACGAAAAGAAATTAAGGCAGCTGACTGATATTCTTTTGGATAATGCCTGCAAATACAGTGCCGAAGGCAGCACCATCCTGGTAAGCCTATCGCGCAGCGGCCCCAAGGAGGCCCTTCTCTCTGTCTCCAATGAAGGATGTCCCCTGTCCGAGGATGAAATGCAGCATATTTTTCTAAGGTTTTACCGGGCCGACCCCTCCAGGGGCGGTATCCCCGGCTATGGACTGGGACTATCCATTGCCCGCAGCATTGCATCGGAACACGGAGCCCGGATCGATGTGACAACAGATGGCGTAAAGAGAAACTATTTTTCAGTCAGGATCCCTGTATGCTTACCTAATACATTGGGCTGACGCTGCGGGACCATGGTATCAGATAAAAACACCGGACCAGCAGCGTTCACTGCATAAATCCGGTGTTCCATTTATTCATACTTTTTGTGTTTGTTTAATATCTGTTTTTATATCTGCTCACACTGATTGATTTTTACCTCCCCCTGCTCCTCCGCCTCCTTGGGCAGCCAATCCGCTTTCACATAATAGATCAGCATACCGATGGCGCAGATGACCCAGGTAACCGGCCAGCCTGTAAGAACCACAAACATGTTGTGGGTCATGGGGACCGCGATCATGAGATAAATCTGTCTCAGGACCACAAAGCAGCCCAGCATAAAGAACATTGGGATCTTGGAAAGCCCTGCCCCTCTTAATGCACCGTTGAGTATCTGGATCACAGGAAGGATGATGTAGGCTGTGGAGAATATCCGGAGCATACCGCTTCCATTGGCGATCACCTGGGCATCATCCGTAAAGATGCTGATGAGGAATGATGCAAAGAAATACATACAGACAGAACCCACAAGAATCACCAGGGAACACATGGCCCAGGCGGCCCAGATTCCCTTTTTTACCCTTTTATACTTGCGTGCTCCTATGTTCTGGCCCACAAATGTTGTGATGGCCATATTAAAACTCTGAAGCGGAAGCTGCAGGAATCCATCGATCCTCAGCATGGCGGAATACCCGGCCATGGCTGCCGCGCCAAAGAAATTAATATAGGACTGCACCACCACATTGGAAAAGGATGTGATGCTCTGCTGAAGGGCTGCGGGAAATCCCAGGGACACGATCCGGCGGACCATTTTTTTATGGAAACGCACCTTGCGCAGCTCGATCCTGTAATCCTCCTGAGTGTGCATCAGTTTATACAGGACCATGGCCGAGCTGACTGCCTGGGCAATGATGGTGGCAATGGCCACACCTGCAATCCCCATGTGGAACCCACATACAAACAGAAAATCCAGGGCAATATTCACGAGACTGGCCACAGCCAGATAGATCAGGGGATGTTTTGAATCCCCCACTGCCCGCAGGATGCCTGCGCCCATATTATAGAATAGGGAAAATGTGATTCCGCCAAAATAGATCAGCAGATACAGGGAAGAATGGGGCAGCACCTCTTCCGGCACCCCGATGGCCCGCAGCAGAGGTTTGGTGAGAACCATGCCCGCTCCCGTGAACACTATGCTGAGAAGCGCTGTGAGAGCCACAGAGCTGTGAACCGCCCTGCTCATCTCCTCTTTTTGCTTTCCCCCAAAATATTGCGATATGACCACGCCGGCGCCTGCTGAAAGCCCCATAAAGAACCCCACCAGCATGTTGATCACCGGCGTGGACGCCCCCACAGCGGCCAGCGCATTGGTATTCACAAAATTTCCAACCACATAGGAATCCACTGTGTTATAAAGCTGCTGAAAGAAGTTTCCTATGAGCAGTGGAATTGAAAACCATAGTATGGACTTAAATATACCACCCTCAATCATATCCGTATCTGACTGTTGCAATACTACACCCCATTTCCCCGGTCTGCCATGCCTATGGCCTACCTGTCTTTCTGTTTTTGCCATTCCTTTTATCATACATCATTTTTCCAGTATTTTCTATCCCCATCTTACTGTTTCAGCCATACTTCCCGCTATTCCTAGCTATTTACAGAGAAATTCAGCCATCTGCATTTCCCCCTATTCCACTTTGATCGCATACTTGATCACATGATCCTTTTTGTTCTCAAATACATCATATGCTTCCATTATATGATCCAGCGTTGTCCTGTGGGTGATCAGGCAGCCGGTATCCAGGCGGCCCACCCGGATCAGCTCCATGATCTGTCCGCAGCAGGACGCATCCACGCCGCCTGTCTTAAACACAAGATTCTTACCGTACATATCCGGCAAAGGCAGTGTCTGGGCCTCCCCGTACATGGCCACCACACACACCACTGCGTTAGGTCTGGCAATCTTCCAGGCGGTCTGGAATGTGTCCCTGCCTCCGGCCGCCTCTAAAACAGCATCCGCCCCCCGTCCATCTGTCAGCCGTAGGATCTCCTGCTCCACATTCCGGCTGAGGGGATTTAAGGTCACGTCCGCAAGCCCCCGGGCCTTGGCCAGCTCCAGACGCTCATCCGACACATCCACTGCGATCACCCGGGCCGGGCCATACAGCCGGGCGCACATAAGGGTGCACAGCCCCGTGGGTCCTGCCCCTAAGACGGCCACGGTATCGGCAGGCTTGATCTCAGCCAGGGCAGCGCCCCAGTAGCCGGTAGAAAGCAGATCCCCGGTAAACAATGCCGCCTCATCCGTCACAAGGTCGGGTATCTTTGTCAGCCCATTGTCGGCAAAGGGGATCCTTACATACTCCGACTGCCCGCCGTCTATGCGGCATCCCAGCGCCCATCCGCCGTGTTCGTCCGTGCAGTTGTTCACATAGCCCCTTTTGCAGAAATAGCATTCCCCGCAAAAAGTCTCCACATTGACAGCCACCCGGTCTCCCGGCCTGACCCCCTTGACCCCTGCTCCTATCTTCTCCACGATCCCCACAAACTCATGTCCCAGAATAGTCCCCGGCACAGCCTTTGGCACGGCTCCGTGTTTGATATGTATGTCGCTGGAGCAGATGGTGGTAAGGGTTACTTTGATAATGGCATCCTGGGGATGCAAAAGCCTTGGAACCGGGCGCTTCTCCAGGACAATATTCCCTTTGCCTTGATATACGGCTGCTGTCATTAATTGTTCTGACATATGTCTCCTTTCATGGTGCTGCACTCTGTTATTACAGATACCCCGTCCACAATCACAGTGATCAGGGAATCCTCCCGCCCCAGAAGGCGGTCCGCTGTGCGGATCCCTTCCTCCACGCTTCCCGCGGGTATCATGTGCATTTCCCTGACCAGCTGACCGGGCATATCAGAAATATATACCACCCTGGCCTTCTTAAGCACCCTGGCAAATATCTGTGACTGCCACTGGTCAACAATGGTCCGCTCTGCCGGCGTTTTCAAAAATTTTTCCAGAATCCTGTCCTCGTCCGCTTCCTCCCTGAAGGTGCGGTAAAACGCCTCCCCGCCATGGCCGTCCTCTGATCTGGCTGCCATGATGATCACTCCGCCTTTCTTTACAATGGTCTCTGCCGCCGTCATTCCCTTTACCGCCTGATACATGTTCTGATCCAGGGGATACCCGCCATTGGTCACGATCACAATATCAGACGGATCCGCACTGACCTTACAAAGCGGCAGCAGCCATTTCCTCCCCTCAATATGGGCCTGGTCGCAATCCCCGCTAAAGCAGTTGAGAATGATATGATCTGAGTTAAGGACCACATTAACAATAAAAGCCAGCCCTGCCCTGCGGGCAGCGTAAAGCATGTCACGGTGCAGGGGATTGCCCTGGATCCGGCCGGTCCTGGCACAGCTGTCAGCAATAAAGGCGGAATTGTGGTTATACAGTACTGTTTCCCTGGCCGCCACGCCGGGAAGCACGCTTTTTCGTCCCCCTGAAAATCCGGCAAAGAAATGGGGTTCAATGAACCCCTCAGCAACCAGCAGATCCGCCTCCGCTGCCAGCCGGTTCAGAATCAGACGCCCTCCTGAAGGAAGATAACCCAGATCCACCAGCTGTTCCCTGTCGTCACAGTCATGGACCACGATCTTTTCCTTTCCCACAATGTCCCCGCCGAATTTTGCGCTCATCTCCGCCTCCGTCATGCCACGGTGGCAGCCGGTGGCCACCAATATGGTTATATCCGCCCCGGGATTCCCTTCCCGGATCTCACTGAGGATCAAAGGCATGGTGATCCTGCTGGGCACCGGCCTTGTGTGGTCCGAGGTAATGACCACGATCCTCTGCCTGCCCCGGGCCAGTTCCCTTAACCGTTTGCTCCCTATGGGATGGTCCAGGGATTTCCTGACCAGCTCCTCCTCAGAAAACTCCGGCACATACCGGTTAAGCTTTGTGTTCAGCACAGCCCTGATCCGTTTCTTGGAAATGTCTGCCTGCAGCAATCCCCTTCCATAGGGAAGGCTGATCTGTTCTGTAATTTCTTCCATACCTTCCATACCCCTTTTCCTTTATTGCGGCGATTCCCGGACCGGATCTCACTCCTGCCCTTTCCAAATTCATACCTGTGTTCAATTATAGCATTAAATCCCGTATTTTTATAGATGATATGTCATCAGATTACATCCGTTCCATCCCTATGGCGGGAAAGACAGGGACAACAAGATTGCCGGATCCATATCCTGAAAGGGATATGAACCCGGCATCCGCAATATCTGTATCAGCTTATCTCTTCTTATAAACGCTCCATCCGGCTTTACACCTTGATGCGCGCCGCGATCTCACTTCCGATGGCAAGGCGTACATCATCCCGTCCGATGATGGTGCTGTTCCATCCCTGGCCAAACACGCTGATGGTGCTTCCTTCCTTTATATCATATTGGTTCATGAGCTCCATCACCTGGGGCGCCCCAAACATCCACTTAATGGTGCATTCAGTTCCTGCCTTAACTTCTGTCAATGACTGCATAGCCCTACCTCCATGTATCTTGATCTGTCAGATTTATTGTGCCCTGCTTTTCCGGTATTATCCTGGTCTGATTATAGTTTAATTCTCACAACGGCTGTTAGTCAATGGCAATATGGGTTAGGCGATTTTAATCTTTTTTTGGATATCTTGGCGGCAAAAAGGCAGCGCCTTCCGGCTGGTTTTCCAGCCATTGGGCGCTGCCTGTGTTTTATTTCACTCCATGTTTGATTCCATTTTTACCGATTATCAGGACTCTTCTTCCTTCCGCTTCTTGCTTATGGCTGTCAGCATCAGTAAGATACCGGACATCACCATGGTTAATGTTGATTTGGCATAACCCTGACCGGTTTTGGGCAGTGGTGCCAGCGGTACTTCATCATCCTCGATGGTAGTAAATGGTGTTTCGGGAAGTGGTGCCAATGGTACATCCTGGGGATTAATGCTTACTACTCCCGGTCCTCCGTCTGTCTGAGTATAGCGTCCGGCTCCGCCGGAAGTGCTTCCGCCTCCACCGCCGCTGCTTCCGCCGCTTCCACCGGTGGATCTGAAGTTTGCAATAAATGTGGTATCCTGTACAAATGAATCAGCTTTCACTGCATCTGTATTAATGTAGGTCTTACCTGCATTTCCATCAATACTCCAGTTGTTGAACGTGTATCCGCTGTTGGCGCCTGTGGTAACATCTGCCCTTGGGTGAGCCGGTGTTACACTGCCAACCTTGATGATCTCATTGGTCTCCGGATCCCTGGTGATCTGCTGGATGGTGTGAACCTCACTGGTGGTCCCGCTGACGGTTCCGTTATTGCCTGCCACATACGTAAAGGTGATCTGATATTTATCAGGTATTCCATCCGGGGTCTGCGGGTCCTTCCCGCCAATATCATCTAATACATAATATACCTTCACAAGATTGGCGTTGCTGTCAGAACCTGCTGTCCTGGGGCCGTTGGCGCTTTCAAAGATATAGTTCCTGCCGTTAAAGTCTCTTGGCACTGTGGTAAATGGAATTTCTGTTCCGAATGTTACATTGTCCTTGGTATCAACTTCACCTAAGACTCCGTCATAGTAGTATTCAACCCTGTAGCTTAAATCGCCTCTCATGGCAAAGTGGGCTGTATAGGTATCTGCTTCAAATACCTGAGTTTCAGAATTCTTCTTTGGAATAAAGGTTTCATCCACTCCTACCTTCTCACCGGCCTCATTAGTCCAATGGGTAAATACATATCCATCTTCCGCAGCTGCCTTGGCGCCTTCCGGTTTGCCGGTTGCCGGTGCCAGAGTCTCCTCTGCCCGGTTAACGGTTCCTCCAATGTCAGCCACATAGTTGACTGTCACTGATTCATCTTCTTCAAAGTGTGCCGTGTAAGTGGCTGCTACATTCAGCCCGTTTACCTTGGCAGGTACATAGTTCAGATCCGTTCCCACTTCTTCTCCAGCCGCATTGGTCCAGTTTACAAAATGGTAACCCGGCAGTGCTTTTGCCTCGGAACCTGCTGCCACACCGGTCACCGGTGCAAGTGTCTCGCTTTCAGGATCTACGCTTCCGCCTGTTGTTGCCTCATACTTGATGGTAACATCTGCATCCTCTTCAAAATGGGCTGTGTAAACGGCTGCCACATTCAGTCCATCTACTTTGGCAGGTACAAATTTCAGGTCTGTGCCGACTTCTTCTCCGGCTGCATTGGTCCACTTCACGAAATGGTAACCCGGCAATGCTGCTGCTGTGGAACCTGCTGCATCATCTGTCACCGGTGCAAGTGTCTCGCTTCCAGGATCTACATTTCCGCCTGCTGTTGCTCTGTATTCAATCGTTACGTCTTCATCCTCTTCAAAATGGGCTGTGTAAGTAGCTGCCACATTCAGTCCGTTTACTTTGGCAGGTACATAATTCAGATCCGTGCTGACTTGTTCTCCGTCCGCATTGGTCCAGTTTACGAAATGATATCCCGGCAGTGCCTTTGCCTCGGAACCTGCTGCATCATCTGTCACCGGTGCAAGTGTCTCGCTTTCAGGATCTACGCTTCCGCCTGTTGTTGCTTCATACTTGATGGTAACATCCGCATCTTCTTCAAAATGGGCTGTGTAAATAGCTGCCACATTCATTCCGTTTATCTTGGCAGGCACATATGCCGGGTCTTCGCCCACTACATCGCCTGCTGTGTTGGTCCATTTTACAAAATGGTAACCGGGCAGCGCTTCCGCCACGGAACCTGCTGCATTACCGCTTACAGGTGCAAGGGTTTCATAGGATGGCTTCACAGTTCCGCCTTCTGTTGCCCTGTATAAAATGGTAATATTAGAATCTTCTGCAAAGTTCGCCGTATAGGTAGCAGCTACATTCAAGCCATTCACCCGCGCCGGCACATACTTTAAGTCTTTGCTGACTTCAATTCCCTTTTCATTGGTCCAGTTCACAAAGTGATATCCGGGCAGGGAGCTTGCGGTGGAGCCAGCCGCGTCATCGGTAACAGGGGCAAGGGTTTCACTTGGTACACTGACATTTCCGCCCGCTGTTGCCACATAATTGATGGTTACATCCGCATCCTCTTCAAAATTAGCCTTAAACGTAGTTGCTTTATAAATGCCGCCGGCTTTTGCCACTGCATCGATTTCCTGAGTGTCTAAGACTGGGGTGGTTCCCACCTCCCGGTCATTCACTGTCCAGTTCACAAAGTGGTAACCTGGCAATGGTGTTGCTTCGGAACCTTCTGCAATACCGGTTGCCGGAGCGACCGTTTCGCTTTCAGGGTTCACACTGCCGCCAATGCCTGCCACATAAGTTAAGGTTACATCCTCATTTTCCTCTAATAATATACAGATCCTCTGGACTGCTCTGGTATCCTTCACGCGGTACTTGCCAGCTAATGCATTCTCTGTTCCCGTGGGAACGCTGTCTCCCGTCAGATAGACCGCTTTATCCACACTGTATCCTGGCAGGGAATCCGGAACTATCTTTAAGATATCCTGCTGGGACGTGGAGGTCTCTGAAATGTTAATATCATCATACGCATATACATATGCCGGACCTACTTTGTATCCTTCATCAGCCACTTGTTCATAGCCTGTTCCCGTATTCTTCCAGTATTCCACCTCAACGGTTCTTGGAAGTCTGTAGGTGATGTGCAGGCGCGACTCTTTGCCTTCATGGAATACTTCGTCACTTAATCCTTCAAATGCAATAGCTTTGCTGTCTTTTAATGTGGCATAAATTGCAGCAGACCACCCTGTGTCTGTTTCATCTGTCTCATACTGCAGGTATACGGAACTGATCTGCGCCCCTTCATGGGCCAATTCAGTCTGAGCTTTGCTGTATGCCAGAATTTCATTTACCCCATCAAGGGTCAGGTCCTCACCGCTCTGGGTTCCATTCTTTTTGTAAGTCAATGGAGCATTATCAGGGCCGTAGTCCTCATACATTTCAATCCAGTCGCCATAGCTGAGATCAGGATTTATATCAGGATAATATGCCCAAACCTTAAAGGTTCCTACTTCCTTCCACACTGCGAACAAAATGTCATCCCCTGCGGTCAGAGTATATGTTTCACCCGGCTCATAGGCGGCGCCTGTTCCGTCTGCTTCTGTATTCCAACCTGCAAAGTAGTATCCGTCTCTGGTAAACTCATTTTCCTTTACAATGACACCACCGCCCACGTTTCCTTTACTTGGTTCCATGGTTCCGGCGCCTTTATTTGCATCGTAGGTAAGGGTATCCATAGCTCCCTCCCACACTGCGTAGAAGGTCATTCCGTCAATCCATCCGCCTTCCGGCTTGCTGGGTGTGAACTTAAGGTCGGTAGAAATAGGTTCTCCCGCACCCTCGTCATTGTCAAACCATCCCTTAAACACGTATCCTGAAGGTGTTGTTCCTGTTGATCCCTTTGGATTTTCAGTATACGCCTTAAAATCTTCCTTGGTTGGAGATACGCTTCCTCCCCCTATGGCCTCGTAATGAACCGTTATAGATGGATTCGGAATATACTTGGCATAGAAGTTAGCCATCTTGTCAACCCGATACGGGAATTCGGCTGTCTGGCTGCGGTCAGCGTCTGTGTACCATCCGCTGAATACATACTCCACACCGTCTGCTGTCTTAGAAGCAGGATAGTTCTTCTTAGGTGATGTAGTATCACCAATCTTTACATCATAGCTCTCCACGGGCTGGTATCCGCTTTCACCTGCATCCCACAGCCAATAGGTTGCCGTAGCCTTCTCTTTGGTGGTTACGCTGGCTGTCATATCCACATGGTAGACTGCCTTGTTAGCGTCATGTCCTGTTCCATCTGCATCCACCCATCCCATGGGATAGGTTATTTTGTAAGGTGCGTATGAAATTTCCACATCAATGTCATTAACCGAAACTCCGTAAAGGTCTGCTATGACTTTCTTAATATTGGCATCAGCCGGGTAGGTAATGACTCTGCTGGCCGGATCATCAAGACTGTAATGTCCCTTTCCTCCTGCCATATCCGTTCCATACTGATTCTTAATACCGCTTACATCAATCTTTCCCTGCCCTACATACTTCCAATCCTTATTCTCTAATGAACCAGGATCCATGCCGGGCCTCTGAACATAGAAATATGCTTTTACTTCATTCCGTTTAACGGTAATTTCAAATTCCTGTGTGCGCCGGCTTCCCCATACATAATATGAATAGGTAATAGTCACCTTCTTGCTGCCGGCATCATTGGCATGAACAAGCGCATATGGATACCAGTCAGTTCCGCTCTTTGTCACGCTCACTATACTGGGATCAGATGAAGTCCATGTTCCCCCAGTGGAGGCATTGCGTGCCTGAAGGGTTATGGTCTGCCCCGCATACATTGTATAGGAGTCCTTATGATATTCTGTACCAACAATTGCATAGATGGAAAAATGTTTTGCTTCAAATGATACGGATGCCTCATCAACGGATGTACCAACCGCTTCCACATTCACAATATCCGCTGCCGTAATATCGATCTCCTGTGCAGCTGCCTTTTCTTTCTCATTCTTGTCATTGTCCTGAACAGTCTCAACATACATAACCTCAACGTTGTCGGACTGGGCATTCTGCTCTTGTACAGGAGCTCCCGCAAATGTTACCTTTACCCGTTTGCTTCCGCCCCAGATGTCGGAATCCAGCAGCTTATCGCCTAACCAGAGGTTAATATCATAAGCCATAACGGATGAAACAACTGCGCCATCCGCATCTGCCTGCGCGGTTTCTTTTACTGCATTTTCAACATCTTCATTTACCCTTGCAGCGGATGCCGTCACTCCAACAGGGAGAACGCCTTCGTCTGCACTGATATAAATGATCACGCCGTCTTCCATCACAATGGGTTCCAGCTCAACTGCCGGATGCGCCATGGTTTCATTCATATAAACCTGTACATCCTGCTCTTCATAGATATCCGGAACAGAATACCATGCTGTCTGAGAACCATTGTCATTATCAACAACTGCGTCAGCCTCAATGATCTCATCATTGACAGAAACATAATCAATTGCGGAACCAAGCTGGTTCTTAACGCCAAAGGTTAATGTTCCGCCTTCTTCCACGCCCCTGAGTCCTTCCACGATCCGTGCGCTTGCCTCGGGGTAAACAGCGTAAGAAACCTTGTACCCGTCAAAATCATCCAAAGCCTTCAGCTGGTTGATGGTAGTTACATATGCCTTTGCAGTGGAGCAATACCCCATTCCAACCAGATCCGCTGTTCCGGCCTTGGAAACATGGGTCTCCTCTGAAGGAGCTTCCTTTGTCTGCTCTGCGGTGGATGATGTAGCGGTTCCAACCGTTTCTTCCGGCTCTGAAGGCACATCTGCCTTGCTTTCGCTGCTGTCTGCAAAATCGCTTTCTGCCGGTGTTGTGTCCTCCGTATCCGGTACAGTGGTCTCTTCGTCAGCTTCAGCGGTTGTATCTTCTGCTGATTCCTCGGGAGCCTGTGCGGACTCGGTGGGATCAGCTGCCTCCGAAGTGTCTGTAATCTCCTCGGTTGCTTCTGTTGCTTCTGTTACTTCGGCTGCATCTTCTTTTTCAGGAGCTTCTGTACCCTTAGGTTCCTCCTCTTTTTCCGGTTCAGGAGCTTCTGTCTCTTCCTTTGCCTCAGGTGCTGCTTCGCTGTTCTCGCTGTCTGCAACTACCGGAGCGTAATGACGCATGATGGATGCCACCGGTTCAGCTGATTCAGTCTTAGGAGCTTCTGTTTCGGGAGTTTCTGTTTCGGGAGCCTCTGTTTCAGGAGTATTTTCCTCAGCGGCTTCTGTTGCTTCCTCCGGCTGCGCCTCTGTCTGGCTTTCTTCCGGAGCAGCTGTGGTTGCATCTGCTGCATCTGTCTCTTCCGGAGCAGTTGTACTCTCATCCGGAGAAGTGCTTTCTTCTGCGGCAGTGGTTTCTTCCGGTACAGTTGTTTCTTCCGGTACGGTTACATTCTCATCCGGTACGGTTGTTTCTTCCGGATTCACGGTCTCTGCGGGAGAAGTTGTCTCTTCTGCAGATGGTTCCTGTGTTTCCTCGGGGGCAGGTGTCTCAACCGGTTTGGAAATAATATTGACTTCCTCATCACCGTATGCTGCCTCGTAACTCTTTACAGTTACCCGCTTGGTCTTTTTAACCTTTTCCGTACCATCATCCATTCTTGTGATCTCTGTGGTACAGCTGATGGTCCCCTCTCCGTTGTTTACATATAAGAAGATAATCTCCTCATCGCCGGTTACCATGTACATGTCATCGGCATCCTCGGGCAGACGTACAAACACTCTCAGTTCAGCATCCATGCTGCCGCCTTCCGGATCGGGGAACGCCTCGTATATCTTACCTTCCCCAAATAATAATTCCTCAAATTCAGCGATCTTTCCATTGGTGAAATCGAGGTCATCTGCTGTAATTTCATTACCATCGGCAATCGCCTCTTCAACGGCTTTCACAAGCTGTGAACCGCTCATTGAAAATGTAACTGATTCCGATGAGCCGGCTGCATATGCTGTATTCATATTTGCGCCCACATTTGTGAAGATCATCGCTGCCGCAAGTACAAATGCAAGAAATCTTCTCTGCACACTGTGCATGTTTCTTACAATTGCCCTGGCTCCACTTCTTCTTTCCATATTGTTTCTCCTCTCTTAAGATCTTTATTTTCCAAAAACAGGTTTTTATTTTCTAAAAACAGTATATCAAACCACAGTTACAAATCAGTTACATTTTTAGGAAAAACGTAAATTTGTTTTGTAATCGTATTATTAGACATGTGTTGATTTTTGTATGAGTAATATGAGATTTTTTCACCCCAAAACGCAAAGAAGGCGGCACCCTCCGGCTGATTTCTCAGCCGTCAGATGCCGCCTTCTTTCTTATTTAATACTTAATTTTTGTTTACCTTCCGATTATCAGGAATCCTCTTCTTTTCGCTTCTTGCTCATAGCCGTCAGCACAAGGAAGATACCGGACATCATCATTGTAAGTGTTGACTTAACAGAACTCTGTCCTGTCTTTGGCAGCCCTGCTAACGGAATCTCTCCGTCATCAATGAGCGTTGTGTCAACTGGTGATCCTGGAAGCTGTGCCAATGGTACGTCTTCCGGCATAATGGTTACGCCTGGGCCACCTTCGGATGGGGTTACACGGCCTGGGGTAGAACCACCGCCGCCTCCGCCGCCGGAACCGCCACCGGTATAACTCCACTGTGCGGTATAAACTGCATTTCCTGTTACTGTGTCAGCAATTTCTTTATCCCAGCCATTAAATCTATAGTTACCATTTGCTGTTGTCTGCCCGCTAAATGCAGGAGTCTTATCACCATAGCTTAACCCTGCATTGGTCTGTGCATCAAACGAACCATGATCGCCAGGATTGTAGGTTACTGTAAACTGCTGTTTGAAGTATACCTTTAATACCATGTTTCCATCACCAGTTACCTTTGCCTCAAACACATTACCTGCATTTGTGTCAAGAATAAATCCGGTTGGTGCTGCTTTGTCTGCATCTGTTACAGCTGCTAAAGCATCTGTTGTTCCTGCTCTCAGTGCGGTATCATTCGGCTGTGCCGGATATTTTCCTTCACTTTCGTAGTAGAATTCAACTGTGTATTTAGTGCTGTCTGATGGAATCCATTGTGCTACATAAGTAGCGTCTTTTGTAACGGTAGGTTCAACCTTCGGATCCCATCCTGCAAAGATGTAACCTTCGGCACCTGGTGTTGCAGGAGCTTGTGGTGTTTCATCTCCATAAACTAAATTATCGTTTGTAGAGACAGCAAATATTCCTTTGGCCCCGGGCTCATATGATACTACAAATGTCTGTTTAAAATAGACTCGTAAAACAGTTTCTCCATCACCAGTTATTATTAACTTCAAGGATTGATTCATCGTGTTATCAAACACATATCTTCCTGGTACATCTGGACTAGGATTTCTGTCTTCTGGTTTTACTTCTGCGTAAGTACCAGTCATTCCAGTTCTCGTATTATCTGAAAAATCAGCATTTACTGGATATTGACCATCTTTCTCATAGAAATATTCTACCTTATATGGAGTATCCGTATTTCTAGTGTAGTACAGCCTGATCACAAGGCTTCCGTCTCCAATGATGGTCTTATCTTCCGGCGTTGTCAAGCTGGCATTGTATGTAAATCCGGCGTATGCCTTCTCCGCATAGGTTGCTGTTGTTCCTGTCATACCAGACAGAGTATCGGTTGCCTCTGGTGTATCTGGATAGGTTCCGTCTACGTTCTCAAGGTAGTGCTCC